>Ga0209344_10003893_pt1 | contig 14231 bp, 13 predicted proteins | sample Cruoilmetagenom6_FD_187293 | JGI IMG/M metagenome (GOLD analysis project Ga0209344, IMG submission 187293) | Oil polluted marine microbial communities from Coal Oil Point, Santa Barbara, California, USA - Santa Barbara Oil Seep Sample 6 (SPAdes)... | ecosystem: Environmental > Aquatic > Marine...
TGCTTTGGCCACATCAGTGGGCCATGTGGAGTTTGTGTTCATTGCATTCAGCATTGAAGCGGCCGCATCAGGGATGAAGGGCTCTGAAAGCACCGCATATAACGGGATCAGGTTTAGAGCGAAACGTACAGTGGTTGCGGCCGCGTTCGGGTCTGTTTTGAATATGGCCCAAGGGGCTGCGGTTTGCAGATATTCGTTTCCAGCAACCCAGATGGCACGTAATTCGGCTGTGGCTTTACGGATTTCCATCGCTTCCATATGGGCTTGATAAGCTTTCAGGCGTTTGGTGATTTCTGCAATCACGGCGTCTTCGGTTGCGCCATATGCGCCACCTGCGGGCACTTCTTCACCGAATTTTGCGCGACAAAACTTGGTGATGCGCGAAACAAAATTGCCCAACACATCTGCCAGATCCTTGTTCACTGTGGCTTGGAAGTTTTCCCACGTGAACTCACTGTCAGAACTTTCGGGAACGTGGGTCAGTAACCACCAGCGCCAGTAATCGGATGGCAGGATACTTAGCGCCTGATCCATGAATACACCGCGTCCCTTAGATGTTGAAAATTGCCCACCGTCATAATTCAGGTAGTTGAAGGATTTGATGTAATCGACCAGTTTCCACGGCTCACCCGATCCCATGATAGTGCAGGGGAACGAAAGCGTGTGAAACGGCACGTTGTCCTTGCCCATGAACTGGACGTATTTCACGTCATCCGCACCTTTATCGGTTCGCCACCAACGTTCCCACGCATTTGTTTCCAATCCTTGTGCTTCGGCCCATTCGGCGGTAGCTGCGATATATTCAATGGGGGCATCGAACCAGACATAGAATACTTTGCCTTCCATGCCGCCCCAGTTTTCAGTGCCGCGTTTCACGGGAATGCCCCAGTCCAGATCGCGGGTGATACCGCGATCACGCAATCCGTCACCATCATGAAGCCATTTTTTGGCGATAGATGTGGTCAGGATCGGCCAGTCTTTTTTGCTGTTGATCCACGCATCCAGCTTATCGCGCATGGCGGATTGTTTCAGATACAGATGCTTGGTTTCGCGTACTTCCAGATCGGTAGAGCCGGAAATGGCGGAACGCGGGTTGATCAGATCCGTGGGGTTCAACTGCTTGGTGCAGTTTTCGCATTGATCACCGCGCGCGCTGTCATAACCGCAATTCGGGCACTCGCCTTCGATATAACGGTCAGGCAGGTAGCGGCCATCCGCATTGGAATAAACCTGTTTTTCGCTGACTTCTTCGATCAAGCCATTTTCAGCTAATTTGCCTGCCAGATGCTGAGTAAGGGTATGGTTTTGTGGGCTGGAAGAGCGTCCGAAATAATCGAAAGACAGACCGAAACCTTTGGCCAAATCAACCTGAACCCTATGCATTTCCGCACAGTATTCAGCCACGTCTTGCCCCGCTTTGGCTGCGGCCAGTTCCGCAGGCGTGCCATGTTCGTCTGTGGCGCAAATAAACATTACTTCACGCCCTATTGCGCGGTTGAAACGAGCATAGACATCTGACGGCAATTGACTGCCAACAAGATTACCTAAATGTTTGATACCGTTGATATAGGGCAGAGCGGAAGTGATTAAGATACGTGTCATGATAAGCCGGAAAGTGGTTTCAGCACTGATGTACCCCAAGCTTTGCCAAAGGGCTAGTCGAGATTTTTACGTCGTAGTAATTTGCCAATGGTAAATGTAGTTCTGGGCGTATAACGGTATCCGGTTTTATCGGTGGATGTAGGGCGTGCGCGCATGCGCATTAAGCCAAAGACCAGTAACCCAATATGTGCGATCATGATAAAGTTGAACAAGGCGGCAGGGCCGTAATTTTGGATCAGGGCGGATGCGATAAGCGGACTGAAAATGGCACCTATACCGTAACAGAATAGCAGTGAAGCGTTTAATTCCACGCGTTCTTCAGGAGTGGAAAAGTCGTTTGCGTGAGCGACAGAAACTGAAAAGATAGGATAGGTGAATAGGCCAAACAAAAATGCCATTAGGTAGATCGTTGTGGGATTGTTGGAATTAACCCATGCCATGGTAAAACAAATTGCGACACTTGTCACTGACAGCCAAAGAAGCACCCAGCGACGATCGTATTTGTCGGCAAGCCAGCCAACTGGGATTTGGGTTATGGCACCACCCACCAGAACCGCTGCCAAAAACTGACCAATCTGAATTGGCGTCAAGCCAACGTCCTGCCCGTAAATAGGTCCGGCCATTCGAAATGAGGATGAAGAAACGCCTGCAACAACTACGCCAGCCACACCTAAGGGTGAAGTAATAGCAGTGCGAATGGGATGCAGACGCGGGCGGGACGGAGCCTCGGGTTGTTTTGATGTGGTCAATGTCAAAGGCAAAATGCAGGCGCAGGCGAGGATTGCAAGCATGTTGTATGATACATATGCTGCAGGTTCCAGAAAGCCGATCATCATTTGCGCAAGGGATGACGCGCCTATATCGACGACGCGATAAACGCCCATAACTTTACCTCTGTTGTTATTGGTCAGTTTGGCCTGAAACCAAGCCTCAATTACTGTATAACAGCCTGCAACACATAAGCCTGACAATACGCGCAGGAATGCCCAGAAAGTCACATCGATCCACATCGGATGCGCAATGGCACCGATGGTTCCCATTGCAGCAAAAACTGCGAATGTGCGCGAATGGCCTACTGTACCGATCAGACGCGGGGCCCACCAGCAGCCAATGAAGAACCCGAAAAAATGGGAAGAGCCCAACAGGCCGATCTGAGTTTTCGAGAAACCTTCTTGAAGCCCGGACAAAGCATCAAGCGGTGAAATAGCACCTGTACTGAGTTGCAAGAGCATAACAGAAATCATAAGGGCGGCGAAGGAGATAAGTAATCGCATGAAGTATCGCTTTGAGTTCCAGTTTAGTTTGGTTTATTTACGGCAGGGTTTCTAGTCTGTTTTCGACATGCTTTGACGTTAGCGTATCATACGTCGCAGCGTATTGTCTTTTTTGATAAAATGGCGGTAGAGCGCTGCACATAGATGAAACATTGATAACACAATAAGCAATGCTGCGGATATTCCATGCAAGCTGAAAAGCCATTTTTCAATTACAGGGTTTTCGGGTGTGATCGGCGGTATTATAAAGGTTCCGAAAAATCGCATCTCGAAGCCGGTAGCAGAGCTTGCCAGCCAGCCTAGAAGCGGGGTCAGCAGCATCAGGAAGTATAATGCAAAATGAACGCTATGCGCCAGATATACTTGCGCTTTCGGTGTTGTGCTTTCAACGATGATTTTGGGCGGCGGTGAAATAATACGCCATAACAGGCGGCACAGGATCAGGGTAAACAATAATATGCCGATAGATTTATGCCAGCCGTAAAGATGAATATTGTCCAGTGCGGGTTTCATGGCAGCGATTGAGCGTCCGAATAAAAACATACCCCATAGGGCACACGCCAACCCCCAATGCAATAATTTTGCAATGAAGCCATATGAATGCTCTGTGTTTTTAAAGTCCATATTATTGTCGTATTATTTGCGCATCTATTTTTATGCCAAGCATTTCACCGACATCGTTTGGAAAACCGCTGGCGCCAAAATCGTGCCGGTTGATCTTGCCGGTTATGCGCATGCGCAAGTTTTCCCGCTCACTTGGCTTTGTTCCCAGTGCGCGCAGCAATTGCGCATTCAGGGCCAATGGTTTGGTGATACCGCGCACAGTGATCATGCCCTTAATTGCAATATTTTTACCATCAGCACTGACGGAATTCGATACAAATTCAATATCGGGGTACTTCGCTGCATCCAGAATTTTTTTTGAGCGCAAGGCTTGTGTGGCGAAAACAAATCCGGCTCTGGCTGTACCCGTGTTTAAAACAACACTGACATGGCTGTTGGCCGGCCTTTCAAAGTCTATTGAAATATCGGCATTATATTCGACAAACCTGCCCATAATTTCAACTTCGCCGAACTGGTATGTGAACCCGATCTGTGATTTTTTCTTAATCAGGTTATAACCAATGGGCATTGCCCATGCCGTGTGACAAAAACTGCCAAGACAAATGAAGAGTATCGCAAATATACGCATGCAACCGATCTTTGACGTTACATGACGCGCTGTCAACACGAGCTTGTGCTTTATTCAAAAGCGTCCGGTTGTGCTTCATGCGCCATGTGATCCAGAACTGCATTCACAAAACTGGCCTCGCGTCCGTCGGGGAAAAAAGCCTTTGCCACATCGACAAATTCGGAAATAGCTACTTTGGGTGGGGTTTTGCCCACAACCAGTTCGGCACCTGCAGCACGAAACAAGGCACGCAGGGTTGAATCTATGCGATCAATCGGCCACTTAGCAACCAATGCGCGATCTGTCATCTGGTCGATTTTGGCCTGATTGTTTACGGCTTCAAAGATCAGGGTTTCAAACAGGTTCACATTGCCACGTACAAATGCGCCTTCTTCAACTTCGGCTCCGAAACGGTGATCCAGAAATTGCTCGTGCACCTCGTCCAGGGTAGTGTCGCCTGCTTCCATTTGGAACAAAGCTTGCACGGCGTATAGCCGTGCTGCTGATTTCATTTGTCTGCTGTCAGGCTTGGTCATGCCGTTGTCTTACCGTCTGTTTTGTCTGCTATGATGATATTTTCCGAGGCGGGTTTGAAACCGATCCCTTTTGTGGGCTTATTGAAGCGATTGTTCAGCGCAATCAAGTGCAAAGCGGCCTCTGCCGCCCCGCCGCCCTTATTTTGTCCTTGATGATCTGCGCGTACTTCGGCCTGATCGCGATTTTCAACGGTCAAAATGCCGTTGCCAATGCAAAGCCCCTGTAAACCCAGTTCCGACAGCCCGCGAGAGCTGTCATTGCAGACCGTATCATAATGCGTGGTTTCGCCGCGAATAATACAACCCAAGGCGACATAACCCTGATATTTATTATTGTTGCAGGCCAGACGGATGGCGATGGGTACTTCCAATGCACCTGGTACCTCTGCCACATCATATGTGGCACCTGATGCGGCAATTGCGGCTTTTGCGCCTGCCAACAGGTTATCGGCGATGTCTTTGTAATAGGGCGAAATCACGATCAACAAATGTGGTGCATCATCGTCAAATTTTGGGGCAGGAAGGCTGTGGTGGCTTTCTGCTTGTGCCATAATCTAATCCTTCAGTATGGGTTGGGTGCCAACGATTTCCAGATGATAGGCATCCAACCCGATGAATTTGGGTAAGGGCGTGTCGGTCAAAAGGATAATTTTGGTCAGACCCAGTGTGGACATGATCTGTGCCCCTAGGCCGGTGTGCCGTAAGGTGCCGGGGTGTGCTTCATCCGTCTGGGGCAGGGCCGCATCAAGATCGCGAAACAATACAACCACACCGCGCCCTTCTTTGGTGATATGCTGCATGGCGCAGGATAATTTGTCGGCGGAATCTGGGCCAAGGCCTAGCGTATCTTCGTACAGGTTTTGCGCATGTGTACGCACCAAAACCGGTTCGGGCGTGGTAATGTCGCCTTTGGTCAATACCACATGTTCGGTACCTTCTGTCTGGTCGGTGAATACCCGTAACTGCCAGTCACCGCCATATTGCGATGTGACCATACGGCTGTCGGTTTCGCGCACCAGATTGTCATAACGCAGACGGTAAGCGATGAGATCGGATATCGTGCCAATTTTCAGGGCATGTTTTTGGGCAAATTCAACCAAATCGGGCAGGCGGGCCATGGTGCCGTCTTCGTTCATAATTTCGCAGATCACGCCCGACGGGTTCAATCCAGCCAAACGCGCAACATCGACCGCAGCTTCAGTGTGCCCTGCACGGACCAACACGCCACCTTCGCGGGCACGCAACGGGAAAATGTGCCCCGGTGTGGCAATGTCATCCGTACGCACTTGCGGGTTGATCGCCACAGAAACTGTGCGGGCGCGGTCATGGGCGGAAATGCCAGTGGTGACACCTTCGCGTGCTTCAATCGACACGGTAAACGGTGTTTCGTGGCGTGACGAATTGGAACTTGCCATCATCGGTACGCCAAGGCGGTCGATTTGTTCACCCGCCAAAGTCAGACAGATCAGCCCGCGCCCATGTGTGGCCATAAAATTCACCGCTTCGGGTGTAGCCATTTGTGCGGGGATTACCAGATCACCTTCGTTTTCGCGATCTTCGTGGTCTACAAGAATGAACATCCGCCCGTTGCGGGCATCCTCGATAATGTCTTCAATAGGGGAAATAATTGCCGTCATTTAATTGCCCTGCATTTCATTCAGCCGCGCTACATAACGGGCCAATGTATCTATTTCCAAATTGATCGGGTCACCGATAATCAAATCACTCCAAGTGGTTTCGGATTTGGTATGGGGAATGAAATTCACGTCAAAACGGGCGCCATCAACCCCGTTGACAGTCAGTGACGTGCCGTTCAGTGCAACCGAACCTTTGGGGGCGATGAATTTTGCCAGTTCGGCAGGGGCTTCAAAAGTAACACGGGTGCTATCGCCTTCATCGGTGATCGATGTGACATGCGCCACACCGTCTACATGACCTGAAACGATATGTCCGCCCAGCTCATCACCGACTTTCAAAGCACGTTCCAGATTGACCTTTGCACCGGTTTGCCATTTTGCGCCGATATTGGTTTTTGATGTGGTTTCTGCTGAAATTTCCACATCAAACCAGTTCTGGCCGTCAGTTGCCCCTTTTTCTATAACGGTCAGGCACACCCCACTACAGGCGATAGAGGCCCCTAGATCAATGCCGTTGTGGTCGTAGTACGTATTTATTCGTACCCGCAAGTCACCGCGTTGTTCCAATTTGGAAACGGTGCCGATATCTGTGATAATTCCAGTGAACATACCTTATCCTTTAGCTCGCGATAAGCGGATTTAGCCTGTCATTGCGATAACGGCAAGGCGAAGTGGAGTCAAACAGGATCAAAGCGATAATAAGCCTGTTTCACTTACCAATAAGATAAAAATCAGCTATGGGTGAGTCTCTGAGTACTTTATGCTGTTTGCCGACTGGAAGATTATGACGAGAGAAGATTGTTTTAATCGGAAGTTCCTGTTTTTACAGGGACCGCATGGCCCATTTCAGTATCACTTTGCAAAGCGACTTTTGAGGCGGGGGATTCAGGTTCACAAGATTTGTTTCAATGCAGGTGACAGTTTTTTCTGGCGAGATCGTAAAACGCGGTCGGATTTTATTGGTACGTATGATGAGTGGCCTAATTTTGCATTGGAAACCCTAAAGCAAGGTTACACTGATCTTGTGGTTTATGGCGATAACCGTCCTATTCATATCACAGCTGCAAAACATGCCGCGGCATTGGGCATTACTGTGCATTATCTGGAAGAAGGCTATTTGCGGCCTTATTGGGCAACTTATGAGCGTGGCGGGGTAAATGGCGACTCTCGTTTGGTCCAAATATCCATTGCAAAAATGCGCAAGGACATCACGGATGTTGAAATGCAACAACCGTCCGCACCTGTGCGCTGGGGGGATATGCGTCAGCATATTCTATTGGGTGCGATTTATCACTGGCATGTGATGTTTAAGAACAGGAGGTTTCCAAATTATGTATCGCATCGGGATAATTCGGTGCGTAGCGAGTTTCGTCTGCATTTCATGAAGCTTCTGAACCGTATTCCGCATGGCATTCAACGCATGATCAGTACAAGGCGATTGATTGCAAGCGGCGTGACATATCATCTGGGGGTTTTGCAGCTTAGCCATGATGCATCTATCAGGCGTTATAGTAAATACACGGGTATGGATGTGTTTATGCGCGAATGTGTGGAAAATTTTGCCAAACACGCGCCAAAACACCATCATCTGGTTTTTAAAGCCCATCCGCTGGAAGATGAACGCAAGCCTTTGGCTCGTGTTGCGGAAGAATTAGCGAAAGAATTCAATGTGGTGGGACGTATCCATTATATCCGTGGCGGCAAGCTAGCTCATATTCTGGATTTTGCCACGAGCGTCGTGACGATAAATTCGACGGCAGCGCAACAGGCTCTATGGCGCGGGTTGCCGTTAAAGGCGATGGGGGCAAGTGTCTATGACAAGCCGGAATTCACGTCCAGCCAGGATTTAGGGGCATTTTTTGCCAATCCAAAGAGGCCTGATTTGTCGGCGTATCGTGATTATAGACAGTATCTTTTGGCTACATCACAAGTTCCGGGCGGGTTTTATTCACGGGTCAATCGGCGGCTTTTACTACAACAAATTGTAGATTTGGCGTTGAAATCACAAGATACATACAAAATATTGACCAAAACAAGCGCGGCACCTGTGCAACAGTCGGTGCTGCGAAACAACTATAACAAACAAATACTAGCAAAAAATTTTATAATTGATTAGATTCAAAGAAAAAACCGAGGCAGTTTAGACGAGAAGGGCAGGTTACATGTCACGTCGCAGTACATCTTGGGTCCGCAAGGCGGCCCTATTCACTATGGTATTTTCGATTGCAGCTTGTGGTTTGCCACGGTCTGGACCGAAGAAAAATGAAATTTACGCTGGCAGTGTCCAGCGCGAAGGCAATGCATTTATCGTATCGGTAAATGACAGGGTCGTACAAGCAACCAAGCAAGCACCAAGTGCTGGCTTTGATGCCAATTTCCAGCGTGCAGGTCGCGTTGGCGCCGACACCATTCGCGCCGGCGATATACTGGCCCTGACGATTTATGAAAACGTTGATGAAGGACTTTTGGGTGTTGCGGGTGTGCCATCCACATTGACTGAACTTCAGGTTGATCAGGCTGGGTTTATTTTTGTACCCTATGCGGGCCGTATCAAAGCATCGGGCAATACGCCTGAAGCCTTGCGCGGTGTTATTACGCGTAAACTGGAAAGCCAAACACCTGATCCGCAAGTGATCGTTCGTAGATTGCCGGGCGATGGGTCGACCGTTTCTATAGTGGGGTCAACCGCTCAGGGAGTTTATCCGATCGAGGCTTCGACATCGACATTGTCTTCCATGATAGCAAAAGCCGGTGGTGTGCCAACTGAACCTGAAAATACACGTGTCACGGTTATTCGCGGATCGCACAAGGGTACTGTCTGGCTGGAAGACCTTTATGCAAGCCATAAACAGGATATAGCCTTGCGTCCCGGTGATCGCATTTTGATTAAACAAGATAAGCGCCGTTTTACTGCCCTCGGGGCGACAGGCGCGCAATCGTTGGTCGAGTTCCCCGCACCAGAGGTTTCCGCGATTGAAGCTATTGCGTTTATGGGCGGACTTAACAGTAATTTAGCCGACCCAACAGGTATTTTCATTTTTCGCGATGAAAGTGCGGAATATGCAAACCGTGTATTGGGGCGTGACGATTTTGTGACACCAAAACGTTTTGCCTATGTGCTGAACCTGACTGATCCCACGGGCATTTTTCTAGGTCGCGATTTTGACATTCGCGACGGTGATACAATCTATGTAACTGAAGCCCCTTATGTAGTCTGGGTGAAAACGCTGGCTGTATTAACGGGATCAGTTGGTGCGGCGGCATCGATTACAAGTATAGGTGGCAGTTAACTAAAAATGTTTCTGACATGACGAAAACCACAGGCGCGTCCGGTAAATCCAAACAGGCGCGCCTGTATGCATATAATCTTGGGTTTGTATTTCAATCTCGTCTGCGTAAAATTCTAAAAGCACATGGCCAGAATATCAGGTTCGGATTGCCCACTGGTAAATCGGCTGCTGTTGCCATTTGGGGGCGCAAACCCGTTGCAAAGCGCGGCATGGCCGTGGCGCGCTATTGCAAGAAACCACTTGTAACCATTGAAGACGCGTTCTTGCGTTCGGTTTTGACAGGGCGTCAGGGTGACCTGCCTTTGGGTCTGGTTGTGGATAGAACCGGTATCTATTTCGATACTTCATCACCAAATGATTTGGAAGGTTTGTTCAAGAAAAGCATCGAGTTGCCGAAAGTGGAATTACAGCAGGCCGTTGACAAGATGTCCCATATGACAAGGTTGAAATTGTCAAAATACAATGACTTCTTACACCCTGTGTCAGACTTGCCAGATGATTTTGTGTTGGTAATAGACCAAACTGTTGATGATGCGGCAATTACACTGGGCGCAGCGAATGCCGCAAGTTTTGCCGAAATGCTGGCCTGTGCAAAGGCTGAAAATCCTGATAAAAAAGTGTTGATAAAGACCCACCCTGAAACAGTGGCTGGCTTGCGGCAAGGGTATTTTTCCGAAGCTGATTGTGATGACCAGACTGCCCTTATCACCGGGCATCTTTGCCCTGTGGGGTTGTTCGAAAAGGCTACGAAAATCTACTGTGTGACATCGCAAATGGGTCTAGAGGCGATTTTTGCAGGTTACTGCCCGATTGTCTTTGGTCGCCCTTTCTATTCTGGGTTGGGATTGTCGGATGATCGTGGACCGTCGTGGAACAGAGGGCTGGATTTACAACCCGAACAGGTGTTTTGGGCCACGCATCTACAGTATTCAAAATGGTATGATCCCTTTTTTGATCGTGCTGCAGATTTTTTGACCATGACAGGAATTTTGCATGCACAGGCACGCCAATACCAGGATAACCAAGTGCCTGCCATATGCGTGGGAATGCGCCTGTGGAAACGCGGTTTTTTGCGCAGGTTTTTAGCTTGTGGTCAAGGCACGCCACTATTCTATGACAATGCTATGGAAGCGGTCGAAACCGCCAGTATAGAAGATGGCCGGGTTCTGATTTGGGCAGGGCGTGAAACCGAAGAAGTGACAACGGCCTGTGCGCACAGGGAAGTCCCATTAATACGCGTTGAAGATGGGTTTTTGCGCTCTGCCGGGCTGGGTGCGCAACTGATCACCCCTGTTTCATTGGCCTTTGATGATACAGGGATCTATTATGATCCGACACGTGCCAGCCAGTTGGAACATATTATCAATGCAAGTGATGCGTTATCGGATATTGATACTGACCGTGCCCGCATCGTGCGCGAACGGATCGTCGCATTGAAAATGACCAAGTATAATGTGGCGACTGCAACGGTAAAAATTGCAGCCGGAAAAGGCCAAGAGATTATTCTGGTACCGGGGCAGGTTGAAGATGATGCTTCTATCCAAAAGGGTGCGGGGCAGATCAAGACCAATCTTGACCTACTGCAAGCCGTGCGCAAGGATTTTCCTGACGCATATATCATTTATAAACCGCACCCGGATGTAGAGGCGGGGTTGCGCGTGGGCAAAGTTGCAGCGCAAGCCTATGCGGACATTGTGGCGGATAACAGCAATATGGCGATCCTTTTGGAACAGGTTGACCGTGTTGCAACCATAACGTCCCTTGCCGGGTTCGAAGGATTGTTGCGCGGTAAATCCGTGACCTGCTACGGCAATCCATTCTATAGCGGTTGGGGACTGACAGATGACAAAGCAGACAAGATTACCCGCCGCAAAGCGCGCCCCGATTTGGATGCTTTGGTATATGCGTGCCTAATTGAATATCCACGTTATTGGGACCCTGTGACGGGCACACCTTGCCCAGTCGAAGTGGTTTTAGAACGGTTCGAACGTGGGCAGATGCGGGCAAAAACGGGGGCTATGGTCCGTATTTTAGCCAAATTGCAGGGTCTTTTTGCCAGCCGTGCGCGGTTGTGGCGTTAAACGGGGTGCCATTCGGCCATCAGATCATCACCGATACGCCGGTGTGATGCCAATTCAAATCGCGGGGCTCCGTTCAAGGTGTTAACACCCATCGCCCCCAGATTTGGAATACCGTCCGCGCCGATTGTGATGCCTGCGGTCATTGTGATCAGGCGATCAACATAACCTTCACGGATCAAAGCGGCAGCCAATTTACCGCCACCTTCGCAAAATACCCGCGTGATGCCTTTTTCTGCGATTTTGGCAAGCATGTCACTTAACGACAGACCATCCTTACCCACCGAGCATGCGATCAGATCGGCACCTGTCCTGGCCCAACCTTGTGTATCTGCATCGGGCCCGTGGCACATCCAGACAGTTGCATCTTTACCTGTCCTGCCCAATTGGCTGTCGACTGGTGTGAACAGATTACTATCCAAAACGATCCGCACGGGTGTGCGGTGTTCAAGCCCAGACAAGCGTACTGTCAGGCTTGGGTCGTCGGCCACGCTGGTGCCGCTGCCGACCATTACGGCATCGTGACTTGCCCGTAATAGATGAACATAGGCGCGTGACGTGCTGCCTGTAATCCACTGGCTTTCACCCGTACAGGTTGCAATTTTCCCGTCCAGACTACTGGCAAGTTTCAATGTGACTGCCGGTCGGTTTTCTGTGATACGGGTCAGAAAGCCGATGTTGGCTTGTTGTGCTTCGGCTTCCAGTACGCCAATACACAATTCGATGCCTGCCGCGCGCAGTTTATCCACCCCTTTGCCTGCCACACGTGGATCAGGGTCGCCTGTGGCGACCACGACGCGGGCAATGCCTGCATTTACCAAAGCATCTGCACAGGGCGGCGTTTTGCCCGTATGGGCGCAGGGTTCCAAAGTCACATAAGCGGTCGCACCTTTGGCCGCTGCCCCCGCTTGTGCCAAGGCCATGGCTTCTGCATGCGGACGCCCGCCTGCCTGTGTCCAGCCGCGGCCCAGAACGCGCCCGTCTTTGACAATGACACACCCAACGGCGGGGTTTGGCCAGGTTGTACCTAATCCGCGCGCGCCCAGTGCAAGGGCCAGGCGCATCCAGCGGTCATCTGCCGAATGCGGTTTCATGGCTAATCGTCTTTTGGTTCAGGGGGGCGAAGTTCATGCACAAAATCTTCAAAATCATCAGCTGCTTGAAAGTTTTTGTAAACGGACGCAAACCGCACGTAGGCCACGGCATCGATGCGTGCAAGGCTGTCCATGACGATTTCACCGATTTTATCGCTGTCGATGTCACTGTCGCCCATGCTTTCCAGACGGCGTACAATGCCCGAGATCATCTGTTCGACACGATCAGGTTCCACAGGGCGTTTTTGCATTGCTATGTGAATGGAACGGGCCAGTTTGTTGCGGTCGAAATCTTCGCGCTTACCGTTCTTTTTGACAATCACCAGATCACGCAGTTGTACGCGTTCATAAGTGGTGAAACGGCCCGCGCAGGCGGGGCATAAACGGCGGCGTCTGATCGCTGCGTGATCTTCAGCCGGGCGTGAATCTTTGACTTGTGTGTCAGTGTTTCCGCAAAACGGACATCTCATGGGCCTCTACCTCGATTTTATTTTTATTATTGTGGATAACTATACAAAGAACGCAAGCATTTGGGTAGAGAAAAGTGATTCTCTCTAAATCTTGTAGTATTCCCTAAATATTTGGTGAAAATTAATAACTAAGATGCCCTACAATATGGCGTGTATGGGGGTGATCGCGATGTTCAAACAGATAAATACCCTGCCATGTTCCCAAGGTCAGCTTGCCGTCTGTTATGGGAATAGACAAAGAAACCGGGGTTAATGCAGCTTTGATATGCGCAGGCATATCATCGGGGCCTTCATAAGTATGGGTCAGGTAAGACATCGAAGGATGGTTGCTGTCAGGCACCAACCGTTTGAAAAAGCCGGTCATATCTGTTTGTACTTCCGGATCGGCATTTTCCTGTATTAACAGCGAACAGGAAGTGTGCTGCACGAACAGGGTCAAAAGGGCGTTTGTCTGGCCCTGCGTTTCGATCCATTGTCTGACAGTGCGGGTGAACGCGTATAAACCTTGCCCGTCTGTTTTTATGCTGAATTTGGTTTGCTGGTTCATGGGGCATGATAACGGATGGTTTATGTCTTGGCGATGGGCCATATTGCTGTCGATGTGGCTTAGCTGAAAAAGGAGAGTGTGATGAAAGGACGTTGTGCTTGCGGGGCAGTTCACTATGAAATGCGTGCGGTACCGCTGATTGTACATTGCTGCCATTGCCGTTGGTGCCAGCGTGAAAGCGGCTCGGCCTTTGCGGTGAACGCATTCATCGAAACAAACCATATCAAACTGATTTCAGGCACCATTGAAGCGGTGGATATCCCCAGCGAAAGCGGTGGCGGGCAAAGGGTGCACCGTTGCCCCGCGTGCAAAGTCGCACTTTGGGCCAATTACCTGGGGCTGGGTACGGATTTTTCGTTTGTGAAAGCTGGCACGCTGGATGCGCCTGATCAATGCCCGCCCGATGTGCATATTTATACCGAAAGCAAACAGCCGTGGGTAAATGTCAATGATGGGCGACCTGTGTATGAAAGATATTACCGCCGTTCCGAGGCTTGGCCCGAGGCATCGATGATACGGTTTCGTACGGTGT
>Ga0209344_10003894_pt1 | contig 14230 bp, 11 predicted proteins | sample Cruoilmetagenom6_FD_187293 | JGI IMG/M metagenome (GOLD analysis project Ga0209344, IMG submission 187293) | Oil polluted marine microbial communities from Coal Oil Point, Santa Barbara, California, USA - Santa Barbara Oil Seep Sample 6 (SPAdes)... | ecosystem: Environmental > Aquatic > Marine...
GAGCAGGGCGAAGTCATCGGCGCGGGCCTCCAGAGCGTCGGCGAGATCCAGCAACAGCTTCTCCCGTTGGGAGGGGCGCGACTTGCGCCAGCCACGGAAGGCCTCCCGGGCGGCACTGACCGCGGCGTCGATATCGTTGGCATCGCCCGCCGGAACCCGGCTGATCACCTCGGCGGTGGCGGGATTATAGACATCCAGGGTCTGGCCGCTGGTGGCAGGACGCCACTGGCCGCCGATAAAGAGGGTGTGGCTCTTGTCAAGCCAAGCTTGAATGGCGGTGGAGTGCTGCGTCATGGTTGTGCTCCTGTTAGGCTGATTTATGATTGTTTTGAGAGCGTGCCAGTCATTGCACGCCTCCAATACTCCCTAGCAAGCCCCGTGCCAGCTCAGGGGTACAATATAATCAAAACAAAATCAGCGAGTTGCGGGTCGGTTTTGAAGATGCTCTGTCGTTGTTCCTGCGTCGTTTTGTCGTCGGACACGACAGCTGTCGCATCCTGGGACAGGTCGCCAACTTCGCGGGGAGAGAGCCATGATCTCCAGAGCAGCCCTGAGAACCTCTGACGTGATTCGCCAGGCCCGTGAGCATCTGCTCCGCGGCCAGCAGCTACCGTTAGGCATGCTCGATGCCTGTATCGACCGTTCGTGGCAGCGATGTATGGAGCACGGGCTGCAGCCTGGTACCCGGCCTGAGCTGCCGCGGCTCGATAGTAGCGAACTGCGCACTCAGCGTGAGACGCATCGTCGTCTGATCGAACTGGCTGATCCCCTGATCAGGCGAGTGGCCGAGGATCTACGTGGCTGCCAGTTGCTGCTGGCCACCCCAGATGCCACCGTACTCAAGAGCTATGGTCAGCGCTTCGTGCTTAATGATCGTTTTCACATCGGGGCCGGCATCAACCTGGACGAACGCTGGTTCGGTACCAATGCACCGGCCCTGGCGCTCATCGAGCGGGCGCCGGTATTGGTCAAATCCTGTGAGCACTTGCTATTCCCCGACAACCCGGTCTCCTGTGTGGCTGCCCCGTTGTTAGATCTCAACGGTGACTGTCTAGGCTTGATCGATCTCACTTTCGAGGCCGACCACCCCCGCCCCGAAATTTTTCTACGCCGAGTGCAGCAGCTCACCGGGGCGCTGGAGCAGCGGCTTTTTTTCCGCCACTACCAGCAGCACTGGGTGCTCCAGGTGCACGCATCGCTGGCCGAGCTGGACAGCGTGAGCTGCGGTTTGGTGGCACTGAATGAGACCGGTCTGATCCTGGCGGTTGATTCCCAGGCCGCCCAATGGCTTGGCGAGGCCTCCGCCGCCTTAATCGGCCGTCATATTGAAGAGTTATTGGGCAATTCCTGGAAGGAGATCTGTCGCCAATGCGAAAGTTGTTCGGCCTTGCTGGGGCTGCCGCTTACCGGTGGCCAACTGGTAGGGCGACTCAATCCCCCTGATCAGTGGCAGCCGGCGGCTCTGAGCAACGAAGCCATTGTGGTGCCGGTTTCGCCCGAACCATCCCTCTGCCGTGATCTTGAGGCGCTGGTTGAGGAGTGGCCCATGGCTCTGGCCCGGGAGGCACGCCGGGCTAGTCGGGCGCTGGAAGTAGGCCTGCCAGTACTGCTGCAGGGCAAAACTGGTACCGGAAAAGAGCAATTGGCCCGAGCGCTGCATATCAGTCTTGGTGAGCAGCGGCCCTTCGTGGCACTCAACTGCGCAGCCCTGCCCGAAAGCCTTATCGAGGCAGAGCTGTTTGGCTATGGGGAAGGTGCCTTCACTGGCGCCCGTAAGGGGGGCTACAGCGGGCGGCTGGTGCAGGCTAATGGCGGCACTTTAATGCTCGACGAGATCGGTGACATGCCGCTGGCGCTGCAGGCCCGTCTACTGCGGGTGCTGCAGGAGAAAGTGGTGACGCCGCTGGGCGATCACCGCGAGGTACCTATCGACTGCCGAGTTATAGCCGCTAGCCATCGCGATCTAGAGATCCTGGTGACGGCCGGTGACTTCCGCGAGGATCTCTATTACCGCCTAGCTGGAGTAGTAGTAGAGCTTCCCACGCTGAACGAGCAGGGTGATCTAGCTGGACAGATTCATGAACGTTGGGCATCGCTATGCCGCCATCATGGCCGCCATTTGGTTTTGGATGAGACCTTGGTAGAGTGTTTGACCGCCTACCTTTGGCCTGGCAACTGGCGGGAACTGGAACACTGCCTGGAAGCGGCTCTGGTGGGAGCCGAACCAGAGTGCCAACGGCTGACCATGGACGGGCTTTCGCCACGCTGGCAGCGCAAGCTGACTCAGCCCATGGAGAGTGGCGTCGACAGTACGGCCACATCGGAGGATGTGTGCAACGGCTCCCAGGAGCTGCGCGAAATGGAGCGGGCCCATATGGTGCGCACGCTCGAAGCCCACGACGGCAACATGACTGCCGCCGCCCGGGCGCTAGGCATCAGTCGCTCGACGCTCTATCGACGGTTGGGGTGAGCCCCACTGGATGTGACGACTGATTCATCGTGCTCGTTAGGCGTTCAATCCAGCCCGCCGAAGCGCTGGTAGAAGCTGGGGCCGGGGGTGGGTAGTGGGCCCTCGGCATTTTCCAGATGTTGATCCAACCAGCGTTCTGCACGTTCGTAGAGCAAACGATAAAGGTTGCGGCAGAGCTGATGGGCGTATCGTCCTTCCCACGCCGTGGGGAGTAGTTCCTCAGGCAGGAGGGGATCGCGTAATTGAACCTTGCGATACTCGTGAATAAGCAAAGTGCGGGCAATGAAGCACTCTTCCTGCCCCAAATGGTTCTCTGCGTTGAGGGCATTCCAGAGTGGGCGAAACTTAACCAGAAAGCGTTGGTAGAGCTCGGCTAATTCGTCGAGGTTCCAGCTCTCTCTAACCTGGAGACGCAGCGGCTTACTGGTCATGGGCTCCATGGTCTGCGTTTGCATTACAATCGTATCGTCTGCTGCATCCAGTTCTTGCAAGGCCGCCATGGTTTCTGCACATGACAGCGTGGGATGCGCCAGCACGCCCTGAGCAAAACTACCAAAGCCTAGCCATTCGAGCTCGTCACGAATCTGCTGGCGCTGGTCTGGGGGAAGCTGTGTCAGCAATACCAATGTCCACTGTCCCGACCAAGCTGGCTGGGCACCGTGATAGACACGCTTGAAGGCTTGTTCGAAACGACGCCGACCAGGGCCACTCAACCGATAGTAGCTGCGACGACCAATCTTCTCACCCCGTAGCCAGGTTTCATTGGTCAGCCGGTAAACCGATGTACGCACCAGCCGCTCATTGATACCGATGGGCTCCACAAGTTTCGATAGACTGCCTAACCAAACGGTACCGCCCCGCGGAACGATAGAGTCGCCATAGACGGTAATAATCAATGAGCCGGCGCGAATTGGCCGACGCTTTTGGAAGTCATCAATAAGCGTAGCGACGCAGTCTTTAGCTGACGACATGGTGAAAGCTGATTCCCTTTGCGGTGAGGTTGTCGCTAAAAACGACAGAAAATATGACGAATACAAAAGATTATCGTATCACGTTTTTTTGTCGTTTGGCCTGAGTCGACCCTCTCTTGATCGGAAGTCGCTGCGTCCACTTCCTGGCGTAAGGGCGCCTATGAGCGCTGTAATGCTTTGCCAATTCAGGTTTTAAGGTAACCGTCCAATGTGTACATTATCACTGGAAGAATTGTGAAAAGTGCCATGGTTATGATTGATAGCAGGGACGGTATGTTTAATGCGATAAAGAGCCGCTTAGGTATCGTCTTCCAAAGGAAGTATGTGAAAGCGAAGGGCGCTCTGAATAGACTCCCTTTATGTGAAATAAGTGGGCGAAGATAATAGCTGACTTAATCATGAGCTAGCGGAGCCAGCTCACTCTTTAGCGCGTCTTATCGATGGAATTGCTTTTCGCGTTCGGGCTGCCAATAAATAGCATCGATGCGGAGCCGTGCTTCGGTATTGTTGGGTAACGGCCATTCGATGATGTCGCCCACTTTAAGACCGATCAATGCAGCACCAATAGGCGCCATGACCGAAATGCCATCCGCTACGCTTTCCAGGGAGTGCGGATAGACCAGGGTACGAATCATCTTAAGCCCGCGGGTAAGGTCGGTGAAGCGAACCTGGCTATTCATGCTGACCACGTCATCCGGAATATCCTCAGGGTCGCAGACTTCACCTCGTGCTAGCTCTTCCTCAAGTAGCTGAGCCACGGCCATGTCTTTATCAGATGCATTGTCGATCAAGCGCTGAAGGCGTTCGGCATCAAGACGATTAATAATAATAGCAGGACGTTGTCCCATGATTACTCTCCTTGGAACGCAATAAGTTTAAACCAATAAAAAACAGCCCTTCCCCAATAAAGGAAGGACTGCGTGCTTTTTACAGTATAAGCGATTTATAAAATAAAGACGATCAGGTGACGCCTTGTTCAATCATGGCATCAGCCACCTTTCTGAAACCTGCAATATTGGCGCCGAGTACCAAATTGGTTTTATCACCAAACTCTTCGGCTGTGTCGGCGCACTGGCGGTGAATATTGGCCATAATCTGTTTTAATTTTTGGTCGACTTTCTCCAGTGGCCACTGCTCCATGCTGCTATTTTGTGCCATTTCTAGCTGACTGGTAGCAACGCCACCTGCATTGGCCGCCTTGCCGGGCCCATAGGCAATTTTAGCGACTAGAAACAGGTCGACGGCCTCCTTGGTAGAAGGCATGTTGGCCCCTTCACTGATACACGTTATGCCATTAGCGAGTAAGATTTCCGCATCGCTTTCGGTCAGCTCATTTTGCGTCGCGCAGGGGAACGCAGCATCAGCTTGAATACGCCATACGGCATTCCCGCCCTGAGGGTAGTCACGTGCAGAAATGTAGTGCGCGTCAGGGTGCTCGTGTAAGTAGGCTTCTAAAGAGGTGCGCTGCACTTCTTTGAGCTGTTTGAGTAAGCCTAAATCAATACCGTTTTTATCGTGGATGGTGCCACGTGAATCACTGCAGGTGATCGGTTTAGCACCCAGATCGTATAGCTTCTCAATGGTATAGATCGCTACATTGCCAGCGCCGGAAACGAGGCAGGTCTTGTCGCGCAGCTCTTCTCCCCGGGCAGCCAGCATGTTTTGTGCAAAGTACACTGCACCGTACCCGGTGGCCTCTTTACGGCCTAGCGAGCCTCCCCAATTAAGCCCCTTACCTGTTAGCACGCCCTCATAGTGGCCAGTGAGTCGCTTGTACTGACCAAAGAGATAGCCAATTTCACGCGTACCGACGCCGATATCGCCTGCAGGTACATCGCAGTGAGGGCCAATATGGCGGTATAACTCGCTCATAAACGCCTGACAAAAGCGCATGATCTCGTTATCTGATTTTCCCTTGGGGTCAAAGTCTGCGCCGCCTTTTCCGCCGCCGATCGGCAAACCGGTTAACGCATTTTTGAAAATTTGCTCAAAGCCGAGAAACTTGATGGTGCCCGAGGTAACGCTGGGGTGGAATCGTAAGCCGCCCTTGTAAGGGCCAAGGGCAGAGTTGAACTGAACGCGGTAGCCTTTGTTAACCCGCACTTTGCCAGCATCATCTACCCAGCTTATCCGGAACATAATTTGCCGTTCGGGCTCGACTATTCGCTCAATAATGCTGTGGTGATGATAGTAATCACTCTGCTCGAGTAGCGGGCGCAGGCATTCGAGCACTTCTTCAGTGGCTTGATAAAATTCTGACTGTGCAGGGCTGCTTTTATTAAGCCGTGTCAGCGTATCGTGAACGTAGGGCATTGGAGCATATCATCATGGTTATTCAACAGAGTATTGGCTGGCCAGAGCGTTAGAATATTTAACTGGCAGCATGCTTCTGTGCATAGCCTATGCCGGTTCGGTATGGGCAAATATGATGGAGGGTTTAGACTAAAGTATGCGTTTGATAGGTTCGCCTCGCTTATTTTTCTAAATCTAATAAACGATGCATAAACGTTTTTATAGCGATTAAGTTTGCTTTCAGCCGAAAACAGGGCCAATTTTGGCCTTCCTGTGGTGGCTTGCTATTGGAAAGAGTTCTTTGGCGAAATAAGTAAGCCCCACGTGCTCAGGTCGCGTGGGGCATACTAAGACAAAGACTCTCTGCACTTATTCTGTGGCTGCTAAGTCTTTGGGGAGGAGATCAACGGGTACGTTCTGATAGCTTACTGGGCGCAGAAAGCGGCGAATGGCCATTGTGCCCACTGAGGTGGCACCAAAGTTAGTCGAGGCTGGGTAAGGGCCGCCGTGAACCATTGAGTCCACCACTTCAACTCCGGTTGGAAAGCCGTTGACAAGAAGCCGACCCGCTTTGCGTTCAATGAGTGGCATAAGCGATTTTGCCAATGGTGTGTCGTCGTCGGTCATATGCAGGGTGATGGTGAGCTGGCCCTCGATGTTACGCGCCACCTGCTGCATCTCGTCTGCGTCCTTGACTCGCACGACCAGGCCGAGCGGCCCGAAGACCTCTTCCCCCAGCGTCTCGTCGGCGAGGAACTCTGCCAAGCTCGTTTCATAAAGATTAGGCGAGGCGGTGCGGCCCTCTTGCTGAGTGGCCAGCACGGTCTGAACGGTGCTGCGCTCTTCAAAGTGTTCCTTACCTTTACGGTAGGCCTCGGCAATCCCGTCGGTCAGCATGGTTTGCGGTGCGCTGGCCGCAAGGGTTTCCCGGGTGGCAGCAACGAAGCGGTCAGCTGCCTCGCCCTCGGCTAGAATGGCGATGCCGGGATTAGTACAGAATTGGCCAGCACCCATGGTCAGCGACCCAGCCCAGCCTTTGCCGAGGGCCTCAGCATCGCTGGAGAGTGCTGCAGGCAGGATGAACATAGGGTTCACCGAACCGAGCTCACCGAAGAACGGGATGGGTTCCGGGCGAGCGGCGCAGAGATTGAACAGCGCACGGCCTCCGGTCAGGGAGCCGGTAAAGCCCACGGCTTTTATGCGCGGGTGAGTCACCAGCGCCTCGCCCACTGCGCGGTTGCCGCCCTGAATTAGGCTGAATACGCCGGGGTGCATGCCACACTTCGCAATGGCCGCCGCGATGGCTTCAGCTACGATCTCTCCGGTGCCAGGGTGGGCTGAGTGGCCCTTGACCACCACCGGACAGCCAGCAGCCAGAGCTGAGGCGGTATCGCCGCCAGCGGTAGAGAAGGCGAGTGGAAAGTTCGAAGCGCCAAACACCGCCACGGGGCCGATTGGGCGCTGAACCAGGCGGATCTCAGGGCGTGGGGCAGGGGCGCGGTCAGGCATTGCCGGGTCGAAGCGGCTGTCCAGGTAGGCGCCTGCTTCAATGTGATCGGCGAACAGGCGTAGCTGGCCGGTGGTTCTGCCTCGCTCACCCTGTAGTCGTGCTTCTGGTAGCCCGGTCTCCTGGGTGCCGATCTCGGTAATTGCCTCGCCACGCGCGTCGATTTCGTCAGCGATAGTCCGCAGGAAGCGCGCGCGCTCGGTACGGGAGTTGTAGCCATAGCTTTCGAAGGCAGCTTCGGCGGCTTCGCAGGCGCGATTCACCAGTTCAGGCGTGCCGATACTAAAGGGATGGGCCGGGCCGTGGGCTGGCGATGAGGTGAAGGTGTTCGCTTCTGCGGCCCATTCACCTGCAATGAGGTGTTTTCCGGATGGCGTGTACGGCATTTGGTCTCCTTAACACTCTAAGTGAGCGTCAGTTACGTTGTCTCGCAGCCTTCGAACATACGCTTGCGGGCATTCTCGATGTGCTTCGCCATTGCCTGCGAAGCCGCGGTGGCGTCCCGTTGGCGGATCGCTTCAATGATTTCCGCGTGTTCCTCAACGACAATCTTGTTCCGGGTCGCCGGTTTGAGCAGCGAGAGATTCAGGGCAAGGTTCATCCCGAAGCGTATGTTCTGATCCAGAGAGTTCTGAACCGAAATGTAGTAGGGGTTGCGTGTTGCGGCGGCAACCGCCCGGTGGAACCGGGAATCAGCATCAACGGCGAGTTCGCCCTTGGAAAGCGCCTGGGAGAGTTCGGCGACAGCGCTCTCCAGCTCCACCATTTCCTGAGCCCGCCAAGCGGTTGCGGCCAGGCCCGCGGCACCCGCCTCGAACCCAACACGAAAGTCGTAGCATCGCTGGATATCACTGACGGAGCCGATTTCGACGAAGCGAAAAACGTTGGCATCGGGTTTGCGCATCACGTAGCTACCCGAGCCACGCCGCGATTGGATTAGTCCGTCATCCCGCAGCCGAGCGAGCGCCTCGCGCACGACCGGGCGGGATACGCCGAAGTGACGGCCAAGCTCCACCTCGCTGGGAAGCCTAACGTTCTCCGCTATTTCCCCCGAGGCTATCATCGAGAAGATGCCGTCGTAGACGAGATCGCCCAGCTTCTTTTCCGAGGTTTGTTTCGTGGTGCTCATCGTCTGGTCATTCCCTTCAGGGCATGTACTGCCCACCGTTTACGTCAAGGATCTGACCTGTAACATATCCGCTTAGCTTGCTTGAGCAAAGGAACAGATAAGGCCCGATGCAATCAGCAGGCTCACCCAGCCGGCCCATGGGGATCGCCGCCTTAAAGGAGGCGAGGATGTCGGGCGGGGTAGTGTCATGGAAGGGGGTGACAATAACACCGGGGGCGATGGCGTTGACCCGGATGCCTTTGGCCGCAAACTCTTTCGCCATGCCGCGAGTGACGGTGTGTACATAGCCTTTCGCGGCTGCGTAAAAGCCCGCGCCGGGGCCACCGCCGTTCCATCCTGCAATGGAGCCAGTATTGACGATGGCCGCGGCGTCGGATTTTTCAAGCCAGGGTAGCGCCGCGTGGGTTACTTGTAGCAAGGAGCGACAGTTAACGTCGAAAACGCTCGCGCCTTGCTCGCCGCCAGCCTGGGCGAAGGGGGCTCGTGTGCCCATGGCCCCGGCGTTGTTGACCAGGATGTCTAGGCCGCCAAGCGCCTCGACGGCTTCGGCTACGACGCGGCTTGCCCCGTCGTCCTGGGATAGATCACCCTGGAGCGCTACGGCGTTCTTCCCCTCGCTTTTCAGCTGCTCCACCAGGGCCATGGCATCGCTGCCGTTGCTGTTGTAGTGCACAGCAACCGAGGCGCCATGCATCGCCAGCGCTTCGGCCACAGCGAAGCCGATACCTGAGCTTGCGCCCGTGACGAGAGCCGTACGCCCTGTGAACCCGTAAAAATCGCTCATAATGTCTCGTTTCCTCTAGGCGGCGATGGATCGCGCTTGCATCTCGGCAGCCAGCAGTTCCCTGGCGGCGACCTCGATCTGGGGATGAAGAGCTTCGTCGGCTGCGGTCAGGAAAGGGAGTGGCGCGCCCATATCGGTGATGCCCGCCAGCGTAATCGCAGTGTGAAGGACGCGGATCGGGTCGCCTGCGTCGCGTAGCGTCTCGAGTGCTTCGAAGGCCTTAAGCTGAGCCCTGGCTTTCGCGAAGTCGCCGGACTGAAGGGAGCGCAGGAAAGCTTGCGATAGGCTCGGCGCTATGCAGACGCAGCCAGCGGTGAAGCCGGAAAGCTTATGGTGCTCAAGGTGCGGCAGCGCTGGCGGTTCGCCAAAGCCTGAAACTATCCGCTCTTTTCCGATCGCCGCAATTAGGTCGTCTAATACCGGGTCAATGGCGGTATTCTCGCGTGGAATGGCGTACTTGATTGAGAACAGACTGCCATCCGTCACCAGCGATTCGATCACCTCGTGGGACAAGTAACCATCGCTCTTCATGTAAAGGATGGCTTGGGTGCCGGATGCTTGGACAAAGTCGCGAACCGAGCGGGCAAACCCTGCATCGGTCTTTGGGCCAGTGAAGGGCAGCAGCATGGCTGCAGGGAAGTTCCGCTTTGCCAGCAGCGCCGCTTGATCCAGGATCTTGCCGCCGTCAGGGCCAATCGATGGGATCAGCCAAGTGTCGTCAGCTACCAGCTTGGCCAGCGTGTCTAACCACTCGCCAAATCGCGAGACTGGCCAGTTCTGCACGTTGGCGTTGCCCCCATAGAGCAGTGTTGAGACACCGCCTGCTTCGATGTGACGTATTAACGAATGGTTTGATTCGTCCGCGTTGCCTTCGTAGGCAAACGGAGGGACGGCGATAACCGATTTCGTTAGGTCTTCAAGGGTGATGGTCGTCTTCATTGCGGTGCTGTCCTCGTCCTGGGCCAGCAGTCGCTGGCTGATTGATATGACTAATAATTACAAATACTCTAAAATTTTACAAATATTCTCGTCAAATTTACGCTCATGATGGCCATTAAAGTGCCTTGTTGCCGTCTATAGTCATACCAAAGTCTACTAACTTATTGTAGTGAAAGTGATTTACAACATTTAACAAGTATATTAAAACTTACACTCTGTTTGGCCGCATTTCTGAAAAGTTGTAAGGCATGTTGGTCGTATTCAGCAGGGGCTCGGCCCCAGTGGAATGACAATGAAAAGCACTAGGAGAATTACAATGAAAAGACTGATGATGAAGAGACGCAGCTTCGTAGCGGCCGCTGTGGCGTGCGCTGCCTTGATGAGCATTCCTGGAGTGGCTGTAGCCCAGGATTATCCGACTCGCCCAATCTCTCTTCTAGTGCCCTGGAGTGCTGGCGGTGGCTCAGATGCTGTCGCGCGTATTCTGGCCAGCGGGCTAGAGAAAGAGCTTGGCACGCCAGTCAACGTGATCAATCGCACCGGTGGCAACGGCGTGGTGGGACACCAGTCCATCGCCATGGCTCGTCCCGATGGTTATACGATCGGACTCATTACGGCGGAGATCAACATGATGCATCGCCAGGGCCTGACTGATCTGACTTACCAGGCTTATCGTCCCCTCGCGCTGGTCAACACTGATCCAGCCAGTATCCACGTGGCAGCCGATTCGGACTTTGAGAGTGCCAGCGACATCGTTGAGGCGATCAAGGGTGGTGAGACCGTACGCTTTTCTGGTTCGGGCCAGGGCAGCATTTGGCACCTAGCCATGGCGGGCATGTTAGTGCGAGCGGGTGTCGACCCAGCTGATGCTATCTGGGTACCCAGTCAAGGCGCTGCACCGGCTATGCAAGAACTTGCTGCAGGTGGTGTTGAAGTGGTGTTGTCTTCGGTTCCCGAGGCTGAGGCCATGGTGGCTGCGGGCGAAGCAGAGACCATCACCCTGATGGCGGACGAGCGCGATGCTAACTACCCCGACCTTGAGACGCTGGAAGAGCAGGTGGGCGTGGATTGGACCGTGGCATCCTCCTGGCGCGGCATCGTCGCCCCAGCAGGCACGCCGGATGATGTGGCTGCCACACTGGAGGCAGCACTGAAGAGCGTTTACGAGAGCGCTGATTATCAAGACTTTATGCAAGCCAGGAAATACGGGCTGATCTGGGCCGATGCGTCCGGGCTTGAAGCGTGGCTCGTCGAGAAAGAGACCGAGTTCGGCGAAGTGATGAGCGCCGCGGGCATGACGTCCGAATAACCCATGCAAAATGACTGTCGCCGGCCGGGCGCTGCCCGGCTGGCTGTTGGCTTGGAGGTGCCCATGACACTGCCGGATCGAATCGGTGGAGTAGTTCTCCTAACGCTCGGGGTGGCGGTTGTCATCGCCTCGCTGGGCCTACCTGCCATCCCAGGCCAGCCCGTGGGGCCGGCGATATTCCCCTCTGTGCTTGGCGTGGCACTTGGCCTTTCAGGGCTGATTATCTTCGTTAAGCCGGAGCGCCAGCCAGCCCAAGAGACCCAGCAGCTTGAAGCCTTGAGTGTCATCGGCACGCTGCGCCTGCTATCGCCAGTCGCTGTACTGATCCTGGGCTACCTCATTATGGAGTCGTTGGGCTTTCTAGTGACCGGCTTTTTGATTGTGTTGGTTATCTCCCTGCTGCTGCGGGGCTCGGTCGTCGGCTCGCTGTTGCTCTCCGCGGTTATGACGGTGGTTATCTATACGATCTTCGCCAGCCTGCTCAGAGTGCCGCTGCCCGCGGGCATACTCTCGCTGCCCTGGTAAACGGAAGCATCTCATGGAAAATATCATCCTTTCGCTCCAGACCGTCGCCACTCTCGAAGTGATGATGGTCATTGTTTTGTCCTCCGCTTACGGCATGCTGGTGGGCTGCATTCCGGGTTTGTCGGCCACCATGGCGACGGCCCTGCTAGTGCCGATCACCTTCTATCTGTCGCCCGTCGCCGCCATAGCATCGATCATTTCGGCCTCGGCGATGGCCATTTTTTCCGGGGATATTCCTGGCACTTTGTTGCGTATCCCAGGCACTCCTGCTTCTGCTGCCTATATGGAGGAGGCCAACGCCTTTACTCGACGGGGCGAACCCGAAACAGCGTTGGGCACCGGGCTATGGTTCTCGGCACTTGGGGGCATCTTCGGCACGGTGATACTGGTATTGGTTGCGCCCCTGCTGGCCTCCATCGCTCTTCAATTCTCGAGCTACGAATATTTCTGGTTAGGCTGCCTCGGGTTGCTCTGCGCGACCCTGGTATCCAACGGTCCGCCGATAAAAGCGTTTGCGGCGCTGATGTTTGGCCTGTTGGTCTCCACGGTGGGGATGAACAATGCCGCCGGCGTGCCGCGGTTCACCTTCGGTTCTTATGAGCTCTATTCCGGCATTGATGTGGTGTCTGCTCTAGTGGGGGTCTTTGCGGTGGCCGAAGTTATGCGCGCCATGACTGCCCCCGACACCCCCGCCGCTTCGCGCCGCCGGTTTGGCAGCATCCTGGGCAAACAGTGGGCGCTGACACTGCGCTACAAGAAGCAGATGCTGCGCGGAAACTTGGTAGGCGTAATGATCGGTGCACTGCCCGGTGCCGGGGCAGATATGGCTGCTTGGGTCGCCTATGCTACTTCCAAACGCTTTTCCCGCACTCCTGAGAAGTTTGGCACTGGCCACTCCGAGGGGCTGGTCGAAGCAAGCTCGGCTAACAACTCGGCGCTGGCAGGTGGTTGGGTGCCTTCGCTACTGTTCGGTATTCCGGGCGATACGATCACCGCCATTGCTATCGGCGTGTTGTATATGAAAGGGCTAAACCCAGGGCCTACCCTGTTTACCGAAAATGCGGCCTCGCTCTACTCGCTCTACTGGGTTTTCCTGATCGCCAACATCATCATGGTTCCTCTGGGTCTGCTGATGATCCGTAGCACTACCTATGTGCTGAGCGTGCCGCGCTGGACGATCATGTCCACCGTCTTGCTATGCAGTGCCGTCGGTGCCTATGCCGTCTCTAATAGCCTGTTTTCGATCGTGGTGGTGGCTGCCTTCGGTGCGATCGGCTATGCCCTCGATAAGTACGGTTATTCGGTCGCGGCTTTTGTACTCGGGCTGGTGATGGGGCCGATGGTGGAGCAGAACCTGGTCACCTCACTGATCAAGTCCGGGGGTGACGTAACGCCTTTCTTCACGCGACCTACTTCTGCAGTGCTGGCTTGCTTGACGATCGCTGCCCTGTTAGCGCCGTCACTCCTGCGCTTGCTGCGCAAGCACCGCCGGGTCGCTGTCTGATGCCTGCTGCTTACACTACTTATTCACTATCGACTCACCACGCACTTTCCAAGGAGACCACCCAATGATCGAACCTCTCAATAAGCCAGTTATTCGTGTTGGCATTGCTGGCGCGGGAGCCATCAGCCAGTTCCACTTGGTTGGTTGGGGCGAGGTCGAGGGCATTGATGTTGTCGCTATTTGTGATCCTGACGAGGCGCGTGCCCGGGAACGCGCCGAGGCATTCGGCATTCCTGGCGTTTATACCGATGTTGCCGAGATGCTGGCGGCTGAGTCTTTGGACGCTATCGATATCATTACGCCTGTAGGCTCGCATGCACCTCTGGTTAGGTTGGCTGCCGAACACGGCGTTCACGTGGTGTGTCAGAAGCCGATGACCCCAACCGTGGCGGAGGCTGAAGCGCTAATCCGCGATATCGGTGATCGGGTGCGTTTCTGCGTGCATGAGAATTACCGGTTCCGTCCCCATTACGCCGAGGTGCGCCAATGGGTTGCTGAGGGGCGTATCGGCGAAGTGCAGCATGTTCGTCTCACCATGCGCTCGGCTTCGATGGTCGCCGCCGAGGGCGAAACGCCTTTTCTACTCGGCCGTCAGCCCTACCTAGCTGACTTTCCTCATCTATTGATCTTCGAAATGTTGATCCATCAGATGGATGCGCTCCGCGCTATGCTCGGTGAGCTGGATGTCACCTCGGCGAGTGTCTCGCAAACCAATCCAGCGCTCAAAGGCGAGGATACCGGCGTCATTCTTATGCGTCAGCGGGAGGGCGGTGCCTCGGTGGTGCTGGATGCCAATATTT
>Ga0209344_10003895_pt1 | contig 14228 bp, 9 predicted proteins | sample Cruoilmetagenom6_FD_187293 | JGI IMG/M metagenome (GOLD analysis project Ga0209344, IMG submission 187293) | Oil polluted marine microbial communities from Coal Oil Point, Santa Barbara, California, USA - Santa Barbara Oil Seep Sample 6 (SPAdes)... | ecosystem: Environmental > Aquatic > Marine >...
CACGGCGCGGACAGCTTTAAGTTCTATACCCGCACAAAAACGATCACTTCTCGGTGGCCGTCGGGCATCAAAGAAGGCGGCGAATTCAATTTCAAAGCGATGGACTAACGCCTTAACAATCCCGTCTCGGACATAATCCGGGGTCTCAGCGCCGCCCCCTTACAGGGCGGCGTTTTTCGTGCACACATTTGCGGAATTCAGATGTCTCTGCAACACTACTCGGGAAAATCCTGCCGTTTTTGTTTCCCTTGGAGAAGATCATTCATGAATACTAACCATTCAGTGTTTCGCCGCATTCTTTTGCGCGCGATAGTCACCTTCTGATCCAAAGCCGCCTACGGATTTTACTTGGCAAATCGAAGCTTTCGCGGTTTCCTAATCGAATATGATGTAAAGGGAGGCACTGAATGGCTTTGAAAGAACCAGACTTTACCATAGGCATCGAAGAAGAATACCTTTTGGTTGACCGTGACAGTTTTGCGCTCGCCGAGGCCCCGCCTGCCCTTATGAAAGCATGTCAGGCCGAACTTCAGGATCAGGTCAGCCCGGAATTTTTGAACTGCCAGATCGAGATTGGTACAAAAGTTTGCGCAAATGTTGATGAGGCGCGAAACGAGTTGAAACATCTACGCGCCTGCGTTGCCAAACACGCAGCACAATACAACCTCGCGCCAATTGCCGCGTCGTGTCATCCGTTTTCAGATTGGCGGGATCAAAGGCACACTGACAAAGAACGTTACAACCATCTGTCCCAGGATTTGGCCGGCGTCGTGCGCCGGATGCTGATTTGCGGAATGCACGTCCATGTTGGTATTGAACAACCTGACAGGCGCATTGATCTGATGAACCAATTCACTTATTTCCTTCCGCATTTATTGGCACTCAGTTGTTCATCGCCCTTTTGGCAAGGACAGGATACCGGATTAGACAGTTATCGGTTAACCGTGTTTGATAACCTGCCACGTACAGGCCTGCCGCCCAATATGGAGAGTTTTTCGGAATTCGAACGTGCGGTCGCTGTTTTGGTTGATCTGGGTGTTATTCAGGACAGTTCAAAAATCTGGTGGGACCTGCGCCCATCGTCCAAATTCCCAACTATTGAATCGCGCATTTGCGATGTTCAACCCAGGTTGGAACATACGTTAATGCTTGCTGCTATAACACAGGCCCTATCCCGGATGTTGTGGCGTCTTGCCACCCGCAATCAACGTTGGCGTCTGTACGACACATTCTTGATTGCAGAAAACCGCTGGCGCGCCCAACGGTATGGCACACGCGAAGGGTTAATTGATTTTGGTCGCGGTGAGATCATTCCATTTATCGATCTGATCGAAGAAATGATGGAATTAGTTGCCGAAGACGCAGAGTTATTCGGCTCTGTTGCTGAAATCGAAACCGCGCGGGACGTGACCCTGAAAGGAAACAGCGCATCGCGCCAACGCGAAGCTTACAAGGATTCTATAGATCGCGATGGCGATCAACATCATGCCTTGCAGGCCGTGGTGCACCACCTGATCGAAGAATTCCATGCCGATTTGTAGATGAAAACATCACAGGGTCCGAGGCCAACTTGGTCACCACCCGTTCCGGCAAAGACAGACACAAAGAGATAACTGCGATGTTAATCGAAGATGGAAATTCCAGGTTAGTATTCGGTGACCTGGAAGGCAAAATGGATTGGAGCAACCAGCCCACGCAGGAAACATATTTTAACTAATACGATTTTTTTTGATGCTTTCAGCCCTAATTCAAGGTAAATACTTCATTAATACAATATTGCAACTCGGTGGTGGGCGACTTTGCGTTTCAACCGGTTCGCTTGGCACAGCGCGACCAGTGTTGTATTTGACGGTCGCCTGTTTGGCTGAACACAAAGCAATTGGAGTACAAATCGATCAATTTCAGGTCAATCAATTCCATCCGGCACGCATGAAAACTGATCTTCTGGTCACGCGCATTTTCCGGCGGCGATCTGCTTGGAAAATGGACACGAACACACCAAATACCTCCATGGATTGCGCAATGGAAAAGAAATTCATTCCAAAACCGACCCCCGGATCGTCAAACAATGTTTGCAGGCACAAGGGAGATACGGGTATCTCGTTGATTATGGGATCGAAAAATTGGTTCGCGACCTGCGGATCCATGAAACCCAAGCGAGAGTCAACGAAATCATGCTCCAGATCATTGTTCGACACTTGATTGCCGACTAATTGCTAAAGGAATTGGCAGAAATGAGCGATATAAATATTCGCATCGAGGGACGCGCCGGACGTATCACTCTGAACCGGCCCAGTGCTTTGAACGCCCTTACACACGAGATGCTGACCGCTATCGAAGCAGCATTGGACACTTGGATCAATGATGAAGCCGTCGCGCTTGTGCTAGTGGATGCCAGCGGCGACAAAGCTTTTTGCGCAGGTGGTGACGTTCAAAAGCTCTACGACCGGGGTATGGCTGGCGATTTTGCCTACGGGCAGGCCTTTTGGGCTGACGAATACCGCCTAAATTTGAAAATATTTGAATACCCAAAACCAGTTGTTAGCTTCCTGCAAGGATTCACCATGGGTGGCGGAGTAGGTATTGGATGCCATGGTTCTCATCGCATTGTTTGTGAATCTTCCACAATTTCGATGCCAGAATGCAGCATTGGCCTTGTGCCCGACGTGGGTGGGTCGTTGCTGTTGACCCTGGCACCGGGGCGTTTGGGTGAATACCTTGCGATCACCACCGAACGGTTGATTGGCGCGGATGCAGTATACGCGGGATTCGCAGATACATTGATTTCATTGGATAAATGGGATCAATTGAAGGCCAACCTCATCCAATCCGGTGATATTGGTGTTATCGGCGAACTATCCACAACAGTACAACCCGGCCAGATCGAAGCTTTGCAAAATTCTATCGACAAATACTTTGGTGGCGAAACATTAGGCGATATTGTGCGTGGTCTGGAATTTGCGTTAGACACCCCGGAATCGGCCGATTTTTCCGCCCAGGCACTCAAGAAAATCCAACGAAACTCTCCACAGGCAATGGCCTGCGCAATCGAAGTGATGCACCGGCTAAGAGGGCCAACATTGTCTATGCGCAAGGCTTTGGAATTGGAATATCGGTTCACCTATCGCGCGATGGAACATGGGGATTTCCTTGAAGGTATTCGCGCCATGATCATAGAAAAAGATCGCAAACCAAATTGGCATCATGATCTGGAAAACCCGCCTTTGTTGGCAGTAACAAAGATGCTGATGCCACTGGGGTCGGATAAATTATCTTTTGAAAGGAAAAGCTAACCGATTAGAAATGGGGTTTAGCAGACTGGACAATATGTGGGTCCCAAAGGCCACGCTTGCAAAAGAGGGGCATGATATCATCGGATTCGCCACGGCAGATCTATCGATCAACTAGGTTTCCTTGACAACAAGCCCCTTCGAAGCAGCAATGCGCATTCATCACTATAGGTGCAAATGGTGCCATCCTTCGTACTGTAGCCGCCAATACGACTCCCGACATGAAACTGGGTGCTGATTTCCTTGACTGCTCGGCGGTGGAGGAAGGAGCTTTAGCGCGATGTTGCACCAAGTTGGAAATCAGTGCCGAAATTTACGGATTACTCCGCCGCAAATTGGCGTCGTTCAAGAATTTCCTTCAGGTACCGTCCTGTGTGGCTGCGTGGTTCGTCGCCCACATCTTCCGGCGTGCCGGTAGCAACAATTTCGCCACCACCATCACCGCCCTCAGGGCCAATGTCGATGATCCAATCGGCCGTTTTAATAACGTCAAGATTGTGCTCAATCACGATGACCGTATTCCCTGAATCTACAAGTTCATGAAGGACTTCCAAGAGTTTCTTAACGTCCTCAAAATGTAATCCAGTGGTTGGTTCATCTAGGATATATAACGTCCGACCCGTGGATCGCTTGGCCAATTCCTTGCTCAGCTTAACACGTTGCGCTTCACCACCCGACAATGTCGTCGCCTGTTGGCCCACTTTTATGTAACCAAGTCCGACACGCATCAAGGCATCCATCTTGTCACGGATGCTTGGCACCGCCTTGAAAAAGCCCTGTGCGTCCTCGACAGTCATATCAAGAACGTCCGCTATGCTTTTGCCTTTAAAGCGAATTTCCAATGTTTCGCGATTGTAACGCTTGCCCTGACATGTTTCACACATGACGTAGACGTCCGGCAGAAAGTGCATTTCAATCTTAATAAGTCCATCGCCCTGACAGGCTTCGCATCGCCCACCTTTGACGTTAAAGCTAAACCGACCGGGTTTATATCCGCGCGCTTTGGCCTCTGGCAGGCCGGCAAACCATTCCCGGATTGGCGTGAAGGCCCCGGTGTAAGTCGCTGGATTCGAACGCGGAGTCCGACCAATGGGGCGTTGATCAATATCGATCACTTTGTCTAAAAACTCCAACCCTTTGATGGTCTCACAAGGTGCCGGGGTCTGTCGCGCACCGTTCAGTCGCATCGAAGCGGTTTTAAACAAGGTTTCAATTGTCAGGGTCGATTTTCCACCGCCAGACACGCCTGACACACAAACGAATTGCCCTAATGGGAAATGTGCCGTTACCTTCTTGAGGTTGTTGCCAGTCGCCTTGACGACGCTCAGTTTCTTGCCATTGCCCTTACGCCGCTCTGTTGGAACAGAAATCTCACGCTGACCTGACAAATATTGGCCGGTGATCGACGCCGGATCGTTGGCGACGTGATCCGGCACACCGTGGCTCACCACTTGTCCGCCATGTACACCCGCGCCCGGGCCAATATCGAATACATAGTCTGCTTCGCGAATTGCTTCTTCATCGTGCTCAACAACGATCACTGTGTTGCCTTGGTCGCGCAGGTTTTTCAGCGTCTCCAACAAACGGTCATTGTCGCGCTGATGCAAGCCAATGGACGGCTCGTCCAATACGTACAATACCCCGGTCAGGCCCGACCCGATCTGACTCGCCAATCGGATGCGTTGACTTTCACCACCCGAAAGCGTGCCAGCGTTTCGGCTCAGTGTCAGATACTCCAATCCGACGTTGTTCAAAAAGCCAAGCCGTTCGCGAATTTCCTTGAGGATCGCGCGGGCAATTTCGTTCTTTTGTGCCGTCAGGTGGCCAGGAACCGTCTCACACCAATCAAATGCTTCGCGAATGGACATCTGAACCACTTCGCCCGCATGCAGGCCACCGATTTTAACGGCCAGTGCTTCGGGGCGTAAACGATAACCTTCACACGTGCCGCAGGACCGATTGTTTTGATAACGTTCAAATTCTTCGCGAATCCAATTGCTGTCGGTTTCGCGGTACCGGCGCTCCATATTCGGAATAACACCCTCGAACACACGAGTGACCTGATAAACCCGGCCCCCTTCGTCGTAGCGGAACGGGATTTCCTCGTCGCCAGATCCGTAAAGGAAAACTTGTTGCACGTGCTTTGGCAGATCTTTCCAACGTGTATTCTGGTCAAATTCGTAATGTTTCGCGATTGCTTCGATCGTTTGTAAAAAATAGGGTGATTTGCCTTTGCGCCATGGGGCCAAAGCGCCATCGTAAATCTTCAGGCTTTGATCGGGCACCACCAGACGCTCATCAAAGAACAACTCAGCCCCCAATCCATCACAATCCGGGCAAGCCCCAAACGGCGCATTAAATGAAAACAAACGCGGTTCAATCTCGGGAATGGTGAACCCGCTGACCGGGCATGCGAAATTCTCGGAAAATGTGATGCGCTCTGGTTCTGCGTCTTTCGGCGCGGTTTCCAAAATCGCAATACCATCCGCCAGATCAAGTGCGGTGCGAAGGCTGTCCGCCAAACGTGTTTCAAGCCCTTCGCGCACCACTATCCTGTCAACAACCACATCAATGTCATGCCGGAATTTTTTGTCCAATGTGGGTGGTTCGTCCAATTCGTAAAACGCGCCATCCACCTTGACCCGTTGAAATCCCTGTTTACGTAACTCAATGAATTCCTTCCGGTATTCCCCTTTACGATCCCGCACAATCGGGGCCAGAAGATAGGCGCGCAACCCGTCTTCCATCGTCATGACGCGGTCAACCATGTCCTGCACTTGTTGTGCCTCAATGGGTTTACCGGTAGCCGGCGAATAGGGCGTGCCAACTCGTGCAAACAGCAAACGCAGATAGTCGTAAATCTCGGTCACGGTTCCAACTGTCGAACGTGGGTTTTTGCTGGTGGTCTTCTGCTCGATCGAGATTGCCGGGCTTAGACCACTGATATGGTCGACATCCGGTTTTTCCATCATGTTCAGGAATTGCCGGGCATAAGCGCTTAGCGATTCTACATACCGCCGTTGACCTTCGGCATAGATCGTATCAAACGCCAGACTCGACTTTCCCGACCCCGAAAGCCCGGTAATAACAACCAGTTGATCGCGGGGAATATCCACGTCGATGTTTTTCAGATTGTGCTCGCGCGCGCCGCGCACTTCGATGTTTTTAAGCTCAGCCATACGTTTCCCCGACTACAGGGTTAACAGATAGTTGAGGCAGCCCAATCTTCCAAGTTAAAAATGCGAACATAAAGGGAACACGCGCAATCACGCCGTCCTACTGACAATTATTTGCGCGCCAGGGCCCAGGCACAAATCGGACAATCGGGATCATTGGTCAGATCATCAGTGTCCGGGTCATAAACGGGCGGCCATTTCGGTTCCAGGTTGCGCAACGCGGCTTGTCGGTTGCCCCATTGTTCGGCCCGGATATTTTCGGGTTCAAACCCGGCTTCTATCAAAAGGTTTTTCAATCCTCGCGCCGTCCATCGGGAACAATCAACCGGGGCACCATGATAACGGATCAAAAACGGCACCGCGATCCAGAAATACCCACCAACACGCAGCATCCGTAAAACATTGCGTGTGGCCGCATAGGGCCTGTCCAGGTGCTCCCAAACCTGATTGGCAAGAACGATGTCAAACTTGCGCACAAGCCCGTCAGCCCCCTCAAAAGGGCCCTCGCATATATCGTACTTAGGATACCGAAACCGATCATAGGATTTGAATTCGTACCGCCGCCCGGTTTTCCCCGAAATTTCAGCCGCCTCCATAGACCCAGGATCAAGCGCCTTCAGCCATTCACGCGAACTGCGTTGCATCATGATGCGATTTAACGAGGGCAAACCTGTTCCGATCTATTAAAACTTAATAGATCAGATATGAATGACCCGATCAAAAGCGTCCAGAACACTTTCGTGCATCATCTCGGACAATGTCGGGTGGGGGAACACTGTTTCCATCAGGTCTTGTTCGGTTGTTTCTAATTGCCGGCCCACCACGTAGCCCTGAATAAGCTCTGTAACTTCCGCGCCGATCATATGTGCGCCCAGCAATTCACCAGTTGTTTCGTCAAACACGGTTTTGACCAACCCTTCGGGTTCACCCAAGGCGATTGCCTTGCCATTACCCATAAACGGGAACCTGCCAACTTTGATTTTGTAACCGGCCTCCTTGGCCCTGACTTCGGTCATGCCCACGCTCGCAACTTGCGGGTGGCAATATGTGCAACCGGCAATGCTATCTGGTTTTACGGGATGCGGTTTTTGCCCCGCAATCAGTTCTGCAACCATCACACCTTCGTGGCTGGCCTTGTGCGCCAACCACGGGGCACCGGCGATGTCACCAATGGCGTAAAGACCATCAACGTCTGTCCGGCAATATGCGTCAGTTACGATATGGGTCCGATCAACTTTTACTCCAAGCGCTTCGAGACCCAAACCTTCGACGTTGCCAACGATACCAACCGCAGAAATTACTGTATCGAATTGGTGTTTGGTGATTTTCCCACCGCTTTCAATATGCGCCGTTACGGTTCCTTTGCCGCGATCCAAATGTTTTACGCCAGCTTTTTCCAAAATCGTCATGCCTTGTTTCTTGAAGGCTTTCTTGGCCAATCCGCTGATTTCAGCATCTTCGACGGGTAAAATGCGGTCCATGACTTCGACAACAGTCGTTTCCGCACCAAGTGTGTTATAGAAACTGGCGAATTCGATCCCGATGGCACCGGATCCGATCACCAACAGCTTTTTGGGCATATGCGGCGGCACCAACGCATGTTTGTAAGTCCAGACAAGATCGCCGTCGGCCTCAAGCCCCGGTAGTTCACGCGCACGTGCGCCAGTCGCCAGTATGATATCTTTCGCAGCTAAATCTTCGGAACCCTTGTCCGTTTTAACATTTACTCGCCCTTTTCCGGGCAATGTCGCCTCACCCATAATAACGGTAACTTTGTTTTTCTTCAGTAAGTGACCAACCCCACCGTTCAGCTGTTTGGCAACACCGCGGCTACGTTTAACAACTGCATCCAGATCATAGCTGATACCATCCGCAGACAGACCAAATTCCTTGGCGCGATGCATGAGATGAAAAACTTCGGAGGACCGCAACAACGCCTTTGTCGGGATACATCCCCAGTTCAGGCAAATGCCGCCCATGTGCTCGCGTTCAACAATCGCCACATTCAATCCAAGTTGCGCACCACGAATGGCAGCCACATAGCCACCTGGGCCTGCACCGATTACAATCATATCAAAGGACTTCGCGGCCATGGGATTCTCCGTTCCAAAATATAGTTTGATATTAAACTACATTTAAATCAGACACAACGTATTGAACAACAAGAGCAGACGCCAACAGGAAGATACGATAACATGATATATTTCAGAGCCCTACACGTATCTTCGTGAAACCAATCGCCATTTCGCAAAACAAAACCGCCGCGCTCTTACGAACACAGCGGCAATCACCTACCCAAAAGGCGACTACGCCCCGATTTTATGCAGCGTTCTTTTGCTGGAGCCTGCGCACCGTGCTACCATAGCCGCCATTTTCTACATAGCTGCTTTCAGGTAACGTCGATGCACGCCCCAAAGCTTCATTTCTATATGGGAATCGCCCAAACTGACGGATAACTTCCCGATGCGCCTGCGCGTGTAACAATTGATCTTCGCGCCCCTCAGGCATGCGTTCGCACATTAAGCGGATGCAACGCTCCTGATCACATAAGTTTTCGGAATGCATCAGGGGTAAATAGAAAAACTGCCGGGCAGGTTCCGAAATACGCAAATCCCACTTCCGATTTATTGCAGCCTTTGCCGCAGCTACGGCATGTTTGTCAGTCGCGAATGCCTGGCCATCGGTCCGAAACATATTGCGCGGAAACTGATCCATGAGAATGATATAAGCCAGTGTTCCACTCGGGTAGGTTAACCACAACCCGCAGGTACCTTCGCGCGCCTTTTGCCATGCACTTTCAAAACGGTTGCAAATGGTTTGGTCCAAATCTTCCGAGGCTTCATACCAGCCCTTTTGACCAACGTCATCCAACCAGAAACTCAATACTTCTTCCGGCGTCACCACAGGGTTTCTCCTTGTTATTCCCATGATCAATCCTGACAGGGTAGCCCAAATATCAATGTGATTGATAGTAAAGTATTACTACAATTACGACACATCAATTCACGCCTTTTCTTCCTCTTGCGCCACATCAATTGCGTATTCCTGAGCCAACGCCACAGCAACAACAGATGAAGACGGCGACACCATCGCAAAACTGTCGCTGTCTTGAATCAACGGCGCAGCACGCTGTGTCATCCGATAGGCGGCGTAGGCCGCCATTGCAAATCCGAGTACCGCAATGAAAAGAAAAAAGCCCCATGGCCCAACAACGCCCATTATCCAGCCGGTTATCAACGGCCCTGTCACCGCACCCAGACCACTAATGAATACCAATCCACCCGCTGCGGCGGCCATATCGTCATGCTCCAAAAAGTCATTCGTATACGCCATAAACAGCGAATAAAGAGGGTTTGAAAGCCCACCGATCATTAGGGCAGCGGCCAAAAGAGCGGGGAAAAATGTTCCGAAAAACATACCGATAATGCCGCCTGTACCAATTACGGCAGACGCCACAAGAATTATCAAACGGCGGTCCATCCGGTCTGACAACCACCCGATTGGGTATTGAATGACCATCGCGCTAATAAAAAAGCATGACACGAACATCGAAATCTGCGCGACGCTTAATCCGACCTCAGCACCATAAACCGGCGCCATACCAAACTGCGCTGAAAACACCCCACCCAGAAGAAACATACCGACGCAGCCAAGTGGCGAAATTTGTAGTATTTCCCGCAACGTCATGCGCTTGATCGTACCAAAGGATGGTGTCGGGCTAATTGATAGCAGAATAGGTGCAAATGCCATCGAGACCAAAATCGATGGGATGATGAACAACACAAACCCATCCGGTTCTGCGACCACCATTAAGGCCTGCGCGCTCACGATTCCGACCATTTGGACAATCATATACAGGGAAAGCGCCTTGCCGCGATTTTCATTGTCGGCCGCGTCATTCAGCCAGCTTTCTGCCGTGACGTATACGCCTGAAAAACAGAACCCGATGACAATTCGCCCGGCGCCCCAAACCCAGGGGTTAGTGAACGTGGGGTAAAGGATCATCACGGCTGAAATCATCGAAGCAAGCGCCGCAAAAACGCGAACGTGCCCCACGCGACGGATCATACCCGGTGCTTGACGCGACCCAAACAGGAACCCAACAAAATACCCGGACATCACGAGCGACATCTCAAACGTGGAAAACCCTTCAATCTGGCCACGGATGCCCAGTAGCGTACTTTGCATGCCGTTGCCGACCTGCAAAAGCATCATACCAAGCAACAGCGCCCACGCGCTCGACAGAACCTTAACCATGGCGGGTCTCCAAAACCTCCTTACAGATTAATATCAAGGAGGGGTACTTCATTGTCATTAGCGACTCAAATTGCGTCGCTATCGCCCCCGGTGACAGCCTTTCGCGTCGGGATCAATAGAGATGAATCCCCATAAGAAAAAAACCGGTATTTCTTGCTAATCGCATGCGAATAGATTTGTTTTACTGTATCATTTCCCATCAACGCAGACACCAACATCATCAGCGTCGATTTGGGCAAGTGAAAGTTTGTCATCAAGGCATCTGCAACACGAAAAGAAAAACCCGGATAGATGAATATGTCCGTGGTTCCGCGCCATTTTCTGATCTCACCACTCGCGCGTGCGGCGCTTTCAATAAGGCGCAATGCTGTGGTCCCGACCGGTATGATCCGCCCACCTGCAATACGTGTTTGCCTGATTTCGGAAGCAGCTTGCTCACTGACTTCACCCCACTCTGCATGCATTTTGTGTGTGGTTACATCTTCTACCTTCACAGGCAAAAATGTTCCGGCACCGACATGAAGGGTAACTTGGGTAAATGTGACACCCATATCCTCCAGTTCAGTTAATATTGCCTTATCGAAATGCAACGACGCTGTTGGCGCCGCAACTGCGCCCGGGTTCTGCGCAAATACAGTTTGATAATCCGTGTGGTCCTGTGCATCTGCAGGTCGGCGCGCGGCGATATATGGCGGCAATGGCATTGCCCCAACTTCGGCCAATGCTGCGTCAAAATCTTCACCGTCCAGGTTAAATCGCAGTTTTGCATGACCGTCTTCTTTTGCTACCAATACCGCTCGCAATCCCGCGGGAAACACGACTTCTTCCCCCTCTCGCAATTTTTTTAACGGTTTGGCCATGGCGCTCCAACATCCGTCATCCTTAGGTTCAAGCAAGGTTACTTCAATTCGGGCATCGGTTTTGCCCTGCGCACTTGTCCGATAACGCACGCCGCTTAAACGCGCCGGAATAACACGCGTATTATTCAGAACAAGCCGATCACCCGAGCGCAACCAAGTCCCTAAATCCCGGACGTGCGCGTCACACAACACTCCGTTTTCCGACACCAACAACCGTGCCGAAGTACGCGGTCGCGCCGGGCGTGTCGCGATAAGATCTTCTGGCAAATCGAAGTCAAAGTCACTTAGGTGCATCGTAAAATTCAGGGCTCTCTAATCGTATTCTGGGGTCGATTGCCGTCCGTGGCGTTGTTGCGAGCAGCCTCACTTTTTGAAACTTCGCCCGGAGGCGCCCGGCGAAAAATATTTCGAAACATTCCCGGTGTGAAAAGCGTCAAAGGGTTGATCTTCACCCGAGGATTAGCAGCGGACCCTTTAAGCGTATAGTTGAAACCAATCAAACCTTCTCCACGCCGTGTCAAGACACCGCCAATTCCGTTAACAAGATAAATCGGAGAAACAACACCCTGCATATCCATCTGCCCGTTCTGCATAAAATAATACCCATCCATAGAAATGCCCATGGATGCGCCAACCGCGCTACCGGAATAGAGGGTCACCTGATCCGGCGAAAGCGTAAATTCAGATTGGACTTTGCCAAACAATATCCCGTTGCCCGACAGCTGTTCGATCAACCCCACAACCGAGATCGAGTTAAGCAACGCGGCCAAAGCCGGCGCATCCGTTAGCCAGACATCATTGGCTTCCAAGCGTCCGTTGTAGTGGCCAATTTCCTTGCCAGGCACGAGTATAATTTCCATATCGCCACCTTTTGCCTGCTTTAGCAAACCAGCTGACCCCAATACCCCACCTGCGTCCTGCGAAAGAATGCGAAAGGCGCTTCGTCCATCTTGTGGAACAACCCTTCCGGTTATCGCGGCGCCGCCATTTACACGTCCGGAGAATGATCCATCAGCTCCTTTTGAAGTGTCCAGATTGGCGGCGAAATTTGTTAACTCGATGCCGTCTGAAATCAAAAGCCTGTCAAGTTGAAGTGTGATTGGCCCGCCATCTTTTTCACTACTGTCTCGGCCACTGTTTAAGTTGGTTTGACTGAGGTCCACCATCCCCCCGGTCACCCGAACGAGGGGCGGCAGGTCGACCCCCCGCCCGACCAATTCAACTGGCGCGTCCAACCAACTTCCCACCTGCACTCTGGAAAACAAAGCCCGATCCAACACACCGTCATCCTTGAGGCTTACACTTCCTGTGGTGGTCAAGCCGGGAACATCGAGGATAATTTTGTCAATCCGGGGCGGCGTTCCTACCCGGCCTGTGACATCCAATATTCCCGTCGCGGCCTGCGACATGCTCCAGTCCAGTTGAGGTAACTGCAAACTGACACCCGAGAGGTCCGACACCAGCGAAAAGTCACCTGCGCCACCCTTTTCCAGATCAACCACCAATTTTGCCTGATTTGCGCCACTCAAACTACCTGGCGGAAGGCCAATGCGAAATTCATCGACAAATCGTTCAGACAGTTCGATCCGCCCTTCAAGTCGGCTTTTGCCATTTGCATCGGGTCCAAGTTTGCTTTGCCATTCGCCAGAGAACGGCACATGTCCCAATCGGCCATCGCCACCGACTTTGATACCACTGTTGTTTGCCGACATTGACAATTCCGAAGCAGCAAGAACACGTCCCGGAACCAAAACTTCACTGCGCACAGATGACAGCTTACCCGCAACCTCATAGGTCACTTCATTCAAAAGCAATTTGGGTTTTAGCAAAAAATCAACTTTACCAGATACCCGCGCCTGCCCGTCCGCAAGCGTAACCGGTAAATCCACTTTGGAAAGGAACTCGAACGGTTCTTCGTCCAACAGTGACAAAGCCGCAGTGATGGTACTGTCTGTTTCAAGAAACGCCAGGGCGACCCCCCGTTTGACGGTTACGTCAGGCACGACAAAGCTTGTTCCGGCCACATCAATTTTGCCGCCCTGCGCCGCCGTTACATACCCGCTATCGGCGCGAATGGCGAAACGATTTTCTACAAGGGACGCATGGCCCGACGCCTCGTTTATCGGCGGCATCTTTTTCATAAATTTGGTGGTCAGGTTTTCAAAATCAAAACCCAAGAATATATCCGGACTATGTTTTGGAGTCGAACGGACAGCCAATTGCATGTTGCTGAGATCCGCCTTTTGGACATTCTCAGCCACCCAGTTCCGGGTGTTTTCCTTTACGGATTCCGGCCAAAGCTGCATCAGCCGAGCACCGTCCAACCCGTCCATATGCCCATCCAACGACATGTCCCACCCGTCGTCTTCGGCGCTTAATTCCCCGCTTAAAACCAACTGTTGTCCCTGATCGGACAAACTCAATTGGCCCAGACTCAACCGGAATGGATCAAGTTGAAGGCGCAAATCCATGTTCGCGGCGTCTAATTTAATGGGCTCCGGATAAAGATCAGCAGGGTCAGCAATAATATCTGACACCCGCATTTGCGCCTGCAATTCACGTGGCCAACCATCCTCAAGGCCAACCAGATACGCCGCGCCTTCCGCCCGAGCCGTCACCCATTTACTGTTAAGTTCTAGGTTTTC
>Ga0209344_10003896_pt1 | contig 14227 bp, 14 predicted proteins | sample Cruoilmetagenom6_FD_187293 | JGI IMG/M metagenome (GOLD analysis project Ga0209344, IMG submission 187293) | Oil polluted marine microbial communities from Coal Oil Point, Santa Barbara, California, USA - Santa Barbara Oil Seep Sample 6 (SPAdes)... | ecosystem: Environmental > Aquatic > Marine...
CGACAAAGATGTCTATCCGTCGCGTTCCCAAATGGGGAACTATTTACACCAACGCGCAACGAGTATTTGTAGCATTTTATCAAAGAATAAAGCCTTAACCATCATAAATGAAAAGGTAGTTTCGGTTGCGAATCATGATGACATTGTAAAGATCAAAACCGCCAAAGATGTTTTTAATGCTTCGGAATGTTTGATAACCATTGGTCATACGCCCACAAAAGACAGCGAAGAAACGATCAATTTTAAAGCGCACGGAAAAAAGGAAGGCGTGACCTATATTCACGATCCGTATGAGGCGAAAATTGCGTGCAAGGGCATGGCTAACACCAAGGTGGTGATCAAAGGTTTCGGACTCTCAATGATCGATATTGCGCGGCAGCTCACTAATTATAAGTTTGGGACTTTTGAAGAAAAATCGGATGCTGGTTATTTGCAGTTTCTTCCGAATAAAGACTGCGTACAGGAGATCATTTCGTATAGTAATGACGGATTGCCCTGTGTTCCCAAGCCCTTCGGAAGAAAAGTGGATGCTACTTTTGAGCCAACATTGGTTCAGAAGAACACCTTTGAACTAGCACTTCGGAATCACTTAGCGACACCGAAAGCTCTTCAACAAATCGATTTTGTCCTCGATGCTTTTTCTGAAGTAGCTGCGGCTATTTACATACAAAATTCCGAAGAACAGCATTCCGAAGCAGTAATTAAAGCGCTTACGGTGGCTTGGTTAAAAGACCCAAGTACGGCACACCAACTCATTCTCGATACTGAATTGCCAACCATAGATTATATGCGGCATACGGTAAAAATGGCGTGGGGGAACGCGTTGGCTTCATTAGACTTTACTATCGGACAAGTTTGGCGGCATTTGCAACCCAGTATGTATCGATTATTCGCCTTTAGCGGGATTTCGGGCGAACTTATCAAACAACTCATAGAAATAGATCAAGACACCAAGCGATATTCGTATGGGCCGCCTGTGGAGAGCATTCTCCAGCTCATTGCGCTGCATGAAGCAGAAATTTTAAATCTAGACTATGTAAATGATCCGACCATTGAGCTAGTCGCTAAAGGCTGGAAATTATCGAAAAACGATAGCAGCGTTGTTGCTCCCGAATTGATAAACTCGGTTATGGATGCGCCTGTGTTGGAAAAAATGGAGAGCCCCATCTTTAAAGAATTACGTGAGAAAGAGTGCATTCAACCCGTTCACGAAGATTTAGGCATACTGACCCATCCCGATGGGACTGTGGTACATGCGAAAGATGCGGCTAAAAAAATTCCTATTTCCGTAGTGGGAAGAAATGCCAAAGGCAGTGTTTTGGGTAGTGATGCGATCTTAGAATGCTTTAGTCCCGAAACCCACGATTGGGCAAAAGGAGTGGTGAGCCGAATGGGTAGTGTATAAGGAATATGGATCGCTTCGCTTTTAGAATATGGAACATGGAGGATAGATGTGTTGTTTTTAGTTTATAAGAGAATAAAGAGTAGAGAATATAGAGGAATATGGACCGCTTCGCTTTTGGAATATGGAATATGGAGGAAAGCGGTTGGATTTGATTGTTTATTTGGGAGAAAGAGGAAAGAGTAAAGAGCAAGGAACAGCGTATAAGGAATATGGATCGCTTCGCTTTTCGAATATGGAATATAGATTATTGAGAATTATTATTTTCCATACTCCATACTCCATACTCCATACTCCATACTCCATACTCCATACTCCATACTCCATACTCCATACTCCATACTCCATACTCCATACTCCATACTCCATACTCCATACTCCCCTTTAGCGTTCGTTTAACATTTGGTGTTAATCTATATTAATGTTCTTTATTACAGTTTGTTTGAATGGTATATTTAGGATATCATTTAAAACGACAGCTATGAATACAGACAAAAAAATACCTGGACAAGAGGAGTCAACTTCAAAAAAGGATAGTGCGATCAACAAGAAGGCAAATGAAGCTGACGGGCGTGAGATCAACCATCAAGTAGAGCAACGTCGCGAGCAGCACCAACCAAGAGATAACGCTTAAAATTATAGATCATGGACGATAAGAAAAAGAAAGACATAGACGCTTCAGAAGAACTCGATAGCCTAAATCCGGAAACGATCAAGGGTCCGCAGAAAGACAAGCACCAAAATCAGTATGGTGATCAAGACGAGGCTAGTAGGGTACAATAATTAAAAATTAACGCGATGAGCAAAGATAAGAGAGCGCCTTTATTGAAAAAGGACGTAGAAAACGAGCAAAATATCACGAATCAGGATTATCAAGGTGAACCAAACTCGAAGCCAAAAACGGCAGATACACCGAGTAATAATGACGCCAAAGATGTGCCCGAATCGAATGATCCTGCGGGCTACAACAACGAGGGAAATACCAAAGAAACACCTTCGGGGCAACGAAAGAACGATTAATTATATCGATCTATTTATGTATTAAACCTGCGCAACTGCGTGGGTTTTTTTGTGGCTGTTGAAGAGGAAAGAGGAAAGTGGAATATGGATCGCTTCGCTCTTAGAATATGGAACATGGAGGATAGATGTGTTGTTTTTAGTTTATAAGAGAATAAAGAGGAATATGGATCGCTTCGCTTTTGGAATATGGAGGAAAGCGGTTGGATTTGATTGTTTATGAGGAAGAAAGAGGAAAGAGCAAAGAACAGCGTATAAGGAATATGGACCGCTTCGCTCTTAGAATATGGAATATGGAGGATAGATGTGTTTTTAGTTTATGAGAGAATAAAGAGGAATATGGACCGCATCGCTTTTGGAATATGAAATATGGAGGAAAGCGGTTGGATTTGATTGTTTAGGAGGAAGAAAGAGGAAAGAGTAGGAGTATGGACCGCTTTGCTCTTAGAATATGGAATATAGATTATTGGGAATTATTATTTTCCATACTCCATACTCCATACTCCATACTCCATACTCCATACTCCATACTCCATACTCCATACTCCATACTCCCAACTTGCCCGTCCGCAGCAATAGCGAAGGCGTGGCATCCAGACATCAATCTTTTCTACATATCTCTTTAGAGCCAGCTACTCCTCTAAAAATCATGTATCTTTAAAATTCGGATAGATTCCGGATAATGAATAAAATCTATGAAGTTATTTCTGCTTATTGGCTGTTTTTTGATCGTACTATTTTCGGGCTGTAACGAGCTCGATCCGAAGGGCGAAAAGGAGGTGCGTGCCTTTGTAAAAGAGTGGAACGAAGCGCACACCCAACTAAAAGCATCTTATTTAGAACGCAATTATATGGATGTGGTTGATTACTACGGAAAAGAGCGGACCAAAATACAGGTGCAGCAAGACAAAAATTTGTTGTTTGAGCAGTTTCCAGACTATACCCAACGCGTACTAAACAACGAGCTTACCGTGACCAAAGAAGCGGGGGTTTATTTGGTTACCTTTACCAAACACGTACAGTATGACGGAATAGAAGCAGATTATACTTCCTATCTTTCGGTTTTTTATAAGAATGGCGACTTTAAAATACTTCGGGAAGGTGTTGCAGAAGATTCTGCCGATCTGGACGCGCCTATTTTCCCAAAATATCGTGAAAACCATCAGCTAATTACTAAAAACAGACGTCTGTATGGCGATTTTAATGGCGATGCACTTTCAGATTATGCGTATGTGCTCTCCCCCGAAGTTATCGCTACTAATAGCACCGCGACACTAGTAGACGCTGAGGTTGTTTGTAAAGGAGCTTGTAATAGTGTGATCACCTTTAGCAATCCTGATCTAAAGTCCATTGTGGTTGAAGGCACTTACAGATCGCAATTAGAAAACCTTAAAGACCTTAACGGTGATGGGGCAGACGAGCTTGGCTTTTGGGATATCAAGGCCACCACCAAAACTTTATCTGTTTATGACGTAGCTACGGGTACGCTACTTACGGCGCCCATTTTGATCAATACCAACGTGCATAGGAATTTAAGCCTGATCGATGTTTTTAAAAAGACAGGCCCTAATAAGATCACCGTGACCCATAGTGCCCAAGAAAATGGCAAATGGGTCTTAAAAAGTGAGGTGATCGTGTTGGAATAACTTCTATTTAGGCAGCAACATATTGCTTACAAGCTTCGATACAATTGCGACAAGCCTTTGCACAATCCTGACAGTGTTGGTGTTCGTGTTTTTCGCAAATGCTGGCACAGTCTTCACAAACGCTAATACAATATTGAATAAGACCCGCTACATTCTCATACGAAGTGTGAAGCACTTGTGACAGGCTGCTACATACTTCGGCGCAGACACGGTCGGTACGAATACAATCGACCATCATTTTTACATTTTCTTCATCCAGGCAGGCATCGGCACAATGGTTACATGCATTGATACAGGATCCCAGCGCACTTATTAATTGCTCTTTCTTTTTCATGATAGTATGTTTTAAAAGTTAGTAACTACCTAAAACTATCTAAAATCAAGCGTTTTGTAAAGACTACTAACAGTTTTTAACAGGCAGCTGTTAAATGAATCTGAAAAGCACCGGGCTTTGTTAAAACAAGCTTATGCCTACCATCCTCCCAAAATAGCAACAAGACCTCTTTTTTGGTTTTTCACTGCGACTAAAAAAGGTATATTTGGGTTCTCCCCACGTTCTCTATGTTTTTCTGAGAACTTTTTTTGATTAAAAACACTATGGGTTTCCGTAAGGAGGTTTGTGGGGTTCTTTTATATTTACAGAAATACGAAATACCTAAATGACCGAACAAACACAACAATTACAAACACAACTCTGGAACATCGCAAACACCCTTCGTGGAAAAATGGATGCCGACGATTTTAGAGACTATATCCTCGGATTTATATTTTATAAGTACCTAAGTAAAAAAATGGATTTGTATGCCAACGTAATTCTAAAACCTGACGGACTAACCTTTCAGCAAATAGAAGGACACGCAATGGAAGCCGAATTCATGGAAGCTATTAAAGATGCTGCCCTAGATAAATTAGGCTACTTCCTAAAACCTTCCGAATTATTTAGCGAGCTAGCGCGAAGAGGAAACAGCGGCGGAAAACACCAATTCATCCTTGGCGATCTTTCAAAAGTGCTTACCCACATAGAACAAAGCACCATGGGTTCCGAAAGTGAAGAAGATTTCGGTAACCTCTTTGAAGACCTCGACCTTACTAGTTCAAAACTCGGAAAATCTGAAAACGACAAAAATGAACTCATCGTAAAAGTACTGTCGCATCTAGAAGAAATTGATTTCGATCTCGAAAATAGCGATAGCGATCTATTAGGCGACGCATACGAATACCTCATTGGCAAATTTGCCAGTGGTGCAGGGAAAAAAGCAGGCGAATTCTATACGCCTCAAGAAGTGAGTATGGTATTGGCGCAATTGGTAACCGTGGGCAAAGACAAATTAAAAAGCGTTTACGATCCAACCTGTGGTTCGGGTTCGCTATTGTTGCGCGTTGCCAAAGAAGTAAAAGAAGTAAGTGCGTTTTACGGGCAGGAAATGAACCCAACCACCTACAACCTCTGTAGAATGAACATGATCATGCACGATGTGCATTACAAACGCTTCGATATTAAAAATGAAGACACTCTGGAGCGACCGCAACACATCGATCAGCGTTTTGAAGCTATTGTTGCCAATCCGCCGTTTTCAGCAAAATGGAGCGCCAGCCCTTTGTTTATGAGTGACGACCGTTTTTCAAACTACGGAAAACTCGCCCCAGGGAGCAAAGCCGATTTTGCCTTTGTACAACACATGGTGCACCAATTAGACGACAACGGGACGATGGCAGTAGTCTTGCCACACGGTGTACTGTTTCGAGGTGCCGCAGAAGGACATATCAGAAAATACCTCATCAAAGACCGTAATTACCTCGATGCCGTGATTGGGTTGCCTGCCAATATCTTTTATGGAACCAGTATTCCTACCTGTATTTTGGTGTTAAAGAAAACGCGAGAACATCAAGACAACATCTTATTTATAGATGCTAGCCAACATTTTGAAAAGGTAAAAACCCAGAATATGTTGCGGGCAGAAGACATTTCTAAAATAATTGACACGTTCAAAAATCGTACTTCCGAAGATAAGTATAGCCACGTAGCACCGCTTTCCGAAGTAAAAGAAAACGACTATAACCTAAACATCCCGCGCTATGTAGACACCTTTGAAGAAGAAGAACCCGTAGATCTCGCCGCCGTATCCCAAGAGTTAAAACAATTGGATAAAGATATAACTGAAACCGATAGCCAAATTGCCCATTATTGCAAACAATTAGGAATAGACACCCCTTTTTAAATGATATATACGAATAAAAATTTGGGCGTGCCCTCCATTGCATTCCGGTCGGGCTATCCACTCCAATCTTTTTTGTGTGTATTACAGCGGTTGCAAGTGGCAAAAATACCAAGCACACAAAAAAGGATTTCCATTGCTATCCCTCACGCAAATCTAGTGACACCATGGTAAAAACAGTACAAAAAGTACTCCCGCAGTTACGATTTCCTGAATTTGATGGGGAGTGGTCTAAGAAGATACTTAAAGAGTTTACTAAAATTAATCAGGGATTACAAATTCCTATATCCGAAAGATTTACAGAACAAGTGGAAGGAAGTTACTTCTATATTACAAATGAGTTTCTGAGAGAAGGTTCTAAGAAAAGTTATTTTATCAAAAATCCAACAGATTCAGTGATTTGTGATGAAGATGATATATTGATGACTAGAACGGGTAATACTGGACAAGTTGTGACGGGTGTTCATGGAGCTTTTCATAATAATTTTTTTAAGATCAAATTTGATGCTTGTTGTGATAAGTGGTATTTATACTATTTTTTAACTTCCTATAGAACACAACACAAAATTCTAACCTTAGCGGGTACATCTACAATACCAGATCTAAACCATGGAGATTTCTATAAATTAAACATAGCATTACCAAAATTTCCCGAACAACAAAAAATAGCGTCTTTTTTAAGTGCGGTAGATCAAAAAATACAGCAGCTCACCAAAAAGAAGGAACTGTTAGAGCAATACAAAAAAGGAGTGATGCAGCAATTGTTTTCTGGGCAGCTTCGGTTTAAAAAAGATGATGGGACGAGCTATCCAGATTGGGAGGAGTTTAAAGTGCAAGAATTAATAAACAAAAAAGCGATTATAGGTTTATTAGATGGTAATCACGGTGAGCTTTATCCAAAAAGTGAAGAATTCACAACTGAAGGGGTGCCATATATTGCAGCAAACAGCTTGATTAATGGTTTGGTAGATTTTAATCAGTGTAAAAGACTTCCTAAGCAGAGAGCAGATATGTTTAAAAAAGGAATTGCCAAATCAGGAGATGTTTTGTTCGCTCACAATGCTACAGTTGGTCCAACTGCAATCCTTAAAACTGATTTAGAATATGCAATCTTAAGTACAACTGTGACTTATTACAGATGCGATACTGAATTATTGTCCAACTCATATCTTCTGCACTATTTTAATTCTGATAATTTCGTAAGACAGTACACAAGAGTAATGTCACAGTCAACACGCAATCAGGTGCCAATTACTATGCAGAAAAAATTTAAAGTGATATTTCCTTCTCTTCAAGAACAGCAAAAAATCGCTAGGTATTTATCGGCAATCGATACTAAAACAGAAAACGTAACCAATCAAATCACCCAAACCCAAACCTTTAAAAAAGGGCTGTTGCAGCAGCTATTTGTGTAATATTAGACTATGAAAATACTAGGCTATTCAGAAAGAGGTATCATTAATTCACTAATATTCAGTATTGGTGAAGATAAAACCCTCATGGATGCTTTTATAAAAGAAATAGGGATAGAAGAATTATTTCATCCTGAGCAGCCTAAAGATTATGAGATTCTTTTAGAGCAATCTTTTTCCGGTTTTGGTGATGCAGATTTGATAGTTATCATTGAATATAAATCGCATAAAAAAGTATTATTTATTGAGGGGAAAGTGAAGACTTTTTATCCTAAAAGTTGGAGTTTACAAAAGCAATACGATAAATATAAACAAGGTGAATACAAGGGATATTCCTCTAATCTGTTTTATCAACTTTACCTAAAATCCTTGTTATTTCAAAATAAAGGAAAAATAAAATGGGAATATGACAAGGTGACTAATTTTAATGATGTAATTGCAAGATGTCGCGTTAGAGACCGAAAAATTGGTAAGAATGAGATTGTTTGGAAAGCTATAAAAAAAATCGCCGAATGTGATCAAGAAATAAATGTGGCTTTAGTGCCATCAGAAAAGCATGACATTAATATTTTTGACATTAAACTGGTTGATTATCCAGTTCATTTTCTAACGTGGGAGACGGTTCACGAATTTTGTAAAATAAATAAGTTGAAAAAAACATTAGATATATTTGAATATAATAAAGGGCAGATATACTAACTCAAACCTTTAAAAAAGAGTTTTTGCAGGGGATGTTTGTTTAAAATATAAGAATATGAAATTACACAGCTTGGCGACGAAATTAGATTTTGGAAAGCATGAAGGAGAAACTCTTACCGAGATTCTAAAATCCAATCCATCTTATATTGAGTGGTGCTATGAAACAATTGATGATTTTTTTATAACAGATACGGTATGGAATGCAATGGAGTGCAATGTTAATTTGGAAGAAGTGCTAAAAAGTGGTGAAGTACCTTTACAAGAGGTCGAAAAAGCAATCGTTAAAAACAAAAAATGGCATCATGATAAAAGGAATAATTACGCAAAAATGATGGTTGAGAATTTTAAAAATAGCCTTGAAATGCAACTAAAAGGAAGATAATGCGAATTGCTATCTGCCTCGCCGTGACTAGAGAAACAAAAACCAATTACAAGCACACTTAATGAACGCAGTCAATATTTCAAAATTATTAAAAGACACCAAGCGGGTTTTAAAGCACCAAAAGGAGATTGCAATCTTAAAAGGAGAAACCTTCAATGTGTTTTCTATTCTTAAAATGGAAAGTAGCGAGAATGCCACGCATTCTGCCTTTTTAGGTGCCTTACTAAATCCAAAGGGAGATCACCATCTTGGTGTTGTGTTTTTACACTGTTTTTTAGAGCAGTTAGGGGTAAAAGACCATATTGATTTAAAAACGGCTCAAGTAAAATTAGAATATCACATCGGAAAACGTGATGATAAATTAGCCACAGGTGGTCGTGTTGATATTTTTATATTCGATGGAAACGGTCATACAATATGTGTTGAAAACAAAATATACGCCAGTGATCAAGATGTTCAAATTGCACGTTATTGTAATTATAATCAGAAAAATAATAAAGTATTTTATTTAAATCTGGAAGGAACGGATCCGGATCCAAAAAGTGTAAAAGATAAAATAGATGGTAAAGACTTTACAATTATTAGTTACGCATTTGACATAATAGAATGGTTGGAACTATGCGTTAAAGAAGCTGCAAATTCTCCAATTATTAGAGAAAGTATCAATCAATATAGTATCTTAATAAAAAAATTAACAAACCAATTATCGAACCATAATATGGAAAAAGAGATTCAAGATATTATTGTGGCACATTATAAAGAAGCGCGAACAATTGGTAGTAATATTGGTAAAATAGAGTTGGAGTACACCGAACTATTTATCAAGGAAGTTGCTGAACAAACTCAATCAAAGCTTAGTGACTTGTGGGATGTTCAAGTAGATTCAGATTTAAATAAAACTTGGACAGGAATATGTATATATCACAAGAATTGGCCAAGAAAAATACATATAAAACTAGAAGGTGCTTCCAAGGTTCCATGGAACAACTCAATTTACGGCGTGAAGATTCAGAAAAAAGACTTTAATCGCTTAAAAGTAAAAGAAGCACTAAGCTCCATAGAACTGTTACAACATGATTTTAAAGAGTCGGAAGTTTGGCCCTATTATAAAACAATTTTAAACTTTAGTAGTGTTCACGAAAGATCCAAATTATTTAAGCCAGCATCTCGAAAGGAATTAGTCTCTTCACTTAGTTCAGAGCTTGCAACACTATGTTTATTATGTGAAAAACCAATTTCAGGACTTGCTAATGTTTCCGTTTAATTCTTAAAAATACATCTATTGACTCACCAACCCGAAGCCATCTTAGAAAATAACATGATCCAACAATTGGTTGGCTTGGGCTATGCTTCTGTAAAACTTCAAGATGGGGATGCGCTAGTAGGGAATCTTAAGAGTCAGTTAGAAAGTTTCAATAGTGACACATATACAGACAAAGAGTTTGAGGCTATCCTCAATCATTTAGCCAAAGGCAATGTTTTTGAAAAAGCCAAAACCCTAAGAGATCGTTTCAGTTTTACTAGAGAAAATGGTGATACAATTTATGTGCGTTTCTTCGATTCTGAGAATTGGAACAACAACTTGTTTCAAGTAACCAATCAAGTTGCCCAAGAAGGAAGCTATAAAAATCGCTATGATATAACCTTGTTGGTAAACGGTTTGCCTTTGGTTCAGATTGAATTAAAACGCCGCGGACTAGAGATCAAAGAAGCGTTTAATCAGATAAATCGGTATCAACTGCATTCGTTTTGGAGCAACAATGGCTTATTCCAGTACGTACAGTTGTTTGTGATAAGCAACGGAGTAAATACAAAATACCTGGCTAATAATCAGTTGCAATCGGTAAAACAAACCTTTTATTGGGCCAATGAGAGCAACAAGAATATTTCGGAGCTCACGCAGTTTGCATTCGAGTTTCTAAATCCAGATCATCTGGGTAAAATGATCGCGCAATATGTGGTCATGAATGAAACGTATAAAAACATGATGGTGCTTCGGCCGTATCAATACTTTGCTACCGAGGCTATCATAAACCATATAAAAACAACCAACGATAATGCCTACATCTGGCATACTACGGGTTCAGGAAAAACACTTACTTCCTTTAAGGCGAGTCAGATTTTAATGGACCTGCCAGAAGTATATAAAGTGGTATTTGTGGTAGACCGAAAAGATTTGGATTACCAAACCATGAAGGAGTTTAATGCTTTTAAGGATGGCAGCGTAGATTCAACAGTGAACACCAGTAGTTTGGTCAATCAATTTCTTGGCACGTTCAAAGATAAAAAAGGTGTTAGTAAAGATTCTGACCTAATAATTACCACTATCCAAAAACTGAACAACGCGATCTCTGGTCATTATAAAACACAGTTAGTCCATCTAAAAAATGAACGTTTTGTCTTTATTTTTGATGAATGTCACCGCAGCCAGTTTGGGGAAACCCATGAACGAATTACGAAGTTCTTTAGTAAAAGTCAGTTAATAGGCTTTACGGGAACTCCCATATTTGCAGAAAATGCTTCCAAAAATGACCTAGGCAAACGAACGACCAAAGACTTGTTTGGCAAATGCTTGCATAAATATGTAATTACTGATGCTATACGGGATGAAAATGTCCTAAAATTTGGAATTGAATATGTAGGTAAGTACAAAAATAAGAGCAATGCATTTATAGATATTGAAGTAGAAGATATCGATAAAAAAGAAGTGTTCGATGCTCCGAAACGATTATCCAAAATTGTAGATTACATTATTGCACATCATGACCAAAAGACATTTTCAAAAAACTATTCGGCACTATTTGCGGTGAGTAGTATTGATAACATTATCAAGTATTACGACATCTTTCAGAAGAAAAAAGAAGCCGGAGAACACAATTTGCGTATTGCAACCATATTTACCTATGGCGCAAATGAAGACAATGACGATGCTCAAGATTTCTTGATGGAAGAAGATTTTTCTTTAGCAGCAGAACCAAGCTCGTCATACAAATCCAGTCATTCCAGAGATAAGCTGGAAGGGTATATTGGTGATTATAACAAAATGTACAACACTAAGTTTACCACCAAAGATAGTCAGCAATTTGAGAATTACTTTAAAGACATTAGCAAGCGCTTAAAAGAACGGGAGAAAAAAACCTTCAATGATGAAAAGGATAGATTAGACTTAGTACTAGTTGTAAATATGATGCTTACTGGATTTGATGCCAAAAAAGTAAACACTTTGTATGTAGATAAAAATTTAAAACAACATGGTTTAATCCAGGCTTTTTCACGTACCAACAGAATTTTAGGAGAGCAGAAGTCGCATGGAAATATTTTATGTTTTCGAAACCTTAAAAAAGCAACAGATGATGCAATTACTTTGTTTTCGAACAAAGATGCGATTGAGGTTGTTACAATGCCTAAATATGAAGACATCGCAAAGAAGTTTGACGAAGCGCTTCAAAATCTTCGAAACATTACCCCAACATATCAAAGTGTTGATGATTTGCTAAGTGAAGATGATGAGGCTGCTTTTGTACAGGCTTTCAGAAGAGTACTTCGTGCCATGAATGTGATGCAATCTTACACTGATTTTGATTGGGAGGATTTACCAATAGATGAGCAAGAGTTTGAAGATTTTAAAAGTAAATATCTAGATCTTTATGAAAAGGTAAAACGGGATAATCAGAAAGAGAAAGTTTCCATTTTGGATGATATTGATTTTGAGTTGGAATTAATTCATCGAGATCGCATCAATGTCGCATATATTTTAAAACTACTTGCAAAACTAAAAGATGCCAATAACACGGAGGCACAGGCTCAGAAAAAGGCAATAATTGATTTACTTGGCGGTGATATAATGCTACGCTCCAAACGTGAACTTATTGAAAAGTTCATTGAAGAAAACTTACCTCATATTGAAAATGTTGATGATATTCAGGATGAATTTGAACAATACTGGAGTGATCAACGGGTGCTGGCCTTAGATAAGATTTGTGAAGAAGAACATTTGGATAAAAGGCAATTTAAATCCTTAGTAGAAGCTTATGAATACAATGAACGAGAGCCTTTGAGAGACGAAGTTTTTAAGTGTCTTGATAATCGCCCGAGTGTTTTAAAGGCTAGAGAGATAGGTGAAAGGATTATTAATAAAATGAAAGAATATGTTGAGGTGTTTATAAGAGGTTTTGCAAGTTGAGTTTGATTTTTTAATATGTTTAGTCTTCCTTTTATTCGTTCAAAATTTAATGTTTACATAATTAGCTATAAATCACGTTCCTACTAGTTTCCATGAAATAACTGAAGCTGGTAAAGTGATAATTAGAAAAAAAATTATTTCATGTTTTTAAACAAACCCAAATTTATTGAAAGTCTCTTTAAAATCTTTGAAGAGGCAGAGAAAGAATTAGTGCTTATAGTTCCCTATATTAAAATGTCTACAGATGTTTTTAATGCCTTAAAAGATTGTGATACCAGAGATGTTGAGACTTTGATTGTGTGTCGCAAGGATTGTCTACATCCAAAAGAGTTGCAAAAATTAAGGCAGCTTAAAAATCTTACATTACTTGCACATCCAAACTTGCATTCTAAAATATATTTGAATCAGAACGACATCATTATTGGATCCATGAACCTGTACGAGTATTCTCAAAAATTTAATCGAGAGGCGGGAGTTCTACTGTCAAATATAAATCCTAAGGGGAATACAAGTAATATTCTTGATTTTTCAGATGGTGATCCTTCCGAAGATTGTCGAGTGGAACTTCAAAATATTATATCGAGTTCTGAAGAGATTTTTGTTTCAAAAAAGGCTGCCGAATATGGAGTTGATTTTACTATCTTAAAAACCCTTGATGAATTGCAGTATGATAAAGCAAAAACGCTAAGCAAATACTTTACCACTAAAAAGTTTCAACTTCTTGAAACCAAAGAAGGTTTACTACATGTAAAGATTTTTTTGATAGCATTGATGTCGCCATTTCTCACCGTATAGTGGTCACTCCTAATTATCCAGAGCATATTGCTAGAGAAATTGTGGATGAAATAGTCCAGAATTCTTGGCAGAACTATGAGCCTTTTAGAATATACCCGTATGAAAGACCACATCGTTTGACTATTTATGGTGAGGAGGGTTACGAGACTATTGATGTGTCATTGGCTTCGAGTAAAAAATATGCTAAGGAGGTTGAGCATATGCTACGAAAATTATGTGCAGAAATTGATTCTAATTACAAGGAGCGTGTTCGATAAGAGCTCTGTAATAAAAAAAATAGTTCAAAACACTAACAAATGCTCAACCAAAAAAAATCATGGTTTACCGCCATTCGCGAGATCATCGAAGTGCTTTTAAAAAGCATGAATAAGCGCCCGCGTACCTGGCATATGCATGTGGTGCCGTATGAAGATGATTGGGCGGTTAAGCGAGAAGGGAATAAACGCATTACTTCTAAGCATAGAAAGCAATCCAC
>Ga0209344_10003897_pt1 | contig 14224 bp, 12 predicted proteins | sample Cruoilmetagenom6_FD_187293 | JGI IMG/M metagenome (GOLD analysis project Ga0209344, IMG submission 187293) | Oil polluted marine microbial communities from Coal Oil Point, Santa Barbara, California, USA - Santa Barbara Oil Seep Sample 6 (SPAdes)... | ecosystem: Environmental > Aquatic > Marine...
ACGCGGATAGTTGAATTCAAAAAAAACTACAATATAAAAAAGCCAGTTCTAAATTTAGAACTGGCTTTTTAGTTTCCACTAAACTTGACTTCGAACGATGTTTTCGATTAAAAACAATATTTATTTTCAGCTTTCACTTTTTCTGCAATAACTTTTCGTAAATCTACAATGTCTGGATAGTTTGCATATTTTGTAAAACGTTTTAGACCCATTAACATCATACGTTGCTCATCGCCTTCAGCAAAAGAAATAATACTTTCCTTACCTTTTTCTTCAATGATATCAACAGCATGATATAAATATAATTTTGCCATGGCTATTTGAACAGTCTGCTTGTCTTCACCAAATCGCTTCACATTTTTCTCAGTTCTTAAAATAGAAGATTCTGCCATATAGATTTCAATTAAAATATCCGCGGCAGCGATTAATAATTGTTGATGATCTTCTAACTGTGGCCCATATTTTTGTGCAGCTGAGCCGGCAACCATTAAAAATATTTTTTTAAGTTTTACTATCATGTCCTTTTCCTCAGCAAATAATTCTGAATGATCAGGAGTATCGAAGGAAGGAACGCCCAATAGCTCATTAGCTACCGCAGTTGCTGGACCTAATAAGTCGAGATGACCTTTCATAGCTTTTTTAACCAACATACCAACGGTAAGCATTCTGTTTATTTCATTCGTACCTTCATAAATACGAGCAATTCGTGCATCTCTCCAAGCAGATTCCATAGGTGTCTCCTCAGAGAATCCCATACCTCCAAAAATTTGAATACCTTCGTCTGCAGCGTTTTGAACATCTTCTGAAACCGCAACTTTTAAAATTGAACATTCTATAGCATATTCTTCAACACCTTTTAATTCAGCTTCTTGATGTGTATTTCCATCTGCTTTACGTATTGCTATTCTATCTTCAATATTTTTTGCGGCTCTATAACTTGCTGACTCTCCAGCATAAGCACTAGTGGCCATTTCAGCTAATTTTACCTTAATGGCACCAAAATCTGCAATAGGTGTTTTAAATTGTTTACGTTCATTAGCATATTTAACAGCATGAGTTAAGATACGTCTTTGAGAATCTAGACAAGCTCCTGCTAATTTGATGCGGCCAACGTTTAATGCATTCATTGCTATTTTAAAACCTTCACCACGACCCGCTAACATATTCTCAACAGGTACAACAGTATCATTAAAGAATACCTGACGTGTTGATGAAGCACGAATACCTAATTTATGCTCTTCCTCTCCCATAGAAATTCCATTAGGATTTGCAGCGTCATATTCTACAATAAATCCGGTTATGTATTTGTCATTTTCTATACGAGCAAAAACAATCATTAAACTACAAAAACCTGCGTTTGAAATCCACATTTTTTGACCGTTTATCTTATAACTTTTTCCATCCTTAGATAACGTTGCTGTTGTTTTTCCTGAATTAGCATCAGAACCAGCACCTGGTTCAGTTAAGCAATAAGATCCAAACCATTCTCCAGTTGCCAACTTAGGAACATATTTATTCTTTTGTTCCTCAGTTCCATATAAAGTAATAGGCATAGTTCCAATTCCGGTATGAGCACCAAAAGCAGTACTGAATGATCCAGTACCACTAGAAATATAATCACATACCAACATAGTAGACACAAATCCCATATCCATTCCGCCATAAGCTTCAGGAACAGAAACACTTAAGAAACCAAGTTCACCCGCTTTGCGCATACATTCCTCAGTTAAGGCATAATCTTTAGCTTCAAAACGAGCTTTATGTGGAATAATCTCGCGGTCATTAAATTCAATTACCGCATCTTTCATCATTTGTTGTTCTTCTGTGAAATCTTCAGGTGTAAATACATCTTCACATTTTGTTTCTTTTACAAGGAATTGCCCACCTCGTAAAATGTCTTTGTTTATAGTTTCTGTGCTCATCGTTCTTCGTTTATTATTATTTGTTTTTTGATTCTTAATTCAAGAATTAGCTTCGCTGATTATTTTCTTAAGTTCGTATTTACTACGCATCATTTTTGTCAAAATGCTGAGTAAATAACTCCTAATTCAATAGTTCATACACACCAGCTGCACCTTGACCTGTACCAACACACATCGTAACAACTCCGTATTTGCTTTTTCTACGTCTCATTTCGTTAAATAATTGTACCGAAAGTTTAGCTCCAGTACATCCTAATGGATGGCCTAATGAAATGGCACCACCATTTACATTTACGATATCTTGATTTAAACCTAACTCACGTATTACCGCTAATGACTGAGAAGCAAAAGCTTCATTTAATTCAAATAGATCAATGTCATTTAAAGATAATCCAGCTTGTTTTAAAGCTTTCGGTACAGCTTTTATTGGACCCATGCCCATAATACGAGGTTCAATACCCATGGCTGTATATGAAACCATTCTTGCAATTGGTTCGAGATTCAATTCCTTGACCATGTCTTCACTCATAATCAATACAAAAGCAGCACCGTCACTCATTTGAGATGAGTTACCGGCTGTAACACTTCCGCCTTGAGCGAAAACGGGACGCAATTTAGCCAATGCTTCTTTTGAAGTTCCTCTACGTGGACCCTCATCAGTATCAACTACATAAGATTTTGATTGTTTTTTTCCATCTCCATCAAGAAAAATTTGCCCAACAGAAATAGGAGCTATGTCTTCTTTAAACGTACCATTATCTAAGGCTTTTAATGACTTTTCATGTGAATTGAATGAAAATGCGTCTTGATCTTCACGTGAAACTTCATATTGTTGAGCAACAGCTTCTGCGGTTAAACCCATTCCCCAATAATAATCTTCATGCCCGGCCGCTGCTGATTTGTAGTTTGGAGTTGGTCTGTATCCGCCCATTGGTATATAACTCATGCTTTCTGAGCCGCCAGCAATAATACAATCGGCCATACCAGATTGAATTTTTGCAACACCAATACTAATAGTTTCTAATCCAGAAGCACAGTATCTATTTACAGTTACACCGGGAACATCTTCAATTTTTAATCCCATTAAGGAAATCAATCGAGCCATATTCAAGCCTTGTTCGGCTTCTGGCATTGCGTTACCAACGATTACATCGTCAATTCTTTTTTTATCTAATTGAGGTACATCTTTTAAAAGATGTTCAATAGTTTCGGCAGCTAACTCATCAGGCCTTTTAAATCTGAATAAACCTTTTGGAGCTTTACCAACTGCTGTTCTATATCCTTTTACTATATATGCTGTTTTCATTGTATTAATTTCTTAATGGTTTACCAGTTTTTAACATATGTTCGATACGCTCTAATGTTTTACGTTCTGTGCATAAACTCATAAACGCTTCACGTTCTAGATCTAATAAATATTGCTCAGATACATATGCTGGTTCCGATAAATCACCTCCGGCCATTACATAACCTAATTTATTGGCAATTTTTTGATCGTGCTCTGAAGCATATTTGCCATGAACTAAACTATCAGTTCCAACTAAAAACATTCCTAATGCTTGCTGACCCATTACATAGGCTTGTTTAGGAGCTGGTTGTGTATAACCATCTTCTAACATTTGAATTGCATGACGTTTAGCAGTTGCTATTTGTCGGTCTTTGTTTACAATTACGATATCCTTATATTCTTTAAAGAATCCTAAATCATAAGCTTCATAAGCAGAAGTAGCTACTTTAGCCATCGCCACATTAATAAAATAATCTCTTAATTTATTTAACTTTACGTCATCTTTTAAGACTCCTTCAGTTGCTCTTAAAGCCATTTCTTTTGAACCGGCACCACCTGGAATAATTCCAACTCCAAATTCTACTAAACCAATGTAGGTTTCAGCGGCAGCGATCACTTTATCAGCATGTAATGATAATTCACAACCACCACCTAAGGTCATTCCATGAGGAGCAATAATAGTTGGACATGAAGAATACCGTAAACGCATTACAGTATCTTGAAAATACTTAGCACCAAAATTAAGCTCGTCATATTCTTGCTCAACCGCCATCATAAATACCATACCTAAATTAGCACCTACTGTAAAGTTTGCGGCTTGATTACCTAAAATCACAGCGTCATATTCAGTTTCGGCTAAATCGATACCTTTATTTATGGCTTGCAAAACTCCAGATCCCAATGTATTCATTTTCGATTGGAATTCAACATTCAACACACCATCACCCAAATGTTGAATAGATGCATCGGCATTATTCCAAATATTTTTTGCTTCACGTATATTGTCAAGAATAATAAATGCATCTTGACCAGGAATTTTTTCTTGTTTTTTTGATGGAATAGCATAATACTCTCTTGCGCCATCTTTAACGGTATAAAAAGTTTTACCACCGGCAGCTACCATTTCAGTTACCCATTTCGCAGGTTCTAAGTCTGCAGCTTTCATCAGTTCAATGCCAGCTTCAATACCTACAGCATCCCAAATTTCAAAAGGACCATGTTGCCAACCGAATCCAGCTTTTACGGCATCATCTATTCTATATAATTCATCAGAAATTTCTGGAATCCTATTTTGAGCATAAGCGAACATTAACGCAAAAGTTTTACGATAAAAATCACCTGCTTTATCTTTTCCTTTTACCAATACCTTAAAACGATCTACTACATTTTCAATAGTTTTGGTCGCTTCTAATGATGCGAATTTTGCTCTTTGTTTTGGTCTGTATTCTAAGGTATTCAAGTCTAGTGACTGAATCTCTTTACCTTCTTTTTTATAAAAACCTTGTTTTGTCTTACTACCTAACCATTTGTTTTCCATCATCTTATTAATGAAGTCAGGAAGTACAAATGAATCGCGCATTTCATCATCAGGGCAATTATCGGCAACACCATTTGCAGTATGTACTAAGGTATCTAAACCAACAACATCGACTGTTCTAAATGTAGCCGATTTTGCTCTTCCGATAAGAGGACCAGTCAATTTATCAACTTCTTCAATAGTGAGGTCTAATTCTTTTACAACATGAAACAAACTCATAATACCAAAAACACCAATACGATTACCTATAAAGGCAGGAGTATCTTTAGCTAGTACTGAAGTTTTACCTAGAAATTTTTCACCATACATCATTAAGAAGTCAGTTACTTTCTGGTCACATTTAGGGCCAGGTACAACTTCAAATAATTTTAAATATCGAGGTGGATTGAAAAAGTGTGTTACGGCAAAGTGTTTTTGAAAATCTTCACTTCTACCTTCATTCATAAATTTGATAGGTATTCCAGAAGTATTTGAAGTAATTAATGTACCGGGTTTTCTATGTTTTTCTACTTGTTCAAAAACTTTTTGTTTTATGTCAAGACGTTCTACAACCACTTCGATGACCCAATCAACATTTGCGATCTTGTGTAAATCGTCTTCAAGATTTCCCGTAGAAATTCTTGATGCAAACTTTTGATTATAAATTGGTGATGGTTTTGATTTAAAAGAGGCTTTTAAACTACCATCTACTATTCTGTTTCGAACAGCTTTACTCTCAAGAGTTAATCCTTTCGCTTTTTCAGTATCTGTTAATTCTCGAGGAACAATATCAAGTAGCAATACCTCTACGCCAATATTGGCGAAGTGACAGGCAATACCGGACCCCATGATCCCAGATCCTATAACTGCTACTTTTTTAATTGGTCTTTTTTTCATTCTGAATTATTGTATTTATAAGTTTATACCGCTTTGCGTTCAACATCATTAAAGATTGATCGCTCTGCTATTAGTTGGTTTATTTTTTCGGTAACTTCAAAAAAATGATTTAGTTTTTCTTCAGAGACATATTCACGTACTTTTTCATTAAAAGTAATAACATGCTCACGAGAAACTTCTCGCATTTCTTTTCCGTAATCAGTTAATTTTATGAGAACACTTCTTCCATCTTCCGGATTTTTTTCCCTGTAAATAGCTCCTTTCTCTTCCATGGTTTTCAATATTCTGGAAAGACTTGTAGGTTCCATTCCCATTTGAGGTCCTAAGGCGGTTGAGGGTGTTCCGTTCTCATAATCAATATTCAATAATACAAATGCTGTTGCCATTGTACTATTGTGTTTTGCTGCCTGTTCATTATACATTTTCGCCACTGCTTGCCAAGTAGCACGTAATGAGTGGTCTATGGTATTCTCTTTATGCATGTTACAAATATATAAAAAAATACTATGCACGCATAATAAATTTTAAAAAATTATATTCTGTAACAAATGCTTACATTTTTTGTCAAATGAATATCTTTGACCCCAAATTAAATTTAAATAATGAACAATTTACTTGTTGCAGAAAGTATAGTCAAAACTTTTGGAGATTTCAGAGCACTGAATAATGTGTCTATAGAAGTTCCAAAAGGAAGTATTTTCGGCTTACTTGGACCTAATGGTGCTGGAAAAACTACTTTAATAAGAATCATTAATCAGATAACAATGCCCGATGAGGGGTTGGTTATCCTAGACGGAGAAAACCTTAAGGCAGAACATATAAGAGATATAGGATATTTACCTGAAGAACGTGGTTTATATAAGTCAATGAAAGTAGGTGAGCAAGTTTTATACTTAGCACAGTTAAAAGGATTGAGTAAAGCAGAAGCCAAAAAACAATTGAAATATTGGTTTGATAAATTTGAGATAGGTGATTGGTGGAATAAGAAAATCCAGGAGTTATCAAAAGGAATGGCACAAAAAATTCAATTTATTGTAACCGTATTACATAAACCTAAGTTATTAATTTTTGATGAGCCCTTTAGTGGTTTTGATCCTATAAACGCGAATATGATCAAAGATGAAATTTTGCAATTAAGAAATGAAGGAGCTACTGTTATTTTTTCAACTCATAGAATGGAGTCGGTTGAAGAACTATGCGATAATATTGCTTTAATTCATGAGTCTAATAAGATTCTGGATGGAAAACTCATCGATATTAAAAGAGAATATAAATCGAATACTTTCGAGATAGGTTTACTTACTGATAATAAAGCTGAAGTAAGTCAAAATCTTGAGGAGAAATTTCAAATATCTGACGCTTCTTTTAAAACAATAAATGATGAACTCAAATTCAATATTAAAATTGAAAATGGAACCTCAGCAAATCAATTGATTTCTCATTTAACTTCAAAAGGTGAATTGACCCATTTTGTAGAAGTAATACCAAGTGTGAACGATATTTTTATTCAAACTGTACAAAATAATTAAGATGAATCATTTAGGATTAATTACAAAAAGAGAATTCTTGAATAAAGTAAAGAATAAATCTTTCATTTTAATGACTTTTCTGAGTCCGTTAATAATGGTTGGTGTTATTACATTGGTTGTTTATTTAACTCAATTGAATAATGATAAGGTTAGAACAATCTCTGTATTAGATGAAAGCAAGCTATTTGCCAACGAATTTGTAAGTACTGATAATACAAAATATGATATTTTAGAAGCGATTGATTTAGAAACTGCTAAAACCTTAGTACAAGAAGCAGAAAATTATGGATTACTTTATATCCCGAAAGGTGATAGTATTGATGCCATTGCAGATAAAATAAAATTCTATTCAAAGGATTCTCCGTCATTGATTGTAATGGATAGAATTGAAGATAAAATTGAAGAAAAAGCTCGAAACATAAAGTTAAAAAATTCTGGTTTAGATCCAGTTGTAATTAATAAATTAAGAGTAAAAATTAATGCTAATCTTGAAACTTTTGAAGGTGAGAAAACCTCAAAAAAAGGTAGTATTCTTAAACTGGCTGCTGGTGGTTTAGCTGGTTATTTGTTGTTTATGTTTATCATAATTTACGGTAATATGATCATGCGAAGTGTGATTGAAGAAAAGACAAGTAGAATTATTGAAGTGATTATTTCGTCTGTAAAACCTACGCAATTACTACTGGGTAAAATTTTTGGTACCTCATTAGCCGGAATAACACAATTTTTAGCCTGGGTAGTACTTGGTGGGATTTTAGCAGTTGCGGCTTCAGCAATTTTCGGAATTGATATAGCTGGAACTCAAATGGCTCAACAGCAAGAAGTACTAAATCAGGTGGCGAATAACGCTGATGGTCAGAACGAACTTACTCTATTATTTCAAGAGTTTTGGAATTTACCAATTGCAAATCTAATAGTAATGTTTATTTTCTTTTTTATTGGCGGCTATTTATTATACGCTTCTTTATATGCGGCGATCGGTGCAGCGGTTGATAATGAAACAGATACGCAACAATTCATGTTACCAATCATTATGCCTTTAATGTTAGCGATTTATGTTGGTTTCTTTACGGTTATAGAAAACCCTCACGGTATGGTTTCGCAAGTATTTTCGTATATACCATTTACTTCACCGGTAGTTATGTTAATGCGTATTCCTTTTGGTGTTCCTATCTGGCAGCAAATACTATCACTTGTATTGTTATTCGGCACCTTCTTTTTAACAGTTATGTTTGCCGCTAAAATATACCGTGTTGGTATTTTAATGTATGGCAAAAAACCAAGTTATAAAGAGCTAATGAAATGGCTTAAATATTAAAGCAAATATGTATCTTTAGGTAATGGAAAGATTAAAAAATTTTCTTAATTATGAATTCCCTTTCGGGGATAAGATTCATATCTCAGTTAAAGTGATATTGATCTTGATGCTCGCTTTGATCATAGCGTCATTTATTCTTAAAATGCTGCGCAAATTAGTAACACGTAAACTACCTCATGATGACAAAGCGAAGTTTATCTCAGTATTTAGCTATCTGCGATGGTTGATTTATGTCATTATTTTTCTTGTCACCTTAAGTACGGCCGGGGTGAATGTTACTGCTATTTTTGCAGCTTCAGCAGCGCTATTGATTGGAATTGGGTTAGCATTGCAAACCTTATTTCAAGATATTATTTCAGGTATTTTTATATTAATAGATCAGACCGTTCATGTAGGAGATATCATCGAACTTGATGGTAAAGTAGGTCGGGTTGAAGAGATAAAATTAAGAACGACAAGAGCAGTTACTATTGATAATAAAGTCTTGGTGATACCTAATCATTTATATTTAACAAACACACTGTTCAATTGGACAGAAAATGGTAAGACCACCAGAGAAAGTGTTGAAGTTGGCGTTGCCTACGGAAGCGATACCGAGCTGGTGAAGAAGATTCTATTAGACGTTGCCACCAGGCATGAAGATGTGTTTTTGCACCCAGAGCCTCTTGTACTATTTACAGATTTCGGAGACAGTGCCTTGAATTTTAAATTGATATTTACACTCAATGATAGTTTTCAAGCAGCGATGCCCAAAAGTGATATTCGCTTCGAAATAGATAAACAATTTAAAGAGCATAATATTTCAATTCCATTTCCGCAAAGAGATGTACATGTTTTTCAGAAAAAGGACTAGAAGATAAAAGAACAAAAAGATTATAAAACAGTAAGCAGTTGGCAGTCATTATAGTTAAACTCCCAAATATTAGCTACAAAAACACAAAGTATGAGTAAAATATTAATCATTGAAGATGAAGCTGCGATTCGCAGAGTTTTAAAAAAAATCATTTCTGAAGAGAATGATAGTTATCATGTTGAAGAAGCTGAAGACGGCCTTGAAGGAATGGAACTTATTAAGAATAATGATTACGATTTAATATTGTGCGATATCAAAATGCCAAAGATGGATGGTGTTGAAGTGTTGGAAAAAACGCAAAAAATAAAGCCTGAAATACCAATGTTAATGATCTCAGGTCATGGTGATCTCGACACTGCAGTAAATACCATGCGAATGGGAGCCTTTGACTATATTTCAAAGCCACCTGATTTGAATAGATTACTGAATGCTGTTCGAAATGCATTAGACAAAAAGAGCTTGGTAGTTGAAAATAAACAACTAAAGAAAAAAGTTAGTAAAAACTATGAAATGGTTGGTAAGAGTGATGCTATTTCGCATATTAAAGACATTATAGAAAAAGTATCTGCAACTGATGCAAGAGTGTTGATTACAGGCCCTAATGGAACAGGTAAAGAATTAGTGGCGCATTGGTTACATGAAAAAAGTGAACGTGCTAAAGCACCATTGATAGAAGTAAATTGTGCTGCGATACCCTCTGAATTGATAGAAAGTGAATTATTTGGGCATGTAAAAGGATCGTTTACAGGCGCAAATAAAGATAGAGCAGGTAAGTTTGAAGCAGCAAACGGAGGTACTATTTTTCTAGATGAAATAGGTGACATGAGCCTTTCCGCGCAAGCAAAAGTATTACGGGCTCTGCAAGAAAGTAAAGTTAGTAGAGTAGGTAGTGATAAAGATATTAAAGTTAATGTGCGTGTAGTTGCAGCCACCAATAAAGATCTAAAAAAGGAAATTGCGGAAGGTAAGTTTCGGGAGGATCTATATCACAGATTAGCCGTGATATTAATTAATGTTCCGGCTTTAAATGAAAGGCGAGATGATATACCACTGTTGGTAGAATTCTTTGCTGATAAAATTGCGAACGAACAAGGCACTGCTATAAAATCATTTTCTGATAAAGCTATTAAAAAATTACAGGAATATGACTGGACAGGTAATATACGTGAACTTCGTAATGTTGTTGAGCGTTTAATTATCCTTGGCGGAAACGAAGTCTCAGAAGATGATGTTAAACTATTTGCGAGTAAATAGAAAGTAGTTGTGATAAATATAGTTTTAAGATTTATACTCCCTAGTTCATTGAAATTATTACTTATACGGAGTCAATAGGGTTAAGTTAAAATACTGCTGATAAACGAAATTCGACTTTTTTAATTAGAAAATCAAAAATGACTAATTCATCAAAACAAAAAACCTATCGAAAAATGATAGGTTTTTTATGCTATTTAGAACTTATTATTTCGCGCGTACAATAATATCTCCATTAAAACTTTTCATCATAATTTCAGAGCCCCCACCGTTAATTTTTCCATATACCCATTGTTCTATTTTTACTCTATAGGTATTAGAATGCGAACTATTTTCAACCTTCGGTTTTCTTTTTTCAAGAGCCATATCGAAATCTGTATAGATCTCACCCTGATCTGATTTTGCTTTTATCGTAGCTTTTGAGCTTTTAGGTAGGGTAAGATCAATATCTTGATTAAAGCTACTCAGTGCCATGTCAGTATTAGTATCTATTTTATTAAAACTAACAGTTAATTTACCATTAGTGGTGTTTGCATTTACCGAACCACTAATATTGGTCATGGTAATTTTGCCATTTATATTTTTTACTTCAAAATCACCACTCACATTATCTACAGAAATATCACCATTATTTATAGCACTTAAATTCAATGAAAAGTTTTGAGGTACTTTTATAGCAAGATTAATACTTCTATTAAATGAATTTGTACTAATACGAACTTTATTATTACGTTCTTCTGCACTTACATCTAAGGTACCTGATGATACTCGTGTAAGACCATTTTTTTTCGACTTACTCACTTTTTTTTGAACCATTTCAGCATCAATAATTACTTCTTTGCCACTGTAGCCGGTTACAGTAATTGATCCACTTATGAGACTGACCTTCAGTTCTCCAGATTTTTCTGGGTTACTTAAAGGAACTACTAATTGTTCTTTTTCTACACCTTGGGCCTGTATGTTGTAAGATGTTACTAATAAACAAGCCACTACTATTATATGTATTATTTTCTTCATGATTTTTATACTTTAAAATTATATTTTTTTAATTAAAACGTCACCGTTTAATGTTTTGAACTCAAATCTTGGGCCGCCATTACCAATACGTACAAGCGGAGTTGATTTATACATGTATTTCACACCTCTTTTTTTACTGGTTATATTCTTTTCCGCTTTAGCGATATAATCACTTACGGTAAAATCTGTGAATAATTCGCCATGCATACTTTCAAAAGCTACATCAGCAGTGAGGTTTTTTAAATAATTGATCTTAATATCTCCGTTGATAGTGCTATAAGATGATTTAGCAATAGGGTTTTTCGCGTAGGTAACATCAATTCCTCCGTTTATGGTATGTGCCTCGGTTGCACCGGATATATTATTTAATGATATAGATCCATTTATGTTACCAGCTTTGATGATTTCGGCTTGCACATTGCTAACCGCTACATCACCATTATTAATAGTACTAATATCAATATTTAGATTTCTGGGTACTTTGATTGTATAATCTAATTCGAAATTATAAGGTACTTTATTACCATGACGACCCATGTTTACATTCATACCATGGTACTCATCATCAAAACAAATATAAGGAGCATCAGGATGTAAAATTATTTTATGCTCTTTTTCAACGATTTTCACTTTGAATTCTTGTTTTCCTTTTTCAAGATCAACTTGAGAATCTGCAGAAATAGTCTTTTTTATCTCAATTTTAATTATGCTTCCATCATAAGCTTCTAAATTAATTGAACCATTTATGTTTCTGGCTACAAAAATATTTTCTGAAGAATTGTTTGAAAAAGCAATCTCTTTGGTAATGGTTTCTACCGATTTTTGTGCTTGCATTTGACCTGCACATAAAACCGTAATAAGTAGTATATATTTTAGAGTGTTCATTGTATAATTTTTTATATTAATAATTTAACTGACTTCTCTAATTCTTCACGCACAGAATTATTAAGGTCATCTTTTTCCAGTAGCTTTTTGAGCTCTTCTGCAGAACCTTCTTCTTGTAAAGCAACCATTATCTTCGCAATAGTAACTTGAACAATAGGGGAATCTTGATGTATAATAGATTCTACCAAACCTTCTCGAACAAGAGGATCATCTGCAAACTGAATCAATGACTCAATGGCGGCTAGCCTAACATTTACATTAGAATCATTGTTTAAGGTTTTCAAAAGTGCTTCGACTACTATGGTAGTCACTTTTTCTAGTTTATTAGTTTCGCTAAAAGCTTGTAAACGTTTACTGGCTGATGGTTGTTCCAATAGAGTGAGAACTAGAGACTCTCTTACTTCTTGAGCATCTTTCTGTGCTATTTGGGTATTCGTAGTACTTTTAACATTCATCGAATAACCAATACCTAAACCAATAATTAAAATAGCAAATCTGTACAACCACTGTTTATTGGTTTGAGTAAAAAATGTTATGACAGGATCAATCATTGAATTTAAAGAAAACGAACTCTTTTCAGCTGATTTTTTTGAGTGACTACTCAACATTTCGTAAAATTTCTCATCCATTTTTTCACTAGGTTCCGGTGTTTTCATTGGCCGTAAATTCTCCCAAGTATTGGATAGTTCTTTTAATTCTTCTTGATACTCAGGATTCTTAGCAATCATTTCTTCAAAGGCTAACTTCTTGTCAGGAGACATTTCACCTGAAAGATAATCTAGCATCAATTCTTTTACTTTATTAGTATCCATGGGTTGTGTTTTCTAGTTTAAAAAATATTTCTTTTAACTCTTTTAATGTTCTATGTATCTTCACCCTTACCGCGCCTTCACTGATGCCAACCACTTCAGCAATTTCGTGATATTTCAGTTCTTGATATCTGCTTAGAATAAGTAACTCCCTTTTTTCCGGTCGCAACTCATTTAATGCTCTTTTTAATTGTAACTGTTGCTCGTTTTGATACATTTGCTCATCAATATTATTTTCATCTACCAATTTATAGCTAACACTATCTACATCTATATTTTTGGCACCTTTTTTATTTTTTTTATACTGGTCAAAATACATATTGCGCGCTAAGTGATACATCCATGTTGAAAATTTTCCACTGCCGGTGAAAGTATGTTTGTATTTTAAAATTCGAACAAATACATTTTGAACTAAGTCTTCGCTAGCTTCTAGGTCATGATTCATTTTAAAGAAAAAACCTAAGAGCATTTTTTTGTAGCGTTCATACAACAGACCAAGTTTATCTACTTCACCAGACTTAACCTTAAGCATTAATGCATTATCAGATAAATTATTCAAAATTTGGTAGTTGAATTATTAGTTACAATAGGGTAACTGTGTTGTATTAAAATTGTTACAGAATTTTTTCAAAAACTTTTATTAAAGATACTTAAATGAATATAATTTAGAGATAGTCTTAGCGTGAAGTAGTCCTAAAGAATCTGAAAAAGGAAATTTTTAGTTTGGATTAATATGTCATTAAATGCTGAGTAGGCTGTGTTGTATAAAAGTCAATTAAGGCTTTAATTATTATACCATTTTATAAGCGATAACATTATAATTAAAGATTAATAAAGTGCCACAATTTTAATTCGTTAATTTTCTGGATATTTTAGATGGATTTATCGTATGCTTCTTTGATCCAACCAATCACTTCGTTATCTTACTTCATCTAAAGA
>Ga0209344_10003899_pt1 | contig 14224 bp, 8 predicted proteins | sample Cruoilmetagenom6_FD_187293 | JGI IMG/M metagenome (GOLD analysis project Ga0209344, IMG submission 187293) | Oil polluted marine microbial communities from Coal Oil Point, Santa Barbara, California, USA - Santa Barbara Oil Seep Sample 6 (SPAdes)... | ecosystem: Environmental > Aquatic > Marine >...
GCCGGCATCCCGGTTCAAGTTAAAGATTATCAACAACAAGGCTTGGTGTGTCACATCCGCCTTGACCAAGCACCCACATCAACTGCACTACAGGCATTCAACGCCACAGGCCCAGTGGCCTTATTGCCAATGAATGAGGGTGTGTTCTCAGTGGTATGGACCTTACCCAACGAACAAGTTGATTTTTGGTTGGCTGCCGATGAACAAAAGTTTGTCAACGGATTACAAGTTCACCTCAACCGCTCACTGGGCAAGATACAGCTGATCAGTGACCGAGCGACCTTTCCATTGAAACAAATGAACGCCCAACAGTATTACCAAGATCGACTGGTCCTGCTCGGAGATGCGGCTCACACCGTACACCCCTTGGCTGGTCAAGGGGTGAATTTAGGCATAGAAGATGGTCAGTGTTTGGCTGGAATATTGTCAGCAGTGAACCTCAGAGCAGAGGCCGAAGTCATGCAGGCACTCAAAAAATACCAACGCCGACGAAAGGGCGAAGTGTTTAAAACCTCCGAAATGATGAACCTTATTCACCACATGTTCACCAACGAAACGGCACCAATCAAATTCCTGCGAGCCTTTGGCATGAACCGCCTTAACCAAGTCAACCCTATCAAACAATGGTTGATGAGCCAAGCGGGTAGCTAAGTTTTTCTTGGTTAACAAGCAAGCACTGTTACAAATTGTGACGGCATTCTTTGCATGAGCATAATTTTGTTGCTATATTTATAGTAACAATGTTAAGTCAATAGGTAAGGAAGGTAGTCGTATGAAAAAGCAGCCAACTATTCAATCTGTTATTTTGTCGGTGTCATTGTTGTTGAGTCTGCTGGCTGTTATAAATCCTGGCACAAGTGAAGCCAAGCAGTGGTTAACCACCGAATGGAAGGTACTTTGTGTGGATCCGGTGGATTGTGAACCGGCCAATCATGTCATGGCTGAACAATTAATTAAAGCCAGTCAATGGTTAGAAGGCTTGGGTTTTGAAGCGCCATCATCTTACAGTAACTTAGAATTGGGTGATGCTGAATTTAAATACTATGTGGCCAAAATTTCCGACGCTAAAGTGGCTGAAAGAAAGCATCTTGTTACTGGATTTTATGATATCAATGATGAATTGATTTGGTTAAGCAGTGATGATTATTTTTCATTGGGAAAACCAGGTCAACAACACAGTGATGACATGTTTAAAATTTTAAATTTACCCACAGTTATATCTGTTCATGAGTTGTTTCATGCGGTTCAACATGCAGATGCATACTACCTCCCTGTTAATAAAGAAAACAGTTGGATACGTGAAGGAACCGCAGTAGCCGTACAAATGGACTATGCCTTGTTGGTGGAGCCTGATACAGACAGTTTATTTATGTCAGGACAACATACCACCCCACTGCATCAACCCGAAGGTGTGTATGGAAAATACATGACCGCTGGTTTTTGGTTGTTTGTTGGAAATAAATTACATTCGCAACCCAGAACGGCTTATCTTGACCAGCTTCTACGCAATAAATTGTTGGCTCAAGGTAGTGGCATTGCTGGCATAGATGATTATTTAAAGGATTATGGCGGCCTGTATAAAATGTTTCCGATGTACCTGGCTTCCTTACCAGTTACCCAGACATTTGGTGAACCGGATGCATGGCGGTTACAACTCTCAAAAAATCAAACCAGCACCAGTAAAAAGTTCTCTGCTAAAGTCAATCAGCTGGCTGGTGATGCCGCTCGATTGACCGTTTCACACCAATCAGAACAAGCCGTAGAGGTTCACATAGCATTTGAAGGTGATCACAGTGACCTGCATTTAATTGTTAATGGCGAGCTTCAAGTATTCGGGCCTGCTGGTTTAAAGAACGTTTACACCGCGAAACTGAAAGACAACAAAGAAACCCTAGATATTGTAGTGGCCGAAGTGGCCCAAGATGCCACAGAATCGGTGGCTCGTGACTATGCCATTAAAGTAACACTAAAAGAGGTTGCGGCACCGCCCTGTGGTTTCCATGCAGTGGTTGGCGGCGGCGTTCCGATGGCAGGTATACACGAAGGACCCGCTCGCAAGCTGGGAAACCTAGTGGTACTGAGCGATCCCAAAACTGGCTGGGAGGCGCGGGTTGAGATACCGGGAAAATCAGTTGGTAGTTATGACACAAGCTTTCAAGCAGCCGCTTTTATAGTCGACCATCCGAATTGTCCTGGTTGCGTTGAGTTTTGGCAAAGTGATGATGCCAAAATGAAAATCACAGCGATTGATACGGATCGCAAAACTGGTTTTGCCGAGGGAAACTTTTCTGGTACAGCCAGCTGGAAAGGCTCTGGAGACATAGGAGAATACACCCCGTTTAAAGTGACAGTCAAAGAGTTCAGGGCGTTGAATTACTCCGTGCGTGAGAAGGGTGCTTTGCAAGCCTGTGTTGACTACTGGCGTAATCGTTAAATTAAACAAGCCAACCCGAACCCAGAGGCAAATCACCAAGGCAGTATGAACCACCTAAACCCCATCGACCCAGCGAGCACAGGCATCCACCCCAACTCCGTCGTACCGGCGAAGGCCGCTATCCAGAAAACCCCATCGTCACAGCGAACACAGGTATCCATCCCAACTCCGTCGTACCGGCGCATGCCGGTATCTAGAAAACCCCATCGACCCAGCGAGCACAGGCATCCACTCCAACTCCGTCGTACCGGCGAAAGCCGGTATCCAGTCACATCTTCAATAACTGGAAGCTGTGGCATAATGGCTTTTTTAGTTTCTAAAGACTTGTTAAAGCACATTAAGCTATGGATATTTTACCCATCAGAATCATGAAAATGATTAAAGAACTGCACCAAAGGGGATACACTTTAATTTATCTTTACTCAGGTATGTCACCCAGCGGTATGAATTGGCGTTATGAAATTGGTCAAATGAAAGACGGGAAGTGGCCTGCTTTCCCAAATTGGATCAACACCAGCATCGAATCAGAAGGCGAAACCAGTTGGGCCAAAGACAACAGCACAGTGGCATCACTGAGCGACGGCTTCCAACAGCATTTCAAAGACCGCTTGATTCAAAACTATAAACCAACCGCATATTCCAAGTGGTATGCCAATCTCATAGAAAGCTTTGAAGACGGAGAAATCCTGGAGTTTTATGCCGACTATGAAGCCAGACACACTAAATTCTTAGCCACCGCACCAGGGTTCAACGAATAATCAAAAAGTAATCAAAGCATTCCCCACCGTCATGCCGGCGAAGGCCGGTATCCAGCCCCACATCCGTCGTGCCGGCGAAGGCCGGTATCCAGTCCACACCCGTCGTGCCGGCGAATGCCGGTATCCAGCCCCTATCCGTCGTGCCGACGAAGGCCGGTATCCAGTCCCACATCCGTCGTGCCGGCGAAGGCCGGTATCCAGTCCACATCCGTCGTGCCGGCGAATGCCGGTATCCAGCCCCTATCCGTCGTGCCGGCGAAGGCCGGTATCCAGTCCCTATCCGTCGTGCCGGCGAAGGCCGGTATCCAGCCCACACCCGTCATGCCGGCAAAGACCGATATCCAGCCCCACATCCGTCGTGCCGGCGAAGGCCGGTATCCAGTCCACACCCGTCATGCCGGCGAAGGCCGGTATTCAGCCCCTATCCGTCATGCCGGCGAAGGCCGGTATCCAGCCCCACATCCGTCGTGCCGGCGAAGGCCGGTATCCAGTCTGAAGAAACTAATCAACACAAAAAATTACCTCAAATAATTCCAGCCACAGCCAACCCAAACCACTGACATAAAACGGCAATAAAGCATTGATTTAAATAAAATAATAACTGCCGTTGAACTTAAACCATCGAAATCTTTTGTTCACAGAATTACAGATTGAAAACCGGCCTTGAATTGGTTATATTATTTAACGATTAGTGTGAATGATATAAGGGAATAAAAAAGGAATGACCGAAGACCAAAAGAAAAACCTCGAAACACAACTTTGGGGTATAGCCAATTTACTGCGCGGAAAAATCTCTGCCGACGATTACCGAGACTACATCCTCGGCTTTATTTTCTTTAAATACCTCTCGGAAAAAAATTGCTAATGCAAATTCTTGATAATATTAATTCTCTTTGGGGGGATGATTTAAAACAATCGCTCAAACCTGGTTCAAACCTTAAAATAGTAGCGTCATGTTTTTCTATTTATGCATTTGAAGCACTTAAAAAGGAACTTGAAGAAATTGAATCACTTGAATTTATTTTCACATCTCCAGTTTTCCTACCAAATGAAGTAACAGATAAAATCTCTAAAGAACGCCGCGAGTTTCACTTGCCTAAAAATCGTGGAGAGCTTGACCTTTATGGTAGTGAGTTTGAAATTCAACTAAAAAACAAACTCACACAAAGAGCAATTGCAAAAGAATGTGCTGATTGGATTAGAAGAAAAGCCAAGTTTCGTTCAAATTCAACAAAAGCACATATGCAAAAGTTTTCATGTATTGATAAAGATGTAGTCTATGTCCCTATTGATGGATTTACTGCTGTTGATTTGGGCTATCAACAAGGTGAAGCAGTTTCAAATTTCATTAACAAATTAGATGATGCTCCAAATGCTTCAACATACATTGATTTATTCAATCAAATTTGGAGTGATGATGACAAATTGGCGGATGTGACTGAAGCAATATGTAATCACATTGAATCTGTTTATAAAGAAAATTCACCAGAGAAGATATATTTTTTAATACTCTATAATATTTTCAATGAGTTTTTGGAAGACTTAAATGAAGATGTTCTACCAAATGATTTGACCGGATACAAAGACAGTATTGTTTGGCAAAAATTATTTAACTTCCAAAGTGATGCAGCAACTGGGATTATTAATAAGCTAGAAACCTACAATGGTTGTATTCTTGCAGACAGTGTTGGTTTAGGAAAGACATTCACATCACTGGCTGTAATAAAATACTATGAGCTAAGAAACAAATCAGTCCTAGTCTTATGTCCCAAGAAGCTTGCTGATAATTGGCAGACCTATCGCAGTAATTACAAAACCAATATTTTAGCTGCGGATCGTCTCAACTATGATTTGTTATTTCATACTGATTTAACCCGTGAAAAGGGTGAGTCAATGGGAATAGACCTATCAAAAATAAACTGGGGAAATTTTGATCTGATTGTTATTGACGAATCACATAATTTTCGCAATACAGGGCGAAACCTTAAAGATAAAGAAACCCGTTACGAACGATTAATGAATGAGGTGTTAAGAGCTGGAGTAAAAACAAAAGTATTAATGTTGTCAGCTACACCAGTTAACAACAAATTTAATGACCTGAAAAATCAATTAGCTTTAGCATATGAAGGAAAATTTGAAACTTTAAGAGATAAACTAAAAACTGAAAACACAATTGAGGACATTTTTAAACAAGCCCAAACAGTCTTCAATAATTGGTCAAAGTTACCAGCAGAAAGTCGAACACCCAAAGCAATATTAGAAGCACTCGACTTTGACTTTTTCAAGATTCTAGACAGTGTCACAATAGCACGATCAAGAAAACACATTACTAATTATTATGATATGAGTGAAATTGGTAACTTCCCAGAAAGAAGAAAACCTATTTCATTTAGACTGCCACTAACATATCGAACTGATGTACTTAGCATAAATGAAATTTACCAACATTTAAGCGAAGTCAAACAAGTAGTCTATGCACCTATGAGTTATGTGCTTAAAAGTCAATTACAGAAATATGAAGACCAATATGGTACAGACACAAAAGGAGCTCGTCTAACCCAGATCGACCGTGAAAAAGCCCTACAATCATTGATGACCATAAATCTTCTTAAAAGACTTGAAAGCTCTGTTGAAGCATTTCGTATGACATTAACAAACATGGAAAACAGAATTGCTTCGACACTCGATCAAATCACTAAATTCGAAAACAACAACAGCCAAGAACAAGCCCTAGAATTTAATGATGATGACAATGAAACAGTTGTTGATAATGAAGATTTTGAAAATTCAGATATCTTTACTGAAGGGAAAGTAAAAATTGATTTTTCTGATATGGATATACCATCATGGAAGTATGATTTAGAAACAGACCACACACTAATAGTCATGTTGCGTGAAGAAATGGAAAAAGTATCAATAGAAGATGATGCAAAACTCCAACACCTAAAGTCACATATTGTTGAGAAAATTCAAAACCAAATTAATGCAGGCAATAAAAAAATACTCATCTTTACTGCTTTTGCTGATACCGCCAACTATCTTTATGAAGAAATTGCAAAATCATCATCTGAAAACGGAATTGAATTTCAAGCTGAAGTGGCAAAAATCACAGGCAGTGATAAATCCAAAACAACTCTAGGCAAAGGATTTGATTATCAAAAAATATTGACCTTCTTTTCTCCAGGTTCAAAAGAAAAGGAACTCATATACCCTAACCAACCAGGCGAAATAGACATATTAATAGGCACTGACTGTATATCAGAAGGTCAAAACCTACAAGATTGTGATTACTTAATTAACTACGATATTCATTGGAATCCAGTACGTATCATTCAAAGATATGGTCGTATTGATCGAATTGGATCACCAAATGAATCCATCCAATTAGTAAATTATTGGCCAGACATATCACTAGATGAATACATCAACCTAAAAGAACGTGTTGAAAACAGAATGATCATTGCTGATGTTACTGCAACTGGAGATGACAACGTACTTTCAGCTCAGGCAAATGATGTAAGTTATAGAAAAGAACAACTCAGAAGATTACAGGATGAAGTGATAGAACTAGAAGACTTAAAAACTGGAGTCAATATAACAGGTCTTGGTCTAAATGATTTTCGGATGGATTTGCTCAACTATATAAAAGACAATGGAAATTTAAACAACCTCCTTCTTGGATTACATGCCGTAGTTAATACAGATTTAGATAAAGGGTTAGAACCTGGAGTTATTTTCACACTCAGAAACAGAAATTCAGAAGTTAATATCAATCAAATCAATCGACTTCATCCATATTACTTAATCTATATCAGTGATGAAGGTCAGATTATAACCGACTATACTGAAGTCAAACACTTATTAGATATCATTAGAAGCAGTTGTAAAGGTCAAATAAAGCCCAATAATCAACTCTGTAAACAATTTAACCAAGAGACAAAAGATGGACGAATAATGGAAAAGTATTCCAGTCTACTGAGCCAAGCAATACAATCAATCATAGATATTAAATCAGATGATGATATTGATAGTTTGTTTACAGGCCATACTACCTCAGCATTAGTCGATACCATCCAAGGACTGGATGACTTTGAGTTGGTATCATTTCTGGTCATTCAGGATGAAACACATTGAATAAGGTTTATCAATTTCCTAAATCGGCAGTATTTGGCCGAAATCTTGCAAAATCCAAGATTTACCAATATGCCTCACCAAGCACCAAAATTAAAAACCTGTTTGTACAACAAGTAGAAAAAATCACCTGGTCCTACAAACTGTCACAAACAACCATCAACCTTCCACCTGCTCAAGCAGTTCATGAGATTCAAGTTTTCAGTATTGGCTTAAAAACTGAAAAACTCTCAGATGAAGTCTTAAGCACAATAGATAAAGCCATTCCATCTCCTATACTTTTCGAGTTAAAACACAAATCATCTATCCAATATGTTGCTTGTTACAAACGCCCCAATAAAGTGGATAAAGACAAATGGATAGCAAGTAACTATTTTCATTCAGGTTGGATAGAAGACAATGCACCAACCACAGAACTCCCAATAGTACTGAACATGGCTGCGCTTTATCAATCATTATTGACAAAGATAAGCCCACTGCCATTTAGGAAAGGTGAATCCTTAGATGATTTAGTAGATAGATTCTATCGACTGCAGGCTAATGAAAAAGAACAGGTAAAATTAGAAAACCAAATAACAAAAGAAAAACAATACAATCGACGTGTTGAATTGAATCGAGTATTAAATAAAATTAAATTAGAAATCAACAATTTAAAATCATAAGCAATAGCAAAGAAAAACAACAAGAGTCAAACCATGGAAAAACTAAAAATGCACAGCCCTAATTTTGTTGATGCAAACATTGATAAACTAGCACAACTATTTCCGAATTGTGTCACTGAATCCAGAGATGATAAAGGTGAATTGAAGCAATCTATTGATTTCGATTTATTAAAACAAGAATTATCCAGCTCGATTGTCGATGGACCACAAGAACGTTATCAACTAAACTGGCCTGGCAAACGGGAAGCTTTATTGACAGCCAATGCACCTATTGCCAAAACACTGCGTCCATGTCGTGAAGAGAGTGTGGAGTTTGATACTACGGAAAACCTGTTTATTGAAGGTGATAATCTGGATGCTTTAAAGCTTTTGCAAGAGACTTACCTTGGTAAGGTGAAAATGATCTACATTGACCCTCCATATAATACTGGAAAAGATTTTATATATTCAGATAATTTTGCCGAATCTACCGAAGAGTATATGTTAGATTCAGGGCAAAAAGATGAAGAAGGTAACAGACTAATTGCCAATATGGATTCAAATGGACGGTTTCATTCAGATTGGTTATCAATGATGTATTCACGTCTTAAGTTAGCGAGGAACCTTCTCAAAGATGATGGAGTAATTTTTATCTCTATTGATGATGGAGAGCAAGCTAATCTGAAAAGACTATGTGATGAAGTATATGGAGAAGACAATTTTATAGCTAATTTTGTATGGGAAAAAAGAACTAATCGTGAGAATAGAAAAGAAGTGTCATATAGGCATGATAATAATTTATGCTACATAAAGAATAGAAGTGCAGGACGAGCAATAAATCAGTTACCAATGAATGATAAAGCTCTTGCAAATTATAAGAATCCAGATGATGACCCAAGGGGACCTTGGAAATCAGACCCTGCAACGGCACAAGCAGGCCATGGAACAAAAAGTCAGTTTTATGAACTAAAAACACCTAATGGTAGGAATCATAGATTAGAGAGTGGTCGATGTTGGCTTTATACTGAAGATGTAATGATTGAGGCAATTAATGATAATCGCATATGGTTGGGAAAAGAAGGAAATGGAGTACCGAGGATTAAAACCTACTTAAATGCTAAAGTAAGAGGGTTAACACCAGAAAGCATTATTTTTGCTAGAGATGGTTCAACTAATGAAGCAGCAAAAAATTCACTGAAAAAGTTATTTGACGGAATTGCTGTATTTGACACACCTAAACCAGTTGACTTAATACAGTTGTTTATTCAAATGAGTTGTAAAGACGGTCTTGTTTTAGATTTCTTTTCTGGTTCTTCTGCAACAGCTCATGCAGTTATGCAACTTAATGAACAAGATGATGGGAATCGGAATTTTATAATGGTGCAGCTACCTGAAGTATGTGATAAAGAGAGTGAAGCGTTCAAAGCAGGTTATAAGACCATTGTTGAAATAAGTAAAGAACGTATTCGAAGAGCTGGACAAAAAATTATAGAAGGAAGTAAAAACACAACAACTGACTTGGATATTGGCTTTCGCGTTCTCAAAATAGACTCTTCAAACATGTCAGATGTCTATTACACTCCAGATACTATTAATCAAGACGACCTTTTCGCTTCAACAGACAATATAAAAAATGATCGTACTTCTGAAGACTTACTGTTTCAGGTTTTACTCGATTGGGGTGTAGATTTAACTCTACCCATATCAAGAGAAGTAATAACTATCAAGAACTCTGATGGATTAAAAAATGAATGTGAAGTCTTTTTTGTCGATAATAATTCATTGGCGGCTTGTTTTGAAAAAGACGGTAAAATCACTGAAGATTTTTGCAAGATTCTCGCTGAGAGACAACCACTACGTGTTGTTTTTCGAGATTCTGGATTTAAGGACGATAGTGTCAAAATTAACGTTGAACAGATATTTAAACTCATGAGCCCTCATACGGATATTAAAACAATTTAATAAGAATGGTCTATGAAACTAATATTCAAAAAACAAGCTTATCAGACACTTGCCGTTGAAGCGGTAGTGGATTGTTTTAAAGGGCAACCAAACACAAAAGGTGTTAGTTATAGGATAGACCCTGGAGTAACATCCAAAAAAGACCATTTAGGAGGATATCAAGCGGGTTCATTTGATACAGATCCAGGATTTAAAAATGCTGAATTATTACTCAGTCCTGAACAAGTTTTAGAAAATATACAAGAAGTACAACGCAATCAAAATTTGCCTCAGAGCCAATCAGTCAATGAATTTAAAACCATTAAGAAAAATGAATATGTATTTGATAAAGCCTATACCAAAAAAGCTTTAGATATTTCTGCCTATCATTTCGATATTGAAATGGAGACTGGTACAGGTAAGACTTATTGTTATATCAAATCCTTTTTTGAAATGAACAAAAGTTATGGTTGGACCAAATTCATCATTGTTGTGCCAAGCATTGCGATACGTGAAGGTGTCTATAAATCCCTGGAAATCACCGCCGATCACTTTCAAGAAATCTATCATAAAAAAGCTAAGTACTTTATATATAACTCCAAACAATTGCACAACCTAGAAAGCTTTTCATCAGATGCGGATATCAATGTGATGGTGATTAATGTTCAAGCATTTAATGCACGGGGCAAAGATAATAGGCGAATTTATGAAGAACTTGATGACTTTCAGAGCCGTCGTCCAATTGATGTGATCAAAGCCAACCGCCCTATACTTGTTCTAGATGAACCACAAAAAATGGGTGGTGCAAAGACTTTGGATTCTCTTAAGGAATTTAATCCCTTGTTTATCCTAAGGTATTCAGCAACTCATAAAGCTTTACATAACAAGGTCCATCGCTTGGATGCATTGGATGCATACAATCAAAAACTGGTAAAAAAAATATCGGTTCGAGGCATATCAGTAAAAGGACTTTCAGGAACGAATGCTTATCTTTATTTGGAGTCTATTGAAATATCCACAAAAACTCCTGTTGCTAGACTGGAATTGGAAATAAAGAAAAACACTGGTATCAAACGTATCATCCGTAAACTCAAGAAAGGTGATAATCTTTACGATGTATCAGGTGAGCTGGATCAGTACAAGGGCTTTGTTATTGCTGATATCAATGCTACCAAAGATACAATTGAATTTACCAATGGACATCAATTGCAAGCTGGTGAAGCTACCGGAAACGTGAATGAAGCAGCACTGCGAAGAATCCAAATTCGTGAAGCCATTAGAGCCCATTTTGAAAAAGAACAAGTTTTGTTTAAGCAAGGTATAAAAGTACTGTCACTGTTCTTTATAGATGAAGTCGCAAAGTATCGACTCTATACAGAAGCTGGTGATGAAGGTGGTGAATACGCTAAAATATTTGAAGAAGAATACAACAACACTTTATCTGAAATAATGCAAAACAGATCTTTGCAAGATTCATATAAACAGTATTTGAACAATATCAATGCTAGCCAAACTCATAATGGTTACTTTTCAATTGATAAAAAAGGCAAAATGGTAAATGCGTTGAAAAACGCAAAAAGTGAACTTATTGAAAGCACCGACTCTAGTGCTTATGATTTGATACTCAAAGATAAAGAACGTTTATTATCATTCGAAGAACCTACCCGTTTTATATTTTCTCATTCTGCACTACGTGAAGGTTGGGATAATCCCAATGTGTTTGTTATTTGCACTCTTAAGCACAGTGACAATACAATTTCACGCAGACAAGAAGTCGGTCGTGGGTTACGCATCTCAGTCAATGAAAAAGGTGAAAGGCAAGATAACCCAGCAACCGTTCATCAAACCAATGTACTAACAGTTGTTGCTAGTGAAAGCTATAAAGACTTTGTTACCGCTTTGCAAAAAGATATCAGCGAGTCTCTATCTGAGAGACCTAGAGTTGCCGATGAAGATTATTTTATTGGTAAAGTAATGAATGTTGATGGAATCAATGTTGAAGTTACACCCATAATGGCCAAGCAAATATATAGATACCTTCTAAAGAATGATTATACTGATGACAATGATCATATTTCCCAAGAATATCATGATGCAGTAAAAAATGAACAACTAGCAATTCTTCCAGCTGAACTTCTACCTTATGCCGAACAAGTGGTTCAGTTGATAGAAAGCGTCTATAGTGATGCAAAATTACCTCAGATAGGTGATGATCGTGGAGCTAAAACAAATCTATTAAATTCAAATTTTGAGAAGAAAGAGTTTAAGGAATTATGGAATAGAATAAACCGCAAAGCAGCATATAGTGTTGAATTTGATAGCACAGAATTAATAAACAAGTGCATTAATACTCTCAATCATGAATTAAAGGTGACTCCTCTTCAATACACCATTCAACGAGGTGAGCAAAATGACGGTATCAGTTATGATGAAATTAATTCAGGTGAGAGTTTCAAGAGCAAAGAAACCACTACAGAATATAACACTAACTCAATACACTCAGCAGTACAGTACGATTTGATTGGGAAAATTTCTGATAACACACAATTAACAAGGAAAACTGTAGCAAATATTTTAACTGGCATAGAAAAAATGGTTTATGATCAGTTTAAAACCAATCCAGAAAATTTCATTTCTGAAGCGGTAAGATTAATTCATGAACAAAAAGCGACAGTCATCATCGAGCACCTTAGTTATGACTCAATCGCTGAAACTCATGATATTGATATTTTCACCAACAGCCAAAGCAAACAAGATTTCAGTAATGCTGGAGTTCCATTAAAGCGTCACATTTATGATTATGTCATAACCGACTCAAAGATTGAAAGAAAATTTGTTGATGAATTGGATACAAGTACTGAAGTTGTAGTTTATGCAAAACTACCGAATGGCTTTTCTATTCCAACACCTGTAGGTAATTACAATCCAGATTGGGCTATTTCATTCAAAGAAGGATCAGTAAAACATGTTTACTTTGTCGCTGAGACTAAAGGCTCAATGTCTAGCATGAACCTAAGAGAGATTGAAAAAACCAAAATAGAATGTGCCAAGAAGTTTTTCGATGAAATCAATAAAAAAATCAACTCAGAAAATGTTAAATATGATGTAGTCAACAGCTTCGGCAAGTTGATGGATATAGTAGGAAAGGGAATATAGAGTGGAACAGAATATTTTAAGTCAATGTTTGGTTACTTATGTTTCTAATTGAGGCTGGTTTCTGATGAATAGTAAGTCAGTTTCTCTGAAACCGAACCTAATCTCCTTCATATTAAATAAAGCAAATAAAGAGTGTGGGGATATTAGTCTTGAGTATTGTTCTACCTATATTAATCAATTAAACAATCATATTGATGGGGTTTGTAGTCTTTCTGATATTGAAATAAAAGAAAAAATTGATTATTTAGTTGGGTGTTTGACTATTACTCTCGATATGCCAATGAGTGAACTTGAGTTTTTAAGAGCTCGTTGTTGCGTAGGGGGTAACTTTAAAAATGTCCAAGAATTATCATATATCAAACGCGCAACTAAAAGTTTTCCTGCACAAGGTCGGATGAATCAAGCTGGCCAAGCTCTTTTTTATGCAGCATTGGCAGTAAGAAAAGATGATACTGCTCTTAGAGTGGCATTGTCTGAAGCTAGATCAAAAAAACTAGATCATTTAAATATTTTGAGGTCTCACCAAAAAAGTGATTGTGACTTAAATATAAGGATTATTGGTATCTGGGATGAGGTAAGGCGAGGCTATAAGCCGTATTATCTTAATAATAAGACGTTTGATTATTATGAAACTGCATCAAAACTTATGGAACAGAAATTTACTCCTAATCTTTACAGCGCATATCAACTTACAGATAGGTTTTTTGCTGATGTCTTGTCCCGCAAGGGATCTGTAGCTCTTTATCAAGTCACATCAGTAATAAGTTCTGCTATTTTGGGGGGAGATAAATGTGATGGCATACTATACTCTTCGGTAGAAGCTAAAGGCGAGCCAGTTATAGCTTTAAAAAAGTCATCTGTTGACAATCAGCTTGTCCCACAATTTGTTGTAGATATTAGTATTGAACAACATCATGGTTACGAGTTTTACAAATATAAAACACGAGCTCAAACTAAAAATATTGACGTTCAGACAGGAAAGCTTGATTGGTAGTTTGAAACTCCAACCAGTGGGCATAGAAAAAAGTAAGAACAGTGTAGTGGTACAGTGAAATTGGCCACCAACTTAGAGGTGATATATGATATCACTTCGGATAAGAAGGTGAAACATGAACAAACGAACAAGGCGCACATTCAGTGCTGAATTTAAGTTAGAAGCTGCC
>Ga0209344_10003901_pt1 | contig 14221 bp, 13 predicted proteins | sample Cruoilmetagenom6_FD_187293 | JGI IMG/M metagenome (GOLD analysis project Ga0209344, IMG submission 187293) | Oil polluted marine microbial communities from Coal Oil Point, Santa Barbara, California, USA - Santa Barbara Oil Seep Sample 6 (SPAdes)... | ecosystem: Environmental > Aquatic > Marine...
ATAATTAACTAAATATAAAAATATTATAGCAAAAAAAGTAAAATATAGTGTACCTTTGCACGCTTAAAATAAGGCACCTATGGCTAATATTAAAAACATTGCAATTATTGCACACGTAGATCATGGTAAGACAACTTTGGTTGATAAAATCATGTACCATTGTCAACTTTTTAGAGAGAATCAAAATACTGGTGATTTAATTCTAGATAATAATGATTTAGAACGTGAAAGAGGTATTACAATTACTTCAAAAAACGTGTCTGTAGTTTATAAGGATACTAAAATTAATATTATTGACACTCCTGGTCACGCCGATTTTGGTGGAGAAGTAGAACGTGTACTTAATATGGCTGATGGTGTATTACTTTTGGTTGATGCCTTTGAAGGGCCTATGCCACAAACACGTTTTGTATTACAGAAAGCTATCGATTTAGGATTAAAGCCATGTGTGGTTATTAATAAGGTAGATAAAGAAAACTGTACGCCTGACGAAGTTCATGAAAAAGTTTTCGATTTAATGTTTGAATTAGGTGCTGAAGAATGGCAACTAGATTTTCCAACAGTTTATGGTTCTGCAAAGAACAATTGGATGAGCGATGATTGGCAAAACGAAACTGAAAATATCGAGCCATTATTAGATATGGTTATCGAACATATTCCTGCTCCAAAAATTCCTGAAGGAAACACTCAAATGCTAATTACATCTTTAGACTTTTCGTCTTTTACAGGTCGTATTGCTATTGGTCGTTTAACTCGTGGAGAGCTTAAAGTAGGACAAAATATTTCTTTAGTTAAAAGAGATGGTAAAATTGTAAAGAATAAAATAAAAGAACTACATATTTTTGAAGGATTAGGTCGTTTAAAAGTAGATGAAGTTCAAACAGGAGATATTTGTGCTATTGTTGGTCTTGAAGGATTCGAAATTGGTGATACAGTTGCCGATTTTGAAACTCCAGAAGGATTAAAAACAATTGCTATTGATGAGCCAACAATGAGTATGTTGTTCACCATTAACGATTCGCCTTTCTTTGGAAAAGACGGAAAGTTTGTAACATCTAGACATATCAAAGACCGTTTAACTAAAGAATTAGAAAAAAACTTAGCATTAAGAGTTGAAGAAACAGATAGTGCTGATAAATTTATTGTTTTTGGACGTGGTGTTTTGCACTTATCGGTTTTAATTGAAACCATGCGTCGTGAAGGTTACGAATTACAAATTGGACAACCACAAGTAATCATTAAAGAAATTGATGGTGTTAAATGTGAACCTGTTGAAGAAATGACGATCGATTTACCTGAAACTGTTTCTGGTAAAGCTATTGAAATGGTAACTATGCGTAAAGGTGAAATGCTAAGCATGGAAGCTAAAGGAGATAGAATGGTTTGTCAATTTATGGTGCCTTCAAGAGGTATTATTGGACTACGTAACCAATTATTAACGGCTACTGCTGGTGAAGCTATTATGGCCCACAGGTTTAAAGAATACCAACCATTAAAAGGTGGTATTCCAGAACGTCAGAATGGTTCTTTAGTGTCTATGGAAAAAGGACAAGCAATTCCTTATTCTATTGATAAATTACAAGATAGAGGGAAGTTTTTTGTAGATCCAGGTGAAGATATTTATGAAGGTCAAGTAATTGGTGAAAACTCTCGTGGAGACGATATGGCTGTAAACGTAACAAAAACTAAAAAGTTAAGTAACGTTCGTAGTTCTGGAGCAGATGATAAAGCGAAGATTGTACCTGCAATTAAATTCTCTTTAGAAGAAGCTTTAGAATATATTCAAAAAGATGAGTATGTTGAGGTAACTCCTAACTTCTTGCGTTTACGTAAAATTTATTTAACAGAAGTAGAGCGTAAAAGAAATAAAAGTATTTAATTTTTATACTTAATAAGTAATATATGAAAGAGGAATCCTATTTTTGGGTTCCTCTTTTTCATTTTTTTAAACAACTTAATAATTATGAAATTTTTAGATAGGGTTTTAAGAGATTGGCGTATTCGAAAGTGTATGCCATTTGTTAGAGCTAAAGATAAAGTTTTAGATATAGGTTGTTTTGATGGTTATCTTTTTGAAAAGTTAAAAGTTAAGTCTATTAAACAGAGTATAGGATTAGATCCTTTGCTGATTGAAAGAATTGAAAAAGATAACTATACTTTAATTCCTGGTGTGTTTCCAGATAATTTACCAAACCATAATGGTTTTGATTCTATAGTTATGCTTGCTGTTTTAGAACACATTCCAAGAGAAAAACAGAAACAAATTAGTATAGAATTTTATAAAATTTTAGAGAATAATGGTCGTGTAATTATTACAGTGCCTTCTCCATTTGTAGACCATATATTATGGGTCTTATCGAAACTTCGTTTAATTGATGGCATGTCATTAGATGAACATTATGGATTTAAAGTTGAGGAAATACCACAATTATTTGATACAAACAAATACAAACTAATAAAGCATAAAAAATTTCAACTTGGATTGAATAATTTATTTGTTTTTGAAAAGTTAACTTAAATTAAAAATATCAATAATTAGATTATGGAATTATTTGGAATTACAGGAACAGAGTATGTAGGTTATATGGCTTCCTTAATGGTGCTTTTATCATTTACCATGAAAGATGTTAAAAGATTACGTTTAATAAATATGACAGGTTGTGTTCTATTTATAATTTATGGATTTTTAATGCCTACAATACGAATTGGATTGCCAATAATTATAGCTAATGCTGCTATATTTTTAGTTAATGCCTACTATCTTTTTAAAATAAAAAAAACAGTTTAAGTTTTGTTTTTTAATCCTAGAATACTAAAAAACAAGCTAAAGAAAATAATTTGCATACCTAAAAGAATTGTGAAAACTGCTGGAATCACAATTCTTAAAGTTTTCGAAGGGTTTAGTTCTCCAAAATTTGAATGCTTCCAAATATTGAGGCCATAATAACTCAAAACGATTCCAATAATAAAAAACAGCACTCCAATAATCAATCCTGTTTCAAGATTTAAATATTTAAATAATTTATTATAACGGTTACTTTTAGGAAGTAATTTGTTTTCAACTGCATAGACTTTAGTGAGTGCATAAAAAATAATAAACTGAAAACCTACAAGCACCAAACTAGATGTGTAAAGTAACGTATGTATATCCAACCGAATGTTATTAATAACAATTGGTTGACTTATAATTATAGCAGAAGTTATAAATCCAATTATTATTAAAAGAACACCAGGAATTAGAAATAACCATTGCGGACTGTATAAAAGTAAAAACCTTAAATGTCTCCAGCCATCTCGCCAAGTATTTAGATGAGGTTTTCTAGTTCTGCCATCAGGTTTTAGCGTGGTTGGAACTTCGATTATTTTTAGATTATTGAGTTTAGATTTTACAATCATTTCTGAGGCAAATTCCATTCCTGTGGTTTTTAAATCCATCTTAAAATAAGCTTCTTTGCTAAACCCTCTTAAACCACAATGAAAATCACCAATATTGATTTTATAAAATAAGCGACCTAAAAAGGATAATACAGGATTTCCTAAATATTTGTGTAAGAATGGCATAGCTCCTTTTTCTACACCTCCTTTAAAACGGTTTCCCATTACTAAATCATTACCAGCTCTAAGTTCTGTTAAAAATGGTAATAGAGCTTCAAAATCGTAGCTATCATCTGCATCTGCCATAATAATATATGTTCCTAAAGCTGCTTCAATGCCACCTTTTAATGCGCTTCCATAACCTTTCTCTTTTATAGGTATAACTTTAGCTTTTAAGTTTTTAGCAATTTCTTGCGAACCATCTGTACTACCATTGTCTGCAATAATAATTTCACCTTCAACTTGATTATTATCTAAAAAGTGTTTCGCTTTTGTTATACAAATAGCTAAAGTTTCTGCTTCATTTAAGCATGGCATAACGATAGTTAATTCAGGCTTCTTTTCCATACTTTATTAATTTAATTATAAGAACAAATATTAAGAAAAATAAGGAGTAATTATAAAAAACATACCTTATTATAGAGTGGCTTGCAAAAGCAACAATTAAAGCATTTGAAAGGATTAATGATGCTAAAAAGAATAGATAAACATACAATTTGTTATCTGAAACAATACTTTTTATGAAACTGAATAATAAAACGAATACCATAAAAAACAACAAGAACTCCGATTTAAAACTATGCACAAGATTACTGTAATAAAGCCTTAGCCAGTTTTTAAAATTATTTTTGACAAGTATGGGATATATACTTTTGCTAGTTTTTTCAATGGCAATTCTTGCTTCTACAATACTGTAACCTTTGTCTAGATAACATTGAGTACCTCTATCGTGCAAGGTGTAATTGCATAATTTTGAAACATTATTATGAAAATGCTTGTAATCATCTTTTGGAGTTGCTCTGTTTTTACTAGATAATAACAAATTATTTTTAGTCAAAAATGCATGGCAATCTTTAAAAATTTCTTTATCATCATCAGTTTCAATAAATTGAACATCTGTCGCTTTACTAACATACAATGCAGAACCAGATGCACTTATAAATGAAAATGGTGTAGAAACAAAGGCACCATCTTTTAATAAATGATAACTTTTATCCATTACAGTTGCAATAAAAGGTATAAGTAATAATAAAAACATTTTTTTAAGATGCAAACCTTTAAACGCTGAGTTTTTCACCATTAAAATATAAGCGATCAGAACAATAATTGGAAGTATAATAAACTGCCCTCGAGTTAATGTTAAAAGCACATAACTAATAAGTAATAAAATAAAAGATTTTCTATTAAATCTATTTAAAAAATCAAGATAAAAAGTTAAAAATAACAAATAAAGAGGATAACTTAACCCTTCAGAACAAATATTATTTGCAACATACAATGGGTTGAAAAAGGGAAACAACAAGATTAAAATTACTACTAATTTTGATAGATAATTTAGTTGAAAAACTTCAGTAAACTTTTTGGTTGCAAAATGGACAGCAATCAGTCCAAATAATATTTGAATTCCAACCGTAACCAAATCAAAATAATCTTGAAAGATAAATTTCAAGATATTTGTAAATATTGGATATCCAGGATATCTGTATATAGCAGCATTAAAATAACTAGCTGTATCTGGAGTATAAATAGCATCTTGAAAAATGAGAAAAATGAAACTAAAGAAATACATTCCATAAATAACAATGTCCTTAAGTTTAATGCCTCTCAATTTTGATTAGATTTATTTTTCACAAAATAAATGAATAATTATTAATTAAGGGTATTTATTATAATTTCTTAAAAATTACAGGTAGGTAAACTTGTGTTGTATTAATTTCAATTAAGGCTTGACAATAAGAAACCAATTATTTTTTACTTATTTAAAGAAATTAAGTTTACTATATTTACATAAATTTCAAAAATGACCTTTCTATATTTTGACCCAGCAATGGGAGCCATGATTGTTCAAGCCATAGTAGCAGCAATAGCAGGAGTATTGTTGTTTTCTAAGAACTTGCTTTTAAAAGTAAAAGTGTTTTTAGGGATTATAAAACCAAAAAACGAAGAAGGATTATTTGACGATATTGAAATTGAAAATTCTGAAATAGAAAAGAAAGATTCTAGTGACTCATAAAAAAGCACATCCAGCGTCGTTTAGAGATCCTTCTGGATTTATGTTTGCTGAAGAAGGAGTTGTAAAACGACAAATAAATCCTATTTATTTTAAACAGTACAATGCTCTTAAGGATTCTGGATTTTTTAATACATTGTTTAAAAGCCAAGTACTTATTCCACATGAAGAGTTGTCTAATTCTTCAGAACAGATAGTTATCCAACCTGATCAAATTCCGTTTATTACCTATCCATACGAATGGTGTTTTAATCAATATAAGGAAGCCGCTTTATTAACCCTTAAACTCCAAAAATTTAGTCTAGAAAATGGCTTTTCTTTAAAAGATGCATCTGCTTTTAATGTCACATTTCATAAAGGGAAAGCGATCTTTATCGATACGCTGTCTTTCGATTTCTATTTAGAAAATTCTCCATGGAGAGCTTATAAGCAATTTGTTTCTCATTTTTTAGGACCTCTACTTATGGCTCATTATCATGGAGCTCAGTCTTTAAAACTAATGAGCAATTATATAGATGGGATTCCTTTAAAAATGATTGCTACTATGTTACCATTTAAGTCTAAATTAAACCCTTTCTTATACTCTAATATTCATTTGCTTGCCAGATTTGAAGATAAATACAACGAAGATTATATAGGTGAAACTCAAGCAAAATCCTTATCTAAAAAAGCGCAATTAAATATCATACAAAGCTTGTATGATTTTATTAAAAAACTCACGTTGAAAGAATATTCAGAATGGGGAAATTATTACAATAAAACAAATTATTCTGATAAGGCTTTTAATCTGAAATCTGATATTATTAATTCATGGATTTCAAATTTAAATGCCAAAACACTTATTGATATTGGAGGAAATGATGGGACTTTTGTTAGAAGAATATCAACAAAACTAGATCAAGCCTTAGTTTGTGATATTGATAATAATGCCGTCGATTTTAATTATAAAACCATCAAAGAAAACAAAGAGCGTTTTATATTGCCTTTTGTAATAGATGTGTTGAATCCTTCAGCTGCCATTGGTTTTAATAATAAAGAAAGAGATTCTTTTATTGAGCGTATAGTAAATTTTCAACCAGATGTGACTTTAGCTTTGGCTGTCATTCATCACATGTCCTTATCTGGAAATGTTTCATTTGATATGTCTGCACAATTCTTTTCTAAATTTTCAAAAAACCTTATTATTGAGTTTCCAAATAGGGAAGATTCTTGGGTGCAAAGACTTTTAAATAATAAGGCAGATTTTAAAGATTATTTTGGGTTTTATCATATAGATAATTTTGAAAAGGCTTACTTAGATTACTTCGAGATTATAGAAAAACAACCCATTGAAAACTCAGAAAGAGTCATGTATTTTTTAAAAAAGAAACATGATTAAAGCTATTAACAAGATTAGAACTAGGATTATTTCATTTGTAAATAATGACAAAGACTATCCTATACTAGCAGCTATTTCTGCAGGATTATATCCACTTTTATATTATTACAATTCTAATTTTACTTTAGTCAACTCCTGGAGTCAATTCCTGTTTTTTATAATAACCTATTTGCTAATTCCTATTGGTGTTTTTTCGTTGCTATCTGTATCTTTTAAAAGAGTTTTAAGATTAAAAAAATTAAGAAAATATGTCCTTCCAGTATTAAATTTTACTGTGTTTGTATTTTTAGTTATAATTAGCACATATGGTTTTAAATGGATGATTTTATCGGTTTCTTTAATTGTTGCTATTATTTTGGCTATCCTATTACAAAAGCACTTGAAGAAAGTGATTGTTTTTCAGCTATTAATGACTTTATTAGTAGCTTTTAAATTAGTGCCTGATTTATATAGACACGTTACTTATTCTTCTAAATGGATGGATTTAAGCGATAATATTGAAAATGTTGAATTTGTAAAGAAGCCTAATGTGTATGTTATTCAACCAGATGGTTATGCTAGTTTTTCAGAATTAAAAAAGAAGACATATAATTTTGACAATTCTCATTTCGAACAGTTTTTAACTGGTAATGGTTTTAAGTTGTATAACGATTTTAGAAGTAATTATAAAACAACGTTAAGTTCTAATAGTTCCATGTTTGCTATGAAACATCACTATTATAATAACAGTAATAGTAAACAAAATGAATTGTATAATACGAGAAAAACTATTTTAGGAGATAATCCAGTAGTTTCCATTTTTAAGAACAATCAATACAAAACATTTTTATTATTAGACATATCATATTTATTAGTTAATCGGGCTCCTATTTTATACGATTATTGTAATATAGATTATAGCGAAGTACCATACTTAGACAGAGGTTTTACTGTAAATAAAGACCCACTAATTGATTTGAAACAGATTTTAGAATCAAATACAGAAACTAATAATTTTTTCTTTATTGAAAGAATGCTTCCTATGCATATAACAAACGATTATAGTGATTCTAAAGGAATAGAAGGCGAAAGACAAATATATTTAGCACAACTTAAAACAGCCAATGATTGGTTAACAGAAGTTGTTCAGTTAATTTCTAAAAAAGACAAAAACGGCATTATAATAATAGCAGCAGATCATGGTGGTTTTGTTGGAATGGAAACAACACTGGAGAGTAGCATTAAGCAAACTGATGATGGATTAGTAACATCAGTTTTCTCTACAGCCTTGGCAATTAAATGGCCAGAAAATAAAGCTCCAGGTTTTGATGTTAAGTTAAAAACAAATGTCAATTTGTTTCGAGTTCTTTTTTCGTACTTAGCAAATGATAAAGGTTATTTAGAGGCTTTAGAAGTTGACAAAAGTTATACAGTAATAAAAGAAGGTGCTCCTGTTGGAATCTATGAAGTTATTAACGAAAATAGCGAAGTTGTTTTTAATAAGCATTAAATTAGTATTTTCAGCATGAATTAAATACAGATGAAGATTTTTTCAGTCAAAAAATACAATCCAGAATATAAATCTCTGTGGAATGATTTTCTTAAACATTCTAAAAATGGCACCTTTTTATGTCATCGTGATTTTATGGAATACCATCAAGATAGATTTGAAGATGTATCCTTTTTGATTTTTAAAGATGAAAAACTTGTAGCTATATTTCCAGCTAACAGAAAAAATGAACTCATTTATTCGCATCAAGGCCTAACTTATGGAGGGTTAATAGTTGGCAAGAAAGCATCGTTTAAAATGATCCTGAATGCTGTTAAATGCTTGCTTGAAACTTGTCAATCTCTCGGGATTCATGAAATGATATTGAAGCTTACTCCAAGAATATACCACAAACATCCAAGCGATGAGATAGATTATCTGTTGTTTAAACTTCAAGCCGAATTAATAAGAAGAGATTTAACATTAGCAATAGAAACAATGCATCCAATAGAAATAAGCTCTTCTAACAGAAAGAGAGGTTTAAAAAGAGCCATGAAGAAGGAATTGGTTGTAAAAGAAGAAGCTGATTTTAATTTGTTTTGGAACCAAATTTTAATTCCAAATTTAGAAGAAAAACACGGAGTCGAACCAGTACATACTCTTGAAGAAATCACCCATTTAAAATCCAAATTCCCCAATAAAATTAGACAGTTTAGCGTTTATAAAGAAAACACAATAGTTGCTGGAGTCACTATTTTTGAAACCGAAAAAGTAGCTCATGCACAATATATCTCAGCAAACAATGCCAAACAGGAATTGGGAAGTCTAGACGTGTTGTTTAATCATTTAATACATGAGGTTTATAACAACAAAATGTATTTCGATTTTGGTGTATGCACTGAAAATAGAGGCAAGCAAATCAATTCTGGCTTGCAATCATGGAAAGAATCGTTTGGAGCTAGAAGTATTTCGCATGATTTTTATAGTATTTTTACAAAAAACCACATCTATTTAGAAGATGTTTTAATATGATAAAGTTTTTAGATTTACATAAAGTTAATAATAGATTTGAATCTGAGTTTCAAGAAAAATTTCAACAGTTTTTAGATTCTGGACATTACATTTTAGGTGAAGAAGTAAAAAAGTTCGAAACTAATTTTGCTGATTATTGTGGAACAAAATATTGTATTGGAACCAGTAATGGTTTAGATGCACTAACATTAATATTTAAAGGCTTTAAAGAATTAGGTTTGTTGCAAGATAAGGATGAGGTTATTGTTCCAGCTAATACCTATATAGCAAGTATTTTATCTGTTATTCATGCAGGATTAACACCTGTTTTTGTGGAACCAGAAGCGCATACTTTTAATTTTACAGCAACAGAAATTGAAAAGCACTATACACCCAAAGTTAAAGCTATTATGGTTGTGCATTTATATGGACAGTTAACAAATATGGATGCTATAAATGTTTTCGCAAAAAAGCATGATTTATTGGTTATTGAAGATGCTGCTCAAGCTCATGGTGCTATACAAAAAACCAAAAACCAAAAACCAAACACTAAAGAAACAAAAGCAGGAAATTTAGCTCATGCAGCAGCTTTTAGTTTTTACCCAAGTAAAAATTTAGGTGCTTTAGGTGATGGTGGAGCAGTAACAACTAACAATTCTGTGCTTTCAGAAACCATAAAAAAATTACGTAATTATGGTTCTATAATAAAATATAAAAACGATATTTTAGGCTATAATTGTAGGTTAGACGAGCTACAAGCAGCTTTTTTAAATATCAAACTAAAATATTTAGATAAAGATAATTTAAAAAGACAGAACATTGCAAAAAGATATCTTTCTGAAATTGATAATAATAAGGTGACACTCCCATTTTACAATAAATCACAGGACCATGTGTTTCATTTATTTGTAGTTTGTGTCAAAGACAGAGATTCTTTTATATCCTATTTAAAGAAACATGAAATAGAAACATTAATTCATTATCCAGTCCCTCCACATAAACAAGTTGCTTTGTATAAATACAAGGATTTGAGTTTGCCTATTACAGAAGACATACATAACACTGTAGTTAGTTTACCCATTAGCCCAGTTATGAACCCAAACGAAGTAACCCAAATAATTAATACAATAAACGCCTACTAATTGAAAAGATTAATCAACTATATTAACACTAATGTTTTAGTAAAAGTTGCTTCATTAAATTCTGTATCATTAATTACTAGAATCGTTGGAGGACTTTTAACATCGAATGCTATTGCTCATTTTATTGGAGCAGAAGGGATGGCTCTTATTGGGAATTTAAGAAATTTTGTTTATTCAATACAGTCTCTAGCTACTTTAGGTCTTTACAATGGAGTGGTTAAATATATTGCTGAGTTTAAAAGCAATACTATAGAATTAAGTAAAACGATTTCTTCAACATTTTATATAGGTTTTATTTCAACTGTAGTCGTCTCTTTTTTGTGCTATTTCAATGCAGAAACCATTAACAATATTATTTTTCCAAAGTATAACGATTACGTTTATGTGATAAGAGTTTTCGCCATAGTACTTCCTTTTTACACATTAAATCTATTCACATTTTCAATATTAAATGGATTTTCAAAGTTTAAAATCCTTATTATTATTAATATTATTGGTCAGATTTTAGGTGTTGCTGTTACTTTATTATTAATTTATAAGAATAGAATTGATGGTGCTTTAATATCTGTTGTTATTTCAGAGTCTTTAATATTCTTAATCACTGTAATTGGAATAGCTAATCAACGTAGCTTATTGCCTTTAATTAAGGTGTCTATGGTTAATTTAAAAACCATAAAAAAATTAAGCTCATATTCCGTTATGGCTTTGTTCTCAGCAATAGCAATACCAATTGTAGCACTTGCAATTCGTAATTATATTTCTGATAGTATTGGTTTAAGAGAAGCTGGATATTGGGAAGCTATGAATAGAATTTCAAAGTATTACTTAATGTTTGTAAGTTCTTTATTAACGCTTTATATTTTGCCAAGGCTTTCTGAAATTGATAATGCCAGAGAGTTTAGAAATGAGGTTTTTAATTTTTATAAGACTATTATTCCTGTTTTTTCAATAGGATTAATAGTTATCTATTTTTTAAGGTCCTATATCGTACCAATCGTTTTTTCAAGCGAATTTAAACCTGTTGAAGATTTGTTTTTATGGCAACTTTTAGGCGATTTTATTAAAGTGCTATCCATAGTTATAGCATATCAATTTTTAGCAAAAAAAATGTTCTGGCACTATATAATAACCGAAGCCTTTTCGATTTTCATTTTATATGCAACTAGCATCTATTTTATAGATATATATGGTGTAAAAGGAGCAACAATAGCACATTTTGTAACTTATGCCATACATTATGGTGTTATATTGTTGATTTTTAGCAATTCACTATTTGGTGTAATACCACAAGAATATGAAGATAATCAGTAAAATATTTTTCTTTTTTAAAAAATGGATATATTATTTCTTTTCGAATAATAAAAGAATAACAGGTAAATGTATATCATATCAACCAGTCGTTATTCGTGGTAAAGGAAAAGTAGTTTTTGGAAATCTAGTGTCTATTGGAGTAATAAATTCACCAAATTATTATTCTTCTTATGCTTATATAGAAGCACGTACAGAAAATTCTAGTATTACATTTGGAGATAACGTGAATATTAATAATTCTTTTTCTGTAATTTCAGAAATAAAAATAGCTATCAACAATAATGTTTTAATAGGATTTAATTGTACTATAACTGATAGTGATTTCCATAATTTAAATCCAGATGCAAGAATGGAAACTGATCCAAATCCACAAAAAGTTATCATTGAAGAGAATGTTTTTATAGGTAATAATGTAACCATCCTTAAGGGAGTTAGAATAGGTAGGAACTCTGTTGTAGCAGCTGGAGCAGTACTAACTAAAAGCTTTCCTGATAATGTAGTTATTGGAGGTGTTCCGGCAAAAATAATAAGGCATTTAGATTAAGAAGAAGCTTTCCATTTTTTTAAATATATTTTAGCAATTTTAATATAATCATGCTCCTTTTCTATAAAATCTCGTGCGTTTTTTGAGATTTCTGTTAATTTTTCAGGGTGCAAAATAAGCCATTCTAATTTTTCTACTATTTTTTGAGTCTCTGGCAATGCATTTATAGCAATAGAATTTTCTTCTAAATCATAATAGTTTAACCATTCTTTTTCAGCTCCAGTAAAAACTACTTTCCCTTTAGCCATGGCTTCTAAAGCGTTATAGCCTTGGTCGAAACTATAAACCTGGTCTAAAACAATATGTGCTTGATTATAAATTTCAATGTACTTTTTATATGGCAGATTGTAAGTTATTTGAACCTCTATTTTATCAGCATATTTTTCCTGAATAATCTCTAAGGCATCCATAAAGAATTGAGATCCTTTTTTGACCTTAGATAAGGTGTTTACACCATGAAAAATACAAATTTTACCATCAATTTGTAGTGGCTTAAATATTATTTTGTCAGTGTTTACTGGGTTTGGAATCAAGCCTAAATAAAACTTATTATCTTTTAAAGGAATATGATAATCCATATCTGAAGCTATAACACCACAACTAGTATTATATAATAAATCGTGAAGTTTTTTATATGGAGTTGTTACATATTTTAAACTATAATAAAATTGATTTTTTAAAGATTTATTATCTAAATAAGGAGTTAAAATAGAATAAGCTTCTTTTTCTTTTAAGTAATAACTAATGTTAGTATAATCGTCTCCACAAGACAGTAAAAATATTTTTTTATTTTGTTTTGCTAATTTACTTAACAAAGGTATTTGAAGCATAGGATGTATAGAAAGAGCATCTTCGTTTATCAGTTGAACAACATCAAAATTGTGAAAGTTTTTTAATGCTTTTTTAAACTTATAAGAAACTTCAAAATCGGCAATATCGAATTTTGTTAACTTATGAATTACCTTCCTTATAAATACTAAAAATGGTTTGTTAAAAGCTTTTACTGAAATATCTATATCTACTGGAAAATTTTTAAAGAGATCTCCATTACCAACAAGAACAACCTCATGACCATGATGCTCTAAACCTTCCTTTAAGGAATTATGTAATCGGCTAAATTCTCCAATTAAAAGTATTTTCATGCTTATTTTGATACCTTTGCTTTTCAAATATAATCGTTTCAATGAACATTTTAGAAAAAAGTAAAATTCCCTTTGAAATTCTAGTGGCAACAACCAATAGAACCTCTTTGGATTTTATTTATAAAATGTTTAAAAACAATGTTTTGGATGATTTTCATGTGTTGATTATCAACCAAACAAGTAAAGATAAATTGCTTGTTTCTGAAAAAGCGAATATTCGAGTTGTTAATTCTTTTGAAACTGGTTTGAGTAGAAGTAGAAATCTGGCTATTAAGAATGCTATTGGTAATATTTGTTTATTAGCTGATGATGATGTGGTGTATTTAGAGAATTTTGATAAGCCCATATTAGAATCTTACAAGAAGCTTCCTGAAGCAGATATATTAACTTTTAAAACACGAACGACTGAAAATAAACCTTATAGTAAATACCCAAATCAAATAAGTAGTTTAAAAAGGTTTTATAAAAAAGTGCTTTCCATAGAAATATCGTTTAAAAGAGAATCAATTTTAAAAAACAATTTAGAATTCGACGAACTTTTTGGGTTAGGAAGCCATTTTCAAGATGGTGAAAATAGATTATTTTTTGAGGAAGTTTTAAAAAACAAAAATATAAAAGCG
>Ga0209344_10003902_pt1 | contig 14218 bp, 14 predicted proteins | sample Cruoilmetagenom6_FD_187293 | JGI IMG/M metagenome (GOLD analysis project Ga0209344, IMG submission 187293) | Oil polluted marine microbial communities from Coal Oil Point, Santa Barbara, California, USA - Santa Barbara Oil Seep Sample 6 (SPAdes)... | ecosystem: Environmental > Aquatic > Marine...
CGACGAAGAGGATGGGCCATCCTGCGCTTTTGGCGGATGCAAATTTTGCAGAATTTCGGCTCTGGCCATTCGTCTAAAAAATACCGCCCGCGACCAGAGTATAATCCGGTCGCGGGCGGCTTTGCCTTATTAAGGGCTGCGCTATTCAAACAGGCTGGGTAGCCAGAGCGCCAGATCGGGCACCAAGAATAGCAGGAACAGCACCGCTAGTTCCAGCATGATGAACGGGAATGCTGCGCCGTATATTTGCATCATTGAGATGGATTTTGGTGCAACGCCGCGCATCACGAATAGCAACAAGCCGAATGGTGGCGTCATCAGGCTGACTTCCATCACGACCAAAAACAGAACCCCAAGCCACAACATGTCAACGCCATGGGCGTGTGCAATGGGCAAGAAGAAGGGCAGGGTTAGCAACATCATGCTGACCTGATCCATAAAGGCACCAAGGAAAATCAGCACCAGCAGCATCATCAAGACGGCGCTAAAGGCGGTGAATTCCAGGGTCTCAATGTATTCCAGCATACCTTGGGTGGCACCTGACACCGACAGAATTTGCGAGAATGTGGTTGAACCGGCGATGATCAGCAAGATCATCACAGACACTTTTGCCGTTTCTGTCAGCGAGGTTTTCAGAACCGGCCATGTCAGTGACCGATAAGAAAAAGAGGCAATAACCGCAGCCACACAGCCAATTGCCGCAGCTTCTGTTGGTGAGGCAATGCCGCCAAAGATACTGCCAACCACGGCCACGAAGATGCCCATCAAGGGCAAAACGTAGATCAAAAAGGGCTTCCAGCGCTCAGCTGTGGTCAGCTCTTCTGGCTCTTCGGCTGCGGGTGCCAGATCGGGGCGCAGCGTGCAGATGATTAGCACATAGCCGACAAAGGCCAGCGCCATCAGGATGCCGGGCAAAATGCCCGCAATCAACAAGGAAGAGATCGGGATATATGCCAGGCTGCCCAGCAGCACTGCCAAGGCCGACGGTGGCACCAACATGGCGATACCGCCTGTGGCCATGATTGGACCCATGGCGATGCTGGGCGCGTAGCCGCGTTTCAGCATATCGGGCAGCAACACGCCGCCCATCAGGGCCGTATTGGCAATAGAGGACCCGGTTAGCGATGAGAAAATCGTGCCCCCGGCGATGGATACGATCGACATCCGCCCCGGCATTTTTGAGATAAGTTTGTCCACCGCGTTGATCGCGCGAAAGGCGACTTTGGACTGAAACAATATCTCGCCCATAAGCAGGAACAGGATGATCGGCAAGAATGCGTAACGTGCAACGGATTCGTACATTTCACCGGATAAGAATTCCAACGACCCCGTGCCGCCCATGAATACCAGCATACCGATGATATTGGCGCCCAAAAAAGCGAAAGCCACAGGCAATCCGATGAACATACCGCCCACGACCATGCCAAGCATTAAAAGAAGTGCAAGATACCATTCCATTTTTAGAACCCCCCCGTTTTAGCGTCAGTTTTCACTTCGGCATTGGGATCGGTCCTAAGGCGCAAGATGAATTCGATTGATAACATGAAGAAAGAAACCGGGATAAATGCCAGTACGGGCCATTCCGGGACGATCATGTTTTTATAGATCGCGCTACCGCTTTCATACGCAGAGATCGTCGCGATGGTGCCGTAATAGGCGATTGTCAGGCAGATTGCCAAACCAAGCAGGTCCACAAAACGATCAAGGAAAAAAGCTGCCTTTCGGGGCAAGATATTGGAAAGAACGTCTATTCTAATGTGTTGGCCAAGTCGCAGCACCCAAGGGGCAGCGATCAAGGCGCTGACATACAGTGCGTATTCCGCCATTTCATTGACCCAGCCAATTGTCTGAACGCCAATCAGGCGCAGTAAGATATTTAGAGAGATCATGATGGCGATCATGCCAACCAACGCCCCGACAGCCAGGCCCATAGCCTCGACAATTTTGCCGTATATTCCCGCTATTTTTTGCATTTTCAGCCCCTTTCTCCCGGCGGATATCGTTGTGGTGCCGAATTGCTCCGGCACCACGATGACACTATTTTTGGGTCAGATATTCCTCAAGCTTCGCGGCCACTTCAGCATCAACCTTATAGGCCGTTTCCCAACCAACACGGCGTGCTGTTTCGGTCCAGATCGCAGCTTGCTCAGGCGATAATTTGATGGTTTCAATACCGGCTTCGACCATCATGCCCTTTTCGACCTCGTCTTGTTCGGCAACCGTGTAGTTTTCGGCTTCCATCTCAAGGATCATTTCGCTCATAAAGCCCTGCTGTTCGGGTGTCATGCTGTCCCACAGGTCCTTATTAACGATGATATGAGCGTTACCGGTAAAGAAACCGGGGTCAACGCGGTATTTCGCAACCTGATCCCAGCTAAAGTCAAACAGACCTTGTGCAACCCATCCAAAGCCGTCGATCACGCCACGTTCCATTAGGGTATAAACCTCGGGAACCGGTGCGGATTGCGTGGATGCACCTAGCGCGGAAAAGAACTCTTTGTAGGCGGGCGAAACCCGGATGTTCAACCCGCTTAGATCAGCACCTTCAATTGGTTTGTTCAGGTACAGATAGTAAGGCGAAGTGTCGTAAACCCGACCAAGATAGTACAGACCTTTGTCTTCGTGCAGGGCCTGAATGTATTCAAAACCACCGTTTGTGCGCAGCACGGACACATCAACTTCGGACAGTTTGAAGCTTTCCGCAGAAGGCAGAACATTCGTGTACCAGCCGCCGGTTACATAGACCATGCCATAAATGCCGGCCTGGACCTTTTTCACCACCTGCGTGGGGCTGCCAATCGCCGGTGCTCCGCCGATATATTCAACATCAACAATGCCGTCGCCGCGTTCGTTCAGCTCTTTCAGCCAGTCTTCATAGCGCAGCGCGATGTTAGAGCCCGCGCGCCAGGCGCTGACAGCTTTGATGGTAACTTCATCTGCCGATACAGGGGCAGACATCGAGAACAGTGAAAGGCTGAACGCGCCCGCTACTGCAAGTTTCTTAAACATGGTATTCCTCCCGTTGGGTTTTTACAGCCGGAATTCCGACTGCAATTTAGGTGGTCAATTAACCGCGCCGCGTTTTTTGCGTTGCTTTGACCCGTGCGGCGCAGGCCGGTTTCCCCGCCTACGCCAAAATTAAGATCCCGATGTGTTAGACACGGCTATTCATACGTCGAAATCGCCATTGCGTACTTCGTCGCTGATTTGGTTCCAACGGCGCGCAGCCTCAACCGTACCTGCCAGATAGCTTTCCGGCATCAAGGCGAAAGGCGGGCGTGTTGGGCCGGCTTTGATGTAACCAGCAGCGTTGAAACGTTCTTTTTCAAGCGGAATGTTGTATTTAGAGAATTCCTTGAAGCTGTTGTTGGGAAAGAACGTCTCGTAGCTCCAGAAAATCCGTTTGGTCAGGGCTTCGGCCTGTTCCTTATGGTCGCCCATGACAAGGTCGCGAATTTTGGTGCAGGGCGCCATGCCACAGCTTGCGGAACCAGCCCAGGCAGCAATGGCCTGATCCGGGTAATGGCCACGGGCCTCCAGCCAATCGCGTTCCAGCGTCAGCAGGCGAATGCGTCCGTCAACCGCAGCGATACATTCGTGGTACAGATCATCCACGCCCATGTATTTTGCGCCCACAACCTGTGGAATTTTCGCAAGCTCGGCGTAAGTCTCGGCCGTGATCCGGCCTTTGAACGCTTCGGGGTTGTCATAGATGACAATCGCCAGCTCAGGCACGGCTTTGGCGCAATCAGAGTAATATTCCAGCATGGCTTCGGCTGATAACTGGCACCACATTGGGCGGCCCAGCATGGTGCCGGTGGCGCCAAGATCACGCACAAATTTCATACGCTCGATGGTTTCACGCGTGCTTTGCATGGTTGTACCGATAAAAATCGGGATCCGGCCCTTGGCGGTTTCGACAACAGCAGTGACGTAAGTTTTCCACTCTTCGTATGTCAGAGTGGCTTCTTCGCCGAAGGTGCCGTTGGTCAGGATACCGTCAGCACCGTCGTCAATCAGCAGGTTAACTGCGCGCCGTGCTTCATCTGTATCAACCGCGATGCCGTCATAATTCGGGTCTGCCGCTTCGGGGGTGCTGGTGGTTGGGATGATGCCCCAAATGCCGGTCATTTCTTCCACCGTAAAGCGGCATTTTCCTGTTTCACTCATGTAGCTTCTCCTGTTGGCAATGGAAAAAATGACCAATGCGCCAATTATAAAATCATGTGATGAAAAGAGCGGATTGATGTCAGGTGAACACCCAGATTCTGGCTGCGGCTTCCTCCCCATGGCACCGAACGCTCTGTTCTCCATCTTAATAGGAAGGATTCGCATTGACTAATACCGCCCAGCGGGCCAATGAATAGCGCGAAACAGACAAAATACAGGTGCCGAAATGGAAACTTTTAGCCCAAGTCGCGCCGACACCCGGCTGAACAAACGGGCGGTTTCCGTCAGTGTGCGCGACGCCACAGGCCCGACCCAAGTGCCATTTCACAGCCACCGCCGGGCGCAATTGCTGTATTCCAGCAATGGTATTTTAGAAGTCGCAACCGATATGGGCATCTGGGTGGTGCCGGCGAACCAGGCCGTATGGCTGCCCGCGCAAACCATGCACGAAGTCACGGTGCGTGGCGCGGTTTCCACACATAGCCTGTTTTTCAAACCATCCGCCAGTATCCAGATGCGGGACAAATGTTGCGTTGTCACCATATCACCACTGCTGCGCGAACTGATCTTGTACGCTGCAAAAATGGATGATCAGAACCATCCCGGACCGAATGAGCGCCTGATCGAGGTAATCCTGGATCAAGTGAAAGACCTGCCCAGTGCGCCGCTTTTCCTGCCCGTTGCCGATGACCCACGGCTGCACAAAATCATGGATGCGTTGCGGGAAAACCCAGCAGATCAGCGCGCGCTTGCCGATTGGGGTGGGCTTGTTGGCAGCTCTGAGCGCACGCTGGCGCGGCTTTTCCAGTCCCAAACCGGGTATACCTTTGGCCAGTGGCGCGAAAAAGTGCGCCTGCTGGCCGCGATTGAGGCTCTGGGAAATGGCCAAAGCGTGACCTCACTGGCATTTGATATGGGCTATCAATCTCAAAGCGCATTTATCGCTATGTTCAAGCGATCATTGGGTAAAACGCCGGGGCAGTTTTTTCGCAGCACCTGAAACAGCTCTTCTTGGGCGCCGAATGTTTTACGAATTCCGGACTTGATCAGGGCGCAAATTTTGCGAAATCTGTCGGCATTCTCAATCGCAAGGCTCTTATCGTCATACCAGGATGCGTTCTCAAAGCCGCCAGGATTTTGCGCCCAGTTGGTTCGCACAAAGCAAGCAGGCGGAGAACGGTGTGCCTGTTTCGGAGCTTTGCTGTGAACATGCAGAACGATCTGCTGAGGGAAAAGTCCTCGGAAGAAAGCGGTAAGGCCGTCTCAGCGACGAGAATGCCGAGATCGCGGATTGGTTGGTGCCCTTGACTACCAACCGCAAGACCTGGGGCTTTGGCCTGTGCTTATTGTATCTGCACAAGGTGAAGGGCTTTGAATGGAACCACAAGCGTGCGTACCGGATCTACTGCGAGCTGAAGCTGAACCTGCGCAACCAGCCTAGAAAACCCCTGAAACGCCCCAAACCCGACGAGCTGGCAGTACCAGAGGCCCCAACCACACGTGGTCAATAGACTTCATGCAGGATCAACTTGCGGATGGTCGGAGCTTCAGGTCGTTGAACGTGTTGGATAACTTCAATCGTAACGGTTTGGGCATTGAAGTTGACTTCTCGTTGCCTGCGCTGCGGGTTGTGCGCAGTCTGAACCAGATCATCGAATGGCGTGGTGCGCCAAAGGTAATACGTGTTGACAATGGCCCAGAATACGTCAGTGGGCTGCTGAAAACATGGGCCGAGACGCGGTGCATTCGCATTGAATACATCCAGCCAGGGAAACCGCAGCAGAACGCGTACATTGCGCGTTACATTCGAACGATACGCCACGAACGGCTGGACCAAAACATCTTTAAAACGATAGAGGAGGCACAGGATCAGGCCACGAAATGGCTCTGGATATACAACAACGACCAGTCCCGAAATATCGACAGGTCTTGGCGACATGGCCGATCTCTACAGCGTATCGCAGTATCCGCAACTTGCGCTGAATGTTGCGTTTGTTCTTGGTCATAAACATCTCTTTCTTCCCAAATCTGGGAGCTTAAAGAAGATGTCTCGCGAGTAACGGCGTATCTACATCACCTATCTCGCTACAACCGTCATATTCTGGTTATAAGTCCTGATCCTAGTGAACGTAAAAGATGACAAGCTCGCAGCTCATTCCCAGTTTCTCTCAGCTAAGAGTTGCGCTTTTTACTTGCGCTCCGAAATCTCGCTTTGACGCAGGCCACAGGCTATCATTTCGAATAGTCCATATCGCATCGTCATTTCTTTGATCTCTGCATCATGAATTTCTTCGTATCGAACGGCCAGTTTTTGATACGTCTGTTCATGCATTTGTTTTAGGCGACCCCAACCCGGACCATCAAGGATACCACATGGCCAATCAAACCACCTCCTTAGCCCATGAAATTGACGGCAATGTCGGTCAAGCAAACTCTCGCTCTGCGTCCGGTAGGCAAAGTTGGAACAAAAGCGACAGCGGAAGCTATTTCGGTAGTGGAATTGCCACTCGCCTCCCACAGCCAGGCGGCGGGCACCGAAACCAGGCCCTTCGTCCTCCGAGGTGGAACGGCGTCCTACTGATCAAGACCTTCTCCCGTTTAGGTTCAAAGGCGCTGTTTTGGCTTCGAAGATGGTAAAAGAGCTCGAGGCTACTCCGCGAAGTAAGAATAGCCACGACATCTCTGGACCTATTTTGCCTGTCCCATTGCCAAAGATAACATTGATTGCTCTCCAGCTTTCCAGAACGGGCAAGCGTTCGAATAACTGATGCCGGAAAAACCGACTTCGGCTGTTTTGGGATATCCCCTCGCCTTCGTCCGCTGCCAGAACCTGCCATCGCTCCCTCTCTTTTGCGAAATCAATTGAAAAATCAGCCCTATGTAGCGGTCAATTTCCAAATCATTTACAAACTCTGACGACGACAGACTTAAACCTGAACGACGAATTGATACCCTGAAACACGTCAAGAAGTTGGTCTGCAAACTTACGGAAAATGTAATCAGCCGCATGAGCTCGCTTGAGGTCTTTGATGTTCACCCCCTTGGCAGACGCTAAGAATTGGCGAAACCCCACGATCGCAGAATTTAGCCAATCCGAAATTACTTACGTGCGGTTTGGTAAAAGAGTAACCACTCTTTGATGTCCGAATTGAATCATCCTACAGCCCTTGCCCCGAGACGGATAGACTTTGGAAAGCACTCATCGAAATAGCGCCCCTTGGAATTGATTCTTTCTAGATTGCTGATCTCGATAATCCAGTAAGTGTTTCCTCCTCACGGCGGTGCGGAACCTGTTCCATCTAGTATTTCCTTTCGAATTTTGCGCGCAAACCTGAGACGCCTTAAAGGGCGACCGACCGCACAATTCTTCAAAAGCATGAGAACTACCCCTGGCGCATGTGACGGCATCCAAAACCGTGGATCAACACTGGCATTTTACACAACACGCCCAATAACGACCTCGTGTCCTAAACTTAAAAGCCCTGGGCATCTCTTCAAAATGCACGTGTTTCTCAGGTTTAGTTATGTTTGCAAACTGGGGGGATTTATGGGGAAACTGGTTCAAGAAAAATCCAAATAAACCTACAATTATAGCGAATTAACAATTATCGTTGGCGGCCTCGATAGGAGTCGAACCTATGACCTACCGCTTAGGAGGCGGTTGCTCTATCCACTGAGCTACGAGGCCGCTGTTGTTATTGATAAAATCCGTTTACGCTATTTTTCAGGTCAGTTTAACAATTGGTTTTCTTCTTTCCGACAATGATCCCTAAACCAGAATTGGATTTCTATCAAATGAATTGCCAGCCGGATCGGCAGCTAATTTGGTATCCCTAAACCATATATTTGTGCAGCGTTTACATCGCGCGGAATTAGCTGGTCGATGCTTTCCATGCAAATTTGTGGCCGGTCATCTGTTTGACAAGAAAGCACTTCATCAAGCGTGCAGTCACCGGATAACACCAACGCACCGTCCATTCCCGCGTTAATCGCCATCGCGATGTCGGTGTAAATCCGATCCCCGACCATAACGGAGTTTTCCAATTCAACACCAAGTATTTCAGCAGAGATTTCAACCAGCGCCGGTGAGGGTTTTCCAAAAACGTGGGCGCATTTAACCTGGGTGCAACCTTCGATCGCACCGATTATCGCAGCGGTGTCAGGAACGCCTAATCGATCACTCATCGGGCAGTAACGATCCGGGTTCGTTGCCACCAGAATGGCGCGATCTTCTTCGACAATTGCGCGAAAAGCGATATCAAGTTTGGCGTAATCAAAGCTACGGTCAAAACTTGCTATCACAATATCAATTTTTGCGGGATCATCCGATATTTCGATGCCAGCATCCCTAAGGGTTTGTTCCAATGGCGGCTCAGAAATCGGGTACACAACCGCGCCGGGGCGATATGTGTTCAACCAGTTCGCAGTCGCTGTTGCAGAGGTTATAACCCGCCCTTCTGCTGCAAGCCCCATTCGGCCCAGCCGTTGTTCATATTCGGCCACTGATTTAGTAGGGTTGTTGGTAACAAATGCATACGGCAAACCGTTACTGACCAGCCAGTCAAACAATTTGCTAACGCCAGGCAACAGCCGGTCACCCAAATAAATCGTTCCATCCAGATCGAAAAAGTACCCGGCATAGGTTTTTGAAGCCCACGAAGGTGGGCGATCAGCGGTAGCGTTTTGCGGTGACATCACAGTATTCCTGTTGGGTACGAGGGGCGGTAGAAAAGCCGTTAATCATTCAGCCTCTTGTTGGTCAAGCGTTGGGGTGTTGGCTCTCGAATAAACTCTCGGTAATGGATGATCCAAAACGGTTAACTTGGACAAGGGATCGAATTAGCGCTAACAAAGTTTTACCCGGTAAGAAAAGGTTCAGGTTACGTGGCAAATTCATCTTCCAGTTCGCAACAGCGCACACTGACACTTCGTGATGTTTCGGAAGCGTCCGGTGTTAGCGAAATGACGGTTTCCCGGGTCTTGCGAAATCGGGGTGATGTATCTGAAAATACAAGAAATAGGGTGCTGGAAGCGGCGAAAACTCTTGGCTATGTGCCAAACAAAATTGCCGGGGCATTGGCGTCCCAACGGGTGAACCTTGTTGCCGTCATCATTCCTTCCTTGTCCAACATGGTATTTCCCGAAGTAATGACCGGGATATCTGAGGTGCTTGATGGAACACCGCTTCAGCCCGTTGTCGGGGTTACGAACTACCTGCCCGAACGCGAAGAAAAAGTATTGTACGAAATGTTGTCCTGGCGCCCCACCGGGGTAATTATTGCCGGTCTGGAACACAGCGACGCAAGCGATGCCATGTTGAAGGCCGCCGGCATTCCCATTGTAGAAATCATGGATGTTGACGGTGATTATGTAGATTCCGTCGTAGGTATTTCCCACAGGCGCGCCGGGCGCGAAATGGCCAATGCTATAGCTGAGGCCGGCTATACACGTATCGGTTTTCTGGGCACGAAAATGCCGTTGGATCACCGTGCAAGAAAACGTTTTGAGGGGTTCACTGAGGCACTTGCCAAGGCTGGGTTGGAAGTGGCTGATCAGGAGTTTTATTCCGGGGGTTCCGCCCTGGCAAAGGGCCGGGAAATGACAGAAACGATGTTGAAGCGGACACCTGATATCGATTTTCTCTACTATTCCAACGATATGATCGGTGCGGGTGGTTTGCTTTACTGCCTTGAAAAAGGCTTGGATGTGCCCGGCGACATTGGGCTGGCAGGTTTCAACGGTGTTGAATTGCTGGATGGGTTGCCGCGGCAGTTAACGACAATGGATGCCTGTCGCGCAGAGATCGGTCGCGCTGCGGCCGAAATTATTGCAAGCAATCTATCGCCTGAAACGGCGCTGGCCGGTAAGAAAGTCGTGCTGACACCGCAACTGTCGTTTGGTGAAACACTTCGACGCCGCTAGGCTGACCATCAAGCCTGGCGACGCCGATAACATCGTGACGCAACTGCACATTACGACACGACATCCAGTATGAATTTCGCCAGAAGCTCCGGTTTTTCAGATGTTGAAAGGTGCCCACCTGGGATTATCTCAACACTCAAACCCTGGTTTCCCAGCCGTTCATTCGCAAGAATGGCCTGACGACCTTCAAATTGATCCTCTTCACTTCCGACTACATGAAAAGAAACCATATCCTTAGACGATTGGAACAGACGGCTTAAGTTCAGTCTTTCTGCATTTTGAATATGGTCTTTTAGAAAGTCTGCTGTTCTGGCCATTAACTTGATACCATTGCGTCGCCCAATAGCGTTATACAGTTCGTCTATTTCTGCAGAAGTGACCTGAAAACCTTTTGACCAAAGCGAACTGGTTATCTCTGCGAATACCGGTTTGAACCGTTGCGCAATTGACGTAATCATGTTGCCCATCCAGGATTTCAGGATCGGCGTTGACATGAAAGGGTGGGTGTGTCCGTCGGCGTAAAGCCCGCCGTTAATCAGCAATACACCCTCAATTTTCGTAACAAGATTTTCACCTGCATCAAGACGGTCTTGTTGTCGCGCCAAAAGTTCCAGTGTGACAATTGAGGAATAATCAAACGCAAATACAAAGGTCGATTTGATCCCCTCAGATTGCCACAGTGCTTCGACCATGTCCGCGCGCTCTGTCGTGCTATATGGGTAGTCCACAGGCTTGTCGGAACCTCCATGTCCCACATGATCAAAAAACAACCGGTGCCCGATGTTCTTGCCGGTTAGTTGTTGATCAACTTTTGCCCAACCATATGATCCATCCGGCCAACCCGGCAAGAATGAAGCCCAGGCCGAATTTTCGTCTGCGGAAATGTCTTTGCAAACCTTTTTGAAAACATGAATCGTATTTGATGCGGCAGGCGCCGCCTTGTTACCAGAAACCTTCCCGGTGTCGGGGTCGTACGGGATTCGAGAACCACCAGAAAACCATTGGTTCGCTGTTATCATGCTGGCCGTGACCAATGGTGCAACAACCTCCGTCAGATTTTCAGGTGTTGGCTTGGTGTGCAATGTCATCTGCGTTCCATTCGTTGTTGGGCAAACTGAAAGGCCCGTTCTGGTGATCAAAGCAAATCGAATTGAAGGGCAGCCAGAGAACGTATTCTTACGGTTCGCCGATATGCGATCGCCTGCGACAACGCCCCAAAAATAATGGGTAGCGTTATTGCCTGAAGTATCAATTCTGCGGGCAACTGATCCAAGCTTTGGCCCGCGGCTAAACCTGCAACGGTGAAAATTGTGATATTTGCAAGTCCTGCAACTAGGCCCAACGCAATTGCACGAGCAACTATCCCGTGTGAAAATAAAGTGTATGCAAAGCTTTCATTTATTCCGGCCTCTCGCCTTGCGGCACGCGCACCCAGAATTTGCGATATACCTACCACCAGAAACGGTGTCAGGTAGGAAAGGGTTAGCGGCAACCACTGGAATTTTTCCCGACCAAATACCGCGTGCGGCTGGTTGAGCAGTGTCAGAACCGAACCAATGATGATGGCCAGCATAGCCGCGCGCACAAATACCTGCCTTAGATAGGCAACCATTTTTCGGCGACTTAAAATGTTGCATTCCATTTTGACACTCCTTGTTTATCGGATTTTGGGCATGTGCCGTTTGGCGCTTTCACACCCGGCGGCACATACATTTTGCGAAACCTCGGTGGGCTACCGATTGATACGATCAAGAAAGCTGATCATCTTGCTTGCAATCAGGTCGCCTTCTTCTTCCAGCGCGAAGTGACCAGTATTGAGCAGGTGAAATTCCAGGTCATTCAGGTCGTTTTTGTAGGGATGCGCCCCGTCTGCCGGGAAGATATGATCGTTTTGACCCCACACCAGCAGCGCAGGTGGCTGATGTTCACGAAACAGCACCTGCCATTTTGGGTACTCGGCGACATTCGTGCCATAATCCAGGAACATTTCAAGCTGTACTTCCTGGTTCCCGGGACGATCCAGCAAATATTGCACGTGCCAGTAGTTGTCTGGGTTTACGGTAGACATATCCTGCACGCCATGGGTGAACTGCCAGATTGTCGCATCCAGTTTCAGAAACCCACGCAGTGCATCGCCGTTTGCATCAGACGGATCAGCCCAGTATGCTTTTATCGGATCCCAGAAATCACGAAGGCCTTCTTCGTAGGCATTACCGTTTTGAATAACAAACCCGGTTACGCGTTCCGGATTTTCGGCGAACATGCGATATCCAACTGGCGCACCATAATCCATCAGATAGACGGAGTAGTTGCCGACCTTTTTGATATCCAAAAGCTCGGTCATCATTGTCGCGATATGGGCAAAGGAATATTCAAACTCGTCCGCTGATGGCATATCGGATGCGCCATAGCCCGGATAATCCGGGGCGATCACGTGATAGTCTTCTGCCAAAACCGGGATCAGTTCGCGGTACATATGCGAAGATGTTGGAAACCCGTGCAATAACAGGATCGTCGGGCGATCCGGATTTCCAGCTTCGCGATAGGCGATTTTCACGCCTTCAATGGTTTCGGAACTAAACTGCACTTCAGAGGGTGCGTGAACCAGAGGTTCCGGCGGAAAAAAGGGGTGATGGTGCCAATGTAGAAACTGCCAGTGGCATCATAAGGCTGGCCATAATGCTACCGGTTGTAAGCGCGGTTTTTGTTAAACTCTTCATTTTAGTTCCATTCATTTTGGAGGTTTGGGATTGGGTGTTGGCCAAAATAATTTGACCAAACAAGGGATTTTCAGGTCAGATTGTTCGGGCTGAGGCAGTGGATTTCAGGCGTTCATTTTCAGCGGTGAGTCTTTGAATTTCAACATGCAGTTCATCAATATGGGGCCGCAATTCTTCGGCGGTCAGACGAACCGGGATATGTTGGGGGCAGTTCCAATCCAACGCCTCAACTTCGATAATGACAGCGCGTTCGGGATGTGCACGATAAGTCTTATCGTGTAGGGGATCGGTGATGTCAGTTTCATCAGCCTTTTCGATCAGGCGTGCACGGCCCCATAATTTCAACCGGCGCCGGTTTGGATAATCGACTATTATTATCGAAACCCGGTCATTTTCCAAAAGGTTTCCAGCACTGATATATTGCCGGTTTCCACGGAAATCCGCATAGGCCACGGTAGTTGGTGACAGCACTTTCAAGAACCCGACCGGTCCACCACGAAACTGAACATAAGGCCATCCGTTTTCAGAAACTGTTGCCTGAAAAAATCCATCACGCGCGGCAATAAATTCCGCCTCATCCGGTCCTATCGTATCACCACGGGGCGTATCTTTAGCCAGAAATCCGGCATAACCGTTTGCAGAACCCATGCGTTCCTGTTGTGCGCGGACCTTATGGGTGAATGCAATTTCTGCAAATGCGCGTGCCATGATAATTTCCTCTCGGTATTTGAGTTGAACCGGGCTCAGAGCCCAAGGTCGCTAAGGCCGGGGTGATGTTCAGGGCGCGGGCCTGACGGCCAGCGGAACAAACGGGCTTCTTCGGTAATCGCCACGTCATTTATGCTGGCAAATCTTTTGGCCATGCGGCCATCTTCTGCGAACTGCCAGTTTTCGTTGCCAAAGGCGCGAAACCAGTCCCCGCCGTCATTTTTCCATTCATAGGCAAAACGCACAGCGATCCGGTCGCCCGCAACGGCCCAAAGTTCTTTGATAAGGCGATAGTCCTGTTCACGCGCCCATTTACGGGTCAGGAAGGCGTGAATTTCATTGTGCCCATTCAGAAATTCGTCGCGGTTCCGCCAAACACTGTCGTCCGTATATGCAGAGGTCACAATATCTGGGTTGCGACTGTTCCATGCATTTTCTGCGGCGCGTATTTTCTGGCGTGCGGTTTCTTCTGTGTATGGGGGGAATGGCGGGCGTGACATTATGATCTGTTCCATTTTGAAAATACGCCCTGGCCATTAGGGAAGGTGAAAATAGCCAGGGCAGTGGTGATAAAAAAATCGGTTAGGCAGCACGGTTTTCCTGAGTGCCGTTCCCGACGATCACAAAAAACAAAATCATCAGCAACAGAACGACTTGAAATTCCATACCGCCGACTGGGTGCGATTCTGCGGGCAAGA
>Ga0209344_10003903_pt1 | contig 14217 bp, 8 predicted proteins | sample Cruoilmetagenom6_FD_187293 | JGI IMG/M metagenome (GOLD analysis project Ga0209344, IMG submission 187293) | Oil polluted marine microbial communities from Coal Oil Point, Santa Barbara, California, USA - Santa Barbara Oil Seep Sample 6 (SPAdes)... | ecosystem: Environmental > Aquatic > Marine >...
ATTATGTTTATGGCAATGCATCAGATTATGCAGATGAAAAAGAACTATTGGACGGTATGTAGTATTTCGCTATTATGGTTGAGTCGGAATGGAACGCGATGCTCCCGAAGTCTCGGGAGCGCACTAGCGAGGCACGCTTTTCAAAAGCGCGCCAGAAGAGGAAAATTAGTTATGTTCATAATAATCCTGTGGCTGCAGGTTTGGTCTATAAAGCTCACGATTATGTTTATGGCAATGCATCAGATTATGCAGATGAAAAAGAACTATTGGACGGTATGTAGTATTTCGCTATTATGGTTGAGTCGGAATGGAACGCGATGCTCCCGAAGTCTCGGGAGCGCACTAGTGAGGCACGCCTTTCAAAAGCGCGCCAGGAGGTATTATATATTCAAATAATTTTTCTTTCAAAGCCTTACAGGCTAGCTTATTCCTGCTTTATAAACTTCTTCGTACTACTGTTCTGGTCCAAATCTGTCAACTTCACAAAATACATCCCAGCGCTTAGTTGCTCAATATTTAGAAACTGAACACCTTTAGGATTTGCTACAGTAAAGAGCAATTGCCCCAAATTATTAAACACCTTCACGTCCACGATGGGTAGCGTGCTTTTTATATTTAAGATATCACTGCTAGGTACAGGGTAAAGCGCAATGGAATTTGTAGCGTTCTCTTCCACACCCAAATTGTCAATTACAGTTGTGATAACAGTATTAGTTATTACCGGCGGATTAAAGTCGAAGTAAATTGCTGCGCTGTTCAGCATAAAGTCGCCTACAGCTATATTATTTTTTGGTTTAATTTTATATTGAATATAACCGTGGGACTCGGGCTCATTGCTCGAGGCATCTGGTAGGTTGATATTGTTGAAAATAAATTCCACTTGATTGCCGTCGGTAATTTCTACCCTGTTTGTGTGGCTAATATTTTCAATCTGCAAGGTATTCCAATCCAAATTTGGATCAAGTTCATTGCTCACACTTACATTAATTGCCGATGCCGTACCCGTATTTTGAAAGCGGATGATGTAGTGCAAGTACTCCTCGGCTTCCTCTATAAAAATGCTTTCGCCTTCTAAAACTTGAATATCATTGGGATCGTGGGAGCCTATAACTGTTTGATTTAATGTGAAGGTATTATCAGCTTCCGTTATATCCCCGCTCACAGGTTCTATAATTGCATTATAAACCAATACATCATCAATCTGTGTGGTGGGAGGAATTGCAACTTGAAAATTAATATCTATGCTTCTTGTCTCAAAAGGCTTGAAGTTACTGTAATCAAAAGTTATCGTACTGTTAGTTTGTGAGCTAAGGGGTTCGCTTGCACTTAAAAAGTCAAGGCGCACATCATCAAAATTAACGGTTATAGCGCCATCAAGAACAGTAGTTCCCACATTGTTATATACAATTTGATATTCGGCCTCAAAGCCCGGACGTGCATCACCCAAAGGGTAAAATGTAATATTTAGATCGTTGATTACAGCTGTAGGTTCAACACAAAAATCTGCTAAATCGCTATTGTTTTGACCCACAAACGTTGATGTATGAAAGGATGGGTTGGGGGAGTAATAATTGGGCATTTCTGAATCCAGCGAAGTGATAAAGGTGCCTTCATTGGTATAAAGTTGGTAATCTCCGTTGGTTTGTGTAAACGTTGCAAAACTATGGGTACCGTTATCGGAAATAACCATAACCTGTTTCATGGGAGCATCATTGCTTGTACATCCATTGCTGTCCAGATCGAGGGTTACCGTACCTGAAATATTATTTCCCAAACGGCCGAAGTTTTCATACCACTTCATATTATCGCCCAAATAGGAGCTTGCAAATAGATCTGGAGTTCCATCATTATTAATATCTGCTACTGCCATTCCTTGAACGCCATTCATATGCAAATCAATAATCTGTTGTGGTCCAAAGGTTCCCAAACCATTGGTGTTTTCATACCACGAAATTGTATCAGCGCTATAATCGGAAACAATCACGTCCATATCGCCATCTTGATCGGCATCCATTGCTCTTATCAGCCATGGAGAGAGACAGGTGTCGGCAATAATAATTCGTGGGCCAAAAGTTCCAGCCCCGTCTGTGTTTTCATACCACATAACTATATTTTCCGAAATCGAAGTGCCCAGAATATCCATATCGCCATCACCGTCCAAATCAGAATAATAAATGTCTATCGCATTCAAAGGATCATTATCTATTATATTCTGGGAGCCAAAATTTCCTTGACCATCCATATTTTCATACCATCCCAAAAGTTGACTGCCATATGCAGCGACAATAATATCTTTATCACCATCGCCATCTAAATCAACAGTGTGGATAGATTCTGTGTAGCCCATATTTTCTTCAATTGTTCGCGCTGGACCAAAAGAGCCCAGTCCATTTATATTTTCAAACCATACTATTCCCAAATTAAAGTCAAACACAACAACGTCCATATCGCCATCGGCATCCAAATCAGCCGCATTCACGACCATTGAACCACTAAGATCAATAGAAAAAGGCTGCTGTTCTATAAAATTTCCCTGTCCATCTGTATTTTTATACCAAGTAGCTTGATTATCGTCATTTGAAGATGACAAAATATCCATATCGCCATCGCCATCAAGATCGGCTGCAAAAACCGATTGCACTGAAGATAGTGTTTCCGCTACAATTCTTGGAGAGCTATAACTGCCCTGTCCATCTAGATTTTTAAACCAAGTAATGCTTCCTATATGTGAATTTGCCGAAACTACATCTATATTTCCATCCCCATCAAAATCGGCAGCCTGAAGACTGTAAGAGCCTTGCACACCATCAATGATGCTTATAATAACTTCACCGCCATAGCTGCCCAAACCTGTACTTGGATACCAAGCTATTTTATCAAAACCATTATTATAAGCAATGAGGTCAAAATTTCCATTTCCGTTTATATCTGCCAAATTAATTGCAACGTATGTTTCAGTAGTAGTAAGTGTCTGTCCACTACTAAAAGTTCCTTGTCCATTTATATTCTCAAACCATACAATTTCGTGATTCACATTGCCTATTATGTCCATATCACCGTCTTGGTCAAAATCTGCTGTAGCAAAATAAGTTACACCCGCTGTTATAATAGTTTGTGCGGTTGAAAAGCTTCCTTGGCCGTTTAAATTTTCATAATAAATAAGCTCACTATTCTTATTTGTTATAATGTCGTTATCTCCGTCGTTATCAAGGTCAAATTCATAAAGTCCATAAGTGGCTGATATATTGTCATCTATTATTTGTTTTGAACCAAAGGTTCCTTGTCCATTCATGTTTTCAAACCAGACAGTTTCATCACTATAAATAGTGGAAGCTACTAAATCAAGATCGCCATCTCCATCTAGATCGGAAGCAGAAATTTTATTGGGTCTATCTAATGATGTGGCTATTAAATTTTCTTGCCCAAATTGCCCTTGCCCATTTGTATTTTCAAACCAAGCTATTTTATTGTCGTCTGTAGAAGTAACCACCACATCCAAATCGCCATCCCCGTCAATATCTTCAGGTATGCAGTTAGTAATTCCATCTACATTATCTGTAATCAATCTTGGGGATCCAAAATGGGCAGTGCCATCATTCCGAAACCAAACTACTTTACTGTTTTCGGCAGAAGAAACCAAAAGGTCTATATTTCCATCGTTATCAAAATCGGCAGCGTGTGCTGCTTTAGGGGCTAAAACATCCAAAGAAATAATTTGCTGTAATCCCAAGTTTTCAAGGCCATCATTTTTATACCATGCAAGCTTATTGTCATGTTCTGAAATTGAAACTAGATCTAAATGCCCATCGCCGTCAAGGTCGGCAGCAAAGGCAGCACTAGGGCTATTGGTGCTTCCTTGGTCAATTATAGTATGGGGTTGAAAGCCAACTTGGGCAGTTGTTTTAATAAAAATACCTATCAGTAAGCTATTGAAGAGTAAAGACTTTTTCATTCAATGATTTTTTTGAAACGCAATATATTAAAATTTTGTTAATGGAAATAAATTATGGTAATCGCCATTGTGAGCGCAGCTTGGCAAATCGAAGATTCAAAGTAGTTAATCTCATGAAACTTCTTGCTATTAAACTTCTCACTTCGTACTTCGCACCTCCAATGTCCGGTCTAGCGCAGTCGAGACCTCCTTAATAATTCAAATAGCTATCCTAACCCAAATTTTTTGTTTGATATGGTTTTCCGTAAAGTATTCAACTCCGTTCGTGTTAGCTTTGTCTGGCGTATGGAATATTTGGAAGGGGCTCAAGTGAAACACTTATAATTAATTGGGTCGCATTGCAAATGCTATACGTAAAAGTATAAGCTTTGCAAAAGCGCGCTAGAGGGGGCACTCTATTTATAGATGGTATAAGATAGATAATGGAAAACTGGTTTACAGAAACGATATTTATTCTGAAGAAGCAGAAAAAGAAAACCGGGAACGTAACTCTTACTCCCTAATAGGAATGTATCTTTTTGATGACAATTTTGAAAATGATGCTAAAGTGAAACCACTATTGGATGCATTGCTTGCATCTGACAAAGAGGATATAGAAAAACTTTACGGTTATCTATATTTAGGGGAATATTGGTTGTTGCAAAACGATCTTGTACAGGCTGAAGCAGCCCTTGAAAAACTGAAGGAACTTTTAAAGAATAGTAAAGCCATTCCTAAAGGGTATTCATTAATTGCAAATATGGCGGCTACAGAATTAAATGATGAAAAGATTCAATAACTAGCACAAACCGGCTGATATAAAGATATATACTTTGCTTCTATTGGCGGGGGATAAAAAATTCTTTGAAGCGGTAAATTAGGGGACTTACTAATTACCGTAGTTCTTTGCCTTGACGGTAGTAGCTCGTGCCAAAAGGAGAAAAGTCTGGAGGATAGAAAGATGTGCATATTATGCAAAGGAAAAAGGATTATTGGATGGTATTGTGGTATTTCGCTATTATGATTGAGACGGAAAGGAACGCGATACAATCGCGCACTAGCGGGGGGATTTAAGTATTGGCATACAAGATGTTAAAGGGGAGGGGGATAAAAAATTCTTTGAAGCGGTAAATTAGGGGACGTACTAATTACCGTAGTTCTTTGCCTCGACGGTAGTAGCTCGTGCCAAAAGGAGAAAAGGCTGGAGGATAGAAGATGTGCAGATTATGCAAAGGAAAAAGGATTATTGGATGGTATTGTGGTATTTCGCTATTATGGTTGAGACGGAAAGGAACGCGATACAATCGCGCACTAGCGGGAGACAGGGGAAGTGTCAAGGTAAGCAGGATGTCAGGGTGAGCCCTTCGCCTGCGCTCAGAATAAACTAAAGTCGAACCCCTCGGATATAACGATATTGTTTTGGACTTCAAAGCACTTCGACTGCCCTTCCCTTCGATAAACTCAGGGCAAGCTACCGCTCAGGACAGGCTGCTCAGTGTGACAGCAGTATGTTGATTTGGACTTCAAAGCACTGTTATTTGTAAATCGTATATCCCCACTTTCAAAATAGCCAAATATCATTATATTTGGCCTTTTGCTCAATGGAAATAAAACCTTTTAAGATTTTGGGAAATAGCCATAACGCTTATAGGCATAGTTGAAAATACTATTGGGTTTTAAAACAAACAAGCTAACCATTCATAGAATAAACCATACCCCAAATGAAAAAACCAATCAGCATAAGAACCAAGGCGCTTATTTATCTTGTTTTAATGATTCAGCTAGTAAGTGTGCAGGCCCAGGAATTTAACTGGGCAACCCCAGTAAGCGGAGATGGCTATGAATACGGTATAAAAATAGCAAAGGATGCGTTGGGAAACACTTTTATTTTAGGCTATACCACTGAGCACTTTTTTGAGTATGAGGGAGTAACCTATGCGTCAAATGGTGACGGGGATGCATTTTTTGCCAAACTAGACCCTAACAAACAATTGGTTTGGATGCGACCGCTGGGTGCAAATGACGCCATTTATTATGATGAGGCGCAAGATTTGCATATTGACCCTTTTGGGGATATCTACCTAAGCATTAGGGCAACGGGTAGCAGCTTTAGATATAACGGAATGGTTTTAAGTGGCATAAATTCTATTGGCCAATATGGTGGGGAAGCGGTACTGATTAAAGTTAATGGGGATGGGGAATATCTATGGCACGACTCGGGCACTGTAGGCAGTTCCTTTCGTGGCATTACCACAGATGTGGATGGCAATGTGTATATAACGGGGTACTTTCGCCAAACGATAACGCTTGGTGGTAGCATTACCTTAACAAATCCTTCTAGCGGTACTACCACCGACTATCTTTTAGCAAAATACCAACCCGATGGAACTATTATGTGGGGCAAACGTGCTGGGGGGCTTCCGCACAATACCTTTGCCTATGGGCATGATTTAGAAATTAACCCCCAAACCAATGAGCTTATTGTTTTGGCACTGGGGGAGGGCGAGGTGTTTTTTGACGGGGTGCCAATGCCCAGTAACGGCCTCACCGATAATGCTGCCTTACTTATTTCCTATGAGCTGGATGGAATTCAGAATTGGATGCAGCTAGTGCTGGTCGAGGACAATTATGGTTATTCAAGTTGTACTTCATTAGCTATCAGTGACTCGGGAATTATGGGAGTGTGTGGCACTACCGTGGGTATGGATCCCGAAGGATTGGTTGGGTTTTATAACAGTGACGGTTCGGTTATTTCCGAACATACCTATCCTGCACCCTATGACCTTAGGCTTTACTCCATAACTTTTAATGAATATGATATTGCATATGTATCAGGGTGGTGTCTAGATGGTGGTACCTTGGGGATAGCACCTGGAACGGTAACCCTTAACAACACCACAGGTTTTATAGTACGAATGGATAAGCACCAACAAGTGCGCTGGGTTACGGAATTTGCAGGATCTCATTTTACAAATTATATAGATTATAGCAATGGGGAGTTATTATATGCAGGTAGATTTGATGAGGAATTTATCTACAACTCAGGGCAAAACGTTCTTGTAAATAACTTAGGAGATGCTGTATATGCACAAATGATAGATGATTTTTTAGGTGTAGCAGAATATATAGCAGATGAAATTGCTGTGTACCCAAATCCTACTTCAGGGCTTTTAATGATTAAAAGCACTGCCTTACAAAAAATTGAAATTTATAATGTGAATGGCGTTTGTGTAAAAACCACCGATAAAAACGAAATTGATCTAAGCAGCAATTCCCCCGGAATTTATTTATTAAAGATTATTACAGACAAGGGAGTAGCTACAAAAAAAATAGTCCTAAAATAAACAACAAATATGTAGCCTTCCAACATTAGGGCTTCTGTAAATAACGCTTATACTTCCATCTAATCTACTTGGCACCCGTTTGCAAAGTGTCTGCAAATAGGGCATTTAACAGCATAGCTTTATTAACCTGTATAGTTATTTTAGAACGGGTAACACGATCACGATTCTCGAATAACAATTCACGATTCACGAATAACCATTAACCGTATAAAAGCATAAATAGGCCATGCCAAAGCCATAGTGTCTTTATAAACCAATGGGCATATAATTTCCAAGGGCAACCCACTCCCATAATCCTCCAAAAAATCCGTATCTTAAGCCTTCACTTTTAAAATCTTCGGACTATGAAAAAACTTATGATTGTTTTCGTTTTGGCAGTGGCTTTCTCCACCTTCGCCCAAAACAAGGTCCTTCCAAAGGACATACAAATTAAGACCGCCGTCTTGGCCGCCCCCGAAATGTATCGAGAAGATGCCACGGTTCTGGGCTATAACCAAGAAGGAAGTCTCGTCACCCTGCGCGAGGGCAACAATGGCATGGTATGCCTGGCAGACGACCCTAACAAGGCGGGCATTAGCGTAGCCTGTTACGGCGCCGAACTGGAACCCTTTATGGCCCGCGGCCGTGAGTTGGTGGCTGAGGGTAAATCAAACGAAGAAAAACGGGAGGTGCGAAAAAATGAAATAGAGGCAGGCACTCTTAAAATGCCCGAGGAACCCGCAATGGTCTATGTGCTGGCCGGAGAGGAAAACGACTATAGCGCCGAAACGGGCGAACTTCTTAAAAGCAAGATACGCTACGTAATCTACAAACCTTATATGACAGGCGAAAGCACCGGCCTCCCCACCAAACCCCAAGCCCCCGGCATGCCCTGGCTGATGGATGCGGGCACGCACCGTTCGCATATTATGATTACCCCGGCGAATTAGTTTTCGGTTGTGGGTTCTTACTTCATACCTCATACCTCGTTCCTCATACCTCATACCTCGTACCTCATACCTCGTACCTCGTATTTCATAAATTTTCCCTTATGTAATCTTTGTTACAGAACTTCCCAAACAGCAATCTTACCTTTGTACCAGATTGTTCAAATAAATAAAATAATCTAAAGCTATGAGTTATTACATCAGTACAACATTAAAAAACACCACTTTTAAGGAGGCCATTGACAAGACAACGGCAGCTTTAAAGGAGGAAGGTTTCGGCGTGTTGACCGAAATAGATATAAAGGCCACCCTAAAAAAGAAGTTGGATGCCGATTTTTACAAATACACCATCCTCGGCGCCTGCAATCCGCAGATGGCGCATCAGGCATTACAGGCTGAGAACAAGATTGGCACTATGCTGCCCTGTAACGTGATAGTGCAGGAACGCGAGCCCGGCATTGTTGAGGTTTCGGCAGTAGATCCCGCGGCTTCCATGATGGCGGTGGAAAATGACTCCTTGGCGGAAATAGCCAAGGACGTACAAAAAAAATTGACCAAGGTCATTAAAAGTATTTAGGGACGTTTCGTGGTTGGTTCGTTCCTGATAAGTGCAGATTTATTTGGTTAGTGAAGAGGCTGTCTTAATAGGCAGTCTCTTTTTGATATAATAGGGTAGGGTTGAGAGATTAATTTTTAATATTCAATTATCAATTTTCAACATTCACTACCTACCACCTAATACCTAATACCCACTACCCACAATCAATACTTCTTCGGTAACATTAGTTACTGACCAAGCTCGATTTCTAACGTATGTTTGCACCAAATTAATTATTAAAATGAAGATTAAAAATATAGTTACACTAATCGGGTTGCTGCCAGCAATCATTTTTGCGCAGCAAACCGTTCCCATTTCCAAGGCCGAAGTGCTGGAAAAGGTGATCCAACAAAACAACAAGCTGAAGATTGGCGAACAGCAGGTGCTTGCCGCCAAGGGCGATTTCAACCAGACGAACGCTTTTTTTCTTCCCAATATCACAGCCTCGCATAGCGGAATGGCAACCACCAATCCGTTGATGGCTTTCGGGTTTAAACTGAACCAGGAAATCGTGACCCAGGCCGATTTTGACCCGAACAAACTCAACGATCCTTCACAGATCAATATGTTTGCTACCAAAATTGAAGTTCAACAGCCGCTGATAAATGTGGATGGTATCTTCCAACGAAAAGCCGCAAAGGCAAAATGGGAAGCCACCCGAATGCAGTTGGCGCGCACGGGCGATTACCTTGCTCTGGAAACCGAAAAGGCCTATATGCAGTTGCAGTTGGCGTATAAGAGCGTAGCCGTTTTGGAGACCACCCTAAATGCGGCCAATGAAAACCTGCGCTTGGCAAACAACAGCTTTAAGCAGGGTTATCTGCAACAAAGCGATGTGCTTGCGGTGCAAGTACGAGTTACCGAAGTGGAAAACCAATTGCAATACGCCAAGAGCAACGTGATAAACGCTTCGGAATATCTTGGCGTACTGATGAACGAGGAAGTTGCCGGAGTTTTAAAGCCAACGGATTCCTTAATGGTTGCTTCGGAATTGAATGCTGCGGAAACCCTTTCCGATTCCAGGGCCGATATTCAGGCGATGGAATTTGCCGCCGAAGCCTACAAACAAAATTACAAAGCCGATAAAATGACGTTTTTGCCAAGACTGAATGCTTTCGGAAGTTATGAGCTTTATGATGATGAAATATTTCAGGCCGATGCCAATGGCTATTTATTCGGGGCATCCCTTAGCTGGAATCTCTTTGAGGGTTCAAAACGCTTCGGAAAGACCCAAAAAAGCAAGGCCGAATTCAATAAGGCAAATCTGGAATTGGAGCAATACAAGGCCGAAAGCCAATTGGAGCTGAACAAGGCCAGGCGGATGTTCCAAGATGCGCAGAACAATTTAAAATTAACCGAACTGGCATTGGAGCAATCAAGGGAAGCCCTGCGCATCCGCACCAACCGATTTAAGGAAGGCCTGGAGAAAACTACAGATCTGTTAATGGCCGAAACGCAGTTTTCACAGAAGCAATTGGAATATTTCAACACCGTATTTCAACATAATTACGCCTTGGCATACCTTCAGTTTTTAACGAAAAACTAATGAAATCGATCCCGATAGCAATCGGAAGGAAATTAAAAATAATTTACATATGTACCCGAATAAAATTCCCCCTTTGGGGGCTAGGGGGACAGACGAAATCGAAAACCAAAAATCGAAATTAAATACAGTATCAAAAAAGATTTAAAAAATATTTATATGAAGTCACTATACACAAGTTTGTTTTTCCTCGGAGTTTTAAGCCTAGCCAGTTGCGGCAATGCTTCCGAAGAAAAAAATATAGATAATACTCCTGCAGTGTCGGTAACTGTAAGTTCGGTAGCTGCGGAAAATAATTCGCCGTTTTTAACCGCCAGCGGCAAAATAGAGGCCGCCAACAGCGCCACCCTCAGCACCCGGATGATGGGCTTTGTGGATAAGGTGCACGTAAATGTGGGCGACAAGGTTTCAAAAGGGCAATTGTTGGTCAGTATCAACAATTCAGACCTATCTGCAAAACAAGCACAGACCAGTGCCGGGATTACCGAAGCGCAAGCTGCTTTTAACAATGCCGAAAAGGACTATCAGCGGTTCCAAAATCTTTTCGCCGAAAACAGCGCAAGCCAAAAGGAACTCGACGACCAACGCGCCCGATACGAAATGGCCAAGGCCCGATTGGAAGCCGCAAAGCAGATGAAAAACGAAGTGCAATCGCAGTTTGCCTATGTAAACCTTCGCGCGCCATTTAGCGGGGTAGTTACCAATAAATTCATTGAGGCAGGCGATATGGCAAATCCCGGGGTTCCATTGATTTCAGTGGAAGGACCAGGGAATTTTGAGGTGACGGCTTCGGTTCCCGAAAGTGAAATTTCAAAAATAAAATCTGGAACGGAAGTGCAAGTAATTGTAAAATCTTCAGATAAAACATTACCAGGAACGGTTACCGAAGTGAGTACTTCCGCCAAAAACACTGGCGGGCAGTATTTGGTAAAAGTAGTATTGGACAAAACCGATGCCGATATTCTTTCAGGTATGTATGCTACGGTTCAGTTTCCCATAGAAAAGAAAACAGATGTTACCACGGTAATGGTGCCAAAGGAGGCCTTGGTAAAGCGCGGACAATTGACGGGCATTTACACCGTGAGCCAAAGCAATACCGCCTTACTGCGCTGGTTGCGCTTGGGCCGCACGTTTGGCGATAATGTGGAAGTGCTTTCGGGCCTTGCCGCTGATGAAAACTATATTATTTCTTCCGAAGGAAAACTTTTCAACGGAGCGAAAGTAACCATTAAACAATAACGATGAAGGACGGATTAGCAGGCAAAATTGCCAAGTTATTTATAGGCTCAAAGCTTACGGTACTGTTGATGATCGTGTTTATGGTCATTGGCGTTTACAGTTCGTTTTTGATACCGCGCGAGGAAGAACCGCAGATTGATGTGGCCATGGCCGACATCTTCGTGGGCTACCCCGGCGCCTCCCCGACCGAAGTGGAATCGAGGGTGGTAAAACCTTTGGAGAAATTGGTGTCCAACATTCCCGGGGTAGAGTATGTGTATTCCACTTCTTCCAAGGAAGGGGCGATGGTTATCGTACAGTTTTATGTGGGAGAGGATATTGAGCGTTCCTTCGTAAAACTTTACAACGAAATGAACAAGCATATGGACCTAATGCCTCCAAGCGTTACCATGCCGCTTGTAAAACCGCGTGCCATAGACGATGTGCCTATGCTGGGCATAACGCTGTGGAGCGAAAATTACGACGATTTCCAACTAAAGCAGCTTGCCGACGAACTTACCCAGGAAATTGAAAAGGTAAATGAAGTTTCCCTGACCGATAAAATTGGCGGTAGAAACAGGCAGTTGCGCGTAGTGTTGGATAAGGACAAACTGGCAGCCAGCGGTCTCGACTTTTTGGGCGTTGCCGAAATGATAAAGGCAAACAACCAGCAACTGGGCTCGGGCAGTTTTGATAAGAACGATACGGAGTTTTTGGTTACAACGGGAAATTTCCTAAAATCCGCAACCGATGTTGAAAACTTGGTAGTGGGCGTACAGCAGAACCAACCCATTTATCTAAAACAAGTCGCGGCTATTTTTGATGGCCCCGAAATCCCAAGACAATATGTTTCGTTTGGGTTTGGAGGCGCTGGTGAAAATGCTTCAAAGTATCCTTCCGAATATCCCGCCGTAACCATTTCGGTAGCAAAGCGGAAAGGTGCCGATGCGATGAAAATTGCCGATGTGATTATCGACAAGGTTGACCATTTGCGAAGCAATTTAATTCCAGATGACGTTCACGTGGAAATCACCCGAAATTACGGCGAAACGGCTTCTCAAAAAGTTTCGGAATTGTTGATGCACCTGATAGGCGCAATCCTTGCCGTTACCTTGATTGTAATGCTCGCAATGGGCTGGCGCGGTGGTTTGGTAGTATTTCTTTCAGTACCCATTACGTTTGCCTTGACACTTTTGAGTTATTATTTGCTTGATTATACGCTGAACCGGATCACACTTTTCGCTTTGGTGTTTGTAACGGGAATCGTGGTGGACGACTCCATCATAATAGCCGAAAACATGCACCGGCATTTTAAGATGAAACGCTTGCCGTTTAAGCAGGCCGCTATTTATGCGATAAATGAGGTAGGAAACCCGACCATTTTGGCAACCTTTACCGTAATCGCTTCCGTATTGCCAATGGCGTTCGTCTCGGGCTTGATGGGGCCGTATATGTCGCCAATGCCAATTGGGGCTTCCATTGCAATGATACTTTCGTTGTTTGTGGCTTTAACGATAACACCTTATTTGGGCTACATTTTCCTAAGAGAAAAAGAGAAGCCTGCCCGCCGTGGTGGGAAAGGAAAAGCGCCAAAAGAAGAAAAACCTTTGGAAAGCACGCTTATCTATCGCATCTATTCAAAACTTGAAACCCCTTTGATTGAAAACAAAAAAACGCGCTGGCTATTTTTGGGAGTTACCGTGCTGTTGCTGTTGGGGTCTGTGGCAATGTTCTTTACCAAATCGGTTGCCGTAAAAATGCTGCCTTTCGACAATAAAAACGAAATGCAGGTAGTAATCGATATGCCGGAGGGAACTACTTTGGAGCGTACCGCAGTGGTTGCCCGTGAAATTGGACAATATCTTTCCACACAGCCCTTGGTTGTGAATTATCAAAACTATGTGGGCACTTCGGCCCCAATTACCTTCAACGGTTTGGTACGCCATTACGACCTTCGTGGCGGTAGCAATATGGCAGATATCCAAGTGAATTTGGTAGGCAAGGAAGACCGCAGCCTGCAAAGCCACGACATCGCGAAACAGTTGCGACCCGGGATCCAAGAGATAGGAAAGAAGTTTGGCGCCAATGTGAAGATCGTGGAAGTACCGCCCGGACCACCCGTGCTATCAACTATCGTAGCAGAAATTTATGGTCCTGACTACGACCAGCAGATTGCCGTGGCCAAAAAGGTAGAAAACATCTTGAACGAAACCCAGGATGTAGTTGATGTGGACTGGATGGTAGAAGCCGACCAAAAGGAGTACGAATTTATCATCGACAAGGAAAAAGCGATGCGCTACGGCGTGGCGCCACAGCAGATTGTCCATACAATGAATATGGCGCTTTCGGATAGGCCAGTAACCCATCTATACGATGAAAACGCCACCAATCAGGTGGGAATATTGCTTGCTTTGGATGAAAAGGAAAAATCCACCATCCAGGATATTTCGCAGTTGAAGATTGCTTCCAAACAGGGCAATATGCTTTCTGTGGGCGATTTGGTTTCTGTTCAAGAAAGCACACGCGCCAAGAGTATTTATCGCAAAAACCAAAAACGGGTGGTTTATGTGTTGGCGGATATGGCGGGAGAACTCGAGAGTCCTGTTTACGCTATTTTGGGGATGACAGACAAGCTGAATAATATTGAACTACCAGCT
>Ga0209344_10003904_pt1 | contig 14211 bp, 12 predicted proteins | sample Cruoilmetagenom6_FD_187293 | JGI IMG/M metagenome (GOLD analysis project Ga0209344, IMG submission 187293) | Oil polluted marine microbial communities from Coal Oil Point, Santa Barbara, California, USA - Santa Barbara Oil Seep Sample 6 (SPAdes)... | ecosystem: Environmental > Aquatic > Marine...
CGCCAGCGTAGGCAACAACATCCAGCGTCGACATGACGAGGCCGGCACCGTTACCGATGACACCTACTTCACCGTCGAGCTTGACGTAGTTGAGGTCGTTGGCCTTGGCCTTCGCCTCGAGCGGGTCAGCCGCTGCAGCGTCTTCGAGAGCCGCGTGCTTGGGGTGACGGAACTCAGCGTTCTCGTCGAGCGATACCTTGCCGTCGAGAGCAACGATGTCGCCGTCTTCGGTCAGCACGAGGGGGTTGACCTCAACGAGCGTGGCGTCTTCGCCCTTGTAGACGTCGTAAAGCTTGACGAAAACAGGGGCAACCTTCTCAACGAGCTCTGCCGGGAAGTTGGCAGCCTTCGCGATCTCGGTGGCCTTGGCGAGGTCGATACCCGTCAGCGGGTTGATCTCGATCTTGGCGAGAGCCTCGGGGCGCTCAACAGCAAGCACCTCGATTTCCACTCCACCCTCAACGCTGCACAGCGAAAGGTAGGAGCGGTTTGCTCGGTCGAGCAGCACGGAGAAGTAGAACTCCTGCGCGATGCGAGCACCGGCAGCAATCATTACTCGCTTGACCGTGTGGCCGTTGATGTCGAGACCAAGGATCTGCTCGGCTGCGGCGAAAGCGTCGTCGGCGTTGTGAACAACCTTGACACCACCCGCTTTGCCGCGACCGCCGGTCTTGACCTGAGCCTTGACTACAACGGTTCCACCGATTTTCTCGGCTGCTGCTTTGGCTTCTTCTGGGGTGTCGGCAATTAGGCCGGCAAGTACTGGTACGCCGTAAGATTCAAATACATCTCTGGCCTGGTACTCATATAGATCCACGCTGCTCATTCCAATCCGCGCGTAATGGTGAGTGGGGAAGGCGGCGAAACGGAGCTAAATTGGTCGGCTCCCAGAGTCGCGCGCCAATAGGAAAGCTTACCGTGCCTCACGTTGGGTGTTTTCCGATAGCGATGCTCGGACGAAAAAGATTCGCGATTCTTACGATGCCCCGCCTCGCAACCCGCCCGAGCAACTTAGATCGTCACGCTTGCACGCTGCTTCGCTTCTATGTAGGTTAGCCTTACCTAATCCAGGGTTGGGGGGTGACGGAAGTCGCTCGCCGACCGAGGCCAGCATTCATCCCGATAATGGAGTTACTTTTATGCGCCCACCCCGTCTACTGGCAGCAATACTTGCCACCGCGATGCTCGCCCCTCTCGCTGCCTGCAGCACGAACGCGCACGAACCCGACAATGTCACAGCAAGCGAAGGCTATCCGCTGACCATTACCCACGCGTTGGGCACGGCGACCCTGCCCGAGAAGCCGACCCGGGTAGCCACCGTCAATTGGGCGAATCACGAAGTTCCCCTCGCTCTCGGCGTTGTTCCCGTGGGCATGGCTGCCGCCAACTTTGGGGACGATGACGGCGACGGGCTGTTGCCGTGGGTAGCCGAAAAGCTGGACGAACTCGGCGCCGAGGTTCCCGTGCTGTTTGACGAGACCGATGGCATCGACTTCGAAGCAGTCGCCAACACCGATCCGGATGTCATTTTGGCTGCGTACTCCGGCCTCACCGAAGAGGACTACGCAACCCTGAGCGAAATCGCGCCCGTCGTTGCGTACCCCGAAGGACCGTGGGCCACCTCATGGCGCGATGTTATCTCGTTCAACAGCATGGGCATGGGAATGGCCGACGAGGGTGACGCTCTCATCGCCGACATCGAGGAACAGATCGCCGAAACAGTAGCGGAGCATCCACAGCTAGAAGACAAAGGAACAATGTTCCTCACCCACGTCGATCCCTCGGACCTCAGCGAAGTGAGTTTCTACACGCAGTACGACACTCGGGCAGCATTCTTCGATGACCTCGGGTTCACCACTCCGACAAGCGTGAGCACTGCCGCCGGCGACACCAACGCTTTCTCGGGCACCGTGAGTGCGGAACGGGTGGATGTTTTCGACGACGTCGACATCATCGTCACCTATGGCGATGAAGAGCTTGTTGAGCTACTCGAACGCGACCCGCTGCTCTCGCAAATGCCCGCAGTAAAGAATGGTGCGATCGTTGCGCTCGATGGCTCCGGCCCGATGGGCACAGCGGCGAACCCCACCCCCTTGTCGATCTCGTGGGTGCTCGATGATTACGTCGAACTGCTTGCGGCCGCAGCGAACAAAGCACGGTGACGCTGACCGCCACTGACATCGATTCGGGCGTCGCCATCGTGCGGCGCCCGAATCGCGTGCGCTTGTTCTGGCTTACGGTCACCACCGTGGTGCTTGCAGCACTCATGGTCAGCTCCCTTGTTATCGGTTCACGTGATGTGTCATTCGACGACCTCATCGCCGCCCTCAGCGGAACAATGAACAACATCAACCAAGCCGCAGTAATCAAACGAATCCCCCGCACCGTGCTCGCCGTGCTTGTCGGGGCTGCCCTGGGTTTGGCCGGCGGCATCATGCAAGCCGTGACTCGAAACCCACTGGCCGACCCCAGCATTCTCGGCATCAACATGGGGGCATCCCTTGCTGTTGTGGCGGGAATCGCCTGGTTCGGACTCGCCACTGCCACGGGCTACATCTGGACCGCAATCGTCGGTGCCGCTTTAGCTGCCGCGCTGGTGTACACGATTGGTTCACTTGGTCGCGGTGGGGCAACGCCTCTCAAACTCGCGCTCGCGGGCGCCGCCACCTCTGCGGCTCTTGCATCGTTTCTCACCGCGATCGCCCTGCCACGCGGCGACATTGCTGCCAACATCCGCTCGTGGCAAATCGGCGGCGTCGGGGGAGCATCCTTCGATAGCATCGTGCAAGTGCTCCCCTTCTTCATCGTGGGAGGAGCAATTTGCCTGCTCTCCGCACGAAGCCTCAACGCTCTCGCTCTCGGTGATGATTTGGCCGCAAGCCTCGGTGAACGCGTCGCACTAGTACGCGCAATCGCCGCGTTGGGAGCTGTAGCGCTGTGCGGTGCGGCTACCGCAATCGCTGGACCAATCGGATTCGTCGGCCTCGTCGTCCCCCACCTCTGCCGAATGCTGGTCGGGGTCGACCAGCGCTGGCTACTACCCTTTTCTGCTATCACTGGCGCCGGTCTACTCGTCGCTTCTGATGTCATTGGACGAATCATTGCGCGCCCCAGCGAACTCGACGTCGGCATCATCACGGCACTCGTGGGCGCCCCCGTATTCATCGCTATCGTGCGTCGACACAGGGTGCGTGCGCTGTGACAACCACCACTCTCGGCGCAGCGGATATAGCTCGCCATCGACACGCGCACGCAACCCAGCGAAGAACGATCATTGGTGCACTCGTCGGGCTCGTGATCGCACTCTTCGCCCTCAGCTTGATGGTTGGGCAATCGTTTTATACACCGTTGGAGGTCATCCGCGTCATTGCGGGAGACGATGTCGCTGGCGCAACCTTCGCTGTCGGGCGCCTCCGCCTGCCACGCGCCGCACTTGCCGTCGTCACCGGTCTCAGCTTTGGGCTGGCCGGCGTCACCTTCCAGACCATGCTGCGCAATCCGTTGGCGAGTCCAGACATCATCGGAATCAGTGCCGGGTCGAGCGCTGCCGCTGCCTTCGCCATCATCATTCTGGGGTTGAGCGGCCCCGCAGTATCGCTCTTCGCCATCGTCGCCGGCCTTGGCGTGGCACTGCTCGTCTACGGATTAGCTTTTAGCGGCGGCGCAGCCGGAACGCGGCTAATTCTGGTGGGTATCGGCATCGCCGCAATGCTCGACAGCATCATCAACTACGTACTCTCTCGGGCCGGCCAATGGGATCTTCAAGAAGCGCTTCGTTGGCTGACAGGCAGCCTCAACGGCACCACTTGGGCGCAAGTCATCCCTGCCCTCGTCTCCCTCGCCGTGCTCGGGCCTGCACTGCTCAGCCGATCAAACGACCTGAGATCGATGCAACTCGGCGATGACACCGCAGCGGCGCTCGGGGTAAGGGTGGAGCGTACTCGCTTCATCGTGATCGTCGCCGCTGTCGGACTCATCGCTTTCGCGACCGCGGCAGCTGGGCCCATCTCCTTCGTTGCGTTCCTTTCCGGCCCCATCGCCGCCCGAATCGTCGGGCCACGCGGCTCCCGCTTTCTTCCGGCGGCCCTCGTCGGGGCCGTACTCGTGCTCGCCGCCGACCTCTGCGGGCAATATGCCTTCGGAACTCGGTTTCCCGTCGGAGTGGTCACCGGCGTACTCGGTGCGCCGTACCTGATCTACCTCATTGTTAGAACTAACCGCTCGGGAGGCTCCATATGACCCACGACCATCAACTCGCCGCCGAGCAATTGACCCTCGGATACGCTGATCGAACCGTCATCGACGCTCTCGATCTCACCATTCCACCGGGGCTCATCACCACCATCGTCGGGCCTAATGCGTGCGGCAAGTCAACTCTCTTGCGCTCGATGTCGCGGCTGCTCGCACCACGATCAGGTCAGGTTCTCCTTGACGGGACTGCGGTGCACAGGATGCCCGCGAAAGAGCTTGCCCGCACCCTCGGCCTCCTCCCCCAATCTCCGCTCGCACCAGAAGGCATCACTGTTGCCGACCTCGTGGGGCGCGGGCGCCAGCCGCATCAGGGGCTTTTCTCCCGCTGGTCAACGGCCGATGACATTGCCGTTGCCGAAGCGCTCAATGCGACAGCAACGGCCGAACTCGCTGACCGGGCCATAGATGAACTTTCGGGAGGTCAACGACAACGGGTGTGGATCGCGATGGCGCTTGCTCAACAGACCGATGTGCTGTTGCTCGACGAGCCGACCACCTTCTTAGACGTCAGCCACCAGATTGAAGTTCTCGATCTACTCACCGACCTCAACCGCGCTCGCGGGACGACAATTGTGATGGTGCTACACGATCTCAATTTGGCAGCTCGTTATGCAGATCATCTCATCGCACTCTCCCGTGGTGAAATTCGTGCGCAAGGGTCACCGTCGACGGTGCTCACCGAGAAAGTCATCCTCGACGTTTTTGGAGTGAGCAGCCGCGTAATCATCGACCCGGTGTCGCACAAACCATTAATGCTGCCCATCGGACGCCATCACGCGATCGCTGAGTAGCAGTCGCCGGAAGTACGGCCCGCAGCGCGCGGTCAGGTGACGTGCAACGAGGTGCGACGGGGTATCTGCGCTCCTAAACTGGGGTCGTGCCTGCATCCGCCCCTCTCAGAATTGCGGATGTCTCTGCCGACGTCGCTCTGTTGGCCGGCGGCGGGGCGGCCATTCTGTTGCAAATCGCGCACCCTGCTGTGGGGCAGGCGGTCGCCGAGCACAGTGACTTTGCGCGGCGCCCCTTGGACCGCCTGAACGGCACCCTCACCTATCTCTATGTCACCGTCTATGGCACGCCGGCTGAGGCTGCCGAGGTTGCGCGGCGAGTGGGCGCGGCTCACCGTCCGGTGCGGGCCGACAGCTATGACGCCCGTGATCCGCAGCTGCAGTTGTGGGTGGCGGCCACGCTCTACGACACCGCCATGCGCGTGCGCCAGCTGGTGTTCGGGCCGCTGCGCGAAGTGGATGCCGAAACCCTGCTGGCTGACTACGCGGTCATTGCGACCGCGCTCGGCGTTCCGCACGCGCTGTGGCCGGCCGACCGTGCGGCATTCGCCGCCTACTGGAACGAGAGCGTGGCTTCGTTGCGCGTCACGGACGCGAGCCGTGGAGTTGCCCAGCAGCTGCTGCATCCCACCGGCGGACCGTGGTGGTTGCGCGCCTCGATGCCACTCGTTCGCGTGCTGACCGCCGGGTTGCTGAGCCCTGAACTACGCGAGGCCTATGCGCTCCCCCACCACCAGAAACGCTTCAACCGGATCATGCGGGTCACGCGCGCGGTGTACCCACATCTTCCCCGGTGGGTGCGCTTCGCGGTGCAGCGCCGGTATTTGGCGTCGTTCCGGCGGTCGCTGAACTAGCGCTGAGCTGCGCCCGTGTTCACTCCCGGCCATTCACTGCTGGGTATTCGCTACCGGGTCTTCATCGCTTGGTGTTCACCGCGGCAATAGTCAGGCACACTCCGGAGGACACCAGCAGGCTGATGCTGATCCACCAATTGTCCGAGCCGACGGGCAGCAGGACCCCATTCACGACGGCGAGCACAGCAAGGACGCCGCCTATTACCCACAGAGCGATGCGTAGTTCGCGCGGTATCGACTGGTTCATTGGCTTACTCTCCTCCTCGACGATTCGGGCTAGACGAGTTCGAACTCAATCGTTCCGGTAGCAATCTCGGCAGAAACGAGTCGCACGCGCACCGTGTCTCCGGCCGAAACCGTGCCGGAGATGCGGGCCGTAATTACCGGGTCCGCGATCTGGATGACGCCACCCTCGGCGCGCTCCGAGACCACCGTCGCTTCGAACTCCTCGCCCACTCGCGGCCGCAACAGTGCCGCTTCGATCACGTCTACCGACAAGCGGTCGAACTGCGACGCCAGCTGACTCGTGCGGCCCATGATCTTGGGCAGTTGCGGCAGCGCTTCGCGCACCCACTGGGGAACATCGCGACCAGCAACGATTGCCTCACACGCTACGAGAACGAAGCGGTCCACGAGTCGCCGCAGCGGCGCAGTCGCGTGAGCGTAGGGCGCTGCAACGGCGGCCTGGATGGTGTCTTCGGGCAGTTCGCCGTCGAAGGGCGTGTAACCGGCTCCGCGGAAGAGTGACGTGGCGGCGTGGGTCGCCGCGAGGGCGCGCGGGTCGGAGTGGTCGAGGGTGCGCAAGTACTCGCCATAGTTTTGGTTCTCAGGCCACGGGCATCCGAGGCTTGCTACCTGACGGCGGAACTGCTCAAGCGTCTCATCATCGGGCGCGGGCATCGTGCGCAGAATGCCCACCTTGCCCTCGAGCATGATGCGAGCGGCCTCCATGCCTGTCATGAGCGAGATGTGGGCGTTGTAGTCCTCGACGGGCAGCGATGCTCGGCGCTCGATCACATACTGGCCATCAATGACAGCCACTTCTTCGTCGGGACGGTTGAGGCTTGCTCCCCCGCGCTGGCGTTCGAGTTCGGTACGCAGGCGCCCAAACTCGGGCAGCAGCGAGAGCGATTCGTCCGCGCGGTCGTTGTCGAGCAGCTCTTGCACTTCGAGGTAGTTGTACTGGCGACGGTTACGCACTTGCGCCCGCACGAGCGTTGTCGCGATCACGGAGCCCGCGGCATCCAAGTCGAAGGTCCACACAAATGCGGGCCGGGTGGCTCCCGCGAGCAGCGACGCCGCATCTTCGCTGATGATCGTCGGATGCAGCGGCACCCGGTCGTCGGGACCGTACAAGGTTTGGCCGCGCTTGCGAGCTTCGGCATCAACGAGGGAACCGGGCAGCACGAAGGCGGGTACTTCAGCGATCGCGTACATCACGCGCAGTGTTTCGCCGGTGCGTTCGAGGTAGAGCGCCTGGTCGAGATCTGTGGCGCCCTCGGGGTCGATCGTGACGAAGGGAATGGCGGTGAGGTCGAGCTCAGGCGGCTCGAATGCAGCTACAGCAGCCGCAGCCGCTTCTTCGACTTCAGCACTGAATTCGGTGGGCAGCTTGAGCTCAACGCGCACTGCTGCGAGCGCCTTCGCGAGCTCATCGTCGGTATCGAGCGGTCGAACGCGCGGAACAACCAGCCGAGGCTCCCAGTGACGCGGCGTACCCGACTGCGGTGTTCCTTCGGAATCAAAGTTTCTCAATGGGAGCAATCTTGATCAGCAGGCGCTTGCGCCCTGCGGTGTCGAATTGAACGTCAGCAATGCTCTTCGGGCCAGCGCCCGTGACCTGATTCACGGTTCCGTCACCAAAGTCAGTGTGACGGATGCGGTCGCCCGCCGCCAGAGTGAGGTCGCCATTGTCGCGCACGGTAGCCGTGACCGCATTGGCCCACTCTGTCTTCGCGCGTGGAGGTGCTGGAGGCAGCCCACCGGATGCCGCTTGCCGCAGAGATCCAGCCCACGAGCCGCCACCGCTGTTGCCATCACGGCGAGCGTTGAGCGCCCTCGACTGAGTACCGCCGCGCGAGTTCGCCATTCCCGGCGATTGCTTCCACTCAATGAGTTCAGTCGGAATCTCTTGCAGGTAGCGGCTCGGCATTGCCACGTTGACCTCACCGAACTGCGCGCGAGTCATGGCAAGCGAGAGGAAGAGTCGCTTGCGAGCACGCGTGATGCCCACATAGAACAGGCGACGCTCTTCGGCGGGGCCACCGGGCTCATTGGCCGACATACGGTGAGGCAGCAGGTCTTCTTCAACACCGGTGAGGAACACGGAGTCGTACTCGAGGCCCTTCGCGGTGTGCAGCGTCATGAGCGAGACAGTTCCGCTCGAGTCATCAAGGTCATCGGCTGCGGCCACGAGCGACACTTCAGTGAGGAAATCGAGCAGAGTGCCGTCGGGATTGTTCTTGCCGAACTCCTTGGTCACAGCCACGAGCTCATCCACGTTCTCGGCGCGCGCTTCATCCTGCGGGTCTTGCGAGGCACGCAGTGCAGCAAGGTAGCCCGAGCGTTCAAGCAGTTCGGTCAAAATGTCGGCTGGTTTGGATGTTTCCACCTTCGCCATTACCTCGTCGAGCACCTCAGCCAAGCCGACGATCGCTTTCGTCACCTTGGGGCCGAGACCGAGTTCGGAAGCGTTGCGCATCGCATCGCGCAGGGTCATCCCGCGGTCATCCGCCCACGCCTGCAACGCGGCTTCGGTTGCCGGACCAATGCCTCGCTTCGGGGTGTTCATGATGCGGCGCAGCGCCAGCGGATCCGCCGGGTTAGCGACCGCGATCAGGTAACCGAAGGCATCCTTGATTTCCGCGCGCTCGTAGAACTTCGTGCCCCCGAGCACGCGGTACGGCAAGGCGGCGCGAATGAAGATTTCTTCCAGCGCACGTGTCTGCGAGTTGGTGCGATAGAAGACGGCTATGTCTTTGTAAGCGACGCCTTCATCGTGCAGCTTCTGAATTTCATCCGCCACGAATTGCGCTTCGTCATGGCCCGAATATCCGGTGAAGCCAACGATCTTGTCGCCAGCGCCAATGGTCGTGAAGAGCTTCTTGTCTTTGCGATCGAAGTTATGTGAGATCACCGCGTTGGCGGCATCCAGAATCGTCTGGGTCGAACGATAGTTCTGCTCGAGCAGAATCACGGTCGAGCGGGGGAAGTCGCGCTCGAACTCCACAATGTTGCGGATGTCGGCACCACGGAACGCATAGATCGACTGATCGCTGTCGCCCACCACAGTGAGCGAGGCCCCTTCTTCTTCGCCGCTGCCATCGTGGATGAGTATGTCCTGCGAAGCCCCGACCTGCTCCGGTGCTGGTGGCCGCGTCAGCTCACGAATGAGCGAATATTGGGCGTGGTTTGTGTCCTGATACTCGTCGACCAGAATGTGCTTAAACCGCCGTTGGTAGGTCGCTGCGATGTGCGGGAAAGCCCGGAACAGGTACACCGTCTGACCGATGAGGTCATCGAAGTCGAACGCATTGGCGTCGCTGAGGCCGTGGGTGTAACGACGAAAAACTTCAAGGAATTTCTTCTCCGCTGGGTCGTTCATGTTGGCATCTCGAGCGAAACCATCGACGTCGGTTAGTTCGTTTTTGAGCTGCGAGATGCGGTTGGCGGCCTTGCTGACCGTCAGGCCAAACATGTCAGCATCGAGCTCTTTGAGAATCCGCTTGAGCAGTGCCTTGCTATCGGCCGAGTCATAAATAGTGAAATTTTTGGAGAAACCGAACGCTTCCGCTTCTCGCCGCAGGATGCGCACACACGCCGAGTGGAAGGTAGAGATCCACATACCCTCCGCGGTAGTGCCGACGATCGCGGCTACCCGCTCACGCATTTCGGCGGCAGCCTTGTTCGTGAAGGTGATCGCCAAAATCTGGCTCGGCCACGCCTCCCGCGAGCGCAAAAGACCCGCGATTCTGCGCGTAAGGACGCTCGTTTTTCCCGAGCCCGCGCCCGCCACGATCAGCAGCGATGGCCCACGGTATTCGACGGCTTGCCGCTGACGCGGATTCAAGCCATCGAGCAAAGGGTCGCCAACGGGGTTGCCGTCATCAGAACGGCCAGGGTCAGAGGGGTCAAGAACTGTCGTCATCGCCCCTCGACTCTACCCGCGTGCGGCGACCGCGAGGTCGGGTTGGTCAGCGAAGACACCATCGACGCCGGAATCCATAATGGTGCGGAACTCGGCCATCCAGTCACCGTGCTGTTCTGGCAGTTTGCTCAATCGCAGGTTCTTCGGCAAGAAGCGATTCTCGGCCCGCAAAGTCCAGCAAAACACGAGCAATCCGGCGGCGTGAGCACGATTGACGAGATCGTTGGTGCCCGTGAGGTTTCCCGTGAGATCTTTCACCATCAGCATCTTCTTATCGACGCTGATCCCGTCGACCTCGAGAGCCAACTGAGCAAGCCCCTCGTCGGAAAGATGCTCAGCGTAACTGCGCGCTCGGGCACCGAATTTCGCAATCAGATCGGATGGTGCACCGCTGGACTCCAACAGGAAGACCAGCTTGCCCGGGACTCCCCGATCACGGATGCGGTGCAGCACACTCTGCTCGAACGATTCGATGATCATGTTGTCGGCCGTCGCCCACCCGCTCACGTCGCGGGCGAAGAGCTCGTCGAGCGGCAACCCGATCGAGTCGAAATAGCTGGCGTGCTTGATTTCGGCAACGATCTGAAGCTGGCGGCGCTGCGCTTCTGGGTGCTCATCAACGATCTGAAGGAGATCGCTCAGTCGAAGAATGGGGGAACCATCGTTATGGGTCGTGCTTGCTTGGCGCACCTCAGGAAGGCGTTCGCGCGCTCGAAGGCTAGAAAGCTCTTCCCACGTGAAATCTTCTGTAAACCATCCCGTGATCGCCTCACCATCGATGGTCTTAGAAGTACGCCGATCAGCGAACTCGGGGTGATCCGCCACGTTCGTCGTCCCCGAAATCTCGTTTTCGTGGCGCAGCACCAACACGCCGTCTCGCGTCGCGACGATGTCGGGTTCAACAGCATCCGCGCCGAGAGTAAAGGCCAGGTTGTAGGCGTCTCGCGTGTGCTCAGGGCGGTAACCACTGGCACCGCGATGCCCGATAACAAGGGGGCGGGTGTTGAGGCTCATCCCTCCAAGAATAGGCGCTCTGGCGGCCCCCGCTAAGCTTTATCTATGCCCGCGTGCTCCTCGTGCTCCGCCACCGTGAAGCCTGAGTGGAACTTCTGCATTTTTTGCGGTGAACCCACGACGGCAGATGCGCCGCGCCCGCAACCGCTCGAAACGCCGCGCACCAATCTGCTGGCCGTCTTGGCTCTCATCCTCGCCGCAGTGGGAGGCGCGCCCGCGCTAATTTTTGGGCACATCTCGGTTCGACAAATCAAAGAGACGGGGGAACGCGGACTCATCATCGCCCGCATCGCTACCGTGCTCGGTTATGTGTGGCTCGTGGTGTGGACGGTAGTCGCCGTATCCCTCTTCACTAATGCGAACTAAGTTTCTTGAACCGAGTAGGCGGTTGCCGCTCAAGTGGGGCCGCTACTCCGACCGCTACCTTGCTGGGCTCGTGCTCATCGTCGCCGGTGCCATTCACCTCCAAGGCGCCAACAACTACACCCTCATCATCCTTCTCATCGGCACGGTATCGACCGCGGTCGGTTGGTCAATCATGCCGGCGCGAGGCTGGCGGCGGCTCATAGTGGTACTGCCGGCGATCTCCCAGATCTGGATCATGCTGACCGGTCCCATGTCAATGTGGACCCTCACTGTGCCGTTACTGTGTTGGCTCATTGTGCGTCATCGCCCACTCGTGTCATATGTGGCGCTTGCGCTGCCCATCGCGAATGGCATCATCCTCCCCCGCTTCTTTCAGGAATACTCCTCGATGCCCGAAGCTCTCGCGATCTCATTTGTCGTGTTGGTCGCAGCAGCGTGGCTGGCACAGCTGATCGCTGTCAGCGCAGCCGCTCGGCGCTGAAACCCGGTAATTTTCAGCAAACTCCGGTAGTTTTGGGCGTGCGCCACAAACATGTGGCACCACACCAACCAGAGGAATCATGGCACTCAATAACCCCGCTTTCTCCCGCGATGCTGCTTTTAGCTCGCGCGGCGGAATCGCCGTAGCGAACCAGGTCTCCAACCAGCAGCTCAACGACATGTACAACCGTGAGTCGGCCCCCGCCTCCGGTGACGTCATGACGGTCGAAGATACGATCGCGAAGACCGTCGGAGCCTTCGCGTTACTGCTCGTCGGCGCCGCCATCGGCTGGATTGCCGATATGCCACTCTTGTGGATCGGTGCTGGCCTCGTCGGCTTCGTGCTCGCCCTTGTTAACATCTTCAAGAAGCAGCCCTCAGGCGCTCTTGTCCTTGCTTACTCGGCAGTTGAGGGTGTCTTCGTCGGTGGCATCTCGCGTTTCTACGAGAACGCCTACGGTGGGGTTGTCACGCAAGCCGTCATCGCGACCATCGTCGTTGTCGGCGTGACGCTTGCGCTCTTTGCCAGCGGCAAGATTCGAGCCTCGAAGAAGGCCACCAAGGTCTTCCTCATCGCGATGGTCGGCTACCTGATCTTCACACTGCTCAATATCGTATTGATGGCGACGGGCGTCATTCAGAGCACGCAGGGCCTCCGTGATTTCAGCTTCATGGGCATTCCGCTCGGCGCGATCATCGGGGTTCTCGTCGTGATCATGGCGGCGTACTCGCTCGTGCTTGACTTCGACTTCATCCAGAAGGGTGCCGCTAACGGCGCACCGCGCGCCTTCGGGTGGAAGGGCACCTTCGGCATCATGGTCACCGTGATCTGGCTGTACCTCGAACTGCTGCGTTTCTTCGCGATCCTTCGCGACTAGCGCCAGCAGTTCCTCACGAGAAAGCCCCCGTCACCTCGGCAGCAGCCGGGCGGCGGGGGCTTTCATCGTTAGCAGCCTCCGCCGAGACGGCCTCGAATAAAGCGCGCGAACGCCTGAAATGGCGTTCGCGTTCAGCGCGCTATTCCCACTCGATGGTTCCTGGCGGCTTCGACGTGACGTCGAGAACCACGCGGTTCACCCCATCCACCTCATTGGTGATACGGTTCGAAATCTTGGCGAGAACGTCGTACGGCAAGCGAGTCCAGTCGGCGGTCATCGCATCTTCCGACGACACCGGGCGCAGCACGATCGGGTGACCGTAGGTGCGACCATCGCCCTGAACACCCACCGAACGAACGACAGCGAGCAGAACAACGGGGCACTGCCAAATCGAGTCGTCGAGGCCCGCAGCAGTCAGTTCGGCGCGAGCGATCGCGTCAGCCTTACGCAGCAGTTCGAGGCGGTCGTGAGTGACTTCACCGATGATGCGGATGCCGAGGCCGGGGCCAGGGAACGGCTGGCGGCCAACAATGACCTCCGGCAGTCCCAGTTCGCGACCGATCGCACGGACCTCATCCTTGAACAGAGTGCGCAGTGGTTCAACGAGTTCGAACTGCAAGTCTTCGGGCAGGCCGCCGACGTTGTGGTGGCTCTTGATGTTGGCCGTACCGGTTCCGCCGCCACTTTCCACGACATCCGGGTACAGCGTTCCCTGCACCAAGAACTTGACGGGCTCTTCGCCACCCTGAGCTTCGAGCACGAGCGCCTCAGCGGCATTCTCAAAGCTCCGAATGAATTCGCGACCGATGATCTTGCGCTTCGTCTCGGGGTCAGTGACTCCGGCGAGGGCATCCATGAACTGGTCAACAGCGTCGACGGTGACGAGACGCACACCGGTGGAGGCAACGTAGTCCTCTTCAACCTGACGACGTTCATCCTGACGCAGCAAACCGTGGTCAACAAAGATGCAGACGAGCTGATCGCCAACGGCCTTGTGCACGATCGCGGCAGCAACAGCGGAGTCCACTCCACCAGAAAGACCACAGATCACGCGAGCCGAACCAACCTGCTCGCGGATGCGCTCAACCTGCTCAGCGATCACGTTGCCACTGTTCCAGTCGGCGGGGATGCCCGCAGCATCGTGCAGGAAGTTCTCGAGCAGCTCTTGACCGTGAGTGGAGTGCTTCACCTCGGGGTGCCACTGCACTCCGTAAAGACCGCGTTCCTTGCTCGCAAACGCGGCAACCGGAGTCGCATCACTGCTGGCAAGAACCTCGAAACCCTCCGGAGCTTCGGTCACAGCATCCCCGTGGCTCATCCATACCGTCTGCTCATTCGGCTGGTCGGCGAGCAGCGAGCCGCCGCCACCCTGAACCGTCATGTCGGTAGCGCCGTATTCACGCAGCCCGGTCTTAGCAACGGTGCCGTCGAGC
>Ga0209344_10003906_pt1 | contig 14206 bp, 15 predicted proteins | sample Cruoilmetagenom6_FD_187293 | JGI IMG/M metagenome (GOLD analysis project Ga0209344, IMG submission 187293) | Oil polluted marine microbial communities from Coal Oil Point, Santa Barbara, California, USA - Santa Barbara Oil Seep Sample 6 (SPAdes)... | ecosystem: Environmental > Aquatic > Marine...
ACTGGATGCATTTTTTCGAGCTTTAGACATTATTTTCAAAAATAGCTTTGTTCATTTGTGTCAATTTACTGTTATGAGGAGTAAAACACTTTATGAATTTACAACATTACTATTAATCATTAAATCACTTTTCTATTTATTCATTAAATCATTCTCTCATTAAATCGCTCTATAACTATATCACCTGAAAACCATAAGCATACGGATCATCTTCGGGATCAATGGTGATCGTATTATGACCATAAATTTTAGCCCAACCTATGATACTAGGAATAATCGCTTTTTTTCCTCCAATCATCGTCTCAGCTTCCACCTTACCAATAAAAGTAGATCCAATATAGCTTTCGTGAATAAATTGTGCACCCATTGTCAATTGTCCTTTTGCAAATAATTGTGCCAATCGTGCGGACGTTCCCGTTCCACAAGGCGATCGATCAATGGCTTTATCACCGTAAAACACAGCATTCCTTCCATGCGAATCCTTACTGATGCAAGTACCTGTCCATTGAATATGACTCACATCACGTATGGTTTCGTTTTCAGGGTGAATAAAATAATTGGGATACTTCTCGTTGATTCGCTCACGTATTATCTGCGAATATTGAATCAATTTCCCCGCTGAAAAATCCTGTACACCGCTAAAATTATCTTGTGGATCAATGATCGCGTAAAAATTGCCTCCATAGGCAACATCAAAATGCAGCGTACCCAATTCGGGACAATCAATCGTTAGATCTTCAGCAGCCAAATAGGAAGCGACATTGGTCAGTTTAACCCAATCAACTTTTTTGTTGCTTTGTTGGTATTCAATTTCAACCAATCCTGCAGGCGTTTCCATTCGAACCCTTCCCGGAATTTTTGGTTTAATTAGTTCTTCTTCAATGGCAATTGTTATTGCGCCTATGGTTCCGTGGCCACACATAGGAAGACATCCCGACGTTTCAATAAATAAAATTCCGAAGTCATTCTCAGGAAATTGAGGCTCAAAAAAGAAACTTCCGCTCATCATGTCGTGGCCCCGAGGCTCAAACATTAAACCTTTGCGGATCCAGTCGTATTCTTTAAAAAAATGTTGTCGTTTTTCACTCATCGAAGCCCCTTTGAGAGGCGGACGACCACTCGTAACTACTCTCACGGGATTTCCGCAGGTATGTGCATCGATACAATGGTACACAGATTTTGACATCTTATTTTAATATTTTTGGTAGTAATGCATTGGGAACATTCTGAAAAGTAAACGGCCTCACCCAGCGACGAATCGCCCCTAAACCTACCGCTGTAAATCGACTATCTGTGGAAGCCGGATACGGTCCGCCATGAGTCATTGCCTCACAAACCTCAACACCTGTTGGAACACCATTAAAAACGACGCGTCCCACCCGATCTTGCAAAGCTTGAAATACTTCTGTTAGCTTCGCATAATCCGATTTCTCAGCCATGATGGTTCCTGTTAATTGCCCTTCCAGTTGTTCGATAATTTGAATAAGTTCTGCTTTGTCGTTACAAATCACGACCATTGAAAAGGGTCCGAAGACCTCTTGATGTAATTTGGTGTTTTCTAAAAAGACAGCTCCTTTTACCGAAACCAACGCAGCTTGGGCATAATTTGGCCGTTCTGGAGAAGCAGCTTCATCAACCACCACCACGCTCGTTTGAGAACGTATTTCTTCTTTACTTCTCGAAAATCCTGCCTCAATATTGGGATGCAACATACAAAAGCTTGGTTTTTTTTCCAGTTTATTGGCTAAGCTTTCCATAAATTCAGAAGCTTCGGGACTTTTAACTACTAAAATTAGACCCGGATTCGTACAAAACTGACCCGCTCCCATCACGATAGAATCGGCATACATATTCGCAATTTCAGCACTTCGGGTTTCGAGGGCCTTTTGAGTAATGATCACAGGATTGATACTTCCCATTTCAGCAAAAACTGGAATAGGTTCCTCGCGCTTTGCTGCAAGATCATATAGGGCGCGGCCACCTTTTAGACTTCCTGTAAACCCAACGGCCTTGATGTATTTATTCTGAACGAGTAAACTACCCACTTCATTGCCATTGCTATTTAAATTTGAAAAGACCCCCTCGGGCATTCCTGTTCTATGTGCTGCATTCAGAATGGCTTCGGAAACCAATTCGGCTGTTTGCGCATGCATGGGATGACCCTTAGCTACAACAGGATTCCCCGCGGCTAAAGCACTTGCCGTATCACCACCCGCAGTTGAAAATGCAAACGGAAAATTACTTGCACCAAATACGGCTATCGGACCTATTGGAATCAACATTTTACGCGTTGCCTGATCTGCGCTCTGTTTTGAAGGTTCACGCCAATCATCTTTTTCAACAAGATCTGCAAAAGATTTTAACTGTCCGATCATTCGTCCGCGTTCGCCTTCCGCGCGGCCGCGTGGTAAGCCACTTTCCATCATATAAACGTCCAAAAGTGTATCGCCTTGCGCCAAAAGTTCTTCGGAAATAGCGTTGAGAAAGGCCGCGCGCTTTACGCCTGGCATATTACGATAGACCATAAATGCTTCCGAAGCAAGCTTACAAGCACGTTCCACTTCCGAAGGTGTCGCCTCGAAGATCTCCGTCTCATTTTCTTTATTTTCTTGCGGATTAAACGTTTTAAAGGTTGTTGTTCCTTCAGCATACTGCTCAAAACCAATTCTATTTTTCCCTGTGATCATCTTAATTATTTAAATTTTTATAGTCGGGTAACCACGGTCTATTTTTTAAACCTTGTTCGATAACCGCGAGCACATGTTTCCGTTCATCACCATACAAAGGTAATCGCGGTGCTCTCACCGTTTCAGAGCCCAAACCTGTGGCTACTTCTGCCAACTTAATATTTTGGACCAATTTCGGGTTAATATCTAACTCTAACAAAGGTAAAAACCAGCGATAAATATCGATTGCTTCTTGTATGCGACCAGCTTTTTGTAATTCATAAATTGCCACTGTTTCGGCAGGAAAGGCACAAACCAAACCGGCGATCCAGCCATCGGCGCCCATCAACAAACTTTCTAGCGCTAGGGTATCAACGCCGGTCATGATCTTGAGTCGGTTGCCAAAAGCATTTTTAATACGAGTTACGTTTGAAATATCTCGGGTTGATTCTTTTACCGCCTCTATGGTGTCACATTTCAGTAATTCTTCAAACATCGGCAAAGTGACTTCGATCTTGTAATCAACAGGATTGTTATATACCATGATCGGTAACGACGAGCTGCTTGCAACAGCCTTAAAATATTCAACCGTTTCACGATCACCTGCCTTATAACGCATGGGTGGAAGCATCATCAAACCAGAAGCTCCATCTTCCTCAGCTTTTTGCGCTGCCGAAACCGCTCCTTTTGTAGTTTGTTCCGCAATATTAATAAGTACAGGTACTTTGCCCGCAACCTTTTGAACAGTTGTTTTGGTCAGTATTCTTTTTTCTTCATCGGCTAAAGTACTTGCTTCACCAAGAGTTCCTCCAAGAACAACCCCATGAACGCCGGCATCTAGTTGCGCTTGGATGTTATGCTCAAACAACGAAAGATCTAATTCGTCCTCATTTGTAAATTTGGTTGTAACTGCTGGCATGACGCCTTTCCATTCAAACTTCATGATTTCAATTTTTAGTTTATCAAAAATAGGGTCAATTTGACTATAACTTCAATCACAATTTATCCAATACCAATACAATTTTATCCTTAAATAAAATATTATACATAATTTTGAATATTATTTGAACACTTATGAAAGTTTTACCGTTCACTATTCCGAAGCCAAAAAAGGACGCGCTCATTGTTCAAGAAGACAAACAAGCTTCGTTTTACGATACGCTACATCAACACGAGGAAATTCAGCTTAGTTGGATACGCCAAGGGGAAGGCTCGTTACTCGTGGGAGACACAGTAAATCACTACAGCACAAATGACGTCATTATACTCGGCGGAAATATCCCGCATGTATTTAAAAGTGATCCCCGAAAAGATCAGGATTCACATATGCTCACCGTATTTTTTACGATGGATAGCTTTGGAACACATTTTTTTGCGACTGAAGAACTGCGATCATTGCAGTCCTTCTTTAAAAAAGCAACACACGGTTCCCGTATTACAAAACCATCAGACAAGGTCAGATCGTTATTTCTTGCCGTCGAAAAAACTCAAAAAATAGATCGTTTCCTCTATTTTATACAATTACTAAAAACGCTCAATAGCGCTCGCTACGAACGCTTATCGTCTTATATTTCAGAAAAAAAGTTTAATGAGGTGGAAGGAAAGCGCTTAAATGCGGTATTTGCGTATACATTACAACATTTTAAGGAAGCCATCAGTCTGCAACGAATTGCGATGGAAGCCACAATGACACCCAACGCATTTTGTAAATATTTTAAAAAACATACGCGGAAAACATACGGTCAGTTTTTAAATGAATTACGAATTGAAGCTGCTTCAAAGGCATTGATTGACTTTCCCGAATCATCCATAACAGACATCGCAGAAACAAACGGATTTCAAAACCTTTCTAATTTTAACCGAAGATTTAAAAAAGAAAAGGGTTGTACGCCATCTGAATTTAGAAAATCTATTTCCTAGAGCTGCTCAAGCTCATCTTTAAGTTTTCGGGTAAGTTTTGAAACCACTAGATCATACGAGTGATCGATCAATGCTATGACCAATTTAGGCGGTACATTTCCGTCAATTTCAACACTGTTCCAGTGTATTTTGCTCATATGATAAGCCCCACGAATGCTGCCATCATATTCTTCACGAAGTGCTATAGCTCTTTCAGGGTCACACTTTAGATTCACTTCCGCAGGCACTCGATCAAGGCCACACAGAGCAAACATTTTTCCCATGACTTTGAAAACTAATGTACTTTCATCAAAGGGAAACGACTCGCTAACGCCTTTTTTATTGATACAATAACTACGCACCTCTTCAAAATTCATATCAGTCCATTTTATAGCCTAAGACTGGTTGATCATCGAAGAAAATAAGAAGGTGTTCGGCACCCAATTCAATGGGTATAGCAAAAACGATCGCGTTGTTTTCTTCGGAAAAAAGGATGGTTTTATGCTCTTTTCCGAAGGAATACGAGATCTTTTTAGGAGCATCGGCAACAATCTTAAAAGGGATCTCCCCAAAATAAGCTTCCGAAGAGAGGTGTCCGTTTTTTGGTGTTTCCAACTCCGAATAGCGCAACTCCTTTTTTATCAAAATAGGACGCTGTGCGAAATCTTCTCTGCTAATAATTTCGGAAACAAAGGCGTCTTCCAACATTTCGGGATAGTGTGTTTTAAAGAATAATTCTGGATTGGTCTTGTAATAGAAATACGATGGCTCCTTGATGAATTTCCCATTAAATCGCCCTGCTCCCCAAGTGAGATCAAAAAGATAAGGTTGCGCGTCGATCACTGCAACATTCCACATATGGTTGGTGTCAAAAGCTCTTCCAATATCCTTAAAATGGGTCTTGGTATCTCCGCGAACCACATAATTTGAAATTCCTTGCAATTCTAAAAGCCTTTCAAAGGTCATGGCATAGCCTTCACAAACGGCTAATCCTTCTTGCAGCGTAAAGGAAATGATCCTATTTCGGGTCTTTTCTTCTTTCTGATTGCGCTCGCGATAGTCTTTAAAGTTATAATTAAACATTTTATACGCCTCGGGATAATACGCGATGTTGTGAATCATCCAGCTATAAATGGCGCGTACTTTCTCCTCTTCCGAAGTAAAATCTCGTGTAATAAACTTACTGAGTTCTTCGGGAGTTTGTACCGTATTTGGGTAGAGTTGAATGGTGGCATCAACACGTTCATAATCCTGTGCGAAGCCAATATGAAATGTCAAACAGACAAGGATAAAAATTGTGCTAAGCCACTTCATTTTTAGAGAGAATTTGTTTGATTTGAGGCGTATCGAGCGTTAACGCCGAATAGTCCAGCTTCCAATTGATGGTTTCAACTAACTTTTCCATCAACTGAATAGACTCTAACGCTTGCTTCGTGGCTTCTTCCATCACGCCACTTCCGGGTACCTTATCGATGATGTGCTGTTTGGCTTCGGCATTGATCTCCGTAAGATCTGAAGCGGTAAACGGATTGAGCCAGCCTTCTTTTTTGTCATAGTACTTAAAATCGGTTTCCACCGTCATCAACTGCGGCTGTGGAAAATCATGCAGCGTAATTGTTTTCGTTTTGTTGTTGGCGTCCATCTTGATCTTCGAAAGGTCAAAACCAACATGGGCCTTGGCTTCGATCAATACGAGCGCCTTTTTCTTCCCAATGATCAAATTAAGCCATTTGTCTTTGACATTTTCGTAGTGATAAATTTCAGAGAAATCTCCTTCCACCGTAATTAGTTTACAGACGCTCCGGATCTTTTCCATCAAAATAACCGACTGGGTGGCCGTTTTGCTCTTTTTCCGCGTAGACGAAAAGCGCGCAAATAAAAAATACGCAATGATCGCACCAGCCGCAAGCCCTATAAAAAGTAACTCCATTTTATTCTTTTCCTATTGTACCCAAATGGGTATTTTTAAAACTATCTGTATATTTTAAGCCGTAGCCAAATATCCTATCCATCGCCGAATGTGCATAAAGGATTATTCCTATTAACAACCACGGTTCTCCCAACATAAAATAGCCCAACAACATACACACTATGGCAATGCCTTTATGATGAAATATATTGTAGGTCCATGCTCCTACCTTTGTATTGATCAAATAACCGATCATCCCGATGTCTGGCGTCAACAAAAGCAATGGAAACCACCACCAAGCATAATCTAATTGTGCAAATAACACGATGGCTCCCATACATTGAGCCAGCTCTTCTAATTTAATAATTCCTTTCATTACATTAACTTATAAAGTACAGGTTTACTAGGTGTTGCATCGTTATGAAACGGCGCGATCTGTAAATTTAAAAGGTATGAACCATCGGCAATATCATTCGATACAAAAATAAATTCGGTGATGGTCGCATCATATCTCGTAGCATTCGGGTAGTTCCAAAATGCTTTATGGGCCAACAACTTACCATCGTCTTTTTCTCTATCTACCGAAGGCAGATCGATCAGCAAATGCTTTACTCCTAGATCGTGCAAATAGCGTGCCGCTGCTTCCGCTACGTATGGCCAGTTGGTATGCGAATAATGCTTCGATTTCTTTTCGGATGTGTTGGGCAGTGTTCTAATCACGACTGCTTCGGGCGTTTTACCCGCTAATAATTTCTTTATTTCTGCTTCGGAAATAATGCGGTCTTCTCCCTTCATTTCGGGAGTTACCGAAATCACTTCCGCAGTAAAGAAAAAAGTTGTTAGCGCGTCATTTATCGAGTGAAATTCTTCCGAAATATGTCCAACACATTCGGTATGAGTTCCGTGGGCATGCGGATTAAAAGCGATATTATTAAAATTCACCGAAGCGCCTTCAGAAACCTTGGCAATCCAACCGTCTAATTCAACAGGTTTAATCACGGGCTTTTCCAAATACCAAGCCTCCGGATTCTCTGCCGTAGCGCGTAATGGGATTGAAATATCTAAAGGATGCTGAAGATCTATTTGATACGCTATATCGTGTATGTGAATGGTTGCTCGCATATAAATTTTAATAAGAACAATATACAATAATCTGCTACTATGGCATGCTTTAAAGGCCCTTAGTCCGTTAATTTAAAAAGATCGCTGGCAATACCATCGCTTAAAAACTTTCCTTTTTTGGTGACCTTTAACTGTTTTGATTCAAGCTCGAGCAAACCTAATTTTAAAAATTGTGCTGCCTGAGTTTGTAAATAGTTTACATAATTCTCCCCAAACTTACTTTCAACTTCGTCTAATGAGATCCCTGCCGCAACGCGCAATCGCGTCATGACATATTCGTTATATTTATCTCTTTCAGAAAGTGTTTCCCGCTCCAAAGGCAACTGCTGTAGTGCTATTTCCTTTATATATTTTGTGTTGTTTGCTACATTCCAACTTCGGGTATCACCGTCAAAACTATGTGCCGACGGCCCTACGCCCAAATAAGGCTTTCCATGCCAATAGGCTGTGTTATTTCGCGAATGAAATGCTGGTTTGCTAAAATTGGAAAACTCATAATTCTCATAGCCCGCCGTTTCTAACGCTTCAACCAACAATGTATGATGTTCTTGGGCTTGCTCATCGTTTACCGGAGCGATAAGTCCTTTTTCAATAAAACTTTTTAAGGCCGTCTTAGGTTCCACAGTAAGCGCATAACAGGAAAGATGCGGAACCTTAAATGACAACGCTTTTTCAATATTGGCAAGCCAGCGCGTATTGTTCATTCCCGGAATCCCATAAATAAGATCGATACTTATGTTGTCGAAATACTGTTGTGCAAACTTAATACTTGTCTCCGCTTCGGTCGCATTATGCGCCCGATTCATAAGTTTGAGATCTCCTTCAAAAAAAGATTGTACGCCAATAGACAATCGGTTGATCTGTGAATTAGCAAGTGATTTGATGGTGGCTTCGGTTAGGTCATCTGGATTTGCCTCCAAGGTAATTTCTGGGGCTTCGGAAACTTTAAAATTTTGATAAACCGCTTCAATAAGCATCGCAATTTCTTCGGAAGTCAATAAAGACGGTGTTCCGCCCCCAAAATAAATAGTTTCTACTTCCCCTTTCAATTCTCCCTTCCGAAGTTGTAATTCGGTACAAATAGCAGCAATAAGCGCATCTTTTTTCTTGAGAGATGTCGAAAAATGAAAGTCACAATAATGACAGGCCTGCTTGCAAAAAGGGATGTGGATGTAGATACCTGACACTAATTAATGATTTAATGATTGAATGATTGAATGATTGAATGATTGAATGATTGAATGAAAATATAAAATTCTTGCTACAGCCGTTCACTGTTCCCTAATCACAACTTATTTCTTCACCCTTTTATCGTTCTGTTTTACAAAAGCAGACCAGCCCGAATAACTTTTACCTCCTTCAATTTTTCCAGAATTATAAAAATGACACACCGCCGCTGCGAGTCCGTCGGTACTATCCAAATTCTTAGGAAGTTCCTTTATGCCCAAGGTACTTTGCAGCATTTTCGCCACCTGTTCTTTGCTCGCGTTTCCGTTCCCGGTAATGGCCATTTTGATCTTTTTGGGTGAATATTCGGTAATTGGAATATCGCGTGAAAGTCCGGCCGCCATAGCTACGCCTTGGGCACGACCCAGTTTAAGCATCGATTGAACGTTCTTTCCGAAGAACGGCGCTTCAATCGCGATCTCATCGGGGTGAAACGTCTCAATAAGTTCAATAGTTCGTGCAAAAATATACTTTAGGCGCACATAATGATTGTCGTATTTTGAAAGTTGCAACTCGTTTAATTGCAAAAACTCCATCTTTTTACCTACCACTTTTATTAGCCCAAAACCCATAATGGTGGTTCCTGGATCAATCCCTAAAATGATTTTTTCTGAAGGCATATACGACTTAAATTAAGTAACTTCGTTTTTGATGGTCACCCTATCCCACAAAGCTAAACAATATCTACTCGTTGCCCTAAAAGTTTTGATACTCGCTGCAACCTTTGGCTATGTCTACGTAAAATTACAAGACACCAACGCACAAACTATCGAGCAATTCACCACCAGTTTAACGTCAAATACCCAAATCACAGCGTATCTTCTTCTCTTTGTATTTCTCGCCATATCGAATTGGTTTTTTGAAATATTAAAGTGGAAAACCGTGGTCTCAGCGGTAGAAAAAATACCCTTTTGGACCGCCACAAAGCAAAGTTTATCAGCTTTAACTGTTTCGCTAATTACACCCAACCGCATTGGTGATTACGGCGCGAAAGCCATGTATTACAAGCCTTCAATACGAAAACAGATCTTATTGCTTAATTTTTTTAGCAATGGAATGCAAATGTGCGTAACGATTATTTTTGGGGTCATCGGACTCGCATTCGTGCATGCGTATTTTGATATATCGATATCGCTTTTTAATCTTGCGTTACTCTTTATCATAGTACTTCTTTTTGCCTTTTTAGCCTACCTATTTAAAGAGCGTGAGCTGTTGGTAAAAGGTTTTACCATCGCCAAAGTTTGGTTGTATCTCAAGCAACTTTCAGCGAAAATAAAACTAAAAACAGCTGCTTATAGCCTCATTCGCTACACGCTTTTTAGCCTCCTTTTTTATGCGCTGCTCCGCTTTTTTGGCGTCAATGAATCCATTTGGATCCTCTTACCTATCATTTTTGCCATGTATTTACTCGTTTCCATCATTCCCACACTTTTTATTTTAGATGTGGTGGTGCGTGGGGGCGTTGCCGTTTGGCTCTTCAGTTTGGCTGGTATTCCTGAACTGCCCGTACTCTGCACCGTTTTAGCCATGTGGTTACTTAATTTTGTGATCCCAGCCATCTGGGGAAGTTTTTATGTGCTCACTTTTAAGCCAAAGATAGCATGATCTGGTTCCTTATTATTCCTACGTTCTATGGTGTAATCATGCTGTTGTTTTTCTTCGGAAATGTAACGCGCTCGAGATTTGTTTCTAAAAAACAAATACCGCTAACGCGATTTTCGGTCGTGATTCCGTTTAGAAACGAAGCAGAAAACCTTCCGGAACTTCTGAATAGTTTGAGCGCTCTTCAGTACCCCCAAGAACTTTTTGAGATCATATTCATGGACGATGATTCTACAGATACTTCCGAAGAAATTGTTGCCCAATGGATGGCCAATTCGGCTCAAGATCTAAACATTGGTTGTATAAAAAACATTCGTAAAACGGCTTCGCCTAAAAAAGATGCTATCAACACGGCAATAGCCATAGCAACGCATGATTGGATCATCACCACAGACGCCGATTGTGTTATAAACCCACTTTGGCTGCAAACTTATGATGTTTTTATTCAAAAAACAGACGCATTATTTTTAGCCGCTCCCGTAGATTATACGCATCGTGATGGGTTTATTCATCAATACCAAACGTTCGATAATTGGAGCTTACAAGGCATCACGGCAGCAAGTTTTGCGCTTGATCACCCCTTGCTTTGTAATGGCGCGAATATGGCTTACAAAAAAGAAGCATTTCACCAAGTGGGCGGGTTTGATGGCAACCAACATATTGCTAGCGGAGATGATATTTTTCTGCTCGAAAAGATGGTGCGCACATTTCCGAAGCAGGTAAAATACCTCAAATCGAATGACGCTATTGTAACAACCAAAACGGAAATTTCGTGGAAAAAAGTGCTTTCACAACGGATCCGTTGGGCTTCTAAAACTTCAAAACAGCGATCGTGGTTGAATAAAATTTTGGGGGTGCTCGTTTTTGTGATGAATTTGTATGTGCTGCTTTTTCCGTTGGCATTGTGCTTCGGGAGAAACACATTTTTTTGGATGATAGGCATTGTCATTTTTAAAATGTTTATCGATAGTTTGATCATTGGGCAAAGCGCAGGCTTCTTCCGAAGAAAAATAAACCTCCTTTCTTTTTTCAGAAGTTTTATTGCTTATGCCGTCATAACAACAATTGTGGTTTTCCGAAGTTTGTTTACAACCTATCAATGGAAAGGCAGAATGCATCACCATTAAACCGATAAAATTTTTATCTTTAAGCTTTAAATCAAGCCCTTATGAAACGCCTACAAACCTTTTTGGTCTTAGCTTCCCTACTTGCTACGACCGCAATATTCGCACAACAACAATACACTGTTGACGGTAAGCAGTATACTTTACAAACAGAAGTTAATGGTCCGATTACTCTTTTATGGACGACCATTAATGGAGAATATCGCTATTTTATAAAGAAAGATGAAAAGCTTACTGAGTTAAAAAATACGCGTGTTGATGGCAATTATCAAGAAGAATATATAGATACTTTAATTTTGGAACGAGGTGATATAAATATTGACGTAAGCAAGGTAAAATTTACACGCCCGGGTCTTAAAAAGTTTGTGAATGCCTATAATGAAAAGGTAGATCCAAATTATACAATCGAAACCGAAAATATCGATTTAGCATTGCGTTTAGGTGGTTTTGCGGGAATTAGCAACAACGCTTACTTTGTAAATCCAGACAATGCCTTTCTGCCAGCATTTGGGATCGATTTTGAGATCATCGACAATGTAAAATTAAAGCGCCACGCTATTTTGTTTCAATTTACCCAGCTTTTGAGCAGTAGTGATTACAAATTTTCTTCTTCGGAACTATCGTTAAGCTATCGCTTTAAGTTTGTTATGCAGCCCAAATTTGACGTCTTTGTCACTGCCAAAGGTGCTTCTTATATAAATGTAAGTCGCGATATTGTTGTCCTACACGAAAATGACAACAAGGTGATTAAAAGTGTTTTTGGAGGTGATTTTAGAACACCCGGAAGCTTTGGCCTTGGAGCAGATATTGCCTTAGGAAAAGGATATCTCACGCTTGCTTATAATGACATAGTTGCCATTGGTCTAGAACAAGGCGATGAGTTTCCAGTCAATCTGACTTTAGGTTATAAATTCGCGCTTTAGTCGCCCGTTTGAACCACGATCGGTAAGGTAAATCGAGTCTGCACAGGAACGCCACGCTTGTAGGCTGGTGCAATTAAATGGATCTCTTCAACACTTTTCATCAACCAGTCTTCTAAGAGCGGAAAAGACTGCTGCAGCGTACTGTCTATGGCAATGTGTGTTACTTTGAGTGTTGCATTCTTTTCTACAGAAAAATTCATAATAATTGTATCCCGAAGCTGTATTGCGGTCTTTAATTCTTTCTCAGCGATCGTACCATAGATATGCTCAGAAAGCGCTTGTGTAAAGCAAGTTTTTTGCACCGCTTTTTCAGTTTCGTTCTCACAGTTCGGAAACGCTGGATATTGATCAACGCATTTCCAATCGATCGTTTTCATTTCTTGTTCGTAGAACGTCTCGGAAGTAATTTTTTCCGTATCAAAGAACTGGCAAGAAGTTGCCAACAAGAAGATACCAACAAAGAGTAGTTGTTTCATTTTCAGGAAAAAATAGTTCGTGAAAAGTACAAATTTACGCGAACATCGTACATACCTAGCAAGAATTCTTTCTGAAATAGCCATGAATAAACATAAAAAAGCTAGCTAAAATAGAATCATCTATCGCAGCTAGCTTTCTCTGTATAAAAAACCGAAACTAGATTTACTATTTTATTTCAAACATGATCGGCAGTGAATACATCACACTTACTTTTTTACCGTCGTTCATACCAGGCGTCATTTGCGGTAACTTGTTCAACACACGAATTGCTTCTGATTCAAAAGCAGGAAACTCGGCTTTTGCCTTAATATCTACCACATTTCCTTGGCGATCTATTTTAAATTGCGTCGAAATACGCTGTCTTCCCGAAACACTTTCGGGTGCTATTTTTGTATTAAATTCAGCACCTACAAAGGCAGCTATTTTTTGAGAAAAACAGCTTTTTAGCGCTTCTTTATCGCCTTCACATCCGGGATAAACCGGTACTTGTTGTATGGCACCAAACGGAATGGTCACTTGATCTTTCACATCATCAAACGACGAACTATTCACGCCTTCGGGAGAGGTTAAAACGTGTAATTGCTTTAAGGCATCTTCTTCTTCTTTAGAAATATTTCCTTTTTTCGCAACGGCCTCTAGCAGGTCGTTAACACGTTGAATGATCTCACTGTCTTCGCTTCCAGCGACATAGTCTGCACTCTCACTCTCTTCTGCTTTTGTACCAGCTTCGTTGGTACAGGCAGTGTACAATAACATTCCGCAGATCACCGGGATGAGGAGTAAATACTTCAGTAATAAAGGGTTCTTGGATTTTGATTTTTGTAACATAACGATTCGTTTTTTTACTTGTCCGTCGCCCTTTCCGAAGGAAAACTTCAGTCCGAAAACATTCAAGCGGATTAATGATTGATTAAAAAATGGATTTATAAATGAAATGGCTTCCGTTTGAAAAACTTGTGAAAGCAATGATTGGTAGTAAGCTTTTTTCGTGCTTTTACTGCTCGCTTGTGCATCGGCGATATACTCTTGAAGCGTCATGATGCGATTCTGAAAAATATACACCAACGGATTAAACCAAAAGAGGATCCGTTGCAGTTCAAAAATAAGCAGATCGGCTGTATGGCGTTGTTTAATATGGGTTTGTTCGTGCAATAAAATACTTTCTTTTTGTGCTTCGGAAAGATCTTCACCTAGAAAAATAGTATTGAAAAAGGAAAAGGCGGTATCGGTTTTAGGAAGAATCACCAATTTCATTCC
>Ga0209344_10003908_pt1 | contig 14204 bp, 4 predicted proteins | sample Cruoilmetagenom6_FD_187293 | JGI IMG/M metagenome (GOLD analysis project Ga0209344, IMG submission 187293) | Oil polluted marine microbial communities from Coal Oil Point, Santa Barbara, California, USA - Santa Barbara Oil Seep Sample 6 (SPAdes)... | ecosystem: Environmental > Aquatic > Marine >...
GGTTCAAAACGGTTAACACTGGTTTTACTTCCGCGAATACCTCCCGTGGTAAAAAAAGAAGTCATTGTATAATTTATAGCTTTTTGTAAAGGAGTAAAACTCTCATGCGCAGCATCTGCACCTCCAAAACAATGATAAAATGTTTTATTTAAGAATAAATCTACCGTTTTCAAATAATGTGGCGGCAACAAACAATCAGAATCAAGAATTATAAAATAATCTCCTTTTGCTTGATTCATTCCAAAGTTTCTTGAATCACCGGGACCAGAATTTTGTTTAAAATAATATGAAATTGAAAGCTTTTCTGAAAATTGTTCAACAATTTTTTCAGAAGTTTCCGTGGAGCCATCTTCTACCAATACAATCTCAAAATCTTCGTGAAAATTTAATTTTTCAAAACTTTCTAAAAGCTCCATAACTTCCTGCGGACGGTTATAGACGGGGATGATGAAAGAGTACATTCGTTGCATTGTGCAAAGTTAGTTAAATAAAAAAAGCCACCCACTTTCGTGGATGGCTTTTGATAAAAATTCAAAATATTTAGTTTTTCAATACTTTGTAAGTTCCAGTCTGTCCATCAACAGTTACCTTCATAATGTAGGTTCCAGTTGTTAAACCTGAAATGTCAAGATCAGTAGTAGTAGCACCAACTTTAGAGCTCAATACACTTTGACCTAACAAGTTAAAGATAGCTACTGAATCTATGTTGTTTACAGATTTCAAAGAAAGCGCTCCGTTTGTTGGGTTTGGATAGTAAGCAAAACCTTCCAATGCATTTTCAGAAACCCCAAGGATTTCTCCTTTAGCAGAAGTCCAAGCTACTTGGTCAGCACCACCGTTGAATAGACCAACTACAGTAGAAGCACCGGTAAGTACATCAACTCTTCTCCACTGTCCTTGGAATGCACCTCCATCAAAAGCAGATAGGTATACATAACCTGCATCACCTTTAATATAAGTACCACCTTGACCAAAGTTAGCATCAAAACCTAACGAGCCTACAATAGAAGCAGTACCAGTTCCAAGATCAACATAGTAAAAATTGTCATCAACAATATCATGGCTGTAGCCATCACCGTTCTCATCAATCATTAATGAGATACCACCAGCCATGCCTGTCGCACCTACTGTAGTAGCAGTAGCAGCACCAATGTCAATAGTAGATAGTGTAGATGTTGTAATGTTAGTAGAAATTGCGTACAATGTACCACTGGTAGGGTCAAATTCCATACCTGCCCAAGTTTCAGAACCAGGAGCTGCAATGCTACCAAGAGAAGTGTAAGCACCTGTTGCTAAATCTACACTGTAGAAAGCACCACCGTTATCAAGAACATAAGCAGTTCCATCATCGTTAGGATCTATTGCACCAGCGTTCTCAAAACCAGCTGCTGGAGAAGCTCCAAGAGTTGTAAAAGCTGCTGGATCAGCAGGATCAAAAGTGATTAAGCTAGCAGTTGAGTTATTGATACCGAATACTTCAGCTGGATCTGCACCACCACCTGGCTCATCATCACCAAGAACGTTCCATACAAAACCTTGGCTTAAACCTAAGTCGAATAAAGGAGTAGGAGTGTTCGCACCACAATCAGGAGCCATAATATAACTTGGTCCAGTTTCACCATCATTATTACAACCAAAACGCATAAAGTTAGTATCTGTACCATCATCTACCAATACAAGTTCCATAACCATTGCTTCGCCAGCAGGAATCATAGCTGAAAGAGGCAAGTTAATCATAGTTTCAAAATCTGCGTTTGTTGCCATATGAACTGCAGTTCCTTGAAGAGTCAAAGTTCCACCAGGAAAAGAACCAGGAGTTGTAGAATAAATATTTGCAGTTATTGGAAAACCAGATGGAGTTGAAATGGTACCCATTGCAAATTCTACAGCAGTAACTTCCAAACCGTTCATAATACCATAATCTCCAGGAAGATCAAAGGCTCTATAAACATTATTGTTTCGGAAGCTTGTTGCAGATGCACAAGCAATCTCTGCGCCAGACTCAATTGTCTGTGTATTGCTTTGTGTGATTACAACTGGAGCTATATTCTGGATTCCATTGTAATGCACATTTAGCATACGTTGCTCTTGCGGAGTAAAATAATCATTAACATTTCCTGCAACATTTCCAATGTTTTGAAGTCTTGTTATTAAACTTTCAATTGTCACCGGAGTTTGTGTGCTTGTGTTAGTTCCCGTAAAAGAGCTTTGCGCATTCATTAATCCAACGGATCCAATGAAAAAAGCTAATAGTAATGTAATTTTTTTCATAATAAAATTTGTTTTAAAGGTTAAATTTTTAATATTAAAGGCTAAAGATATTCAAAAAAGATTGACTCCAAAAATATTATAGTTAAAAATAAAAAAAAAAGCCACCCACTTTCGTGGATGGCTTTTGATATAAATTTTAAAAATTAGTTTTTCAACACTTTGTAGGTTCCTGTCTGTCCTTCAACAGTAACCTTCATAATGTAGGCTCCAGTTGTTAAACCTGAAATGTCAAGATTAGAAGTGGTAGCGCCAATTTTAGAGCTCAACACACTTTGACCTAACAGATTAAAGATAGCTACTGAATCTATATTGTTTACAGATTTTAGTGAAAGAATTCCGCTTGTTGGGTTTGGATAATAAGCAAAACCTTCCAATGCATTTTCAGAAACACCCAATGGGTCACAGTCACCTTCGAAGTTATAAACAAAATCGTCAGCACCCGTAGCAACATTCCATGTTGCTCCACCATCAGCTGAGAAGACGGCAGGATACCCCACAATACTTGCAGTTGTTATTTCCCAATAACCTGGACCACCAGTACCAGCAGAAGTAGTAACATTAATATCTACCCAATAGGTTGTTGGAAATGCAGCTTGGCCAGCCAATGCAATTGGAGCAAGATCAAATACAACCTCCGTAACATCAAGACTTGAAGCTGCAGGGAAATCACCAACTACTGTTTGTGAACTTGGAACAACACCAGTTTGAGAAGCTATAACATTTCCTGGATCTGGAAGTCCTCCAAAGTCATCAGCATATACAGTAACATCAGCAGATAAAATTGTATCACCATCAGGCATTATAAAGTTGACAGTTGCTTTATTAAAGTTCATATTTTCATTAGTTGCTACAGTTAAATCAGCAGCTACACGTTGAAGGGTATCTACTGAAGAAGTGTAGCCATTTTCAAATCCGTTTGATGGATTGGACTCATTACAAGCTGTACCACCACCAATAAGATCGCCATACATTACAAAAGGCATACCTTGTGCTGCAAGTGCTCCAGCGTCTTCAGCTGCAATCCATAAACCAGCTTGGTTTTGAAGTGCATTTCCTGTTACTGCTGTACCTGTAATTACAATTGGCGGAGCCCAAGGTCCAGAAGCACCGGTACCTTCAAAGCTATATTCAATCCAGTAAGTACCAGCTGTTAATGATAATCCAGTAGTATTGGCAGTAACTCTTTGGATTTCTCTTGAGGTATCACCAGGCGCGCTTTCCAATTGTCTAAAAGCATCCGTTGCAGTAGCTGTATCAAGGATGTCTGTAGTTAGATCTCCCCAAATTACGCTAGCACCACCCCCACTTGGGTCACCGTCCCAAACCTGCAAGTATAATGCATTAATAGATGGAGCAGTAGATCCTGTTTGATAAGCAAAAACGTCAATTGAAGTAATGTTATAATCGTCAGCAAGAACAACGTCATCTGCCATACTGTTACCAGCAGTGAATTGAGCACCAAATCCATACAAGCTCATTCCCAATGAAGCATCTTGTAAGAAACTAATATCTGGAGGACCAGCTACATTAAAGTAAGGGCCGTTGTCATAAACAATTGCATCTGGAGATTGGAAATAATAGGTTCCGGTAAAAGGAACACGTAAATTATCATCTCTTTCAATTGTGGAAGTTATTCCAGTAGTTTCTCCTACTGCTGTCCCCGTGGAATTATAATAAGCCGCAGGAAGTTGGACAGTTTGCGAATATTGATCCGCAGGGGCATTAGTTGCTTTGTTTTGGCTAAATCCAATAGCGCAAAAGCCCATAAAAATTAACATTGTAATTTTTTTCATAATAAAATTAGATTTAAAAGTTAATATAAAAGTTTTAGTTGTAGTAGGTTAAAGATATTCAAAAAACACTCTAAATCAAAAAAATATAAATAAAAATTACATACAGCAACTTTACATAAAATAAAAAGCCGCCCACGAGTGTGGGCGGCTTTAATTAAAATTAAAAAATATGGAATTATTGTTTCAGCACTTTGTAAGTACCTGTCTCACCATTTACAGTAACCTTCATTAAATAGGTACCTGTACTAAGACCAGAAATATCAACCTGTGAAGTTGTTGCATTCACACGGCTTTCGATAACCAATTGACCCAAAAGATTGTACATCGATACGTTTTCGATGTTCTCAACACTATTAAGGTTCAAGATACCGTTGGTTGGGTTCGGATAATAACTGAAACCAGCAATGGTATTCTCTGAAATACCGATGTTGGTACCGTCTATCACGATATCAGTAACAGCTCCTGTATTCATTACAAACACATAATATGCTTGACCACCCAAAGTAAATATTGAAGCGGATGTACCTGGCGCACACTGATTGGTCTGTTGCGGAACAAGAGTAAGGTCTGTTTCCACAGCGTTCTCATTTGGTGCGGTATAGAAAGTAACCGAACTGGCACCGCCAGGAGTTACGATCGTTGCATTAGCAGTACCGTCTCCGGAAGGAACAAAATTGTACCAAACACCGTTGGCGCCGGTAAGATCACAGTTCACTGGATTTCCATCCTCTGTAGTAGCTGCAGGCATCGCTACAGAAGGGTCAGTATAAGGGAATCCTATTTCATCAACATCTATCGAGTTTACGATCATATCGTTCGGCGGAGGTGTTGGAGAGCAGGTAACATCCATAGTGAAATTACCAGTAGCACCACCAAAGCTGTGGATAAGAATATAGTACTCAGTATTTCCATCACTCGCAAAAGTGATTTCAGACTGAAGTCCACAGGCATCATCGTTTCCGTCAATACAAACAAGTGCAGCGCAGGTTCCGCTGTAAACTGAAATCTTAGAATCGAAATCAGTACCATTACACAGTGATAAGGTAATATCACCTGGAAGACCACTATTGTCATTCAACTTATACCATACTCCAGGAGAGGTAATTGCTGGACCACAAGCAGGTGCTCCGGAATCAACAGTTGCACCAACTGTAGATCCAGTAACCGAATCACCACAGCTTACCGCAATAGCTCCACTACAATCATCGTTTGGCAATGGATCCTCACAAGTTATATCAAGACTAAAATTACCAGAATTAGAGCCGAAACCTTCTACCATTATATAGTAGGTAGATGTACCGTCTGAAGTGAAAGACACTTCTGACTGAAGACCGCAAGAATCATCGTTGAAAGCAAGCTCGTTTAAAAGGTCACAATCGTCAAATACACGAAGTACAGAATCATAATCGGTTCCACCACCACAAAGTGAAATAGTAACCAACTGTGAAGTGCCATTACCAGTGAATTTATAGAATACATCTGGAGCAGGGTTTCCGCCAGAGTCAGTAGCAGTTAAAGTTTCTCCTGTTACGCTGTCACCACAAGCAAGAGCTATGGCACCAGAACAATCGTCATAGTTTCCACCGCCTCCAATTGGAGAACAAGTTGCAGCAAAGGTATAAACGCCTTCATTAGTAGGCTCGGTAATGAACCCTGCTACTCCGTCGTCATAGCTAAGTCCAAAGCCTATTACAGCAGCGGTCGAGAATTCCCAGAAAGTGTTGCTTCCGTCTGTTGGCTCAAGAGATAGCCCAATCCAATAGGTGGTAGCTGCCCCTACTTGCCCAGGCAAGTTAACATCAGCGATATCAAGTTCTATGCTCCAAGCATCAAAACCAAAGTTATTACCAACCACGACCTGCGAATCAGGGACCAAGCTTGTTTGAGAGGTTACAAGTGTTCCAGGAGCTCCTGAACCATTGTCTTCATAGATGAAAACATCTACGTTATCAGCATTTACGCCAGAACCAACACCTCCGATAAAGGCATTAAAGGTAATGGACTCTAACAGCATGTCTTCACCATCAGCAACTGAGATGTCATTGGCGGTAATACGACCCAAGTTTTTGGTGAAACTCTTACCGTTTTCAAAAGCATTGCTAGCACTAGTAAGATCACAAGGATTTCCACCGCCTCCAATTGGAGAACAAGTTGCAGCAAAGGTATAAACGCCTTCATTAGTAGGCTCGGTAATGAACCCTGCTACTCCGTCGTCATAGCTAAGTCCAAAGCCTATTACAGCAGCGGTCGAGAATTCCCAGAAAGTGTTGCTTCCGTCTGTTGGCTCAAGAGATAGCCCAATCCAATAGGTGGTAGCTGCCCCTACTTGCCCAGGCAAGTTAACATCAGCGATATCAAGTTCTATGCTCCAAGCATCAAAACCAAAGTTATTACCAACCACGACCTGCGAATCAGGGACCAAGCTTGTTTGAGAGGTTACAAGTGTTCCAGGAGCTCCTGAACCATTGTCTTCATAGATGAAAACATCTACGTTATCAGCATTTACGCCAGAACCAACACCTCCGATAAAGGCATTAAAGGTAATGGACTCTAACAGCATGTCTTCACCATCAGCAACTGAGATGTCATTGGCGGTAATACGACCCAAGTTTTTGGTGAAACTCTTACCGTTTTCAAAAGCATTGCTAGCACTAGTAAGATCACAAGGTCCTCCTGTGCCTCCGCCACCATCACAACTATAGGTTCTAAAGGTATAGTCGAAATTTGCGAAAGGTGTATAATTGTTTGCAAACACATTTCCTCCAGCATATGGATTGTTAAGTGCGCCTGCGATACAAGGCAATGTAGGGTCCCCATCAATAACAATATAATAAGTATTACCAACAGTAACATTTACTACTGGATCCCAAAAAACATCAGCCCAAACGGTACCGTCGGTTTGACTTGTTCCGCTAGCAAGCATCGTTCCGCCTGCATTTGGAAGACCGTCCCATAACGATAAATTTACGTCAAGTCCAGTAGAAGTTGCTGTAAACATAATACCAGCTCCTGCAGATTGAGCTTCCAAAGGCATGTAAGACTGCGCCAACCCACCTTGAGAAATATTAGCCATACAAGCATCAGTAAAATCTTGGTTTACTTCTATAACTGCGTTTGCACAAGCGCCCCCGCCACCGCCACCGGTTGTAACATTTATAGAATAATCCTCAGCTTGACCAAAACCTGTTGCCAAGCAAGGGTCTAGATAATTGGTCGTTCCAAATTGTTTTTTAACCCTCATTCTGGTAGTTCCAGCCAAAGCTCCTGCAGGAACGTCAATAGTTCCATTGGATTGCTGACCATCAACCCCAGTAGAGTTTATAAGAAGATCTGTAATTTCATATACTTCTCCCGCATCGTTTAAAACTCCGTTTTGATTCCAGTCTATAAATACAACAAAGCGGTTTGTGAAGTTTCCATCTGTATTTCCTTCAAGAGCAATTGGATAACTCATTCCGGCTTCCATATCGCCACTAATAGCTGTAAAATCTTCGTGATCGGGCGTACCGTTTACCGCAGCATCTGTTACATTGCTTATTCCAGCAACTTCTACCAAGGTAATAGGTTCAACATTTGAAGTGAAATCAAGCGGACCACAGTAAGGGGCCGGGAATGCTCCACCGCCACCAGCTTCTTCTCCAACAATATTCATGACCATATGTTGATTAGGAAATCCGATTGCAGTTAAATCTGTAGGAGTGCTTATAGCACAAGCAGCTGACATTATCCAAGAAACTCCAGTTTGGCCACCAGTATTAGAACCGGGGAACCATGAAGCAGTAGCGCCAGCATTTATCTTAAGCTCATAAATCATAATTTCTCCCGCAGGAATGGTTGCTGTTATTGGAACTGAAACCACAGTACCCGCATCAGCTACGTTTGAAACATAATTAGCTGTGCCCTGAAGAGTGGCAGAACCTGGATATCCACCTGGAAAAACAGTTGTTGTTGAGTAGATGTTTATGGTCAAATTGGTTGCACCAGAAACAGCTTCTACTGCAAATTCTGCACTGCTTACATCGAAATCATCAGTGATGCCAAAATCTCCAGCCAAATCAAAATCTCTGAAAAAACTGTTTTCATCTGGAATACCCCCAGCATTACATGTTACTGAATTACCTGCAACAATATTTTGGGTAACACTGTGGGTAATAGTTACTGGTGCCCTATTATTATAAAATAAGTCAGGCTGCATATTTCTAGATGCAGTTCCAGGAGGAGGGCCCACTACAGTTCTTAATGAACTATTAGAGGCACTTAAAGACATTGGTCCAGAAAAATTTCTTTGGGCAGGAACAACATCATCCAAAGAAGTAGCAGAACGGCCTTCATAATTAACTTGAGGGGTCGTTTGCTGCTTATTGTAAATAACAGGATTATTTTCTCCTTTTTTCATCCCACCAATTTCAGAGGGACTATTAGAAAGGTTTGATTTAACAACAGCTTCCTTTTTTTGCTGCTGATTGTAATAAACAGGGTTATCAACCCCCATTGATTTTACCTCATGCTGACTATACCCTAAGGCACATGTCATGAGAAAAATTAACATAGTAATTCTTTTCATAATTAAATTAGTTTAGTTAGTAATCAATTTTAAAAGCTTAAATCTATTCTAAAAAAACCAAATATCAAAGGTTTTGACTATAAGATTATTATGTCATCTACAAATTAGTGAAGAAGGAAGCTTTATGAAATGACAAATAGACACTAGCTGTATAAAGTTTTCTTTAGTTAAATGACATCAAAGAGAATAAATTCTCAAAATCTTTTGGAGTATATAAAAAACCACCCACAATAAGTGGGTGGTTCTAATTAAATTTAAAATATATGGAATTATTGTTTCAGTACTCTATAAGTACCTATCTGACCGTTCACAGACACTTTCATTATATACGTGCCAGTGCTAAGACCAGAAATATCAACTTGTGAAGTTGTTGCATTCACACGGTTTTCGATAACCAATTGACCTAAAACATTGTACATCGATACACTTTCGATGTTTTCAACACTATTAAGGTTCAAGATACCGTTGGTTGGGTTCGGATAATAACTGAAACCAGCAATGGTATTCTCTGAAATACCGATGTTGGTACCTTCTATCACGATATCGGTAATTGCCCCTGTATTCATTACAAACACATAATATGCCTGGCCACCCAATGTGAATATGGAAGCGGATGTACCTGGCGCACACTGATTGGTCTGTTGCGGAACGAGAGTAAGATCTGTTTCCACAGCGTTCTCATTTGGTGCGGTATAGAAAGTAACCGAACTGGCACCGCCAGGAGTTACGATCGTTGCATTAGCAGTACCATCTCCGGAAGGAACAAAATTGTACCAAACACCGTTGGCGCCGGTAAGATCACAATTCACTGGGTTTCCTCCTTCTATAGTAGCTGCAGGCATATGAACCGCAGGATCAGTATAAGGGAATCCTATTTCATCAACATCTATAGAGTTAACAATCAAATCGTTTGGTGGTGGCGATAGCGCACAAGTAACATCTGCCTCCCATCCAGACTGTGGAACAGAAGAGTCACTCATAAACACGAAAGTCAAAGCACCGCTTGGATCAGTTGAAACAAATGGGCCAGGTATGCTAGTACCATAATAACCTCCAGCAGGGAAACCACTATTGGTAGGTGGGTTTCCACTTGAAATTATTGGGAAGCTGGCATCCGGACCATCATAAACATATAGTGCATCCCATGTAGCTTCAACCTCAAAGGCCGTGAAAGTTACCGTTACAAGTTCACCCGGATTTTCTGGGCTAATTATAGTTGTAACATTTTCACTGTTTTGATAATCTCCACCTGGACCTCCAGTATCATAGAATTTTCCGCCACAGGCCGGAGGAGTTGCAAAATTAATTGGCCCAGCAAGTTGACTTAGTCCATCAGAATCACAATCTGCCACCACGTAGAAATCATAGCTTAAACCGCCATCTAATCCTGTTGCAGTAGCAGTTGTTGTACCAGCAGGAACAGTGCCTGTTGCCACTGGCGGATCGGAAATTGGATTTGCCCCTTGATCAAAAACATACCAGATATAACCACTGCTGGCGTTTGGCTCAGCAGTCCATGAAAGATCGGCAGTAGTTGGTGTAACATTTGAAACCACAAGATTTGTTGGCTCAGGACATGCTGGTGGAGGAAGTGTTTCGCCTATAGAAACCCATGCTACTTGCGTAGTAGCAGCAGTAGTAACAATCGGGCCTATTAAAGTAGATGCTCCAGTTGTTAAATTTACTGATCTCCATTCACCTGCAAAGGTTCCGCTGTTGAAAGCAGACATATATACCATATCTGTTGTTGGGTCATAGCACATACCTTGACCAAAATTAGCATCAAAACCAATATTACCAATAAGTGTTGCTGTTGCAGTTGTAAGATCTATAGAATATAGATTATCACTTACTAGCTCATAGGTATACCCTACTCCAGCACCGTCAATGGCAAGTGCTATTGGAAGATCAGCTGGGTTAATACCTGTTGCGCCAACCAATGTAGCAGAGACTCCAACCGGATCTATGGTATAAAGGTCTGCACCTGCAATAGCATAAAGTATTCCGCTGCTGCGATCAAATTCCATACCTACCCAATCTCCAGGAATATTACCCAATAAAGTGTAGAAGCCAGATGCAACATCAAAAGAATAGAACTGTCCACCATTGTCAAGTGCATATCCGGTAGTTGGATTTGCAGGATCAATTGCTCCAGCATTTTCAAAGTTTACAGTAACTGGTGAATCACCAAATACCTCAACGGTTGATGGGTCTGAAACAGGGAAGCCAATAAGTTCAACATTACTATTATTCACTCCATAAGCAGTTGCAAGTGCTCCACCGCTACCGCCATTATCGACGCAGTATCCAATACTTCCATTCCAAACACGTGGGTCAAAAATAGGATTCGTAAAAGGCACATTACTTGCTGATCCCAAATCTAACGTTATATCACCATTTGAGTAGTTCTGATTTGTTCCATCACCGTTGGTATATGCATGTGTATGTGTTGCATCAAAAACCAATGCAACTGCATATGTTGTATTTGCAGACATAGTAATAGGAACATCTAATGTAGCAGTTGAAGGAAGTCCAGCTCCAGCCCCAGTACCTGATCCCGTAGCTGCCGAAGCACCCCAAGGTGTAGGATTGCCTTGATTGCCAACATATGTACCCTCAAATACATATACATCCATGGTAAAAGGACCAGATTCAGGCGTATTCATATCAATAGTTGTTATGTCAATATCTGAAGCTCCCACAGTAATGTCAAAATATACAGCTCCTCCAGGGTTACCACCGTTTCCACCAGCATATAGCGTAGCTAAACTACCGGGAGTACAGCCACCGCCGCCGCCAATAGGTTCGCAATTACCCGAAACAGTATAAACAGTATTCCACATACCATCAGCAGGTAGCGTTGAAGTCCATCCACCATTTGCTACATCATAATGTACCCTATAATCAGTTCCAGGGTTAGGAATACTCGTTGTTTCCCAATATGCATCGGATACTGGGTCTACAGGATTTGGAGTTTCAACACCTATCCAATAAACAGTTTCAGAACCCGAAGTTCCATTAAGCATTACTGTTGGCGTGATATCCAATACAATTGAAAGCACGTCTCTACCAAATGCAGTACCAATTACTGTGGAAGATGTAGGGACAATTGTCATAATTGAACCAATCATCGTACCCGGCATACCACCGGCATCTTCATAAAAGGCAACATCTATAGAGTTGAAACCTCCATTGTTAATCATATTTATTGTAAGTTGATCTACTTCGAAATCAGTATCAGCCTCAACGATTATTTCATCTGCAATTTCAACAGTGTTGTTGGTATTTCCGTATCCATTTTCAAAGCCGTTGCTTACATCCTCTTGTGAACAAGCAGAACCACCGCCGCCACCGCCGCCGGTGCCCATAATTGCAACAAGACCTAATTCAGCACAATCAGCATTCACAGAACCTAATGTAGTAGCAGCTCCTGTGGCAGTATCTACGGAAGCAAAGAAATTTACGCCTCCGCCAAGATATGCAGCCATATATAATGTGTCTGTATCTGGGTCAAAATCTGCATCCTGTGCAAAGTTAATATTAACACCCAACGCTCCCACAAGGGTTGCAGTACCTGTTGTTAAATCGACCGAAAAAAGGCTGTCAAGTCCTACATCTGCCATAAAAGCATTACCATTAGAGTCTATTGCTAACCAAATAGGAAGCCAACCTGTTATTGTAGAACTACCTACCAATGTAGCAGCACCAGTTGTTAGGTCTACTGTATATATAGAACCAACTTCACCAACTCCGGCCATTAAGTACATTGTGCCATTAGACTCGTTCCAAGCCATACCTCTTAAACCTTCACCAGCAAGTAAACCGGTTATGGGCGCTACTGTAGTTTCAGCTCCAGTTGTAGTATCTAATGTTAACAATGTAACTGCTGTAGCATTAAAGGCGTATAAAGTTCCGCTTCCATCAAAATCACCTCCATAAATAGGATTTGTATTTGTGGTAATTGGAGCAATTGTATAAGGCCCAGGCAATGGAAAGCTACCAAAATCATTGGAACAAGATGCTCTTAAGTTAAGACCGAAAACTGTAGGGTCTGTACCACCGCCACCGCCGGCAGTAACAATTTCTACATCCCAGCCACCATAGTCAACTACTGAAGAAGCGTGGAAGAAGAAAAAGAAATTTCCTGAAGCTGCAGTAAAAGTTGATGAACCATTCGAAGCAATCATGTCTGCTAGTGTAATATCATTTTCATTTGCTCCACCAGGACCATTATCATATAGCTTGGTGCCAGTTGCATCAGTTCCATCATAGATTCTTAAATAATCAAAATTGGAAAAAACACTAAAAAATTGAAAATTAATCTCACTTACTCCCGCTAAAGTGGTTTGTGTATCGCAGTTACAGTTTGGATAATTTCCCGGAGTACCTCCAGTACTTCCTCCTCCTGGCCCTCCTGGATCGAAAAAATGATCTCCAGCGGCTGGATTAAAAGTTTCTGTTGCTCCTGCCGTAGGGATAATATCAGAAAGAATTCTCCTGTTATTAACTACAACATTATTCTCAATGTTTGTATTTGCGCTTCTTTGAGCAGCAGCCAAAATTTCCGCTTCATCTTCAGCAGTAAGTGTAGTAGGAGCTAAAAATAAAGGCGCTTGCTTATAAGCCGGTCTGTTTTCAACAGAAAAATCAATCCCAGTTGAATTACCAAACTTATCTGTATGACCTGATGAGACAAATAAAGGTGTGAATTGCGTTTTTTTTGCAGCCTCACTCTTAAATGATCTGGGGTTCATAGGCTCAGCCGCTGAGGCTAATGCCATATTTTTACCATTACCGCTTAAAACCTGACTCGATTTAACAGGTTTTTGCTTGTTGAAGTAGGAATGCAGCAATTGCTGTTCTTCTTTTGTAAAATATTCAGATAGAGAACCGCTCTGGCTTCCCAGATTCTGATACCTCACCAGCAACTCTTGAACCGAAGCGGTGGGTTTTTTCTGTACCTCTATCGTCGTCCCCGAATCGGACTTTGAAGTAGAGGGCTGGGTAGATTGCGCACTGATGGTAAGCGAGAGCAAACCGACGAAACACCCAATAATAGTACTTCTTTTCATAATTTGATAAATTTTAGTTAATAATCCACTAAAAGTATCTAAAAAAATGTTAATATCAAACATTTACCATAACTACTTTATGGGTTTCCAAAAAAAAATCCCACCCAGAAAACTAGGCAGGATTTAAACATTTTAATATATTATTTAATATTATTTTTTTCCCACAAATGCTTCCATTACTCCATCACTAACACCCATATTGGAAAAACCACCATCATTATATAAATTTTGAAGTGTTACACGCTTGGTAAGATCACTAAACATTGCGATTGTATAATTTGCACAATCTAATGCCGTGGCATTACCCAAAGGAGACATTTTATCGGCATAACTTATAAAGCCGTCAAAACCTTTCACTCCCTGCCCTGCTGTAGTTGGTGTTGGCGATTGCGAAATGGTGTTTACGCGAACTTTTTTATCTCTTCCAAAGAAATATCCAAAACTACGCGCTATGCTCTCCAAATAGGCTTTGTTATCAGCCATGTCATTATAATCTGGAAAGAC
>Ga0209344_10003909_pt1 | contig 14202 bp, 13 predicted proteins | sample Cruoilmetagenom6_FD_187293 | JGI IMG/M metagenome (GOLD analysis project Ga0209344, IMG submission 187293) | Oil polluted marine microbial communities from Coal Oil Point, Santa Barbara, California, USA - Santa Barbara Oil Seep Sample 6 (SPAdes)... | ecosystem: Environmental > Aquatic > Marine...
TGAGTTCAACCGAGTGGTACAGGCGGTGGAACGGCACGAAGCGGGCGAGTCGACGAAGTTTTGCGATCGTGCTGTGGCTTGGCTCCGCCTCACCCTTGCGGTCGCTGAGCTTCTCGAGACCGGCGTTAGCGCGCGCGACGTGAACCATGTCGTTGAGAGCCTTGTTGAGCACGATGATGAGGGCAAGCGCGAAACCGGCGGTTGTCCACGCGAAGTCTGCTGGGAATTCGAGAGGCCAACCTGCTGCCCGGATGCCGAGCGCGATCGGAATAAGCGCCTCGGTGCTGTAGTGCCCGACTTTATCGAGGAAGACCCCGGCCGGTGAACGCGTGTTGCGCCAGCGCGCGACTTCGCCATCACTGCAGTCAACGAGCATCTGCATTTGGCCGAGGATCAGCGCGAGCGCAGCGCCCGTGAAGCCGGGGATGAGGAGTGCTGCGGCGGTGAGCCATCCGGTGAGGATCATGAGCCCGGTTACGCCATTGGCGCTGATGGAGGTCTTGAGGAGCATCCATGTCAGGTAGGGGGAAATGTCGCGCAGGTAGAGCGAGGCCGTCCAGTGTTCGGCGTTTGCTCGGAGCCTCACCTCGGGCGGCTGGGTGACTTCGCGGAGTTGAGCGATTGAAGTGGGGCGCGCGCCGGACTCTGCAGGGGTGTGGGTGGACACGGTCTTACCTTCCCGTTTGCGCGGTGATGTTCTTTGTCAGTTTGAGGAATCCCAAAATGAACCCGCTGCCCCAGCCGAAGTGGATGCACGGCAGCACGATCACATACCAAAGACCTGATCGTAGCCCTTCCTTCGCGGCAGTAACAGCGGATGCTGCGATCACGAAAAGCGCGTAAACGGCGGGGGCGACGTAGGCGAGGCCGAGTATTCCATTGCTGGTGGCTGAGCCAATCATGCCGAGGACCAACCCGACGAGGATGCCGAGCACTGCCAGTGGCGGCACGAAGTACCGCAACGAGTTGGCTGTGCCGAAGCGCCGCGCAAGTTCTCCGCGCCAAATTCCTGTCGCGACAAATTGCCGCACAAGCTTACGCAGGCTGGAACGTGGGCGGTAGACAACTTCGAGTTCGGGGGTGAACCAGACGGTGCCGCCGGTGGCGCGCAGGCGTCGGTTGAGCTCCCAGTCCTGGCCGCGCTTGATGTCTTCGTCGAAGAGTCCGACTTCAACTAGGCGGTCGCGTTGGAATACGCCAAGGTAGGCGGTGTCGGCGGGGCCTTCTTTGCCTCCCGTGTGATGTTGGGTGCCGCCGAGGCCTTCTGGTGATCCGTAGGCGTGGGCGACGGCCTTTTCGAAGGGGGTACGGCCTTCCGCTTTCATGATGCCGCCGACGTTGTCTGCGCCGCTGCGTTCGAGGGTTTCGACGGCGATGCGGGTGTAGTTCGCGGGAAGCACTGAGTGGGCATCTACTCGAACCACAATGGGGTGGCTGGATGCTCGGATGGCGGCGTTGAGCCCGCCGGGGGTCGAACCCAGTTCGTTGGGGATGTGGCGGATGCGGGGGTCAAGTCGCGCCATTTCGTCGATCACGGCGTTTGTTCCGTCGACGCTGGGCCCGAGGGCCAACACAATCTCGAAGGGTCCTTCGTAGTCTTGCGCCGTGAGGCTGTTGACGGCTGCCTCGATGTGTTCAACTTCGTTGAGTACGGGCATCACGTACGACACACCTGTGAGGCCTTGAGCCTTCTTCGCCATGGGTTCCAATACGTCGGGCTGACTTGTCGGTTGAGCTTATCGCGCCGGGTGGCGATTCGCGGTGTTCACACACGTATGCGGCGCGCTCCGGCCTAGTGACCTGAGCGCGCCGCACGCGTGGTTTTTGCTAGTTGAGTGAGCCGAGTGTTACTTCGACGGTGGAGGCGTTTCCGTTGCGCACGTAGGTGATTGTTGTGGTTTCTCCTGCGGAGTGTGCACGCACCTGTGCGGTGAGGTCGGTCTTGTTGGTGATGGGGAGTCCGTCGAATCCGGTGATGATGTCTCCGACTTTGATTCCGGCGGCGGCTGCTGCTCCCCCCGCGCTGAGGTCGACCACGCTGGCGCCGATCACTCGGGCGTCGCTTTGGGCGGGGTCGTCGGTGACGTCGGCGACGGATGCTCCGAGGAGGCCGTGCGTCGCTGTTCCGTTTTCGAGGATCTCCGTTGAGACTCGCTTAGCGAGGTTGGCGGGGATGGCGAATCCGACTCCGATGTTGCCGGCGTTGCCACCTGATGAGGCGATGGCGACGTTAATTCCGATGAGTTCGCCATCCGAGTTCAGTAGTGCTCCGCCGGAGTTTCCGGGGTTGATCGCGGCATCGGTTTGGATGACGGAGAGCGCGACGGATGCTTGGTTCGCTGAGCTTTGGCTGCCGGGGCTGCCATTTTCGCCGAACAGGTCAAAGTTCCACAGGTCTGGCGCTTGGGGGTCTTCGGGCTCGGGACTGATTTCGGGGTCTTCTGGCAGGGCGGAGGAGGCAATCGTGATGCTGCGGTTGAGCGCGCTGACGATTCCGCTTGTTACTGTTCCGGAGAGCCCGAGGGGCGCACCGATGGCGACTGTGGTGTCTCCGACGTTGAGCTTGCTTGAGTCTGCGATCGTGATGAACGGAAGGTCTTCTGCATCATCGATGTTGATGACGGCGATATCGGAAATGGGGTCGAAGCCGACGACGGTGGCGGGCAGAAGTTGCCCGTCGCTGGTGGTGACGGTTACTTTGGGGGTTCCGACTTTGCCGTCGAGGGTAACGACGTGGGCGTTGGTGATGACGTTTCCGTCGGGGCTAATGATCACGCCAGAGCCGCTTCCACCGGTGCCTTGACCACTGACGTTGATCGTGACGATTGCGGGCGCTGCTTTTGCGACGACGGATGTCACGAGCGTTGCGTTGCCGGGGTCGTTGACGGTGATGGATGCCGGGCTTGAGCCGCTGGTGATGGCTGCCGGGCTTTGGTTGCCGACAGCCCAGAGTGCGACGCCTGCTCCGGATGCGCCTCCGAGAAGCGCGACTATGGCGAAGCCTGCGACGAGACCGAGTGTCATGGTTGGCTTCTTGGGCGCACTGGCATTGTCGGCGTTGCTGAAGCTGGCGCCGGGGGCGGCTGCCGGGGTGGCGGTGGCGGCGGCTGTCGGAGCATCCATGGGTGCTGCGCCGGGGGCGGCATCCGCGGAGGAAGTGTTGGTGGGCGCGGGCTGCGCGGGGGTGGCGGTTGTGTTTGCGGGGGCGGCGGTCGGTTCGACGGCAGCGGTGTCGTTCGTGGTGGTGTCGGGCGTTTCGGGTGTGCTGTTTTCGTGGGGTGTGCTGGGGGTGGGTTCTTCGGGGACCTCGGTCATGGTGTGCTCCTTTCAGCGGTGCAAGCTTCCACCGCGAACCTGTGCATTCTATTTAGGTGGGCTGCGTGCTTGCTGCGCGCGTGTCTGGAGTTGATCGAGTTGTGGGCTGTGTTCGCTCTCAGCAACCTATTCCGGTGGGGTTGGTGTTGCAGTTTTGGTCGACGAGCACGGTGGTGGCGTGTCCTGCGGTTGCGGTGAGAGGTGGTGCTGTGATGCTGAGGGTGCCGATGACGTTGTTCCAGCTGGAGCCCGCGACACGATATTCGGCGGCGTATGTGATGGTGGCGGTGACTGTGTAGTTCCCTGATGCGTCGTAGATGTGACTTGTGGGCGTGGGGTCGAACTCGGGGACTTTGTATTTTGCCCAGGTCGTGCCCGCGGTGCTGAGGTTCGCGGTGTGTCCGTCGCCGTAGTCCCAGTAGTAGGCGACGGGGGTGAAGCGCACTTGAGCGGTGCCGCCGAAGAGTATTCCGTCAACAACATGGGTGGATGCGTTAGCGAAGAAGTTTGTGTCGAGCCCTACGACCATCCACTGGTTGGGCTGCATTCCGGCAGTCGGTGGCTGCGGGCGGAATGTGGCGATGTCGGACATGGTGATTGGGCCCGCTGCGTCCACCTCCGCGGGTGGAGTCCACGGCACACACGGCAGTCGTTGAAGATCGCACCAGCTCTCACCAACAGATTCGACCGGTTCCACGAGGGCTTCGACGGCGACGCTCTCTGCGGAGTTATCGTTCGAGCCTAGGCCGCTCGAGGCAGGGGTCTCTATCGTTGCGCCTAGGTCGACAGCCCCATCTCCAACCACCGCGGTTGTGCACTCTCCACTGATCTGCATCTCAAAACTGCATGCATATGCAGTTGAAGATGCCAACATCACTGCAGCCGTAGTCAGTACGAGGAGGACCAAGCCTCCTAGAGCAACCGCGATATTTCTCGGCATCGTCAACAAGAGCCGGACTCCCATAGATCGCGGGCTGAAACCTTTAGTGAGTCGGAGTTTTCATCGAAATCAAAAACAACTTGCGTGAGTGATGGAAGCACCGGATTCTCAGGTCCAATTTTCTCACCGTGTCGATAAATCGACATCCCGGACAAGTCGTCGCAGAGGTACACAGCGATGACTTCGTTCGTGGATCCTTCGTGAGAATACCGCTGCAGAACTATCTGATCGAAAGACTGTTCGCCCAGTATGTACGTCTCCTTTGCGGCTCGCTCATCAAACTCAAGCAGCAAATCCTCTAAATGCTCGCCGCTTGCCACCTCGTAAATCGGAGCCGGGTCAGTAGGCACCTCACTGTAAAACTCACGCATCACGCGCACATACTCCCCATAAGCCTCTTCGGCTGCCGCGAGCGCCTCTTCGTCGGTCGCATAGGGAGCAACGAAGGTTGGGGTTGGCTGGGGTGGCGTGGCCGCGTCGGAGGGCACGCATCCGCTCAGTAGGGCCAAGAGGATCGCACCTCCCGACACGCTTACGAGGTTCGGTAGCCGCATACAACGACGTTAAGCATCCCCTGCGAAAATGGTGATCAACTTTCCACAGACAAAAGCAGATTCCGTGCGGGCAACTAGCTAGGCTTGGCGCACAATGACAGTCACTGGATCTTGGGAACGCGCCGCCAATGGTGCCATGCTGCTCGGCGCCGATGGGCAGCTGAGCCAAACAATTTTTGCCGAGATGTCGGCTCTCGCCGTGAGTAGCGGCGCTATCAACTTGGGTCAGGGCTTTCCTGATGAAGACGGCCCTCTTGAAGTGTTGGAGGCGGCCCGCAAAGCAATCGGTGACGGCACAAACCAGTACCCACCAGGCAACGGCCTTCCCGTGCTGCGCAACGCCATTGCCGAGCACCAGCAGCGGTTCTACGGAATCGACATTGATCCGGACACCGAAGTGCTTGCGACCGCTGGAGCCACCGAAGCCCTCGCCGCGACGATTCTCGCCCTCACGAGCGAAGGCGATGAGGTCATCACCCTTGAGCCGTTCTATGACGCTTACGGGGCCATGATCAACTATGCGCGCGCCACCCATGTGACGGTGCCGCTGCGCTCCCCCGATTTTCAGCCCGACCACGACGACATCCGGGCCGCCTTTAGCGGGCGCACTCGCCTCATCATTCTCAATAGCCCGCACAACCCCACGGGAAGCGTGCTCGACCGGGCGACGCTCGAGCTGATCGTTGAACTCGCCCACAAACACGACACGCTCATCGTCACCGACGAAGTGTACGAACACATCACCTTTGGCCACGAACACATTCCTGTCGCGAGCCTGCCCGGCGCATTCGAGCGAACCATCAGCATTTCCAGCGGCGGCAAGACATTCAACACCACCGGATGGAAGATTGGGTGGATCACCGCTCCCCAACCCCTCCTCAAAGCCATCATGGCCGTGAAGCAGTACCTCACCTACGTGAACGGCGCACCGCTACAAGTAGGCATCGCGACCGGACTCGGGCTGCCTGACAGCTACTTCAACGATCTGGCGGGTGGCCTCGCCCGCAAACGCGACACCCTCGGTGCTGGGCTCCGCAGCGCCGGTTTCGATGTCACCACGCCACAGGCCGGCTACTTCATCATTGCGGATTCCGCCCCGCTCGGAGTCACGGACGCTGCAGACTTCTGCCGGATCCTTCCCGAGATCAGCGGAGTCGTCGGAATCCCCGTCACCGCATTCGTGCATCCCCAGAATCACGGCGACTACAAGACACTCATCCGCTTCGCCTACTGCAAGAAGACCGACGTGCTTGAACGGGCCGCAGCCCAGCTTTCCGGCATGAAACTGCGCAACTAGCGAACGACGGTCAAGATTTCCGCACCGTCGTCAGTGATGGCGATGGTGTGCTCACTGTGAGCCGTGCGGCACCCCGTTGCGCTGCGCAAGGTCCACCCATCGGCATCTGTGACGAGTTCGGCGGTGTCAGCCATCACCCACGGCTCCAGCGCCAGCAGCATCCCTGTGCGAAGCGGATAACCCCGTCCTGGCCGCCCATCGTTGGCAACGTGTGGATCCTGATGCATCGTGGAGCCGATGCCGTGACCGCCAAACTCCATGTTGATGGGATAACCTGCCTCGCTCAGTACAGTGCCGATAGCGTGCGAAATATCGCCGATGCGATTGCCCGGTCGTGCTGCTGCGATGCCTTCCGCGAGCGCCCGCTGCGTGACATCGATCAATGCGAGGCTCTCGGCGGGCTGCGACTGCCCCACCACGAAACTGATCGCTGAGTCTGCTGCGACGCCGTCGAGAATCACCGCCAGATCAAGGGTGAGAAGGTCGCCATCCACGAGCGCATAGTCGTGCGGAAGGCCATGAAGAACCCCGTCGTTCACGGCGGTGCAGATGTAGTGGCCGAACGGACCCCGTCCAAACGACGGTGCATAGTCGACATAGCAGGAGGTCGCCCCGGCCTCTACGATCATCGACTGCGCCCAACGGTCAATCTCGAGCAGGTTAGTACCAACCCGTGCTCGGCTTTTCACCGTGTGCAGGATGTGGGCTACGAGCGCCCCCGTCCTCCGTGCACGAAGCAGTTCTCCTGGGCTAAGAATTTCGATCACTGACGCCTCCACACCACAATATTTCGAATAACTATACCGGCCATATTATCCCGGTATAGAATCTACTCATGGTTCGATTGCCGCTCTCCCCTTCAGAAGTCGACCGCGGAAAACGCCTCGGGTTGGTATTGAGACGAGGGCGAGGCACACGGTCGATACTCGACACTGCCCTCGCAGCAGGCATCTCGCCTGAAACCCTGCGCAAGATCGAAACAGGGCGCATCGCGACCCCGGCGTTCCCCACCATCGCGGCCGTCGCCGAAGCCATCGACCTCTCTCTAGATGAAGTCTGGGCAGAAGTTCGACAGCCAGAACAGCAGCGGTCTGCCTAGCGCTCCTCGCGCGGGTGCACACCGTAGCGTCGCAACGACAGCGCTGGATTCGTGGCCCGCACCTCATCAAGGCGGGCGTGCTCAATGTGAGCGACAGCGACATCCGTGCGGTCGCCAATGGTCACGAGCTCTACCCCCATCGGGTCGACGACCATACTATGGCCGACGCCAATCGGCGGAGCATGGTCTGCCGCCGCGAGAAAGACCGTATTTTCGATCGCCCGCGCCGTGAGCAGCGTGCGCCAGTGATACTCCTTGAGCGGACCACGCACCCACTCGGCGGGCACGACAATGAGATTGGCTCCGGCATCCACTAAGCGACGCGACACCTCGGGGAAACGGATGTCGTAGCACGTCTGTAACCCCACCGTGAAGCCTTCCCAGGCGAACGTCTGCGGCGCAGCAATCGAGCCTGGGATAACCCAATCGGATTCGCGCTGACCGAAGGCGTCGTAGAGGTGTTGTTTGCTATACGTCGCGACAATGGCCCCAGTGGGGGCGATCGCCACGAGAGTGTTCCAGAAGCGATTGTCTTCCTCGCTCGACTGCAACATGCCTGCTGCGACATGAATACGCAAGCGCTGGGCGAGCGAGGTCAACGCCTGCACGAACGGGCCGTCGAGCGGCTCGGCGGCAGTGACCCAATCTTCGCCCATGGTGGCGGTGAAATACGACGAGTACTCCGGAAAGATCACAAAGCTCGCGCCGCGTTCAACGGCGCGCTCAGCGAGTTCCGTGATCTGTGCAATATTCTCATCGCGATCATGGCCGGGAACAAACTGGGCAACGGCGATAGTCGAAGCGGAAGTCATAAGCCCAGCCTACGACCCCGCCTCTCCATCGCCCAGCGGGGACTCTGCGAAAACGACTACTCGCCGCCCTGCGCAATCTGCTTGCGATACGGCAGCAGCGCGGCCTTCATGCCAATTCCAAGAACGCCCACGAGACGATCGTCGCGGTAGTAGCCGACGGCAGCCTGGTCGGTGAGGTCTCCCTCAAGCACGCGGATGTCGTCATCCGACACCAGACCCAACAGACCGTAGGCCTGCAGCTTGATCTCGAACTGGTTCGACCAGAACGACGGCATCGGAGCAAACGGCTTGGCCACCACATCGGCGAACGAACCGTCGTCTGCGAGGTGTGCCGCGAGCACGGCGCCCGCGCGTTTGCCGGTGTCGGTCGGAATGTTCCAATGCTCAATACGACGAGCAACGTCGTCGAACATGGGGTTCGGGAAGCGAGCGATATCGCCCACAACGTAGACGTCATCGAGGACCGTGCCGTCAGTCGTGACAGCGCGCATCGCATTGTCTGCAAGCACCCCATCCGAGAGGTCAAGAGGGGTTCCCTCAAGCCACTCAATGTTGCAGTGCGAGCCAACAGACTCGATCACAACATCGGCTTCGATAACGTGGCCATCGCTCAGCTCAACAGACTCAACCGCAGTCTCACCGGTGATGGCGGCAACGTTCACACCAGAGAAAATCTCCACGCCCTCGTCAGTGAGACGACGCCGCATTTCTTTCGCAACGAGGTCGCCCAGCGGACGCATCATCGGTTCGGCACTCGGCGTCACAATCGAGACCGAGCAGCCCAACTTGCGAGCGGTAGCGCTGAGTTCGCAGCCCAAGAAGCCCGAGCCGACAACGACTACTCGCGCGCCCTCGGTAAGTTCGGCGCGCAGAGCCATCGCGTCATCCAGCGAACGGACAACGTGACGCCCGGCGATCGGGGCGAAATCCAAGCGGCGAGCGCGCAGACCCGTCGCAATCACCAGCGCACGCCACTCCTGCACAGACCCGTCGTCGGTGGTGAGAGTGTGCGCAGCGAGATCGACCGCAGTTGCCCGCACCCCGAGCATCCACTCGACATCGCCCATTTCAGCACGCGACGGGAACGCCACAGCCTCATGAGTTACATCGCTGGCCAACACCTCTTTAGAGAGGGGTGGACGGTTATAAGGCGCGTGAAGCTCTTCACCCACCACTCGGATAGCACCGGTGTAGCCCGAACGGCGTAGAGACTCTGCCGCGCGCAGCCCACCCATCGCCGCACCGACAATAACGACCGGTGCGGCGGGGTTAGCCTCAGGCACTATTCGACGATTCGGATGGCCTGCATCGGGCATACATCAACAGCGGCTTCAATGTTGTCGCGCTCCGAGTCAGGCGCTTCGGCCACGTACTCAAGCTTGTCGTCATCGTTGAGCGTGAAGTTGTCGGGTGCCTCAAACACACACTGGCCATAGTGCTGGCACTGGTTCATGTCGACTTCGATTTTGATCATCGCTTTTCCTCAATCTTCGATGGATAGAGATCCTTCGACGGGGTCCGAATTCCTCGGAACTCCCAGTCGCCACCCATTGCCGTCGACATTACCTCTTCAGACTCTGTGGGCTGTGCCCCCACGTCGGTGCGGATCGCAGTCGGACCCGTAACGATACGGTTCGTCAGCTTGCCCAGGCCCTCAACTTCGACCTCAACAACGTCGCCAGGCTGAACCGGACGCGAGAACGCGGGCGTACCCGAGAACAGCATGTCGCCGGGGCTCAACGTGATCGTGCGTGCAATGTCGGCCACGAGGTAGTTCATGTCCCATTCCATGTTGTCGGTGTTGTCGTCTTGCTTGACCTCACCGTTCACGATGGTGCGCAACTGCTTGCCGCGGAAATCCCAATCCGTCACGAGACCGGGGCCAACAGGCGCGAGCGTGTCGCTGCCCTTCACTCGAAGCATGGAACCGGCATCCGTGTCGCGGAAATCGTGCAGACCGTAGTCGTTACCGATCGAGTAGCCGGCGATGTAGTCGCTGGCCTGCTCGGGCGAGACGTTGCGGCACGTGCGGCCAATCACAATCACAATCTCACCTTCAAAGTTCAGCCACTTGCAACCCTCAGGGCGCACAACATCGCCCTTGTGGGTGTTAAGCGCAGTAACCGGCTTGTGAAAGTAGGTTGGGGCGCCCGGCAGCTTTGTCATGAACTCTTCTGTGCGACTCGCGTAGTTCAAGTGCACGGCGATGATCTTGCTCGGCTCGGTCGGCGGCAAATGAACAGCATCATCAACGCCCACCTCGCGACCATCGCCAGCGATGAGAGAATCGCCGTGGCGTTCGACCTGTGTCGGGAAACCGTCAAGAAGAACTCTGCGGAACTCAGTCACGAGAAAGGACCACATCCTTTGCTGCTGGGAAGCCACCTGCTGGCTTAGGGAACCACACGTGCACCTGGCCGGTGCCGATCGAATTTTCGTACTCGCTGTACATCACGCCGGGAGCGGTGCACTCATCCTCGCCGATTGCGCCGGCAGTCATCAGCCAATGGCCAAACATAGCCTCAGGGCGCACCTTGTGGAACGCCGGCATCGTCTCCAGCACCTTGGCATGGTTTCCCGCCTTGAACCAGTCAAGACGCTCGTAGTCAGCCTCCCGAGCCGCATCCGAAAAAATATGTGCGGGGTCAGCCATTTCATGCTTGCGCAGATCACGAAGCTTGAAGAAGGTGTGCGAAAGCGCACCAGAGGCAAGCAGGAGAACGCGGCGATCGCTCTTGGCAATCGCCTCGCCAATCGCGCGTCCGGCACGTAAGAAATCTTCATCGGTGGCGGTCTGACAGATCGAGACGCTCACCCATTTCTTTTCGGGCAAATCTTTACCGAGGTAGTGCCAGAGGTTGATCGTGGCGTACATCACAGGAAGGTGCTCATCGTCGATCGGGGTGATCCACGTGCCATTCTTCTCGGCCTGCTCCCCCATGAGCTTTGCCAACTCTGGGTCACCCTTGTAGTCGTACGGAACTCCACTCATTCCGCGCGGCAATTCCTCGGAGGTGAATTTGCCGTGACGACGTTCGTGCGAGGTCACAACGAATTCGACCGTCGTTGCCCAGTGGCTGTCGAGAACGACAACGGTGTCGTAATCGTCATTCTCAAAGTAGTCCTTGCGTAGCCGTTCGAGGCCCTCAACAAGCGTCGAGTCTTTGCCCTCGTTGAGCTCCATACGGGTCTCTTTAGGCAACATGATCGTGGGCACGTGGGCGATCAGCCCAACCCCAACAACTTCTCCCATGACTATTCCTTCCATCCGTTAGGTGCGAACACCGTGTTCTTAACATCTGCGTAGAAATCGAACGACCACGTGCCACCCTCGCGACCGACACCCGACTTCTTCGAGCCTCCGAAAGGGGCACGCAAGTCGCGCACGAAGAAGCAGTTGACCCAGATCGTGCCCGCCACGAGTTGCTTAGCTATGACATCCGCGTGCTCTCGATTGCCTGAAACGACGATGGCGGCTAGTCCAAACTCGGTGCCGTTGGCCATCTCGACTACCTCGTCATCGGTACGGAAAGTCTGCATCGTCAGCACAGGTCCGAAGACCTCTTGAGTCACAATCTCGCTGCCCACTTCAGGGTCTTTGACGAGTGTCGGCGAGAAGTACAAGCCACCAAGTTCAGCGTTCGGCTCACCACCGACGACGATGTTCGCCCCGCCCTCCATGGCGCGATCCACAAATCCCTTGATGCGCTCAAAGTGCGCACGATGAACTTGCGGGCCGATGTCAGTCTCAAGATCGCGAGGGTCGCCCTGACGAAGAGTCGCGACCTTCGCCTTGAAAGCCTCGGCAAAAGCATCCGCAATGTTCTCGTGAACAAGGATGCGCGTGCCCGAGAGGCACACCTGACCGGCGTTGTCATACTGCTCGACCGCCAAAGTGGCAGCTAACTCGAGGTCAGCATCTTCCATGACGATGCAGGGACTCTTGCCGCCGAGCTCAAAGCTGCAGGGGGTGAGGTTGTCTGCCGCGGCCCGAGCAATCGATTTCGCGGTCGGCACTGAGCCGGTGAACGAGATGCGGCTGAGACCGGGGTGGGCGACGAGCGCGGCGCCGGCCTCTGTGCCAATTCCCTGAACGACATTGAATACACCGGCGGGAAGCCCTGCCTCGACCGTGATGTCGGCAAGCAGCGATGCTGTGAGCGGCGTCCACTCGGCAGGCTTGAGAACGACCGTGTCGCCCGCGGCCAGCGCCGGGGCGATCTTCCACGTGGCAAGCATGAGCGGCGCGTTCCACGGGGTGATAAGGGCGGCGACTCCCGAGGGATCCCACGAGACGTGATTGTTGTGACCACGCGTGTCGAAGTCCGGATGACCGAGCTCGTTCACGAGGTAGTCGGCGAAGAACCTAAAGTTGTGGGCCACGCGCGGCATGACGCCGCGCAGATGGCTGCGGAGCAACGCTCCGTTGTCCATGGTTTCGACGTTCGCAAGGTCGCTCACGCGTTCTTCAACGAGGTCGGCGATCTTGTGCAGGATCGCGGCGCGGTCTGCGGGGCTAGTGGCGGCCCATCCGGGGAATGCGGCCCTGGCCGCCTCGACAGCGAGGTCGACTTCTCGCTGACCGCCGCGGGCGATGTCGCCGAGGGCGCTGGCATCGATGGGCGACACATTGGTGAAGGTGTCTTCGGAGGAGACGCGCTCTCCATTGATGAAGTGCCGTGTATCGACGGTCACTCCGGCTGCTTGAACGTTGGTCATAGTGGTCCCGTCTCGAATCGCTCGCCGTTAAGTCATTCGGATACTAATGACTTACCTTAGCGAGTGATTCCGGCCCAAACAAGCGTTCCGGCGCGACGATCGCCGAAAAAACGTGACGGTCTAGCTGCTCCGCTCAACACCTGCAGTGAGAACGCGAAGCATTTCCGCGAACTCCGCCCGCTTCTCGGCATCTACGGGACCCACAACCGCACGCTCTTGAACGTTGAATGCGGGAAAGAGCACATCCATCAACTCTCGGCCCGCATCGGTGAGTTTCACCACGACGAGGCGCCCATCGCTGACACTGCGCTCCCGAGTAACCCAGCCACGACGCTCCAGCGTCGACAGCACACCCGTGAGGGTGGCTTTGGAGAATCCGCCTTCGAGAGCGATCTGGCGCGTCTCGATCGGCTCCCAGATCCAGGTGACCCACAGCACAACGAACGCAGTCCACGACAGATTGTGCTCTGACAGCACGGTGCGCTCGAAATGATTCCTCACCGCGTTCGCCGCGCGAAACAGGTTCGAGGTGATGGCCATGGCCGCATAATCAAGCGGCAATCCACCCACTCTCGACTCGACTTGTCGCTCGGTCTCGGTAAGTGTGTGTGGTCCGGCCATGGAGGGTCCCCTCGCTCGCATCTAGCTGCGGTTACTCTATCTAACCCCCGCCGTTCAGAAAATTTTGTGAACTAGCACTCGCCGAAACCTGCCCGAGTAGCCTATTGTTTGTATCCAAACAACCCACCGGAGGATTGAGTTGACTTCAACGGCGAACGTCACCCTGGCAGACCTAGATCTTTTCGAAAACGGCACACCGTGGCACGTCTTCGACAAGCTGCGTGCTGAGGCCCCCGTGCACTGGTCAGAAGAGCCAGCGCCCAACCACGGCTTCTGGTCGCTCACTCGATACCACGACATCGTTTCCGTACTGCGAGACACAGAGACGTTCTCCAGCGAGCGCGGCACCGTGAATCTCGAAGAGCTTGACGACGAGCAAATCGAAGCGCGCAAATCGATGCTCGAGACCGACGGCGTTCGCCACCGTGCACTCCGCCGACTTATGCAGGGTGAGTTCACCCCTAAGGCAGTTGCCGGCTACGAGACCTTCCTTCGCGGTCTCACGGCAAGCACTCTCGACGCGGCCTTTGCGAACCCCGAGTTTGAGTTCGTCGACCAAGTGGCTGCCGACTTCCCGATCCGTGTTCTCGCCAAGATGCTTGACGTGCCCGACACCGACATTTACAAGCTGATCGACTGGGGCAACCGGATGATCGGAAACGACGATCCCGAACACGCCGACGTGCTGGCAAGCTCCGCCGAGAGTGAAGAGTTCCGCCTTCTGCCCTTCCGCTCCCCCGCCGCCCGTGAAGTGTTCGAGTACGGCAACGACCTCGCCAATCAGCGTCGAGGCAAAGACGGCAACGACCTCGTGTCTCGCCTCGTCAACCAGACTCCGATGGACG
>Ga0209344_10003910_pt1 | contig 14201 bp, 13 predicted proteins | sample Cruoilmetagenom6_FD_187293 | JGI IMG/M metagenome (GOLD analysis project Ga0209344, IMG submission 187293) | Oil polluted marine microbial communities from Coal Oil Point, Santa Barbara, California, USA - Santa Barbara Oil Seep Sample 6 (SPAdes)... | ecosystem: Environmental > Aquatic > Marine...
GAGCTTACTACTGTTCCTTCGACTTGCGTTTGTAATTGCAATTGAAAATCGGCTACGGTCATTCCTAATTGAGCAAGTTTGGGAACGTTTGGCACTATGGACAAACTTGGACCTGCGACGATAATACCATCATTTACATCTGCTGTTCCTTGAACAGTTTCAACTTCTTTCGCAATTTCTTGTGATAAGCTTTCCAACGTATTGATGTTAGTCCCAAAAACTTTAATCTCAATGGGTTGCACAGAACTCATTAAATCGCCTAACATATCGCCAATGACTTGACCGAAATCTATGGTTAATTGTGGAACTTTTTCTTCAACACGCTTTCTAATTTCATCTGAAACTTCAGTAGTAGTTTTGTTTCGTTTGTCTTTCAGCTTAATCAAATAATCGCCACGATTGGGTTCAGTAATAAAAAAACCCATTTGTGTTCCCAATCTTGCAGAATAGGCTTCAACTTCGGGTTGTGTGTCCAAAACGCCATTTACAATTTGTAACATTCTATCGGTCTCCTCCAAAGTCGTTCCTGATGGACTGTTATAATCTAATACAATACTACCTTCATCCATTTCTGGTAAAAATCCTGATGGTAATTTTGAAGGAATGATTACAAGGATAACCACACAGACCAGTAAAAAGAATATTCCTATAATTGGTTTACTTAATACACTATGAATCCACTTTGTTTTTGGCTCGTGCTTACGCTCTACCGATTTGTTCTTCGTAAACAAAATAGATAATACAGGTACTATTAACCAAGTGACTAAAAAGGAAGCAGATAAGGCAATAATCATACTAAATGCCATTACTTGAAAATACGCGCCTGCTACTCCTGTCATTAATACGAAAGGAATGAAAATAACCAACGTACTTAAAGATGAGCCAATCATTGCAGGAAACAGATGCGTTATAGCCTCGTGTGCTACCCAACTCATTGGTTGTTCTGGATGCTCTTCTCTAATTTTATGTATTTGTTCAATAATAATAACGACATCATCTATCATTAAGCCAATGGCAGCTGCAACTGCCCCCAAAGTCATAATATTAAAAGTGTAACCTATGGCATCAAGAACAATAAGTGTTAAAGACAAGGACACAGGAATGGTAAACAGCACAACCATACTTGCGGAAAACGAACGTAAAAATAGAATCACAACCAAAAGTGCCAGTACCAAACCAATCCACAATACATCTTTGATACTTGCAATACTGGTGTTTACAAAATCTGCCTGTTTGTAATAAGGCTTTATCACGACGCCTTTTGGTAGCGTTTTTGAGAGTTCTGCAACTTTTTGTTCAATGGTATTATTGACTTCAATAAGGTTTGCATTTGGTTGTTTAACAACTGCGATAATGGGAACGTTTTTACCATTGGCAAGGATTTTCACATATTCCTTGACTTCATTAACTTCAATATTGGCAACGTCTTTTAGCTTAATTAATCGGTTGGGACTATTAATAATAACCAGATTTTGTAAATCGTCAATATCATCTACCGCATTATCGGTAAGCGTAAGGTACATTCTATTAAAATCTGTGATGTAGCCATTGGATTGTAGTAGATTAGAGTTGACTACAGCATTTTGAATGGTTGCAATAGAAATTCCTAAAGATTTGATAACATCTGGTTTTAAAATAACCTGAAATTCTTTGTCTTTACCACCTATTACTGCAATATCTGAAACGCCTGGTGTAGCAGCTAAAAATGGTTTTACCTGATACTTTGCGATTTTCTTTAAATCGACTTGTGATAAACCTTCGCCTTCCAAGGAATAGCCCATAACTGGTAAAATAGATGGGTTCATTTTTTCTACGAAAAATACGGTGTTTGGTAAAATACTTCCTTGCGACTGATTGATAAAGGATTCAATTTGTGCTTTGGCAGTATTAATGTCCATATTCCAATCTAAAAAGACTGAAATCTCACAACTCCCACGAGAGGTTGTACTGCGTATGTATTGTAAACCTTCTGTACGACGGATAATGTTTTCCAAAGGAATGGTAACCGTAGTCATCATTTTGTCCACAGGTTGTTGTCCTGCATCTGCAATAACCTTAATCTTCGGAAAAGTAATATCTGGAAATAAGCCAGTCTTTAAATTCTGATATGTAAAAAAACCTCCAATAAGTATAAGAATACCTATGGCGAGCAACGGAAATTTATAATTGGAATGCAGTTTTTTCATTGTCTCTTAAAGCTTACAATTGTTGAATCCTGCATTTGATAACCACCTTCGGTAATCACTAAATCATTAACTTTAAGACGCTCTGATTTTACTTGAACCAAAGAATCATTCCGAAGTAAAGGCATCACTTTTTGTTTTAATGCCATTGAGTCGTTTACTATTTTCAGTACCCAAAAATCTGATAATAATTCGTTGGTCTGCAAAGCGGTTTTGGGAATGGTCATTGCAGTTGTATCTTCTTTATAAATTGTCCGTACCTGAACATTTAAATTTTCTGGAAGATTTGCATCTGGCAATGCAATTAAAAATACTTGTGATTGCGCAACTGAATCTATTGTAGGCAATGTTCCTGTTACTTTTGCAGTTAACACTTCGCCATTTTGCAACATAATTTCGCAGGTTGAATCTATTTTAACGGCATCTTCATATTCGTAAGGCACATTTACTTGTATTACCAATGATTTTGGTTGTACAACTGTTGCTAAAACATCGCCTTCAGCAACATAGTCATTTGCTGTAATATTAAGAACTGTAAAAACACCAGTAGCGTTACTTCTAATGGTTATAGGGCTTACAAATTTTGATAATGAACTGTCTATTTTTACAGCTTCTTTAAGTGCATCCTGTTCTTTAGTTCTAACCGATGCAAAGGTTTGTCCGTTACGGATATTTTCGCCAATCTTGTATTTCATCCAAGAAATATAACCGGTTACGTTAGAGCGTATATTTTCTTTTTTCTGGTACTGGGTAACGCCATTAAACGTGAGGTATTCTTTAATATCATTTTGTTGAACAGCAGCCACGCTCACGCTTATGGGTGCTTTTTTTTCTGAAACAGTATCAACCTTTTTCTTACAAGCAGAAATATTTATAACTAATAATAAAATGGCTGTATATTTAAAGTAGTGTTTGTTCATAATCAATTACCAGTTTATAAAGTTGTACTGGCTTTGTAGTAACCAGTAGTTGGTTTGCATTTGTAATTTAGTGTAACTATTAAGCTTATAATTCTGAATAACATTTAGATAATCCACAATAGAAATTTGTCCCTGAACCAATTTCCCTTTATAGATTTCTAATATGTTTTGTTGCTTTTTAAGTTGTTTGTCAAGTAGCATCATATTGTCATTCAAAGCCTGAATTTGTTGTTCAATACTTTTAATATTGTTATCCACTTGTATTTTTGAATTATCCCTGTAAAACGCTAAACTTTCCTCTTTTAAAAGACTTTGCTGTGCATTGTACTTGCGTTGCTTTCCATCATAAATAGGAATCGTTAACCGCAATCCAGCACTTGCACCAAATCTTCTGTAGATATTAGGAATTTCAACAGCATTTAAACCTGTATTAGCATAAGCAGTAACCTGCGGTTTGTATTGATTTTCAAAAACACGTAGATTGGCAACTATTTGAAGGCTATCATTCTCAAATTTTTTCTCGTAGAAAAACTGTGAAGGTTTTGTAACGTTATTAAAATTTGGTTCTTCCAATTTTTCAATAGTTCCAATTGGTGTTCCGCTTATACTGTACAATTGGTTAATCGAGGTTTTAAGATTGTTTTGTATTTGCTGAAGCTCTAACTTCTTTCCTTCAATATCCAGTTGTAACAGTAAATAATCACTTTCCATTAAAACAGCGCGCTTTACCAATAATTCAATAACTTGCAATCGCTTTTCGAGGTCTTTCAGAATTTCTTTTGTGAATTCTCCTTGTAATTGTAATTGATAGGCAAGTATATAAGCGTCTGTAATATTCTTTATAATGTTATGTGTGATTTCTTCAGAAGAAAGTGCAATTGTATTGTTAGCTATTTTATTCTGAAACAATAAATTATCTGTAATTGCTTGATTGAATAAGTTTTTGGTCACATTGATTTGTGCAGAATACAAACCACCATTTGTGATACCCACATCGTACCCAAAAGCGTTAGCTGAAGGCGTTGTTGTAACATCAATGATTTTACCATTATTATTAAAGTATGGTGCTACTAAAAGCTCTGAAGTGGCATTAACCTGAAAAGCCTTGTTTTGGGCAAGAATGATACTGTTTTGAATTTCATTTATTTTTTGAAGGCTTCCGTTTTCCTTTAAAACTGGCGTATTTTGAATAGCTTGCTCTTTAAAAAAATCAAGATTTTTGACCTCTTGCGCATTGACAAAGCAGGTTAAAAGAAAAAAGAAAAGTATAGTTAGTCTCACAAGCTTTTATAATTTTATACAAGATAACTAATATCTCTTGTCAATGATATAATTTTCAAATAATTGTGCCTGACAAGAGAAGTGGTATTCATATCCAATCAAAATAACAACACTTCTCCTACAGGTCTTTATTTGGTATAAATGTAGATAGAGATTCTAAAGATTTTTTAAAGAAGCTTTGGATGGGTAAAATGTTTTTATCTAAACTAGAGACTGAATTGTTATTTAAGCATCACTCGCCAAGTTAAAGGGAAAGGCTGACTTTTATAATGCCTACTTGCTACGTGAGCTATAATATCGAAACCGTGGACGAAAATTTTAAAGTTCTTTTCAAGTCCGAAAAGGTCAATTTCAGCCAACATTTCTTTTTTGTATTCTTCAGCATCTTCATAAAGTGTAAGAGAATGTTTTGATGTTCCTTCGCCATGACTATAATCTTGAATACAAATTTTGTCTTCCATTTCTTCAAGTGGAAACCAGATTTGTAAATTCAAATCTGTAAAAAGTTCAGTTGTAATCTTTCGGACAAATTGATAGAGTTCTTCTTCATCAAAAATCAAGGCATATTCAGCCAAAATAGGAACAATCATTGAAGATTGAATTTCGCAATCTTCATCGCCATTATGAACATCAACCAACTTATCATAGTTTTTTCTAAATAACGGAAACAACTTATTTATTTTATATCTGTTATTAAAACCCAAAGTCATTTCATAAATCCATTTTTTTGCTGGGTTGAAATTTCTTGTAAAATTCAGTAAGTTGAGTGCTAATGCAATCTCAACACTATGTACATCGTATTCTGGATATTTTGAAGGTGGGTTGTTTTGAATAAATAGACCTAATGCGTTACTTATTGATACAGCGCTTTTAAAATAAACGTCAGCTTGTTTTTTTTGCCCTTCATTATGATAGATTCTAAATTCTTGTATTTCAGTAAGCCCTATGGTTGCTATAATTCCTATTTCTTCCCATACATTTAGGCTGTATTCTAAACTATTTCTGCTGTATTTATAGATGCTGTGTTCAACCTTATAGTGTTCAACCACTTTATTAAAATAGTTGACACCAATTGCCCTTTTTAAAAGATGAATTTTGTAAAATTCTTGCCTTACATAGTTTTTTTCTAAATGATTGCCTTCTTGCATAAAGTGCCAAACGAGTAACAGACATCGTTCACTTGCATAAATTGAAGGTTTCAAATTATTATTATCTTGAGACCATTTGTATATAATGTTCAGGCATAATCGTACAAGTCGTAATTTTTTTAAGATTTGTCTTTTCTGTTTGGGTTGCTTGTCTAAAATTTTTTGAATTAGCGTATAGAAATGTGATAAATCATAGTCTGGTAAATCTAAAAATGCCAAAGACTTTCTTAATAATGATTGATATTCCTGTGGAAATAGTTTTTCGCTAACAAGATAGTCGTCAAGCATTGCGGTTATTTCTCCTGTTCCCCAAAAATCGTATTCAACAGTATCCGTAGTATTCTGTTCGATATACTGTGTCCAATCCACTAAAACATTTTGATTTATAACACCATTAGTGCAAACTATTATTTTTTTAGGAAGTTTTTTTAAACGATTAGTAAGTGAAGTTGGAATAAACGTGTCTTTAATTTGATTAAGAGTTGAACGTATGGCGTTTACATCGCCATCCCAAGTGGTTCTTGTTAGATTGCCTTGTTTTATAGCAAATAAAAACACCTTTTTAATACCATCTTCTGGGTCTATACCGACAGCTGAAATATCTACACCAAACTGACGACCTTTCATTGGCTTTGAAATGGTTGTAAATTTCATTCCAACTAGCAAATCAGTTAGTAATGCATCAAGTTCTTTGTCCTCTTTTAAAAGATTAATATATTCACTCAGTAAAAATCTCATTGTCTTCTTTTAAAATTTTGCCATAGCAAACGTTCTGTGGCTTGACCAATGGGGTCTATAAATTCGCCTCTTGGCATTTCGCCAGAATGGGATATAAGTGCTGGTGTCATCTTTTCGGTATATTCGCCTCGATACTTTGAAAATGTAGATTTTCCTGTTCTGTAATTGATATTTGTAACCATACTTAAGAATGATGAGCTTTCTGACTCACTCTCTTTATAGGATTTATTAAATTTCCTGTTCTGAATTTTATTATAATATATCAATCTTCGCTCTGAAGGCGCAAACTCTTTTAAGTTATCTAAATCGGAATATGCCTTGTATTTATCTTCTCCTTCTTCAACAATATCTTTTATTATTCTCTTAAGTTTCCTATTAGCAGTCTTCTTTTTTAAGTTTAAAAACTCAATAGTCGAATAGTAATTAAATATTAAATGGTTAATAAACAAATCAGCTAAAAAAACCACAACATCTTTATTATCTGCTTTTTGTTCAAGTATAGAATATACCAGGGACAAAGATGTGTCTTTATCATAAACATAAGCAAGTATTTTATAAGTGATATACTCAATATCGTAATCTGAAAAACCTTTTAGTACATCTTTAGAAACCGTTAACCCTGAAAGATCTCTCATATATTTAGCACCGTTCAATTTAAAAATAGCAATATGAAAATTGGGATTATCTTTATTTAGCCAATTTGTGTATAGCTTTTGGAAATCTGTATAAAAGTCATCACAAAGAGTATTCAGCAAATGGCTGAAATATTTTATTTTTCTAGCATTTTCAGGGCTCAAATCAACCCAATCTGTTATAAAACCAACCACCAAACTTAAATTGGTTTTGGCTACATTTTCTAATCGATATGCCAATTGATTGTATGCTCCAGCATGTTCTATATCAATGTGAAGCAACAATGGAAGATATTTTTTGAAGAGGTGTATTTCGTTTTCTAAATCTATATTGAAATCCAAGAAGTATATAAGCTCTAATTGAATTTCAATAGTGGCAATACTTGATAGCTTATCTATAATTTTATCTGCATTCTTTAATTCATTTCTTTTATTTCTAATGGTAAAGAAAATTGAAGGCCATAGCTTCTCTAAAGTTTCATTATTAATAATACTACTGAATTGTTTCTCAATCCAGCTTACAAATGTTTTTGGTGTTGTTTTCGCTATCAAATCAATTTTAACGATAGATTTTATTCCTATTTCATTTAGAGTTATGTTATCGTCATTGATTAAGCGTTTAATTTCATCTATTACAAACTTTTGATCAGAATGATATAATCCAGATAGAATATCCATTAAAGTAAAATACGACTCAGTATTATTCGTTTCAAGTGTTTTTAAATAAATTTCTTTACCAAATGAAGCATTCTCTTTTGCTTCGCGAGTTATGGCAATTTGAAGATTTCTTGTAGGATAGTTACTTTTTAAATTTTTAAGCAATTCTGGTAATGCCTTGATATAAAGATCAATGTCAACATTTTTAATTTCGTCACAAAAGGTTCTATAATCTTGCCATCGATTGGCAGGCTCTCTGTTTTCTAATAAGTCTTGTAGAAATTGCAAATGAAAAAGGATTATAATTTTTGACTAAAGTTAAAAAAGAATTGAAGTGAACATGAAAAATTGCCATAAATTTTGAACAATAACTCGATAACCTTCAATTTTTGAATTTTTATTGAAACACTATAGTTAAAGTTTTATTTCACATACTAAATGAAATCAAATTAAATCAAATACTATTATGTACTAGAAAAACAGCTAAATTCTGTACTTATTCTGTACTATGTGAAATAAAAAAGCCTTTCAATTTCTTGAAAGGCTTGGTTTTACTAGTAGCGGGAACTGGACTCGAACCAGTGACCTTCGGGTTATGAGCCCGACCTCGACCACTTTTTCAACACAAACACTGGGGGTTTGAGCTGTTTTATTTTAAAATCGTATGCAAAAACGTATGCACTTTTTGGCTTTCTAATTAGTAAATAATTAAAGTATAAAACTAAATTATTTTTCCATATAATCCTGCCATTTTATCAAAATATATTTTTCAACACCATGTTCTTGTTTTTTAAGAAACCCATACTCATATACAAATAAGTATACATCGCCTTTATTGTTTTTCCAATAATGGGTGAAGAATTTAGAATCAAACCCATCATCTTTTATTAATGAGACTCTAACTGTGGCCTTGCCTGCTTTATTATATTGCTTTAATATTCTTCTGTTGGTCTTAAGCTGATTGTCTACTCTGTTATAAAAACGTGGTGCTTCTTCCAAAGACCTTCTATAATGATAGGTACTTTTACAGTGTAAATCACAAAACCTCTTGTCTGACCTTCCTCTTAACTCCTTTCCACAGGCTATACATGTTTTCTGTTTCATATCATTAATATTAAATGAATCTTACACGAATACTATTCGTGTAAGATACGAATAAATCATTTTTAGTGTTTAACTTTATAAAAAGTATAAAATGAAATTCAGTCAGCACATAACCATTAAGCATCTATTAATAGGTAATAAAAAGTTTATCGGTCTTCAATTTTACTCAAATAAGGCTCTGGAAATTCTCGTTAAGCAACTCCATAAAGTCTTATGGAGTGATGAGTTTAACATGTTCTATGTTCCAAACAACAAAACGCAATTAGATGAAATATATGCTACTTTTAGGGGTGTTGCTTGGATTGATTCAAAATACTTTTTTAATAAAACACGTTCCAAAGAACTTAATGAAGTATTTGATGTGCAATGGTATAGAAATCGAGCACAATCATCTAATTACAAATTGTGCCCAGAATCTTATTTACAAAAGCTAGAACTAAAAAAGTATTCTAACAATACTGTTAGGTTATATGTTAAACTTTTTGAAGATTTTATAAATCACTATTTTGATAAGGATATTGATCATATCAACGAAGTAGATATTAGAGAATACTTAAAACTTCTGATTCAAAGTAAACGTTCCAATTCATATATTAATCAATCCATAAACAGTATAAAATTCTACTACGAAGTAGTTATGGGAATGCCTAATAGATTATATCGTATTGAACGTCCTAGAAAAAATAAAAAGCTTCCGACTGTTTTATCCAAGGAAGAAATCAAATCTCTGATTGACTGTACAAACAACATCAAACATAGATGTATTGTATCAATATTGTATTCTGCTGGTTTAAGACGCAGTGAATTACTGAATCTAAAAATTAATAATATTGACAGCTCCAGAATGTTAATTCATGTTGTAGACGCAAAAGGTAATAAAGACCGTTACACACTTTTATCAAAAAACACTCTAGAAGATTTAAGAAAATACTATAAACAATTTAAGCCTCAAGACTTCTTATTTGAAGGAATGAAAAACCAACAATATAGTGGTGGAAGTGTGGGTAAAGTTGTTTCTGGAGCTGCTATGCGAGCTGGAATAAGAAAACATGTTTCGCCACATACTTTAAGACATAGTTTTGCAACACACCTATTAGAAAACGGTACAGATTTAAGGCATATACAATTATTATTAGGTCATAACTCTACTAAAACTACTGAAATTTATACTCATGTAGCCAAAAGTAGTTTTGATTCTATCAAAAATCCATTAGATTTGTAGGTATATATATAATAAATATAACATTACTAGTAATGTTATACACACGTTGTATGCAATTAAAACAAACATAGATAAGGGAATGGAAGAAAAGGATATAGATAATATTTGTGAGTATATATTAAAAAAACTCTCTGATAGAGATATTGGAGAAAGATGGAATCACTATCCTTATTTTGAAATGGAAAACGGAGAACTTATTTCTGATAATGGATTTGACCCTATGACTGTGGTTTCTGAATTTGAAAAATATGGACTTTCTAAACCTTTAGATGTTGAGCGATGTGAACTGAATGAATTAGGTGTAGAAATTGGACAAGGTATCGGATTTAAAAAACATAAAGAAAACAAAGAAAAACAGAAATCTAATAAAAAAACTATTGAGAAAAGAAAAAACGCAATGGTTAATCATAATTATTGGTACACAAGACCTAAAAACATTATTAGTGGAATAGTAATCCTGTTAACCTTTATTGGTTTGGGAACATATAAAGATATAATGGAATATCTAAAAAGTGATAAAGAAAATGAAGCAAACCAATCGCAAGAGTATAACATAAAAGAAGAAAATATACCAAATGAATTAGAAAAGAAAAACACACAGGAATATAATAATAATATAACTGAACCCAAAAACGACTCAATAAAACCGAAACCCGACTCAACATTAACCGATTAAACATAAGATTATGAAATTAAAATTACTATTATTTTTATTTAGTTTAATAATATTATCATGCAACAAAGATGATGATAATGAATGTACTTGCGACCTTGAAGTCACGATTGATGGCGATGGTTCATACACTGTAACAGGTGTCCCAACAGGCTGCAATGGAAATATTCTTGAAAGACCAGAAAATGTGCCACCAGAACATTTTATTTTAGGTTGTAAAAACTAATAATAACCACATAATATAAAAACAATGAAATGCAAACTTCACATCAAAAGAGAAAACAAAGAAATTGACAATCATACAATCGGAGAAAGTATTCGTGTCGGAGATTATTATCCAATAGAAAATAAAGATTATAAAGTGATAAATATTTTATTGGATTCAAATCAAGAATTACCAGTTGTTTATTTAGACTGATTTTCTAATATTTCAATGTTATTTAAACTATCTTGTTCAATCTTTGCTCTTTTAATTAAATCATGTAGAACAAAGTGGTAATGCAACATGTGACCTTCAGTAGCAAAAGAATCAAATTTAGGAAACTGAATATCATAAATTGACTTAACAGCACTGTTGACCTCTTTTTGTTTTGACTTTAAAACCTCAATATCTATGACTGACATAAACCGATTAAAATAACTGCATACAACAATGTATATAAAAAATGCTAGTACATTGTTTAACCATGCATAGTGCGACTATAAAACTTCATTCCTTACGAATGTTCGGTAAAGTATATTCGCACTTTTCATACACTAAACCGTTGTGTGTAATTTAAAAAAAACGATATGAAGAAAACAATGTTAATTATTTTAGTAGTTATAGTAATTGCTATAATATCAGTAATGAGTTTTGGACTCCAAATTGGAAATGTTCGGATTGGAAAACAAAATGATACTCTTGGAATCAGTCAAGTTTTTGATATTCAACAAAGTGATTTTTCCAAAAACTATCTGCAATCTGATAAAGTAATATGTGTCAATCTTTGGGCGACTTGGTGTGTTCCGTGTATTAAAGAAATGCCGATGTTAAATGACATTAAAAAAAATTACTCCGATAAAAATATTGAGTTTTTATCTCTTTCTGTGGACACTGATTCTGTAAAGTTAAGAGAGTTTCTCAAAAAGGATAAATTTGATTTTAAGGATATAACATTTCAGAACTTGGAATACAGAACTTCGATTTTAAATTATCTTGCACAACGACCAATCGATTACAAAATCTCTCAATATTCAGTTCCAGTTACCTATTTAATTAAAAACAACAAAGTGATTAAGGAACTAGATGGAGGATTAAGTGAAGGAGAACTAGAAAACGAATTAGATATCGCTTTAAAATAAAAACTACACACAACACTGTATATAAAAAATGCGTAGTTTAGTGCTAAACCAAAAGAAAGTGCGTACTTGCTTTCATCCGATTTTCCTACGGAAAATCCTCTGACACAAGTACACACTTTTCATATACAAAACCGTTGGCAATAATTATGACTTACTCGTATACAACAATCGAAATTAGCAGAAAACGATAATTAAATTTTGTAACTTTGCTTTTAAATGGAAATAGTAACTGATATAAATAAAATACGTAGTCTATCACAAATCATTTCGCCATCTAATTTTAAAAAGATTGTGCGAAAAGGAGACTATTATTCTACATTTTACAAAATAAAAAAATACACAACAGTTACAGATTCAACAACCAATCTAGATGCTATAAATATTATATACAACTCGCTTTTAAAAAATTATAAGAATGAGTATGTTTATAAAAATATACTTACAAACAAATTACTTCTAAAAAAGTATAGTTTAAAAAACACAATAGCATTAAACGAATTCAATATAGGAAAGTCAATAGCTGACTTTGTTTTATTAAATGGAGAAGCAAGAGTTTACGAAATTAAAACAGAGCTTGATAATCTTGAAAAGTTAGATACACAAGTATTGGATTACTGTAAATTTGGAGACAAAGTTTACATAGTTACTAGTTCAAAACATATAAATAAACTAATTGAACTTTATGATAATTCTACAATTGGAATTATTGAATTAACTTCAAGAAACGCTTTGAAGACAATTAAAGAAGCTAAAAGTAACAAAGCTACTTTTAGTTACGAAACACTATTTAAAACCTTGAGAAAACAGGAATATTTAGAAATAATTGAGGAATACTACAACTTTGTTCCCGAAGTTTCAAATACAAGAATTTTCAAAGAGTGCTTAACATTAGCCAAAAAAATTGAAATTTCATTGTTTCAAAAATTAGTAGTTAAAAAACTTAAATCTAGAAATATTTCTAATCCAAAAAAAATTCAAGAAAAAGAAATTCCAGAGAGTTTAAAACATATTTGTTATTCTTTAGATTTTTCAAAAAAAGAGTATGAAAAATTAGACTCATTTCTTAATCAAAAAAGCAAAATATGTATTTCCCATATTTAAGAGGTAAACAATTTGAATTAATTGCCTTAAGAGAATTGTGTTCTCTTTTTCCGCAAGAATTGCATAAAATTTCCCCAATAATAGAACCAGTCAAAGCTTCTAGTACTTTAAAATCGACTCTAGCTGAATTCGTAAATCGAAACGCAAATTTTAATTTAATAATAAATCCAAGAGTTGGAGATTTAGAAGGACAATATGAAAGAATTATTGAAATAATTACTTCTTCTATTCCTGTAGAGCATAACAACTTCCAAATAGCAGTTATAATTGACTCTAAAACTGAAAGAAACATTGGAACATTAATTGAGTTTGTAAATGCATTAGAATTAAATTATAACGGAATTACCTTAATACACGAAACAGAAATAAATAGTGAAAATATTGAATATTTAAATAATCAACTGAACATAGTTTATAATGTTATTTATTTTCAAAAAACTAGTCGCAGATATTATCGTGAGTTTGAAGCTAACACACTTGTCAGTCTAGATGACTATTTTATAGGGCAATCTAGGAACGCAGACTATTTGAACCAAGAAAGCGATTTTTCAAAAGAATATAGATTTTATATCCAAGATGGTTTTGTTGGTTTTTCTGACTTCTTAACAATTGGAGATGATTATTCAGAATCAGGTTTTTTACCACGAGCAGTAGCAATTCATTTGAGTTATTTGGAAAATAACCAAATTAGAGTAAAACATTTCGTTTCTGATTCTAATGAGGATGTTGCAGATATTGGTGGTAAATTTTCAGAGGCAATTAATAAATTAGTTATTTGGTGCAACCAGAATGATTTAAATACTTCTGCCATAAACGTATTTCGAGATTTACAACAAAGAGGTCATTTCCCAGGTTTAGGTACTTTGAAAAAATTATCTATAATGAACCATATAGAATTAGTAATTAACAATATTTAATTATGAATTGTTGTATTAATTGCTTTACTAGTTCATATCTAATTAGCATTATTAATGGTGACGACAGAACCGGAACGTGTGACTTTTGCAGTACTACAAATACATCTATTTATTCGGCAAGAGAACTGTCAGATTTTTTTAGAAACATACTTTCTCTTTACGTTCCAGACGAAAATTCCGCTTCACAAATTTCTGAATCATTAAAAGAGGATTTTAATGTATTAAGTGAAATTGTTGAAAATCCTATTGAATTGTTGCGAGCAATTTTTGAAGATGAAATTGAA
>Ga0209344_10003911_pt1 | contig 14199 bp, 5 predicted proteins | sample Cruoilmetagenom6_FD_187293 | JGI IMG/M metagenome (GOLD analysis project Ga0209344, IMG submission 187293) | Oil polluted marine microbial communities from Coal Oil Point, Santa Barbara, California, USA - Santa Barbara Oil Seep Sample 6 (SPAdes)... | ecosystem: Environmental > Aquatic > Marine >...
CTTTGTACATTCGGGTCTGGGTTTGCCAACTTAATACTGGATTATTATAGTTGGAAACCATGCGATCACGGACATAGGCGGGATCGTATGGTTTTTCGTAGGGTATCGACATAATGCCGGAATAAACCTGTATTTTCAGCGGATAAATATGAATACCCTCGAAAGTGGGTTCGGCAGCCGCTCTCAAGCCCCTCATTTTTTGGGTATGTATGGCCGGATAGGGTAAAATATGCGCGAGCGCCTCACCAGCATACTCGTTCACAGCCCGTTCGACTTCTTCTTTGTCACCCGCCATCAGATGGACAGTGGGTGAGGCATGAATCGCGATTTCTATGGATGGATATTGCGTGACAAATCGTTCGGCTTCTTCCCGCGGTCCAACACATACCATCATACGCCCGGTAGCATAATAACTGACATCAAACTCCGGCTCCCCCCGCAACAATTCAAGCAATTCCTGATAATCCACCCCACCAGCAGCGCAAATAGCACTCAACTCACCCAGACTTTGACCGTATACAGCGTCAGCATAAAAGCCTGCCTGCTGCATGAGTTTCCAGGTCGCGTAATTCGCGGCGCTCAAAGCAAACATGGAAATCTTGCGATCCAGCGGATGTTGACAAGTCTGCACATCAGCAATGATCGGCGCCGAAACCCTGGCTCGATAACGTTTGCGCTCAGTTTCCGGCCTGCCAGAGGGCGGGAAAATCAAATGGTTGAAAGGAACCTGATCCTCGTTATTCGGGGTCCGATCATCGGAGATGTCAAAAACTTCCCGAATGGTGGGAAAACGCAGCGCATGCATATATAAATGATCCGCAAAATTACCCATAAGACCCGGATAGCCCTGTCCCGGGAAAAGAGCTCCCACAGCGCCATGAGGCTGGCTGGCATGGGCGGAAAAAGACACCTCCTTGGGTAGCTTGCCAACACCTGAAAACAGATGTTCATCAAGGCAGCGTCCTAAAGCTATCAATTGCGGAATCTCTTTGATGATCAGGGCAGCGCGAACGCCATCATCATGATTGATCTGCAGCGAACAACTATAGGCGATATGCTCCAATGTGACCGATGCTTGTGCCTGCGATTCGACACAATGCAGCAGTTGGTTCAATCGTTGACGCAGACAGGTCACAGTGGGCGCCGTAATCAGAATCAATTCGCTTTCATTATGCAATTCGAGGGTAAAAGGACGGGATTGTTCATGCGGAACTTCGCGCAGTAAAGCCCAACCACCGTTTTTATCCGGATTCGAGGCATGGAGCACGAAGGCTTGTCGCAGCCCCTTACCCGGATGATGGATCCATGGTCTGAGACGCTGATTCAAAAACAGTGGCGTCTGATACAATGAAGCCATGGGTTCGTAATCACAACCGTTGCCGGGGATGACCTTATTGGATAAAGACAGCGCGGATTTGATAATAGAAGCCAGCGGCGCCACGCATCCGGTATTACCCACAAACGCTTTTACTGATCCCAGCGCCTGCAATGGCAATGCTGGGTCGTAATCGCCCAGCAGACGATGTAAAACGCTGATCTCATCACCATCAGGCTCTAAATCTCCTCGACCCGCACCTTCAATCATGTCGCATTGACGCAATGTTTCCAGCATATCCGGACTGGAAAGCAACGCTTGCTCAATTTGATTCGAGCCTGCAGCCTCGCTTAACAAAGCATAAGATTTCCAGTGACGCTCGGTTGCAACATCCACACGTGCCAAAGCTATGCAGGCTACGCCAGGTGAAATGGCATGGACATAAACGGAATCAGCCCCATAGGGTGTAAACATTTGACGGGCATCATTTGGAGAAACTTTTTCCCCTGGCTCAACCGCCAAAATCAGAACCAGCTTGTTTTTCTTGTTCTGGAGCAAATCACGCGCCTGATCAAGCGCTTGCCACACATCATCAACCGTGATGCTATTCTGTCCAGTAACGCTGGATGCAAAAGAAGGATCACCCAGAAATGAGCCCGCCATGATCATCACGAATTCCGTGGGTCGTATTTTTTCCAGGTTTAAATCCGCCCTTATTTCCTCGACCACATCGGCGATCTGCCGTGACAATGGTTGAGCGCTATTGCTTGACAGACAATCTGGTTCCATGGGCAAATCATTAACCAGACGATACCAATAAGCATCCAGATCTTCACGACCAAACCAACGACAACCCATACTTACTAACGCGATAGTGTCGCGAACAGTCATTTTCATACCTTCCATACAGATAAAAAGCCAATCAGAATATATCTGAGGATTGATCCCTGCGCCGGTTCGACTGGATACTGGAACAGGGAACCACCCTGGATCTTACAAGCAGGCACATTGCAAAAAAGGAACCATGCAATATGTCAACACGACCCTTAAACGGATCAGGCTCGACCCAATCCAGAGGCAATCTGCTCGGCACTACAGGTAACCACCACCTCTGCCGAAGCATCCGCTCGATCAGACAACTCCTGTACAAATCGTTCAACACCTTTATTCATGGGAATCAGTTCAATGCCCCGTTCCGCATAAAGTTCTTTGAGCTTGGGTGAAACCATGCCCGAATCCCACGGTCCCCAGTTAATCGAAACCACGCGTCCAGGCCAGTTTCTATTGAGATGATCCGCAAGTTTATTCAACACTTCATTTGCGGCGCTATAATCGGATTGCCCCACATTACCAAATCGCCCAGCAACCGATGAAAAAAACACAAGATATTTGAGCTTTTCCGGTTTGAGGAGCTCCGCTAGAGCCAGCGCGCTATCCACCTTGGTGCCAAAGACTCGATCAAAAGCCTCGGGGGGCTTTTCCTTGAGAAGTTTATCCTCAATGACGCCCGCCCCGTGGATCACGGCGTCGATCTGCCCATAACGGTTGTAGATATGCGTCAACACCTCCGACAAAGCTTCCCGCTGCCGCACATCCACGGAAAAATAATCAACGCTGGCGGCGTGCTCCTGCATATAAGCAATGGTATTCCGAATCTGCCGCTCTTTTAATATATTCCGCACTTTGCGTTCAATTTCAATCGGTTTTGGACGTTGGCCGGCTTGCATAGCGGATTGTAGTAAATATTTTCGCAGTTGGGCTGGTTCGGAGAAAGCCGCGTATCCAGGATCTTCAGCAACGGGAAGCGGACTGCGTCCTAAAAGAATCAAATGGGGACGATGCAGGGGCGAAAGCGCTTTGAGACATTCCGCTGTGATGCCATAAGCGCCACCTGTCGCCACGATCACGGATCCTTCCGCCAAAGCCGCCACCGGACGATCATCCAACAAGGGTAGTTCTACCAAGCCGGTTGTGATCCGATTGCCGAACTGATCAAACCCTATTTCCACGGCACGATCGGAGTCATGCTCCATCTCATCCTTGATACGACCCACCACATCCTGCTCGGCTATCACTGGATCCATGTCGAGAGCCATACAACGAACGGAAGGCCATTCGCGCGCTACGGATTTCATCAATCCCAGACATCCGGCCGAATCACCAATCGGGGCAACTTGACCGGACAGACCAAAATCACCCCCGAGGGATGTGACCGCAATGACATGAGACAAGCGATCATCCTTGCGATTCAATTCATCATGGAATGTCTGTAACAATTGAAAGAGAGACTGCGTGTAGTAGCCGGAGTGCAGACTCATCTCTGATGAGGAAACGCGCGGTAATAAATAGATAATCCCTCGCACCGGCTCACCGTTTAACTTTTGCTTGAGATTAGAGAATGCCTTCATGCCGGAATGTTCCTGGTTCGGCGCGCCGACATGAGCAACTGCATCATTCCTGCCCGAATCCATGCGAATAATATGCGTCTGCGCCCCTCCAGCCTGCAGCATTTCGGCCACAGACTCGAACAGCGTATCCGTACCATATCCAGCAATGAGATAAACACCCTCCAGTACAAGCCTGTGCAAAGTATCGTTGTCGAATGGCAGTGAAATGCACTCTACCCCGTAGCGATACACTTCCTTCTGCCGATCGACCTTGATATCTGAAGCTGTGTCGAGACGATCAGTGGTTAACTTTTTTTTTGTGCTTCAGCCATGCTGGCATACCAATCCACTATGGAACCGAGGGATCGCAGCGCTGATATCTCCTCCAATACCTTTTCTTCATCGCCGAGATGAATCAAATTCAGATGATCTTTCAATTCGCTGAATATTTCGACTTTTTTGATCGAATCAATCCCGAGCTCTGCTTCCATATTCAAATCAAGATCCAGCATCTCCGCAGGATAACCGGTTCGTTCACTCACGGCTTCCAACAGGCTTTGCTTGAACTGATCAGCACTCGGCTCCGAAGGAGTGGATACACCACCACCATTGGTTTTGGCCGGACTGATTACCATGGCCGGGGCACGCGGCTGCTCGGCAACTGGCTCCGCCGTTGCGGCCGTAGAAACACCACCAATGGGTCGTACAGTCGCTGGCGGGCGAACGAGGTTTCCCTCCGTATTGACTGCTATCTGCTGGGGTCGGACTGAAGCCATAGGAGGAACGGAACTGACAGGCGCAGATCTGACAACGGCAGAAGAGGGCGCCTGGCTGCTCTGATATTGGGGTACCTCACTTATTAATCTGGACGCGTCCTCGGATGAGGCCACTACGTATTGTGTCGTAGCAGATTCCTGATTCATCTGCAAGCCAAGGAGTTTTTCTTGCATGCCAAGAAAACGCTCCATGAGTCGTTGCTGCCCGCGTTGCAAATCCAGAAACTGGTCGATATTTTTCTGAATAAGATCAAGATTCGGCATTTGCGATTTACCTTTGTTGGTTCCTGTTTGAGCGATAGTGTTGGATTGATGCAACAGACCGGCAGATAGCCTTGCAGGTTCAACCGGAAGGCTGTAATGGGTCTGACCGGCGCCATTGAGCCCGGATTTTACGAAATGGGTAGAAGGCGAAGCCGTGCCGGATTTCATGGTGTCGGCAACGCGGGCATGATTTTGGGTGACGGACATCGCGTGATTATTTTCGGATCCATTAACACGAGCTAAAGAAGATCCCATTGACTTGCTTGCGTTCTTCGTGGGATCCATCTGGGGCGCTTTCTTTTCAACATCAGAAATAGAATCCGAGAAGATTTTTGGCGCAGGCCCTGTTATGTGTAATCCTCGCGGCGACTTCAATGGGCTGTCATGATACCATGGCTCAATGCCGCCTGGATATAAGCGCCAGGTCACTGGACTATGTTCGTGCGTGCGCTTCACCTGATCAATATAGGTTTTGACTGCAAGCGGCTGAACATCCCGACCTGAATACCAAGCTTCCATATTTATGGATAAACCAGCGGCATAGAGTTGAGCCAGAAGAGCGCCCATGCCCTGCCAGCCTTCCGCACCTTTCGAATCGAGAGCGATGGCAAGATGCGCATCTTTTTGCAAAATACGTTTGGTTAAATTGGTCAATACCTGACCTGGCCCCACTTCCACGAAAACACGACCACCAGCATTATACATGCTTTTAATCTGTTCAACGAAGCGCACAGGCTCACAGATATGGCGCGTCAAAAGGGTTTTACTTTCCTCAGCCTGCGTGGGATAAATGGCAGCCAGTGTATTGCTGTAAATTGAAAAATCCGCTTTGTCACTGAACAAAACATTCTTCAATGCTGAAGCCAGCATGTCTTGACCTGCCGCCATAGTGGGAACATGAAAGGCGGCTGATACAGGCAAACGCCGGGGATGCATTTTGTTTTCAGTGAACAGGGCTTCAGCTTTTTTCAGATTATCGACTTTTCCACCCACGATCACCTGTTCAGGCGCATTAATATTGGCGACATAAACATCGAGTTTATGCCGTTTCAATAGCTGCTGCACCTGATCGACACTCGCGCGCAACGCCAGCATAGCACCCGGGATTTTATCATTAACCGCGCGGGCGATTTCTCCACGCGCATAAGACAATCTGAAAAAATCCTCGCGCGATATCACTTTCGCGGCAGCCAGGGCGACATATTCGCCATAACTGTGTCCAGCAGCCATGGCGGGCCGCAGGCCAAAATCAGAAAGCAGGTCAAAAGCCGCCAGATCCACCGCGCCGATGGCAGGCTGGGTCACTTGCGTCTGATTAAGCAAGGAGCTCTGCTGCTTGCGTTCGTCAGCGTCGAATACCGGAATGGGATAGATCATACCTGACAAACAGCCATCATAAGATGGGGACAATACGCGATCAGCGCATTCAAGCGCATTGTGCATGACCGGAGCATCCAGCACTATCTCACGAAGCATATTGATCTTTTGCGAGCCCTGACCCGGGAAGAGGAAAACCAGTTCATCGTTGCACATGTACGCCGACCCACCAAAAACCTGGCCAGCAATAGCAAACGGCTGATTGGTTTCCAGGCATTGCCGCGCTTCCTCAAGCTTCTTCTCGAGATCAAGCAGATCCTCCGCCAGAATCGCTACCCGCCATGGATTCTCGTCGGCGATTTTCCCGTAGGCATGCGTAACAGAATATCCCAGTTGCATAAGGCTGGCATCGGAAGGAACGCCTTCAAGAGATACCTGCACTTGCGCTAATTGTTTGATCACAGCTTCTGGGTTTTCGGCGCAAAAGCAAAACAGTTCAACTTTGCGATTTGCCGTGCGTTTGATTTTCTGATGCGGCAAACCGTCTCGATATTCTTCGATAACGGCGTGGAAATTGGTTCCGCCAAAACCGAGGGCGCTGATAGCGGCCCGCCGTGGCGTTCCATCGATCCGGGACAGCCATGGCCGTGTTTCAGCGCTAATATATAATGGCGAGTGTTTAAAGTCGATATATTGATTGGGAACCTTGACCCCATAAGTTGGAGGTAACAACTTATGATCAAGCGACAGCAATAGTTTGGATAAACCTACCATGCCTGCCGCAACCTTGGTATGCCCGACCTGGGCTTTGACAGAACCAATGGCGCAGCTTTGTGGCTTGAGATTATAACCATCATAGAGTTTCTTGATCGAATCGACTTCCACCTGATCGCCGACGCGGGTTCCCGTTCCATGCGCTTCTATCAAATCGATGCTTTCGGGTGTAATACCCGCATCTTCATAGGCTCTGACCAAAGCTCGACTCTGACCTTTTGAATCGGGAGCCGTCATACTCCGATTACGCCCATCACTCGATGAACCTATTCCTTTGATAAGCCCATAGATGCGATCGCCATCGCGCTCCGCATCCGAGAGACGTTTCAGCGTCATTGCCACAACAGCATCACCAATAGCAATACCGTCGGCAGCATCATCAAAAGACCGGCAATGCCCGCTGGGTGACAAGGCATGCGTACGTGCAAATGCCACAAAACCTGTCGCATTATTCGTGCCATCCATCGCGCCAACCAACGCGACATCACACGTGCCAAGACGCAACTGATGCACCGCTGTCTGCATAGCAGCCAGTGAGGTTCCGCACGCAGCATCGACCGTCATGTTGGTTCCGCCCAGATCCAGCCGGTTGGCGATGCGACCAGCGGCCACGTTGCCCAGAATTCCGGGGAAAGAATCTTCCGTCCAATTTGGGAGGAGAGGATACAGCGCCTCCCAGACTTTCTGGCGTTCATAATCCTCAAGCATATCCGCTTCCGACAGATATTTCGTCAGCAAAGTACGGAACACATAATCCGACCCCAGATCATGCATGCCGCCCAAACCAAAAATGGCGGCGGTGCGCTCGCGTGGGAAAGGGTAGGAATTCCAGCCGGCATCATCCAGAGCCCGTCGTGCAACTTCCAGCGCAATCAGGTAAGTGAATTCGATATGCGGCACACTGGCTGGCGGGATACCATAACGAACCGGATCAAAAGCGATTGCTCGCATAAAACCGCCCCAGCGCGAGCATGTTGCATTCTTGTTGCTCTGATCTGCGTCGTAATAAAGGTCAATGGGGAAGCGTTCCGGCGGAACTTCTGTAATACAGTCTTTCAAAGCAAGAATATTATTCCAATATTCACGCATATTATCGGCTTCAGGGAATATGCCAGCCATACCAACTACCGCGATTTCATCATGCACCAATCGGGAATCTCTGCCGCGCCGCAAACGCGCTTCAGGCCAGGAAGGCAATACCTGAATATAATGGTTGGCTATGCTCTCATGCAACTGAAGCATCGTCAGGACTTCGTGGCGCAAAGTCGCTACCTGACCAATCATATACATGCCATAGCGGTATTGAGCGTTTGGCTTGAGATGATAGAAACCCTGCGCATCTGGCTTATATCTGGCAAGAGCGCGTCTTGTAACGCCTTTGGATGCTTCCCGCAAACGCCCCACGTTCAATTCTTCCAAAGCCAGTTGAATCTCCCCGGCCGACTTGCCGGAATGAATCATTTTCTTGCGCAATTGCTCGAATTCTTCGATAAACGGCGTGTCGGCGCAGCGCGTTGCATGTCCAACGCCGGACTGAAGCAAAACTGTCCGCTGGCACTTGACCGCCTGCTTCTGGAACCCCTGTAGTATGGCGCCGGATGCAACCGCCTCCTGGGTAAAAAGGTACGCCGTCCCCATCAATATTCCGATTTTGGCGCCGCGTGCAATCAGAGGCGCCGCTATCAGCGCCACCATGGATGCGGAAAAGCCATCATGGATACCGCCGGCAAACAGAAGCTGCAAATTTTGATAATCCGGAAGATTCGCCTCAAGCAAAGCCTCGATGGCGCTTTCCCACAGAATGAAACTGGTCCGCGGCCCGACGTGGCCACCACATTCGCTTCCTTCAAAAATAAATTTGCGCGCGCCCTGGGCAACAAAAGCTTTGACCAGCCCAGGCGATGGCACATGCAGATAGGCGGCGATGCCATCCTGCTCCAATTCCACGGTTTGCGCCGGCCTGCCACCGGCGATAATGGCAAATGGCGGCCTGAATTCTCTGACAACCTCCAATTGCTCCTGACGCAATTCCAGTGGCACGAACCCCAGAATTCCCACGCCCCATGGGCGATCTTTCATCTTTTGACAGGTTTCCTGCAACAACTCGCGGATCTGCGGTCCCCGCATCAGAGCCAATGCCAGAAACGGAAGCGCGCCGGCAGCTTCAACTGCTTCACTGAATGCAGCCACATCACTGACGCGGGTCATCGGACCCTGAACATAAGGGAAGCGGGTGCCATGCACTTCAGCCAGAGGAGCATTTTCTGATAACGGAGCCGATGATCTCACCTGCTTTATGTTGTCTCGCATGGCAGCCATCAAGCCAGTGATGGCGCAGCCCACGCGACCATATCTACGCTGAAAATAGCCGGCAAACGCAATATCCTGGCCCATACAAACAGGCGCGTCTTGTCTTCGCATACACTCAAGGAAAGCATCCCGCCATTGCTGCTGACCAAGTGTCGCTGCTTTTTCCAGAGCAGTAATATTCTCGGCGTGGCTGTGCGCATGGAGACGCAAAGGAGCATGCACAGGGCCTGCCAGCACGGTTTGGCTGCCATCAAGCGCTCGCCAGCGCATCTTTTCCATCTTGGAAAAAGGTGAATCCGCCAACGCCCACAACTGCTCGCACAGAACCACGCCTGCTGCTCCAGCCATAGCCAACGCCGCAGCAGTATTGACACTGACCCCGCCCTGAATCCAGCACGGAAGCGGGAACCCCGCCAACTGTTGCGCCAGAATAAATGCCGTTTCGACACTAACTTGTCCGCCACTTTCATGCGCTTTAAGCAACACTCCATCGAAACCGGCCTTATGCGCCCAATAAGCCTCGGACATGGAATAAACTTCACAGAAAATCTTCTGCGCCAATTTCCTCGCCTCAGCAAGAAAAGAACTCGTATCCCGAGGATCGAGCCCGGACAATACCAGGATATCCGGCGCTGGCAAAGAATCGAGAACTGCGATCAAGACTCCGGGGATCGAGCCTTCCCCTCCCTCTCTGGAAACATGCCAACGCATACCACGCATGCCGCGATCATGCGACAATCGGCACAAGCGGTCGTACTCATGATGCAGATCGGATTCGGTTGCGGCCAGACCTCCATCAATCAGACCCACGCCTCCAGCGCGACAGGCTGAAATGGCAATGTCTGCGTTACACAGATGTGACGGATTGATTGCTACCACAGCAGGCAGCACATATTCCAACTCGACTCTCATATTGTCTGTCATAATAAAATTGATTTGCTCACTTGGTATTTGATCCTGACATCAATGAAAATCCTTGGGCTGAAATACGTAAGACCCTCGGACTGACACCAATGAATTAAAAATAGCCCTCACACAATTAAGAAACCAATGACAATCCGCAACTGTTTCTGGATAGTTTGAGCTTCGTCCTCATCAATAAATTAGCGGCTTCTGAATGCGTTTTTTTACGCCTATGATTAACATCACACAACAGTAACATGAATTTCACCAAAGACCGGACCATGAAGATTGGAGTCATGGGTACAGACAACCCGCATTCACTTAAGGTGGAAGTGCTGTTGAACATCCGCCAATATCAGCGATCCGATGCCAAATACCCGGATTTACACTATAACATTGTTTCATTGCCTTTACCAACGCGAAAAGTGCATTGTAGTATAAATGCCCAATGTCCGCTATGATAGCATCCATATTGCCTTTCCAAGGGGCCTTCTGATTAATTTCGGACGAAGGTGATGGTGGTTCCTCATGTTCAATTCGAGGCAGAAATCGTACGATATAGCAGGCTGTTACGATGTCTTATAACAAAGAAACCGGGCAAAAGGACGTAAGAACCGAGTTCATAAATGGATCAGGGTTTTCTCAAACATCCGGGGGCGATTTGTTTCCAAGAAACCCCAGGCACATCTATTTATGAAGTGAATGCCCTGAACCAAAGCACAACTATCGAAAATATATTGCTTTATTATAAATGACGCGTCATGACCATTTTTACCACTTTTGAGGCTCTCATGCTATGTTGCGAATGATATTTGTTTTTACTTTAACCTTCACGCTTTTCATGGCAAAAAGCACGGCTGCATCTTCTCCCCCCTATGCTGATACGCCATGGCCCGCGACCCACGCCGATAGCAGCAATTCTGCTTCTGTAAATTTTCCGCTGCCCACCAAACTTGAAATCGCCTGGGAAATATTGAAAGATCGAGCCATCATTCAGGCTGCGACTATTGGTCCCAATGGTCTGATGTATGCAACCAGCGGGCAAGGGCGCGGTCATAGTCATCTGACCGCCTTTGATCGCTCCGGGCGCATTATATGGCAGGCTCCGGAATATAAAACATCTGACGATCTCGATTCGTTCGCGATTCTGAGCGCTCCGGTGATCGATGATCAGGGTGATATTTATTTGTGTGACAGCAACCAGATCTGGGCCTTCCATGGTGATGGCGCTGTAAAGTGGATCGCCCCCTTACCGGCGGATTCCAAGTCGTGCCTTTCTGTCCAGTTTATCGATTCAGCACTTATAGCCGTGACCGGCGACGGAATCATCATCGCCCATCGGCGTAATGACGGAACTCCCGCTGCGCAGCCTTTACAATTGCCGGTGCAATCTTCCTACCGAGGCAATACTTTTGACCGTCTCCCCAATCGGGTGATGCCTGGGTATTGGGGAACCGATCCTGAAATCATACAGGAAGTCGTTGCGGTTTTTCTGGGTTTGCGCTGGCCCATTACCAACACTCCGACCGTGCATCCGCAACGTCCCCGAATCTATATAAGCGCGCCGGATATGGATGGCACTTCTTCGATATTTGCTGTCGATCTTGATCTGGAACAAGGCGAATTCTCCATCGCCTTCAGAAGCGATCTCAAACGGCAAGGCAGCGCCAGCAGCCCGACGGTTTCCCCGGATGGAAGTCGTGTTTATGTTGCGGATGGCAGCAATGCCATGGCAGCCATTGATGCCGTAGATGGCCGTATCCTGTGGAATGTGGATACCCCCAACGTAATACCAATCGTATCTTCTCCGAGTGTTGGCGCCGATGGCACCATTTATGTGACAGCGGGCGGTGTTATCGCCATGCGTTCCGATGGCATGATTTTATGGCGGCGCAGCTTTGCCAACGCCAGCCCAAGTCAAGCTGACAGTGTCGTCACCGCAGGTCCCAATGCGTTATACGTCGTGGTGCTTGAGGGAGGGCTGGCTTATTACAATTTAAGACAGCCACAAGCCAAATTTTACGTACTGAATCCTGAAACGGGTGAGAATCTTTCCGATCCCGTCGCGCTTTCTCACTCAAGCGAAGCTTATATTACGGTCGATAATCAGGGCTGGGCCTATATCACGCATCTGGGATGGGGCACCAATGAACCCGGTGGCGGCGGTGTTACAGCGCTGAAACCGGCCACTGACTGAGATCACTAAAACCTGTGATCCGGGCGTCGGCTATAATTTGCTGCCTGCGTCCCGACACCAGGATTAGCTGTCTTTATCTTTCCTGCAATGAGTCCCTGGCGCGACATTTAAATAACTTCAACCCCTTAAGGGTAAAACACGACGGCAGATTTGATTCATTTCATCTTTCACCACTTTTGGGGCTCTCATGCTATGTTGCGAATGATATTTGTTTTTACTTTAACCTTCACGCTTTTCATGGCAAAAAGCACGGCCGCATTTTCTCCTCCCTATGCCGATACCCCATGGCCCGCGACTCACGCCGATAGCCGCAATTCTGCTTCTGTAAATTTTCCGCTGCCCACCAAACTTGAAATCGCCTGGGAAATATTGAAAGAACAACCCATTTTTTTTGGAGCCACGATCGGGCCCAACGAGCTGATATACGTGACTGGTGGTCAGGGGCGAGGCTACAGTCATCTGACAGCCTTTGATCGCTCCGGGCGCATTGCGTGGCAGGCTCCGGAATATAAAACATCTGATGACCTCGATTCGTTCGCGATTCTGAGTGCCCCGGTGATTGATGATCAGGGTGATGTTTATTTGTGTGACAGCAACCAGATCTGGGCCTTTCATGGTGATGGCGCTGTCAAGTGGAGCGCCCCCTTACCGGCGGATTCCAAGACATGCCTTTCTGTCCAGTTTATCGATTCGGCGCTTATAGCCGTGACCGGCGACGGAATCATCATAGCCCATCGGCGTGATGATGGAACTCCTGCTGCGCAGCCTTTACAATTGCCGGTGCAACCATCTTACCGCGATAATACTTTCGAGCAAATCCCCAATCGCATCATGCCAGGATATTGGGGGATCGACCCGGAAATCATCAAAGAAGTTACTGCGGTTTTTTGGGGTGGGCGCTGGCCTGTTACCAACACCCCGGCCGTACATCCGCAACGTCCCCGGATCTATATCAGCGCCCCTGATCTTGATGGCGTTTTCTCGGTATTTGCCGTCGATTTTGATCTGAAACAAGGCGAATTCTCCATCGCCTTCAAAAGCAATCTCAAGCATCAAGGCAGCGCTACCAGCCCGACGATTTCTCCGGATGGAAATTATATTTATATTGCGGATGGCCGCTATACCATGACGGCCATCAATGCCGTGGATGGTCATATCATATGGGATGTGGATATCCCCGACCTGATACCGATCGTATCCTCTCCGAGTGTTGGCGCCGATGGCACGATTTATGTGACATCGGGCGCCGTCACCGCCGTGCGTCCCGATGGCAGCATTTTATGGCAGCGCAAATTTTCTGGAGTCCAGTTTGCGAAACCTGACAGTGTCGTCGCCGCAGGGCCGAATGCATTATATGTCGTGGTGCTTGAGAGAGCAGGTGTTTTTTATAATATGCTGCGGCCACAACCCAAGTCACGACCAAAATTCTACATATTGAGCCCGGAAACAGGTGAAAATCTTTCGGATCCTGTCGCGCTTTCCCACTCGAGCGAGGCTCTGATTACGGTCGACAATCAGGGCTGGGCTTATGTCACGCATCTGGGATGGAGCACCAATCAACCCAATGGCGGCGGTGTCACAGCACTGAAGCCGAGTACTGACTAAGATCACCACAACTTTATGAACCGGGGCGCCGGTTATAGTTTACTATCTGCGTCCCGGAACCAGAATTACCCTGCTTTTTCGTTCTTGCAATGGATCCAACAAACTTTGCCTCAATATCTGAATAACTTCAGCGTCTTTAAGTTTAACAGATTCCGCGAAAATCCTCTCCATTCAGGGGGAGGATGGATAGCGGGGACACTGCCAAGTGTCTTGGTTGTTGGCTAACTTGGTGTTTGCTATCATTGTTTTTTCCATAGACCAAATATAATGGAAAGCATGAAACGTTTGCAAGCCTATAAATTCCAGATCATGCCAAGCGGCGAACAGCACCGCGATATGCCCCGCATCGCG
>Ga0209344_10003912_pt1 | contig 14198 bp, 14 predicted proteins | sample Cruoilmetagenom6_FD_187293 | JGI IMG/M metagenome (GOLD analysis project Ga0209344, IMG submission 187293) | Oil polluted marine microbial communities from Coal Oil Point, Santa Barbara, California, USA - Santa Barbara Oil Seep Sample 6 (SPAdes)... | ecosystem: Environmental > Aquatic > Marine...
TTGCCTGCCGGTCTACTCGACAATGATGCGATCAAGCGGCTGACGGCTCATGGCCTGCTTCACCCTGATTCGAATCGCCTTGTCGCTACGCCGCAAGGCTTGCTCGTGCTGAACAGCTTGCTCGCCGAAATTGTTGCTGACGAAGCGGCCCTCTAGCCGCCGAACCCGGTGGGAGCAGGCGACACAACCGTGAACCCGCTCGCTCGGATTTGCTGCACTTCCAGAGCGCGTTGGGCAACGCCATCGCTGCCGAAACGGAACGCGCCGTCAACGCCGGAAAAACCACCAGCATCACGCAGCTCGCCTGCAGGGAACGGCCTGTCGATTGCCCATTCCCGAGATATCCGAACGACAAGCAAAGCGGCATCATAGCCAAGGCTCGATAGACGATATGGATCACGGCTGAAGCGGGAGCGGTAACGATTGCTCAGCGTATTGAACATCCGGTCGGACACGCTTGCGAACAGTGCGCCGTGCATGGCCGGGTCGCGGATCAGGTCAGGCTGATTATTCCACAGCTCGGTACCCAGAATTTGCGTCTCGGTAGCGCCCCGGTCGCGGACCATCTGGGCCGCTTCCCGCGCCGTCGTCCCGCTATCTGCGATCAGGATGGCATCGAATTGGCCCTCTCCGTTAAGCTGTGTAACGGCCAGCTGCAGCGAACGGCGCGAGCGCGCATAGGTGCGTGTTCCGACCAGAACGCCGCCGCTATCGCGTACCGCTTGGGCGAAGGCTGCCGAAGCCCGCCGTCCATAAAGCCCTTCCGGGACAAGCGCGGCGAAACGCCGTGCACCCTGCCCTGCGGCATAGCTTGTGACGCGCGCAATCGATTGGTCGGGCGTGAATCCCATCAGATAAGTGCCGTTTCCAGCCACGCTGGTATCGTTCGAAAAAGCGATGACGGGTACGCTGGCGTTGCCGGCAACCGAAGCCAGCGCGCGAACATTGTCGGCGAGCAGCGGCCCGAGGATCAGGCGACTGCCGTCGGATAGCGCACGGTTGGCAGCAGCAATCGCACCACCAGTACCGGCCGTATCATAGGTCGTGATCCGAACCCCTTCCCCGCCCGTGTCGAGGATCGCCATATTGGCCGCATTGGCGATGGACTGGCCAACGCCCGCATTGTTGCCGGATGTTGGTACAAGCAGCGCAACGCGCCGAAGGCCATCTTCAGGAATGCCCGTCGTAATCTCACCCTGCGTAGGCGGCGGTGTTTCAGGAGGGCCAGACCGCGGCAAAATCGCCTGACACCCTGCCAGGGCCAGTGCCATGCAGAGTATGCCAAATCGTGAAAGAGCCGAATGCCGTTGCCCCGAGAGCCGCTGTGATGCCATGACGTGAATCCTATGAACGATACGCTACCATCTGGTCTTTACATCGTCGCGACCCCCATCGGCAACTTGCAAGATGTGTCGCAGCGCGCGGAAACGATCCTGCGCGCGTCAGACATCATCGCGGCGGAAGACAGCCGCATAACTGCGAAGCTGCTCAATCATCTGGGTATCAAGAAACAGATTGTCGCCTATCACGATCATGTATCGGAAAAAGTGCGGTCAGCGCTGGTCGATCAGTTGGGGGACAAGGTCATCGCGCTGGTGTCCGATGCCGGTACGCCGCTGATATCAGACCCCGGCTTCAAGCTTGTGCGCGAAGCACGCGCCGCAGGTCACCTCATCACCACGATCCCCGGTCCGTGCGCAGCCGTTGCGGCCCTGACGCTGGCCGGACTGCCAACCGACCGCTTCCTCTTTGCCGGATTCTTGCCGTCAAAAGCCAAGGCGCGAACGGATACGATCGAAGAGCTGGGCGCGGTTCGGGCGACATTGATTTTTTACGAGTCAGGGCCGAGGTTGGGGAAATCGCTCCACGCACTGGCCGAAAATCTTGGCGAGCGCGAAGCCGCCGTGGCGCGCGAGATCAGCAAGAAGTTCGAGGAAACAGTAACCGGGACGCTGGCCGAGCTGGCCGAACGCTATACTGATGCACCGCCAAAGGGTGAGATCGTGATAATCATTGCTCCCCCGGGTGAAGCGGCTCCGGCGAGCGAAGCCGATATCGACGCTGCGCTTGCCGAAGCCCTGAACCGACTCCCGCCGGGAAAAGCAGCCCGTGAAGTCGGCAAGGCGCTGGGTCTGCCGAGCGACGGGCTCTATCAACGCGCCATGGCGCTCAAAGCCACCTCATGAACCGCGCCCGCGCCGAACGCAGCGGGCGGCGCGGAGAAACACTGGCCGCATGGTATCTGCGGCTGAAAGGGTATCGCATTCTCGCCCGCCGCGAGCGCACGCCGCGCGGCGAGGTAGATCTGGTGGCGAAACGGGGCAGACTGATCGTGTTCGTCGAAGTCAAAACCCGCAAAACGCCCGCCGAACTCGATCTGGCCATTGACGAACGCCGGCTGGCCCGGGTTGCCGCCGCGGCTGAGATTCTCGCGCCCCGATATGCCCGCAACGGCGAAGACATCCGCATCGATGTTATCCTGACTGCACCACGCCATTTGCCCCGTCATATCGAGAATGCTTGGATGGGGTAAAGCAGGACTGTGGTTGATTGCGCGCGAACCAGCGCTATTGCCTGAAGCCTGATTAGGAGACACTCATGTCGCTCAACATCGCGATCCAGATGGATCCCATGGAAAAGGTCAATATTGCTGGAGATTCAAGCTTTGCGATCCTGCTCGCCGGACAGGCGCGCGGTCACACGCTTTGGCATTATGACGTCCGCGAACTCACCTACCATGCCGACGGACGTCTCACGACGCGCGCGCGGCCGGTAACTGTCCAGCGGGTCGAAGGCGATCATCACAGCATTGGCGAATTTGAGACAATTGATCTGCGCGGCGATATCGATGTTGTGCTGATGCGGCAGGATCCGCCATTTGACCTTTCCTATATCACGGCAACCCACCTCCTCGAACGCATCCAGCCCGATACTTTGGTCGTCAACGATCCCGCATCGGTCCGCAACGCGCCGGAGAAGCTGTTCGTTCTCGATTATGCCGAATTCATGCCGCCGACAATGATAACGCGCAGCTTGGACGATACCCGTGCCTTTCAGCGCGAGCATGGCGCAATTGTCGTAAAACCGCTTTACGGCAATGCTGGCTCAGCCGTGTTCTTCGTTGGTGAAGACGATCGCAACCTCGCCGCGCTCACCGAATTGTTCAGCGATGTCTGGGTCGAACCGTTCATGGTTCAGGCTTTCCTCCCCGATGTCAGCCAGGGTGATAAACGCATCATCCTTGTTGATGGCGAACCAACCGGCGGAGTGAATCGGCTTCCCAAAAAGGGTGAGATCCGATCTAATTTCGCCGTTGGCGGATCAGGTGCAGCGTCCGAACTCACTGAGCGCGAGCTGGAAATCTGTGAGGCGCTAGGCCCCGAACTTAAGAAGCGCGGGCTGCTGTTCGTTGGTATCGACGTGATCGGCGGCTATCTGACCGAGATCAACGTCACCTCGCCAACCGGCATTGTTTCGATTGATGCATTCAACGGGACCGACACCAGCGCAAAAATCTGGGATGCGATTGAGAGCAAACTTTAAGCGCGCGGATGGGCGTTGCGATAAACGTCCAGCAGATGCGCGGCATCCACTGACGTGTAGATTTGCGTTGAACTGAGGCTCGAATGGCCAAGCAACTCCTGTAGCGACCTTAGATCGGCCCCCCGGGCCAACAAATGCGTTGCAAAGCTGTGCCTGAGTGCATGCGGCGTCGTTTTACCCGACAGACCCAGTCGCACGCGTGCTCCCCGCACTGCCCGGCGGACGATATCGCTACCCAAAACGCCGCCGCGCGCGCCGCGAAACAGCGCGTCCTCATGGCCGACTGCATAGGGGCAGAGCCGGACATAGTCCTCAATCGCTACACGGACCTTGTCGAGCAAGGGAACGATCCGGGTTTTGTCGCGTTTGCCCGTCACGGACAGAGTTTCGCCAAGAGGCAATACTGCGCCCGTTAGCCCTAAAGCCTCGCCAACGCGCAATCCAGCGCCATAAAGCAGCAGCAACACCGCCCAATCGCGCGCCGCTATCCAAGGCTCATCGGCTTGCGTGGCTACATCATCGGCAAGCGCCAGTGCTTCTTCTGGCGATACCGGGCGAGGTACGCCCGGCTTGAGTTTCGGGCCTTTGACGCGCGGAATATTCACCTCTTCGCCCGCCCGGCCCGCCACAAAGGCCAGAAAACCGCGCAGAGATGAAAGCTCGCGCGCCGTCGAACGATTGGCCAATCCTTCGTTACGGCGAAAGGCGAGAAAAGCACGTAAATCAGCAGCGTCGAGCGCCAGTAAAGTCTTGGATGTCACGGTCTCGCCGCGATGTGTACCGAGAAAAGCAATTAGCCGGTGCGCGGCCGCGACATAGGCACGGATCGTATGGGGGGATCGCCGCCGATCGCGGCCGAGATGCGCCGCCCACTCTTCTGCGAGTCCGGCGGCGGGGTGGAAATCAAGGTTCAGGGGAGCAACCACCGGCCAAGCAAACGTGCGAGACTATCACCAAGGAAACCGAGCAACTCCGCCCCTTCATGGGCTTCCATGTCCTGGCTTTCACGTTGGCCAAGCGCCAACAGGCCGGATGGCAACGGTGTTTCATTGTCGAGATGAACCAGTGCTTCTGCGCGAACAAATTCCGAAGCCGGGCCAAACAAGGGATGGCCGCGTTCACAATCGCGCAGCACAACGCCAGCCACATCATTGGACGCTTTTTCGATCAACCGGCGTTCGACGAATTGCATTCCGGAAATATCAGCGCGCACGCCCTTGTCACCGACATAGAGAGCAAGACTCACCGCATCGACGCCGAGAATATCGGGCCATTGCTGGGTTACGATATGGAGGAGATGATCAAGGCCTTCGGCAGAAATCGCCGCCAGAACCGCATCATGAATAGCCCCTGTCGCGCCCGAATGGCCGCGTGCAAAGGCCAGCAGATCCCGATTATCCTCTTCCGCCTGCGCCACGCGGCGCTGCAACTGCGCAACCGCGCCTGATTCAAAGTCTATTACCGTTCCCATAGCCGATGATTCTAACCCAAACATGGTTAAGAAGATATGAGTTTTTGGGTGAGGCTCAGGACCTAGAAAATCGCGAACAAGGCAAGCGCAACAACAAGACCGACAAGCGGCACGAGAACGGTCAGCGCGCCAACCGGGCCATAGGCATTGGCATGCGTCTCCCCGCAGATCGCGCGAATGGTTGTCACCACATAACCATTGTGCGGCAGGCTATCGAGCGCGCCTGAGGCGATGGCGACGGTGCGGTGGAGCTCGTCTGCACTGGCCCCGGCATCAATATAGTGCGGTGCGATGAGGGGGAGCGCAATACTCTGTCCGCCCGATGCAGAGCCCGTCAGGCCTGCAATCACCGTTACGGCAATCGCCGCCCCGATCAGCGGATCTCCGGGCAAATTCTGCACGAGTATCAATGCTTCCTGAAAGGCTGGTGACAGCGAAACCACGGCACCAAAGCCAACAACCGCGCAGGTATTGGTGATCGCGACCACGGCGCCGGTTGCGCCCTTCGAAAAGGCTTCCGGCATCTTCGCCCTGCTCTTCAGGCCGCCAAGCAACGCAATCAGCGTGCCCGACCCAAGCGCGGCAACCAGCGCCCATTTATCGAGCGATTCTGCTGGCATGATCGCCGACAGCGGCCCCAATTGCTGCGGATATTGGAAGATCATGAACACGCCGAGCACCGCAACAAGCGGGAGCAGACAGAGGAATGGGTTCGGGAGCACCCTGCCCTCATCCACCGGATCATCTGTGTCCCTGCCTTCAAAGGTTTCGCCGCGCGCAACGGCACGCATCACCATCCATTGCAGCCAGATAAAGCCGAGCACTGCCATCAGGATGGCGACCACAAGACTCACCTCCCAGGCTGCATAGGCTGTGGTTCCAAGATGCTGCATCGGAATCAGGTTCTGTATCTCGGGAGAACCGGCGCTCGTCATCGTGAAAGTAACCGAACCAAAGCACAGCGCGGCAGGAATGAAGCGGCGCGGCAGATTGGCTTCGCGAAACAAGCTAACCGCTAGCGAATAAACCGAAAAAGCCACGATGAACACGCTAACCCCGCCATAGGTAAGCAAAGCGCAGGCCGCGACAACGGCAAGCACGGCATGTCTGATGCCGGTCTTCTCAATGATCCAATGGGCAACGCTGGCGGCAGCGCCCGATGCGCCCATCACTTCGCCAAAAATCGCGCCGAGCAGGAAGATGAAGAACCAGTTCCCGAAAAACCCGGTGAAACCCGCCATATAGCTGGTTGCGAAATCGGGTGCGTCTGCTGCATCCAATGGCGGCAACCAGGCAATGCCGCTGGTCGCTGCAACCAGGGCCGCAGCAACCGGTCCAGCGATCAGGATATTCACTCCGCGCACCGTCATCCAGATCAACAGTGCCAACGCCCCAATCAGGCCGATCATGCTTATCATTGCGCGCCCTTTCCTGACCTTTCGCGCCTAGCCGACCGATAATCGCGGTCAAGTGGCACTCCGCCCGTGCTTTTCAAAACAACATGTCATAGGAGCGCATCATCACAATGACCGAAACGAAAACGAAAGCAAATCCATGGCCAACCACATGACCCAACATCTGCGCGATATCGGCGAAACCTATGGCGAGCATTTTGTCGCGGCATCGGGATTTGGGCTGCGCATGACGGCAACCGGGATCGCATGCATGGTCCACGGTATCTTTCCGTTTCTCTTCGAACGCACGGGAAGCGAGATGGTGTGCCGCCTGCACACTGAAATGGTCACCAAACGGGCGGACACGCTGCGTCAAGACTGGGTGATATAGGAGAGTTTTTCATGCGCGAAGCCGCCATCATTTCCACCGCGCGGACGCCGGTCGGCAAGGCCTATCGCGGCGCATTCAACGCAACCGAAGCGCCCGCCCTTGGTGCCCATGCCGTCAACGCTGCGGTTGACCGGGCGGGCATCGATCCTGAACGCATCGACGATTTCTTCTTCGGCTGCGGCAATCAATGGGGTGCGCAAGGCGGTAATCTTGGCCGGATGACGCTGTTCGCGGCGGGCCTGCCCAACTCCGTTCCCGCCTTCACGCTTGATCGGAAATGCGGGTCCGGCCTGACAGCGGTAGCGCTCGCTGCCCGTGCGATCATCTGTGACGAGATGGATGTCGCGATGGCCGGCGGCATGGAAAGCATCACCCACACCGTGACCAAGGATGCCCCGCGCCATATCAATGAGTCGGTGATTGAGCGGGTGCCGCACGCCTATATGCCGATGATCGAGACCGCCGAAATCGTAGCCGAACGCTATGGTATCAGCCGTGAGGCGCAGGATGAATATGGCGCGAAGAGCCAACAACGCGCCGTCGCAGCCACCGAGGCCGGGCGGCTTGATGTCGAAATCGTCCCGGTCACCGCCGAAAAACAGCTCTACGAAAAAGATGGCAGCAAGGCCGGAGTGGAAACGGTTACGATAGACCGCGATGAGGGTTTACGTGCGGGAACTACCGCTGAAGCTCTGGCTGGCCTTAAAACCGTGTGGTCCGACGGCGCGGTGATAAAGGAAGGCAAGAACATCACGGCGGGCAATGCCAGCCAGCTTTCCGATGGTGCATCGGCGCAAATCCTGATGGACCGGGCAACGGCAGAGGCCGAAGGCAAGGAAATCCTCGGCATCTATCGCGGCTTTCAAGCCGCGGGCTGCGATCCCGACGAAATGGGCATCGGCCCGGTATTCGCTATTCCCAAACTTCTGGATCGCACGGGCGTTTCGATGGATGACATCGGCCTGTTCGAGATCAACGAGGCCTTTGCCAGCCAGTGCCTCTATTGCCGCGATACACTGGGCATTGATCCTGAGAAGCTCAATGTCGATGGCGGCGCGATCGCAATTGGCCATCCCTTTGGCATGACCGGGAGTCGCCTTGTCGGCCATGCCCTGATTGAAGGGCGCCGGCGCGGCGTGCGCTATGTTGTGGTCTCGATGTGTACGGCGGGCGGCATGGGTGCGGCTGGCCTTTTCGAGATTGTGTGATCTGGATCACGAACCCAATCATCCGAATCGCCCATAGCTGTCTGCGGCGGTAACGACTTCCTAAAGCCGAAATTGCCAAGGCCATCATGGTTCATCCGGCTTTATGCGACCCGGTCGGACACCATGGTGGCCGTTTTTCCATATACCAAACACAGAAAAACGGCTGGCCATCAGCCGCTGTTGAACATCATTTAGGGGAAAATGGTGGGCACGGCTGGGATTGAACCAGCGACCCCTGCGATGTCAACACAGTGCTCTACCACTGAGCTACGCGCCCACGCGAACGGGCTATCTAGTGGAGCGTTTGCATCTGCGCAACCGCTGATTTCTCAAAGTCCTGATGCGTCGCCGACTTCGAACATCCGGTCGACCTCAAGGACGAGATCGCGCAGATGAAACGGCTTTGAGAGCACTTTTGCGTTGGGCGGTGTTTTGTTATTTTTCAGCGCCACAGCCGCAAATCCGGTAATGAACATGACCCGCATATCGGACGCAATTTTCGCCGCTTCCTGAGCAAGCTCAATCCCGTCCATGCCGGGCATGACGATATCGGTCAGCAGCAGGTCATACGTGTTTTTCTCAAGCATCGGCAAAGCCGAAACGCCGGAATCTGCTGCGTCGACAGCATATCCCGTTCGCTCAAGCGCGCGCTTCAGATATTCGCGCATCGACGTATCGTCCTCTGCCAAAAGGATACGTATCATTGTCGTCCCATCACCTGTTTACGCGCCGCGCCGGGCGCATCCCTGAAACGACTATAGAGCAGAGCTCTTAAAATTTTCCAGCCTTGATAGAAAATTTTGAAAACTTGCCTTTGATTCATGAGAACAATAGGCCTCAAATCATGGAACACAGCGGCTCTCCGCCCAAACATGTTATCCGGCTGGGGTCGGCTGTGCCGCAATCCCCTGTCATCATATCTGTCCCGCATGCCGGCCGCTACTATCCCGCAAGCCTGCTGGAGATCGCACGGCTTGATGAAGCCAGCTTGCGGTCGCTCGAAGACCGACATGTCGACACCCTCGTTACGCCGCTCGCGGACAAGGGTTACACGATTGTCATTGGTCAGGTCGCCCGCGCCTGGATCGACCTCAACCGGTCTGAACGCGAGATCGATCCGGCCATGATATCTCCGCCGCCCAAGCACGCCGGCTTTGAGCTGACGGCAAAGGTCCGCGGCGGGCTTGGTCTCGTTCCGCGACGGCTGGCCAAACATGGTAATATCTACCACCGCCCAATCGGCCAACGCGACCTTTCCGATCGCATCAACCAAGCGCACAGGCCGTTCCACGCGCAGATATCCGATATGCTGGATGCGGCGCGCCGCCGCTTTGGAATAGCCGTGCTGCTGGATTGTCATTCCATGCCGCCGCTGCGCGCAAGAGACGGCCAGGCGCCGGCCGAGATTGTTATCGGGGACCGGCATGGAAAAAGTTCTGCACCGGCCTTTGCCGGACGCGCTGTCGATACTTGCCGCGATTTAGGTTTTCGAACGACTCTGAATACGCCTTATGCGGGCGGTCATATTCTGAACCGTCATGCCCGGCCCGAGCGCGATGTGCACGGATTACAGCTCGAAATCTGCCGGTCACTCTATCTCGACCGGGCGCATAATCTGCCCAGCCCCAATCTGCCGCACGTTACGGCATTGATAACCGCAATCGCCGATGGATTGGCCAGCGAAGCGCTTTCACCGCCTGACGCCCTGGCTGCAGAGTAAAACCAGTCGCCAAACAAAAAAACCGCCCCGCGCAGGGGAGCGCGAGGCGGCCAGGTTCAGGGAGAGCGCAGCATAGGATGCACTCACACCTGGCTACGAAAAGGGGGGGGAACGTAGCCACGTGCCCCCCCAAGATATTAACGAATTGTCAGTGTTTCAAGCGGTGATCAAAAACTCCGCCAAAACCGCGCGTTGAAGCTAATTCTGCTCCATTCCCTGCGGGACATTGGCGTCCGGCTGCGGCGGAACTTTGCCCTGTTGAAGCTGCATCGCGAAAATGTCGCGAACAAGCTGCAGTGACATCATATGCGCATAAATGAGCGGCATCATGCCACTCTGAACAAACTTACGGGCCTGATCGCCGTGAATTTCCTTGAGCTTTTCCTCGTTCACCATCTGGAAACCGCGATAAACGAAAGGCTTGTCCGAATTCGGTGTGTCGATCGAAACTTCACCTTCCATGAGAAGATCGGCTTTCACCAGCTCTTCAACGAATTGCACAGTGCGATGGCCGGACGTTTCGACCTGTTCGCAGAACTGCAACAGGCTCTTGGTCGTTTCGGCGGCTTCGCCGTCCGCAAACAGGTCTTCGCCCTCATCATATTCGCCGACAATATCTGTCGTCGGATCGAAACAAAGCGAAAGTTCTTCTGAATCCTCGCGAAGCTTCGCGAGAAGGAACGGATAGCGGCGCGCATAGGCCGGCATATAAGTGGGGTTGCCAGACAGCTCGCCATTTTCATCCAGGAATACGTTGACGCCCTGATTGAGGCCCATCAGCGCCAGCGGAACCGGGTTTTCACCCGACGAGAAGACAATCGGCATGTGACGCTGCACCATGACGAATTCATCGATCGTCACAGGAACGGCATGCGTTTCCGCAAGGAATGGCATCTTCGGCCGGACCTGCAATTTATAATTTGCATGCTCCTGGCTCGAAAGCGGAACAAGGTCGTTATACAACAGCGGAAAATTCTGCTGCGGGGCAGCGCTAGCCATGAAATATCTCCTGTGGCCGGAATAAGGAAAGGCTGTCGTTGAAGGTGGCAGCCCGGATTGCCCTGCCCTCTATGGATTCTTAGCGGGATTCGCAAGCGGAACGAGCTTACCCGGGTTCATTATTCCCTGCGGATCAAGTGCCAGCTTGATTGCCTGCATCGCCGCCAACCGAGCCGGATCGACCAGCCGTTCAAATTCAACCAGCTTGAGTTGCCCGATACCATGTTCAGCGGAGAGCGATCCGCCGGCATCGCGGGTCATGTCATGAACGAACCGGCTGACGGCATCCGCGGTTTCTGCAAACCAGGCTTTATCGTCACTCCCGGCAGGCGCACGGACGTTGAAATGGACATTGCCGTCACCCAGATGGCCAAACGCTATTACACGGGCACCCGAAAACTGCGCCTCGACTGCCACCCTCGCGGTTTCAATAAAATCCGGCATTGCAGATACCGGCACGGAAACGTCATGCTTCGCAGCCATTCCATCGACCCGCTCGGCCTCCGAAATCACTTCACGCAATTTCCAGAAAGCCGCAGCCTGCCCTTCGCTTTCCGCCAGAACAGCATCCGCAATAAGGCCATCGTCCAACGCCTTTGCCAGGGCATGCTCAAAACGGGTCCGCAGATCTGCCAGATCATCCGCGGTTCGCAGTTCAACCAGCACATGCCAGCGATGAGTAGCTGTAAGCGGCGCGCGCGTATCGGGGATATGCTTGAGAACAAGCGCCAGCGCGGCATCGGGCACCAGCTCAAAACTCTCGACCTTGTCACCCAAAGCGGCTTCAAGGGTACGCAACATGCTGAGCGCGCTTTGCGCAGACTCAAGGCCCAGCCAGGCGACAACGCGGTGCGGTGCGGCGGGAACAAGTTTCAGGCTGGCCGCCGTTATAACGCCAAGCGTTCCCTCCGATCCGGCCAACAACTGTCTGATATCATAACCCCGATTATCCTTGCGGAGCGTTGAAAGGCCCTCGAACAGGCTTCCATCGGGGAGCACCGCCTCGACCCCGAGCGTTAGCGCGCGCATCGACCCGAAGCGTAAAACCTGCGTGCCGCCGGCATTTGTCGCGATAAGCCCTCCGATCGTTGCGCTATCCTTGGCGCCAAGCGAGAGCGGGAAACGGCGGCCATGCTGTTCGGCGGCATCGTGCACCGCGCTGAGGATCACACCTGCTTCGACCGTCATGCTGTTATCTTCGGGGTCAATGGACCGGAGCGCATTCATCTTGCGCAGCGAGAGCAGAATCGCCCGGTCATCGGGGCGAGGAACGCCGCCCGCGACCATGCCCGTGTTGCCGCCCTGCGGAACTATCGCAACGCTGGCTTCACCTGCCAGTTTCACAATGGCCTGCACCTGCTCGCGATTTTCCGGCGAGACGAGCGCGATCGCCTGTCCCGTAACCCGGCCGCGCCAATCGGTGAGCCAGGGCGCAAGATCCTCCGAATCCACCGTCAATCCGCGCGGCCCGACTATCGCTGCCAGCCGTTCTAGAATTGTGCCATCATCCATCCGTACGACGATAGCGGCATTGCAGCGTCTGGCAAATTCATCTCCCGTTAAACGGGTAAGGACGACACAGCGCGCAACGTTAGGATTGCCCGTGTCACTTGCTAGTGTCGCATTGCTGTTATTGGCCAGCTCGGCCGCGCCCGCCGCCGCGCCCGTTCAACTCGCCATGCAGAGCGTTGAACAGCGCATCATTATCCGTATTCCGACCCGCAGGACATTACGGCCCCGCCGCCGCGCGCCATCCGGTATCGTCTGGCGCGAAAGCCCAGCGGCTGACTGCCAGGCGGTATCGTCAATCGCCCGGGCCCGCTTCACCCGGCCTGGCATTGTCGATCTGTTGACGCATGATCGCCGCCTGATCCGCGCGCGGCTTGATTCCGAATGCGTAACGCTTGGTTATTATTCGGCTTTTTACCTCGTTCCCGGAGAGGATGGCCAAATCTGCGCCACCCGCGATTCGATTGTTTCACGAGCCGGAAGCGAATGTGCGATCTCGGGCTTTCACATCCTCGAACAACGCTCCGGCAACTAACCCTGGAAACAGGCGTCGGAGACGGCCTTTCGCTTGACTTTTCAGGCTCCAGCGCCCAATCGGCAGCCGCGAAAGCGCGATGCATAGAAACCGCGCACACTCAACGCATTTCGGATATTTTATGAACTTTGCCGACCTCGGCCTTTCTGATGAATTACTGCGCGCTGTAGGTGATTCTGGATACACAGAACCAACGCCCATTCAGGCCGAAGCCATTCCGCCTGTTCTAATGATGAAAGACATCATTGGCATTGCGCAGACAGGCACCGGAAAAACGGCAAGCTTCGTGCTGCCGATGATCGATATTTTGAGCCATGGCCGCAGCCGCGCGCTGATGCCGCGCTCGCTGATCCTCGAACCGACACGCGAACTCGCCGCGCAGGTTGCCGAGAATTTTGAGAAATACGGCAAATATCAGAAACTCTCCATGGCGCTGCTCATTGGCGGCGTCAGCATGGGCGACCAGATGAAGGCGCTCGAAAAGGGCGTGGACGTTCTCATCGCAACGCCGGGCCGGCTGATGGATCTGTTTGATCGCGGGAAAATTCTGCTGTCCGGTTGCGATATTCTCGTCATCGACGAGGCCGACCGGATGCTCGATATGGGCTTTATTCCCGATATTGAGAGTATTTGTGAAAAACTGCCGCGAAACAGGCAAACACTGCTTTTCTCGGCAACCATGCCGCCTCCGATCAAGAAGCTTTCCGACAAGTTTCTGAGCAATCCGAAGCATATCGAGGTCGCGCGCCCGGCAACAGCTGCCAACAATATCGCGCAGCGCCTTGTCGAAACCAGCCCACGCACCAAAAAGACGACGCTCAAGAAGCTGCTGCGCAGCGAAGATATCAGCACAGCTATCATTTTCTCGAACCGCAAGACGACGGTCCGCGACCTCCAGAAATCGCTTCAGCAGGATGGCTTCAAAGCGGGCCAAATCCATGGTGATATGAGCCAACCTGAGCGGATGAGAGAACTCGACCTGTTTAAATCAGGCGAGATCAACATCCTTGTCGCATCAGACGTCGCCGCACGTGGGCTCGACATCAAAGGCGTCAGTCATGTCTTCAACTATGATGCGCCTTGGCATCCCGATGACTATGTCCATCGGATCGGCCGTACGGGCCGCGCAGGTGCCACCGGAACCGCTATCACACTTGTCACGCCCGCCGACGAAGAAGCGATCGACAATATCGAAAAGCTGACCGGGCAGACCATCGACCGAGGCAGCAAAAGCAGCGGCAAGCCAGCACCAAAACGCGACGCAGCCAAGGCGGATACGCGGAAAGCCGATACCCCGAAAGCCGATGCCCCAAAGGCACGCGAAGAGACGCCCGCTGAAAAACCCAAAAGCAAGCCACGGCGGCAGCCAAAAGCAGATACAAGAGACGAAACCCCTGCCCCGGTGAAAACGGACAAGGCTGAGCCCAA
>Ga0209344_10003913_pt1 | contig 14198 bp, 15 predicted proteins | sample Cruoilmetagenom6_FD_187293 | JGI IMG/M metagenome (GOLD analysis project Ga0209344, IMG submission 187293) | Oil polluted marine microbial communities from Coal Oil Point, Santa Barbara, California, USA - Santa Barbara Oil Seep Sample 6 (SPAdes)... | ecosystem: Environmental > Aquatic > Marine...
TTTTCACGAGCGAACTTCTCCATCTCATTACTGTCCTCCATCTTTTTGATGAAGGTTTTATCGTGGTCTATTTCGTTTTGATAAAACTCTGCGTTCTCTTCCAAGGCATTGATATCACTATCCAACTCGTTATGGATAAGATAGGAATTGGTGTCAAAAAAAAGCATCCAAACAATAAAAAGTATCAGTATAAGCACGTATTTATTGCTTATAAACCTGATCCACTTGTTCTTTTTAAGTTCCTTGAATTTCACGATTCGGTATAGCTTAGTTTTTGATGGATGATGCTTCTTATAACGTTTACCGCTACGGTATTGTATCTATTTGTGGGAATAATGATGTCTGCAAATTCCTTGGTAGGCTCTATGAATTGCTGGTGCATCGGTTTTAGGGTGTTTTGGTATCGGTTGAGAACTTCTTCCAAGTCGCGACCACGGGTGGCGATATCGCGCTTTAAACGGCGAATCAAACGTTCGTCGCTATCGGCGTGCACGAAAATTTTAATATCGAACATTTCCCGAATGTCGGGATGCGCCAAAATTAAAATTCCTTCCACAATAATAACCTTTTTTGGGAAGGTAGTAATTGTTTCGCCAGTTCTATTATGCTCCACGAAGGAATAGACGGGTTGTTCAAAAGAATTTCCCTTCCGAAGCTCTTTTAAGTGGCTTACCAACAAATCAAAATCGATTGCCTTCGGGTGGTCGAAGTTTATTTTTGTGCGCTCTTCGAAAGAAAGATGGCTTGTCTCGTGATAATAGGAATCTTGTGAAATAACGCAAACTTCATCAACGGGAAGCTCTTCCACAATTTGATCTACAACTGTTGTTTTTCCGCTACCGGTGCCTCCGGCGATGCCAATAATGAGCATATTTTTTCGTTTTCACAAAGGTAGGGAAAAGGGTTGCAGGTTTCAAGTTTCAGGTTTCAAGTTTTACACATCCCTCCAGCCCCCTTCAAAGGGGGAGCGATTTTGTTTTTGAATTCGGTTTCATTTTCGATTTCTTCCCTATTTTTGAAGTCTTAAAATTTTGAATGAAAACAATTCTCCTCCATCCCTCCTATTTTCCATCCATTGAGCAGATGGCTGCTGTGGCGCAGGCCGAAAGTGTTGTTTTTGAAGTTGAGGATAATTACCAAAAGCAGACCTATCGCAACCGTACGTTTATAGCACATAGTAACGGGAAGCTCCTTTTGAACATTCCGATAAAACACAATAAAACCGGAAAGCGCAAAAAAACGAAAGATGTAATTGTGGAGAATGATTTTCCGTGGCAGGAACAGCACTGGAAGAGTTTGCAGAGCGCCTATCGAACCTCGCCATTTTTTGAATATTACGAAGATGATTTGGAGCCATTGTTCACCGAAACCGTCGGCAATTTGTTGGAACACAATCTAAAAATATTCAACCTGCTGTGTGAACTGATTGGGATTGATGTTGAAATTTCAAAAACTATTTCCTTCGAAAAAAATCCTGATATAACCGATTTGCGCATTTTGGTAGATGCAAAAAGAAAAACAAATTTTAAAGCCGAAGAATACACGCAGGTGCATCAGGCTAACCATCCTTTTCTGCCCAATCTTTCGGTTTTGGACTTACTTTTCAATGAAGGGCCGAATACTTTAAATTTTTTGGAAAGAAACGCGATTAGGTTCCGATAGCTATCGTGATTGTGATTCGACATTCGTAAATCGTAAATCAAAAATCGAAATTACCATCCCACGGTGGCCCGAACGGCATAATGGTCGGAAAAAGTTTTCTTCATAGTATCGAATGACAGTATATCGAGCCCATTTGAAGCGAAGATATAATCGATTCGCATCGGGAAACCCTCAAACTTGAAGGTGGTTCCCAACCCATTGCCCCGCTCGCGGAAAGCGTCCTGCATTCCGTCTTTCAATTTTCGATAACTGTACGAAAAAGGCGTATTGTTGAAATCGCCGGAAAGGATCACCGGATGCTTGGTTTTCGCTTTGTGTTCCAAGATGGCCGCTACCTGTTGCTGTTGCATTTCAAAGGCTCGCGACACCCGTTTGCGGAGTTTTTCGTTATCGCTTTCCTGCAAAAAACTTACGCGCGGGATAATACCGAGCGACTGCAAATGCAAGCTGTAAACGCGAAGGGTATCCGTGCCCTTTACCACATCGGCGTAAAGCGTATTGTTGTAGGTATCCTCAAAATCGAAGGCCCCGGTATTTACCAGCGGATATTTTGAAAAGATGGCGTGGCCCAATTTTGCCTTTTCAGATTTAAAGTGAATGTATTGATAGGGATAGCCCGAAAAGTCGATAGTATTGGGATTGTAGTATTCCTGCACGCAGACCACATCGGGATTTTCCTCAAAAAGCATTTCCGCAATTATTTGAGGCGCATCCGTATCTGGATTTTTTTCGTAGGCATTGAAAAGCCGCACATTGTAAGATAAAACACTGAGGGTATTTTTATATTGGGAAGTGTCGCCTTCCGAGGAAACCTCGTAAAATACGTTGAAGTAAAAATAGGAAATCAAAAGTACGGTGAACGACACTAAGAATCTGCGCCTAAACTGCACGGCCCAATAGATAGCGAAGATTATATTCACAATTATTAGCAATGAGACCACCAAACTCAGCAAGGACAATGTCGGGAAACTTTTGGGTGGCAAATATGGCAGAACGAAGGAAATCAACAATAAAAATGCCGCGAGCAGATTGCCCCAGTAAATGAATTTGTTGAGAGATTTCCGCATGGGTTAGTCGTCTTTTCCGGCCTTGAACAGAAAGTCCTTTTCTTCCTTTGTAAGACTTTCGTAGCCACTTTTGCCTATTTTGTCCAAAATACTGTCCACCTTTTTTTGGTTTTCAGATTTTTCGGCCTTTGATGTAGAACGTCGTGGGGCAGGTTGTGTTGTGCGGTGTACTTTTTTAAACGGCTTTTTGGCGCGGGGCTTAAAAAGATTGGCTACCCAATCCATAAAATTCTCGAACCACTTGCCAATGTCGTTCCCCTTAGCGAGTTGAACTGCATAAATATAACCGAAAATTGCACCACCCACGTGGGCCATCAATCCGCCGGCATTTCCCGATGAAGGTATGCGTACCAAATCAAAAAGAAAAAGGAAAAGCGCAATGTGCCACAGTTTTATGGTGAAGGTAAAGATTCGGACTTCGGTATTCGGGGTGTAGGTGGCGATAAAAACCATCAGGGCCGTAACTGCTCCCGAGGCGCCAATTAAAAACCCGCGTTGCATTTCAAAAACAGGAAAGAAATTATACGATAAAATAAATAACAGCCCGCCAAATGCAGCCCCCAACAGATAGATGGTCAACAGTCGTTTTCCTGTAAAAAGGTTGAGCACAAACTGCCCAAACCAGTACAGCCAAAGCATATTAAAGAGAATATGGAAAAAACCGAAATGCAAAAACCCATAGGTAATAAGCGTCCACGGCCGAAACAAAAGAGTGTCGAAATCATCGCCTAAAACAAACCATCGAGAGAAGTATTGCGGACTCACACTTAAAAAGAAAGCCCCCAATCTCACCACCAAAAATGCCGCTACATTGATGACAATGAGCTTTACCAAAATATTGGCGGTTTTATACTTATATGAAAGACTGGTAGCTGCCATAGTTAATTCCAACGATGGTTATCAAAACTATTCTTTTTCCAGTACCAAGCCATTATAAAACCGAAGAGCGCGCCACCAATGTGGGCCCAATGCGCAATACCCGTCGCGGTTCCGGTAATGCCAAAAATTAAATCCAATAAGATTATTCCGGGGATAAAATATTTCGCCTTAATTGGAATTGGCAGAAAGATTAACATCAGTTCAATATTCGGGAACATAATTCCGAAGGCTACCAAAATTCCATAAACCGCCCCGGAAGCTCCCAGAGCCACGCCGTTATAAGATTGCGCCATGGCCTGAATATTTTCCATGGAAACGGTGTCCAAAACCGCCCTGCTACCGCCGTTGCCGCCAGATAAATAACTCATTACTTCAGCTTCACTCCAGCCGCCAGCAATTAGCGCGTCCATAACACTGTGAATCTGGAAATAATTCACCAAAGTATGGATAATGGCTGCGCCCAAACCTGCTGAAAAATAGAAGAAAAGAAACTTTTTTTGTCCCCAGCGCATTTCCAAAGGCGACCCAAAAGCCCAGAGCGCATACATATTAAAAAGTATGTGGAATATAGACGAAGGATCGTGCATAAACATATGCGTGATAGGCTGCCAATATTGAAAATTGGGGTTTTCAAAATAGTAAAGCGCAAACAACTTTATCGATAAGTCACCAATAATAAATGATCCTATATAAAAGATCACGTTCAGAATTAATAGAAATTTTACGGTATCGGTTATTCTTCCCATTTACATAAATTTTTTATCGAGGTCACTTACGTCCATCGTTGTAAAAACCAGCTTGTTATTTGGCGAAACGGAAGGTTCTTTGCATGCAAATAATTGATTGATTAAATGCTCCCGTTCTTCCCTGTTCAGCGAAACCCCTGTTTTTATGGCCATACTCGCGGCCATAGATTTTGCAAGCATATCGTTCTGGCTAAAACCACTTTCGGGCACTTCTTCCTTTATGTCGTGCACCAACTGGCTGAGCAAATTTACAACATGGCTTTCCAAAATCATCACGGGAATACCGCTAATCTCAATCGTTTCCTCTTTTATTTCTGAAAAAATAAAGCCCGTGTGCTCCAATTGCTCGCGTACTTTTTCAATAATTTCCAAATCGGGCTTTGAAAAATGCAGCTGCAGCGGAAACAACAATTGCTGGCTAACCGCTTCCTTTACAGTAATATTTTTTAACAACTCTTCGTAAAGTATGCGCTGGTGCGCCAGGTTTTGATGGATAACCATCATTCCGTTTTTCAGCGGGCTCACGATATATTTATTTTGAAGCTGAAAAGTTGTTTGTCCTGTTTCGGTTTCGGTATTTTCAAAAAGGCTTCCGGTTACTTCCTCGCTTTCAAACTCAATATCTCCCAAATTGGAAACAGCAGCATTTTCATCATTTAAACCTACATATAATGATTCCCACGAGGCAGATTGCTCTCTTTTAAAAGGAAAATTGATATTGCCCTGCTTTGGCTTTTCCTTAAAGGGATTGAAGTCCCGATCCACTTCAATGGAAGGCGCGGTGGGCGATTTTTTGCTGTATTCATAAGGCGTATCAAAACCCTTATCCCTTTCAAAATCGAGCACGGGCGCAATATTGAACTGCCCCAAACTGTGCTTTACCGTGGCGCGAAGCATGGCATAGATGGAATGCTCATCGTCAAACTTTATCTCGGTTTTTGTGGGATGTATGTTGATGTCGATGGAATGCGGATCTACTTCCAAAAAAAGAAAATAGCCCGGATGCACGTCATTTTTCATCAAACCTTCAAAGGCCGATGAAACCGCGTGGTGCAGATACGGACTTTTTATAAAGCGGTCGTTTACAAAAAAGAACTGCTCGCCCCTACTCTTTTTTCCGAATTCCGGTTTTAAGACGAAACCTTCAATTTTTAAGATTTCAGTTTCCTCGTGAACGGGAACCAGTTTTTCATTGGTTTTGCTTCCGAAGATATTTACGATACGTTGCCGCGAATTTGACGATGGGAGGTTAAAAACATCACTTCCGTTGTGAAGCATTTGAAACGCGACGTTTGGATGCGCCAAAGCCACACGGTGGAATTCATCAATAATATGACGGGTTTCCACAGGATTGCTTTTTAGAAAATTTCTTCGGGCGGGAATATTGTAAAAAAGGTTTTTTACTGAAATGGTCGTGCCCTTCGGAACTACTGCCGGATCCTGCGAAATTACTTTGCTGCCTTCAATGGTGAGATGCGTTCCTATTTCGGAATTTTCAGTTTTGGTTTTAAGCTCAACGTGCGCAATTGCGGCGATAGATGCCAAAGCCTCACCCCGGAAACCTTTTGTATGAAGATTAAAAAGATCTTCGGCCGATTTGATTTTTGAAGTGGCGTGGCGCTCAAAACTGAGCCGGGCGTCGGTAACGCTCATCCCGATGCCGTTGTCGGTAACCTGCACGAGTGTTTTTCCGGCATCTTTAATTACAAGAGTGACGGAAGTTGCTTTTGCGTCAATGGCGTTTTCCAACAATTCCTTCACTACCGAGGCGGGGCGTTGCACAACTTCGCCGGCTGCAATCTGGTTTGCAACGTGGTCCGGTAATAACTGAATAATGTCTGCCATTAAAATTTATGCGTAGAAAATAGATAAATCGAATTCAATAATAAATAGGAAAAGTAGGACGAGAATGGCAATGATTACAATCAGTCTTCGGTTTGCGTTTCTGTCGGAAGATTGCCGCAAATCGGCCCACGCGGTTTTAAATTTTCCCTTTAAGCCTTTGTTGTCGCCAACCGTAGTTCGAAATTCATCAAACTTATGCCCCATGGTAAACGGGCTGCCCTCTCCGTCAAATTCATAATGACGCGGTTTGTAGCTGTACTTTTTATTTTTTCTCTTGCCTATTAGTCCCATAATTGTCGTGCTTCAAAGTTACTTAATTCAATTAGGAATTCAGAATTATGAATTCAGAATTTAATTGTTTTTTGAACAATTACCATGCCGAAGTCCTCCCCCAGCCCCTCCAAAGGAGGGGAGCAAACCCAAGATTTTATGAAAACTTAAAAAGTCCCTCCCTCGGGGAGGGATTTAGGGTGGGACTAAAACTTAGATTCCTTCCGAAGTTGCGCCATTTTTATCGCAGCAATTGCGGCTTCAGTACCTTTGTTGCCGTGTTTGCCACCGCTTCGGTCTATAGCCTGTTGCATAGTGTTATCGGTAAGTACGCAGAAAATTACGGGAATATTGCCGCGAACGTTTAAATCTTTTATGCCCTGGGCTACGGCCTCGCACACATAATCGAAGTGTTTTGTTTCGCCTTGTATCACGCTTCCAATGGCAATTACGGCATCCAGCATATCATAACTCTCGGCCATTCGCTTGCAGCCATAGATGAGTTCAAAACTGCCGGGAACATTCCAACGGACAATATTTTCATTGATGGCACCGCAATCCTTTAAAGCTTCAAAAGCGCCTTGGAACATGCCCTCGGTAATATCGTGGTTCCATTCTGAAACAACAATCCCAAACCGAAAGTCCTTCGCGTTTGGGATTGATGTTTTATCGTAAGTCGATAAATTTGTATTTGCTGTAGCCATTTATTTGTTCATTGCTTCCGCGCGGCCGGTATATATTTCAGCCTTAGTAGCTTCGGTAGATTTTGGATACTCGTCTGCTATTTTTTTGAAATGCGCCAAGGCTTTGTCATTTTGGTTCAAAGCCATTGCTGCGATACCTGCTTTCAAAAGAAAACGTGGGGTTGTAAAGTCGTTCGTACGCATTTTGGCAGCTTCCTCATAATATTTCAAGGCATCCTCATTTTGACCCAATTGTACGAAAGCATCGCCAATAGCGCCCTTTGCCAATGGTGCCAAAATATCATCATCGCTGCTGAATTTATCCAAATGTTCGATGGCTTGCTGGTATTTGTTGGTATTCAAATATGCCATCCCTGCGTAGTAATGTGCAAGATTGGCAGCGTTTGTTCCACTGTAATTTTCGATGATTTCCAAGAAACCATACTTGCCCTCTCCACCTTGAAGGGAAAGATTGTATAACGAATCCTTTGCAGGCGCCGTCAATGCTTGTTCCCAGTAGCTCTGCGCTTGGAACATCTCGTTCATCGCCTCAGCTTCCTTTGGAGTTTTAATATATTGGTCGTAAGCAAAGTATCCCAAAACCAAAACTGCCACAACAATGATAAAGCCCAAAATTCCTTTTTGGTTCTTTTCTACCCAAGCTTCAGTTTTTGATGCGCCTTCGTCAAGCGTGTTAAATACTTCTGCCGTTGTGCTGTTTTCTTCAAGCTGCGTTTCTTTTTCAGCTTTTGTAGTTGGTTTGCCTCCGCGTTTCTTGTACGTTGCCATAGTGTTACTTCTATTTATTAAGATTCCCGCCTTCGCGGGAATGGCGCAAAAATAAAATTTTTAATGGAATTTGAAAGGATAAATATTTCTTATTTTTTAATAATTTGCAGAACGGTTATTCTTCCATTCGCTAAATAATCCAGAAGCACAACCCGCTCATTTTTATGATTTTACAAAAACTCTCTTTACTCAACTATAAAAATTTTGAAGCTGAAAACTTCGAATTTGATCCAAAAATAAATTGTTTTGTGGGAAATAACGGCGTGGGAAAGACCAATGTGCTGGATGCAATCTACCATCTTTCCTTCGGAAAAAGTTATTTTAACCCCATAACTACCCAAAACATAAAACACGGCGAGGAATTTTTTGTGGTGGAAGGGTTTTACGAAAGAAAGGAAGCACCCGAAAAAATTGTGGTAAGTGCAAAAAAAGGGCAAAAAAAAATTATAAAACGAAACGGAAAAACCTACGATAAATTCAGTGAGCACATAGGATTTCTGCCGTTGGTCATCATTTCACCGGCTGACAGGGATTTGATAATTGAAGGAAGCGACACGCGCCGAAAGTTTGTTGACGGCGTGATTTCCCAACGCGATTCGGATTATTTGAATACCTTAATAAAATACAACAAAGTTTTGGCGCAGCGCAATTCGCTTTTGAAATATTTTGCGGCAAACAATACGTTCAGTCAGGACACGATTGATATTTACAACGAACAGCTTCACAATTACGGAACTTCTATTTTTGGGAAACGCACTGCTTTTTTGGAAGAATTTTTGCCCATATTTTTAAAAAGATACAAATCCATCAGCAGCGGTGATGAGAGCATCAATTTGGTTTACGAAAGCCAATTGCAGGAAAACGACCTATTGACGCTACTTCAAAAAAATATTACAAAAGACAAAATAACGCAATACACCAACTTCGGGATACACAAGGACGATCTCGTTTTTGAGATTGACGGCCATCCTATCAAGAAATTTGGCTCACAAGGGCAACAAAAATCGTATCTTATCGCTTTAAAATTGGCGCAGTTCGATTTCATAAAAAACCATTCAAAAACAAACCCAATTTTGCTGTTGGATGATATTTTTGACAAATTGGACGAAACACGGGTAGAACATTTGATTACCCTGGTTGACAATGAAAATTTTGGGCAACTTTTTATTAGTGACACTCACGCCGAACGTACTGAAGAAGTGATTAAAAAAGTACATCAGACTTATAAAATGTTTCCTTTATGAAAACTACACTTTATACTTTATTTTCAGTGTTAATTTTAATTGGTTGCGAAAAACCAAATCCCGAGGCACAAAAACAAAACCTGAGCGGTTATTGGGAAATAAAGACCGTAAAAATGCCCGATGGCGAAAAGAGGGAGTTTAATATAAATACGGTTATTGATCATATTGAAGTGAAAGGCGACAGTGGCGCACGCACAAAGGTTTCGCCTAGGTTTGACGGTACATTTCGAACCAATGGAGTTTCAGAAAATTTCACTTTAAAAATTGAGGAAGACAGTCTGCGGATGTATTACAAAACCCCTTTTGACGAATGGAAAGAAACCGTTGTTTTGGCAAAAGACAGCACATTAACTGTTATTAACCGGGACAATAAAATTTACACCTATTCAAAATTCAAAAAGTTTGAATTTGAAAAACCATCAACCAACAATTAGTAACCGACAACTGAAATGGCAAAAAGACACGCAGAAAATATATCAATTGGCGATGCTTTAAAAGAGTTTATCGGTGCTAATCGATTGGAGAAAGGTTTGGACAAAGTGAACGCCAAGGAAGCGTGGAATTCGGTTATGGGCACTGCCATTTCAAAATACACGACTGATATAAAATTGGATCACGATACACTTTATGTGCAACTATCGTCTTCGGTTTTGCGGGAAGAATTGAGTTACGGAAAGGAAAAAATCATTAAACTTTTGAATGAAGAAATGGGGAAGGAAGTGATTAAGAAATTGATTCTTCGCTAATAAATTCATAAAAAAAACGCCTTCCAAACTGGAAGGCGTTTTCAGTTAAAATATGTAGTAAATGCTTAGAACATTTCGCGGCCCGCAAAATGGAAAGCACCTTCAATAGCTGCGTTTTCATCGCTATCACTTCCGTGAACTGCGTTTTCACCAATAGAAGCTGCGTATAATTTACGGATGGTACCCTCGGCAGCATCGGCTGGGTTGGTAGCACCAATCAAGGTACGGAAATCCTCAACAGCGTTTTCCTTTTCAAGAATTGCCGCAACGATTGGTCCGCGAGTCATATATTCTACCAATTCGCCATAAAATGGACGCTCACTGTGCACTGCGTAAAATGCTTGCGCATCTTGTGTAGTCATGTGGGTAAGTTTCATCGCTACGATTCTAAAACCGGAAGCATTGATTTTTTCAAGTATGGCGCCTATGTGTCCTTTTTCAACCGCATCTGGCTTTAACATTGTAAATGTTCTGTCTGTTCTCATTGTGTTTTTAAAATTTCGGCAAAAATAACTATTTGAAAATGAAAAGCAACTATTTACTGAATGTTTAATGATTTCTTAAGGTTTCGATAGAAATATCTTGCCCGAAGCATTTCACTCATAAATTGTAATTATTGTATCTTCGCCAACTATGAATAAAGACACTACTGAAGCAGTTCAAAAACTCTTGGCTTCCCCAAAAAAAGTTGTAATTGTGGGACACAAAAACCCAGATGGCGACGCGGTGGGCTCGTGTTTGGGACTTTCTTTTTTTCTGAAAATCTTGGGGCACACTACCACGGTAATTATGCCAAACGACTTCCCCGATTTTTTAAAATGGCTGCCAGGTTGTGATGAAATCATTATTTATGAGAAAGAAGTTCAGAAAACTAGCGAAATATTTGACAATGCCGATTTAATTTTCACTTTGGACTTTAATAGTTTAGACAGAGTGGGTGGCGAATTACAAGCTGTTTTGGAAAACGCAACAGCAAAATTTGTGATGATAGACCATCACCAGCAACCCGCAGATTATGCTGTTGCAACTTACAGTGATGTTAAAATGAGTTCCACTTCCGAAATGGTTTATCATTTTATGGATGCATTGGGACAGGCTGATAAGCTTTCAAAGGAAATTGCCGTAAATCTCTACACAGGAATTATGACTGACACCGGTTCTTTCCGCTTCTCCTCCACCAGCCCAACCACACACAGGGTAGCTGCAAGATTGATTGAAGCAGGAGCAGAAAGTGCTATTATAAACCAAAATGTTTATGACACTAACAGCCCCGAACGGATGAAACTTTTGGGCGTGGCTTTAAATAATCTGGTGATTTTACCAGAAATGCACACAGCCTATATTACCCTCACTCAAAATGAACTGGATGACCACAACTTTAAAAAAGGCGATACAGAAGGTTTCGTAAACTATGCACTTTCCGTAAAAGGAGTTGTTTTCGCTGTAATTTTTATTGAAAACAAGCAGGAAAACCTTGTAAAGATTTCCTTTAGAAGCAAGGGAGATTTCTCTGTGAATGATTTTGCCCGCAACCATTACAACGGCGGTGGTCATATTAATGCTGCGGGCGGAAAAAGTTCACAGGACCTTAACAAAACAATATCTGAATTTATTAGTATCTTGCCCCGTTATAAAAATAAACTTACAGATGCTTTATAAGCTGTTTTATAGTATACTCTTTTTTGCATTTCTTATTGGCTGTAAAAGTCCTGAGGCCAGACGACCAGAGCAAAGCCACTCGGGTACTTTTATTAAAGAATCTGCTGAGCGCAATAAAAAAATCTACGACGAGGAGAAAAGTTTTATTGAAAAACTAATGGCCAACGACTCCACCAATAACTATATTTCTTCCGAGAATGGTTTTTGGTACTACTACAATACACGCGATACCACAAGTACCGAAATGCCAGATATGGGTGATATTGTAAAATTCACTTATGATATTAAAGACCTTAACGGCAACCTTATTCTTTCAGAAAAAGAAAACGGCCTGCAACAATACAAAGTTGACCAAAGCAACCAAGATTTAATTTCTGGGGTTCGTGAAGGCATAAAACTCATGAAGGAAGGCGAGACGGTAACCTTTCTTTTTCCTTCCTATAAGGCTTTCGGCTATTATGGAATCGAAGAAAAACTCGGCACCAATATTCCAGTGCAGAGCACAATTACCCTACATTCAATTGAACAATCAAACTAAAATTAATTTTTAAAAGATGAAAAAACTAACATTTTTATTTTTATTTCTAACCCTTGCATTTGCTTCCTGTCAGGAAAAATATCCAGAGCTAAAAGATGGAGTTTATGCTGAATTTATTACAAACAAAGGAACATTTGTCGCCAAACTTAAAAATGAAACAGCACCCCTTACCGTTTCTAACTTTGTGGCTTTGGCAGAAGGTACCAATGGAATGGTCGACTCACTTTACAAAGGAAAGCGTTTTTACGACGGTCTTACCTTTCACCGAGTTATTAAGGATTTTATGATACAGGGTGGCGACCCCAAAGGCGACGGTACGGGCAATCCTGGTTATGCATTTCCAGATGAGCCTACTGATTCTATTCAGTTTTCCAAAAAAGGCCTTTTGGCAATGGCAAACTCAGGACCAGACACTAACGGAAGCCAGTTTTTCGTTACTTTAAAAGAAACACCTTGGCTTAATGGACGTCACACAATTTTTGGTGAAATAGTAATCGGTCAGGAAGTAGTTGATTCCATTGGAAACATGGAAACAGAAAAGCCCGGTGATAAGCCAAAGGAGCCGGTAATTATAGAAACAGTGAACATTATCAATAAGGGCAATGTAAAAGTTCCTTATTTCACTGAAGAAATGGCAAAGCTTGAAAAAGAGAAAAAAGAAAAAGAAGAGCGCATCAATAAAGTAGCTGAAAAACAAGCTGAAGAACTTAATGCTATAAGAGCTAAAGCAGACTCGCTTCCTTCAGGGCTTAAAATTTATTTCAACGAAAAAGGTGAAGGGCCACAGCCAAAGGAAGGAGATAAAATATTGATGAACTATGCAGGATATCTTGCCGATGGACATATGTTTGACTCAAACATTCTTGAGAACGCCGAAAAATTTGAAATGGTAGACGAGATGCGCAAAGCTGCACAACAATATGTACCAGTGCCCACGGATTATAGCACAGAGGCGAAGTTGATTCCGGGCTTCCGCGAAGGTCTTTTGAATATGAAAGTTGGTGACAAAGTGACCATTTTTATCCCTGCCCATTTGGCTTACGGAAAAAGAGGAATTCCAGGCGTAATTCCTCCCGACTCTGAATTAATTTTCGAGCTTCAAATTGTTGAAATAATGGAATAAGAGCCGTCAGGTTTTAAACCAAAAAAAGGAACCGAAATTCGGTTCCTTTTTTTATTCAATAAAATGCGTTTATACTATTTCTTCGGAATATTTTTCAAGATTTCAAGTACAAACTCCCAGTACTTTTGAGCTGAAGAAATACTCGCGCGCTCATCGGGAGAGTGTGCCCCTTTAATTGTTGGCCCAAATGAAATCATATCCATCTCCGGATAATTCTGGCCTAATATTCCGCACTCCAATCCAGCGTGGCAGGCGGCTACATTCGCCTTTTCACCATTCATTTTTTGATATAGGCTGTCCAAAACCTTTAAAATAGGACTGTCCATATTTGGTGCCCACCCGGGGTAATCGCCAGCAAGTTTTACTTTATACCCAGCAAGTTCAAAAGTTGAAGTCAGAGCGTTTGCCAAAACATCTTTTGAAGATTCCACAGAGCTGCGTGTTAAACATTCTATTTTAATGTTTCCATCAGCAACCATAACTTTTGCTATATTGTTTGAGGTTTCCACCAAATCCTCAATATCCGGACTCATTCGGTACACGCCATTATGTGCGGCGTTCATGGCATTGAAGAAGTTTCGCTGCGCTTCATCGGTCATTACCTTTGCAAAATTTTCCTCGGTCAATTCAGCTATGATGGAAAGATTGGGCTCCAACGATTTGTATTCTGAATTTATTTCGGAACGAATTTCATCAAAAGCCAAAAGAAATTTTTCTTCCGATGAAACCACTACTGTAGCCACGCTCTCCCGCGGAATGGCATTTCGCAGACTTCCGCCTTCAAGTTTCGCCACCTGCATAAAGTCTTTTGTTGCAAAAAGCAAACGATTCATCAGTTTGTTGGCGTTGCCCAACCCTTTGATGATGTCCATCCCGCTGTGGCCGCCTTGTAATCCCTTAACCTTAATTTGATACGTGGCTCCGTTTTTGGGAGCTTCGGTCTGGCT
>Ga0209344_10003914_pt1 | contig 14192 bp, 16 predicted proteins | sample Cruoilmetagenom6_FD_187293 | JGI IMG/M metagenome (GOLD analysis project Ga0209344, IMG submission 187293) | Oil polluted marine microbial communities from Coal Oil Point, Santa Barbara, California, USA - Santa Barbara Oil Seep Sample 6 (SPAdes)... | ecosystem: Environmental > Aquatic > Marine...
GAAGACATAATCAGCACCGATATTCTGCCAGGCCGTTGCTGTGCCCGTGGCGTTGCTATCGGTTAGATAGAACAAGTTCCAGGTATCGTTGGTGCTTGCACCGGGTGAATAGGTACTGGCCGTCAATCCCAGACCGGCAAGAGCGTCGGCATCGCCACTGATCGTGAATGGGGTTGCATAATCATCCCCCGTAAGTGTCAATCCGGTACCATTATTCGTGGCCGTCAGATTGGAGCTGAGCGTCGTTGTGCCATTGATGGCGTTGATAAGAGCCGTGAGCGTGTTTACTTCGCCAGCATCGGTACCAATCGTGAAGTTATAAGGTGTGCCGCCCACCGTGATGGTCAACCCATCACTGGTGTTGGTGCCATCGTTATATGTGCCGCCCATACCAGCCGCCAGGTCGGCCGCATTACCCACAGCACCGCCAGCATGCACTGCACGGGTTACCGGACCATCGGTCTTGGCCCAGCGGAACTGGACATTGACGGAAGCACCAACCGGATCGAATGCGGTAATCGCGCCGCCTGAAATCGATTGATCGATGAAGGTAGAGGTTTCATTGGCTTGAACAGTCCCAGTACCGCCAACAGTCGGGTCGCCCGTGAAATCGGCCGGGTTGATCAACTCGCTCCCCGGAATGGCCGGGTTGGAACTGGCCGTGAGCGGATAATCAGCAAGGTTTGCGCGATAATCAATTTCACTTGTTGCCGAGGCTGGCAGGAAATCATTGGAGACGCGGATAACCGTGGGTGAAGACCCCGATGGGTTGCCGGTAATAGGGTCAATCGGCAGACCGTTAAGGAAGTAGCCCGCAGCATTCACCAGATAGCCATTTTGATCAAATTCAAAATCACCACGGCGAGTGTAGCGGTTTTCTCCACCGAATACCGGAAGACCGTCGATGGTGTCAGTCTGCTCTGAAATAATGAAATAGCCATCGCCATTGATGGCCATATGGGTTGGCACTTCCGAGTTAGCGACGTCACCCTGAATGGTGTTCGTCGAGCGCGAAAATGCGTTCACAACGCCAAGCGCCTGCTGCCGTGCTGGACTGTCCGGTACGAAATTGGCGAAAGAAGCGTCGCTCCGTTTGTAACCTGTTGTCTGTGAATTTGCGATGTTATCCGAGATGCGCTCGAGAGCATATGATTGTGCCCGCAGGCCCGTGACCGCTGTGGTCAAAGCGCCAAAAATACCCATCTAAACTTCTCCTTACCACTGAGGTGGCCATGACTGACGGCCAAACGCTACAAAAACTCAGGTCTTTAAGAGCAAGGATGGGGCCAAATTTTTTATTGAACAATTTCAATTATTTAAGTGATTTCCAGATCATTACGACCAGCACGGCCACGGCAAGAATTGCCGCCTTCGGCAAACCTTGCCGGGATGAATGCAATATGAACGGCACCTTCAATCCCGGTTCAGAGGCGTTTGTCTAACCTGCACGACATCAAAAGATCACTCGAAGAAAGGCTCAAAAAGATGATCGCGACAGGGAGAGTGAAGATGGACCAGGAATTCTACAAGGGGCTGGCGCTGACCATCCTGATATATGGCCTGCTGGCGGTAGCGAGCGTGCTGACGACCATTTTTTAAGGCAAAATTCTTGGAAATCCGCGAATTTCCTACCCTTGAACGGAGGGAATTTCGTACCTACATATTAACCAAGGTTAACGAGGTGTTAACAGATATTAAGCCAAAGTTTGAGGGAGGGTTACATGGCACAGGAATATCAACGCGGAATTATGGCATTGGCTCTTATGCTCAGCGCCGTTGTTGCAATGACAGTCATATCGTCATTGATCGCATAGGCCTGTCGCATTTCTGTTTTTCGTTCTATGCAGCGGACATGAGTCACGCGCAACTTGAGTTTTCAGCACTCCTGCAATCCATTGCGGGGTCTTCTTGAAGGCCTCCCGTCTCACCGACATAACTGCCGAAGCCATCCGCAACGTTGGTGCGTTTGCGAATGACGCGCTGCGGCCCACGATACGGCTCGGCGTGACTGGGCTTTCGCGGGCGGGCAAAACCGTTTTCATCACATCCCTGGTGCATAATCTCATTACCGGCGGGCGCCTGCCCTTTTTCGATCTTGTCGCGCAGGGGCGCCTGCGCCGCGCTTATCTTGAACCTCAACCGGATGATGACATTCCCCGCTTCGATTATGAGCGCCACCTGTCCGAGCTCACCGCCAATCCGCCCCGCTGGCCGCAAAGCACGCGGCGATTGAGCCAATTGCGCCTGACCCTTGAATTTGAACCACGCAATTATCTGGACCGGGCGCTTCGCCGCGACAAGCTGCATATCGATATCGTGGATTACCCGGGCGAATGGTTGCTCGATCTGCCGCTGCTGAACCTGAGTTATACTGAATGGTCATCGCAGGCCCTCGAAATGAGCCGGGAAGAGACCCGCAAAGGGTTGGCGAAAAACTGGCACTCACTTATTGCCACCCTTGATCCGGCAGGGGACGAGAATGAAGAGGTCGCGAGGCGCGCCGCCAAAGCTTTTGCTGAATACCTGAACAAATGCCGGGACAAGGGCGATGCCGCTGTTATCCCGCCCGGAAGGTTCCTGATGCCCGGCGAGCTTGAAGGCTCCCCCGCCCTGACCTTCTCACCGCTGGATTTATCCGATGAAACTCCCCTTCCGCGCGGCTCGCAGTGGGCCATGATGGAGCGCCGGTATGAAGCCTATAAAACCCATGTGGTCAAACCCTTCTTCCGGGATCATTTTGCACGTCTCGACCGGCAGATCGTACTCATCGATGCCCTTGAGGCGCTCAATGGCGGCGCGCCGGCCCTGCGCGATCTTGAACGCGCCTTGAGCGATATCCTCAAATGCTTCCGGCCCGGAGCCAACAGCTGGCTATCCAGCATCTTGTATCGCCGCATCGACAAGATCCTGTTTGCCGCTACAAAAGCAGACCATCTGCATCACACCAGCCACGACGCGCTGGAAGCCCTAGTCAGACATCTGGCGGTAAATGCGATTGAGCGCGCTGAGTTTGCCAGTGCGGAAGTTGATGTCGTCGCCTTGGCCGCAGTGCGCGCCACCCGTGAAGGCGAGGCAGAGGTTGGCGGTGAAACTCTGCCCTGTATTTTCGGTTACCCGCTTGGCGGTGAGACCATCGATGGCCGCAGTTTCGATGGCACACAGGAATATGGAATATTCCCCGGCGATCTGCCTCAAGGCCCAAAAGCCCTGGAAGTGGTGATGGAGCAACCACAGCAAAGCGATCAGATCAAAGTGGTGCGTTTCCGGCCGCCCATACTGACCAGCACCCAACCCTCCCGCCCGGTGGCGTTTCCGCATATCCGTCTTGACCGTGCTCTCAATTTTTTGCTGGGAGATCGCCTACAATGAGTAAGACACAAATATCAAAGCGGGCCCCCAGAGCCTTTGAGCCTGACGACCCGAAAGTCATCACCCGGGAGCAGGAGCTGCCCGAGCCTGAGTTACGGCAAGAGCCTCAAAGCGCATTGCCCCTCGCTCCCTCATCTCCAGCAAAGCGCATGCAACGCGGCCTGAAGTGGGGCAGCCTCCTGGCGATTGCCCTCACCGGACTTGTTGGAATGGCGGCGAGTGCCTGGGTAAGCGATCTCGTCACCTCGCTGTTTTCCCGCCAGGACTGGATTGGCTGGGCGTCGCTCGGATTGCTGGGGCTTGCCACTCTTGCAGCGCTTATGATCGCCCTGCGGGAAGTCTGGGGGCTGTTTGCGCTGCGCCGCCTTGGCCGCCTGCGAGAAGATGCGGAAAGCGCAGCACGCCATGATGACAAGACCCAGGCAAAAAAACTCTCACACGATCTGAAAGGCCTTTACGGCTCACGTGCGGAGCTTTCCTGGGCCAGTGCGCGGTTGGGAGAACATGAAGACGCCATCATGAGCGCTCGGGAGCGATTGATCCTGTGCGAACGCGAACTGATCCGCCCATTGGACGCAGAGGCCCGAACCATTGTTGCCGCCACCGCAAAACGTGTCTCGGTGATCACCGCCATCAGCCCGGCTGCCCTACTCGATATGGTGATCGTCGCCGTACAGAATTTGCGGATGCTCCGGCTTCTCGCCACGCTTTACGGCGCACGGCCGGGCACGATCGGATTGATCAAACTGGCGCGCATGGTCGTTGCTCATATCGTTTTGACGGGCGGCATTGCCCTTGGCGATGACCTCATTCAGCAGCTCATCGGACACCGGCTGATGGCGAAATTATCCGCCCGGCTTGGCGAGGGTCTGTTCAATGGCGCCCTGACGGCTCGTATCGGCCTGGCCGCAATCGAAGTCTGTCGGCCCCTTCCCTACTTAGAGGTCAAGCAGCCGCGCCTGCGCGATCTGATTGCGGAAATTGCGCTTAAGAAAAGTCCTCAAACAGCGAAGCGGTAGGACAATTTAATAATCCACCAAAACGTGAGTGCAAATCACAAGGGCCCGATTTCTAGTTCAGAGCCCTGCATCCATCGACCACTGCACGGCGGCTGCGCCCATCACTCATGGTGAGCTTCACGGTCACTTTCTGTGCGCAGGACATGCCTCCGAAACGAACCCTAAAACCCCCATCAGAAGTATCCGAATCGCGCGAGGGCGGCGTCGCTGATGGTGCATCATAAACATAGGATACAGACTTGACCGCTCGAAGCGTGTCTGGCGGCGCATCCAGCCAGACCTCAAATCGATAGAGAATATTACCAGCTTCATCGACCCCGCCTAGAAATTCCCAGGCCTGAGATTTCAGCCATTCGCGAATATCGGATTTCGACGGAAGATCAACGCGCCCCCCCGGTGCTGGCGCCGGCTCCGGAGTTAAGCGGGCAACATCCGTTTTGGGCTTGGTTTGAGGTTTGGGTTTCTGCTCCGGTCCACTCTGTATATCAGGCGGTATTGTTTTCTGCGGCTTCCTTAACGGCTCTGGAGGAGCCAGCTCGGGCGGCAACAGAACAGTTTTTGGTTCGGGCGGTTTCTTCGGCATATCAGGAACGGGCAAAGGAGCTTGTACAGGAGCTGGACTGGGAGCCGGGATGGATTCCTCGACAACCTTGGGTCGTGCAAGCGGATTGACCGTGTCCCGCAAATCAGGAACACGGCGGGTCACGACTGTTTTGCCGCCAGATTCAATTTCAGGGGGTTGCGGCAACAGCAACAAAAGCGCGGCAAATGCCACACAGACAAGCACCAGGAGCTTGAGCGCCACGGGAATTCGCCACCGGGACGCCTTCCCGGTCTTCTTCACACTCTTCACTACCGACCTCTGCCCTCGAATATGCACCGCACCGCAGCCAATAACACCTCATGGCACGCTATATCGTCAATATACCTCGTAAACGCATCAGACGGCGCAAATTAGTCCTGTTTTTCACTTTGCCGCCCCTTTTGCGAGACACACCCTCACCAGAACAGTCCAGGCTCCTTCAGAAACTCCAGCTCCTCTTTGCTGCTGTTCCGCCCAAGGACGTCATTGCGATGCGGGAAACGGCCAAAGCGATCAATAATCATTTTATGTTTCCTGGCAAATTCCAGCTGGTCCTCACCTCCCAGCGCCGCGAACAGCTCTATCGATTTCTCCTGCTTTTCGAGTTCCTCGGAATGCATAAACGGCATGTAAATGAATGGACGCTCTGTCAGACTCAACTCCTTATCCAACCCGGCATCGATTGTCTCTTCCGCAAGCGCCAGCGCATTGGCATCGCTCATGAATGTCTTTTCGCTTCCCCGGAACATATTGCGCGGAAATTGATCAAGAACGATGACCGCAGCCAGCCGCCCCAGTGGTGTCATGAGCCAACTCTTTGGGATATCGTTTGCGAGCAGATTATAAAGAGTACTGAAACGTGAAATGATGTCCTGATCGACGGCATCATCGCGTATCCACCATTGTTTTGGCTCAAGCTGATGATACCAGAAATCCAGCACTTCCCTGGCTTGTGATGGCAGTTGGCTTTGAGTTGGTTTATCCATCTGATTTATTTTACCGCTCTCACATTCTGGCCCAGTGTGTATGTCATAAGAGTTTTAGCTAGTTCGCGCCACCAATGCCGGATACAAGCCTTGACCGGAGAGCTGTAAATCGCATCTTAGGAGCGAAGTTAAGAGGGCAGGAGTTATCGATGGTTTTCAAACCGTCAGCGGGAATGCTGATCGTTCTGTGTGCAAGCCTTGCGGCATGTAGCGGGGGCTTACCGGGGATCACCAGCACACAAACGCAAGCCACAACACCGGCAGCGCCGGTATCAACACCGCCGCAACGGGCCGTTCAGGTGGCGTGGACGGCGGCCAGCGCGCGCTATTGCGCGTTCGGGCTGAACCCGCAAAAACTCAAAAACGACTATCTTGCATGGGAGCGCACACAGGGCTCTTCGGCTGAGGCCGTGCAGAATCTTAGTTCCACATATGACAAGGCGTTTCTCACTTTCTACGGCAAGGTGAAGGAAACGCCAGGCTATTGCAGCAAAGCCAAAATTGAGGAAATCCGCCCCGAAATTAACAGGCATCTTTCCGGCAACTATGAGCCAAGCGTAAAGGTTGTCAGCGACGGCGACTCATAAATTCAAGTCATTAGACCTATTTGCCCACCAGGACGCCTACGGTGCGAATGGCGACATACAACGTCACCAGCCCGAACGCGCCCGCGCTCAGCCACAAAAGCGCGCTCCATAGTGCTATCCATCCCTCGATACTCATGCCCGCTTCTCCTTTCCGCGCGCTTCGCTGAGCGAGCCGATAACAAATCCGAACAGCGATAAGCCGATGGCCGCAAAGCCAATGATCGGACTGGGAACCCCGTCAAGACCAAGCGCGGATTTAATGGGCGCCAGCGCAATGATGGCGGAAAATCCCAGAATCAGAGCCCATAAAGCGCCCCGGCGCGTCGCGCCTTTCCAATAGAGACCGCCCACCAGCAGGACGATGCCCGAGCAGAAATAAATCGAACCCGAGACCGCCAGATAGTCCCAGATGTCTTCGCGGCCCTCGTAAATCAACCCCCAATACAGCTCATAGAGGGCGATCACTACAATTAAGATACGGGTGCCGCGTTTTTGCGCGTCCTCATTCTCAACAGTCCCGAAGATGGGCCCCAGCACATCGCGCGAAAGAATGGAGGCCCAGCAGAACAGATAGCTGTCCTGCGTCGACATGAAGGAGGCGAACATGGCCACCGCCAGAAAGGCCAGCAGCCACCCCGGCATAGCGTGCCCGAGCATCAGCGGCGTCGCCACGAGATCGGCGTCGCTGCCATGAGCGTTCAGCATATCGGGCGGCCCGAGCGAGGCGGTATTGAAATAGCTGAAAGCGAGAACACCCAGAAATGCAGGAACAACCATGCGCGCCAGGAAAATGACACTGGCGATCAGATAGGCGCGCTGCACCGTTGCTTCATCCTTGATGCAAAGCGCACGGGTGAGCGCCGTTGGCCAGATTGCGGCTGAAACAACGCCCGCGACCAGGATCATCCACAGCACGTAACTCAGCCCGAAACTCTCATTGGCAAAGGGGTCGAACCCGCCTACCCCCTTTTTCTCGCGGACGATAGAAATGGCTTCATCCAGAGGCACAAGATTGGTCAGGTAAACCACCGCGATCAGCAGTCCGGCCGAGAGCAGGACAAACTGAAAAATGTCGGTGATGATGACGGACCGCATACCACCATAGCAGGTGTAGAAAACCGCGCCCGCGATCAGCACAACCATCAGAATATTGACGTTCACATCGGCGCCCTTGACGGACAGCATGGCGGCCAGGAACACAGATGCCACCTTCAGGAACAGCCCCATATTCAATATGCCGCCAAGAGCCATCACAATGGCCCCAAAGATGCGGATGTCGCGGCCAAAGCGCTGCTGGTAAAACTCCGGCAGTGTCAGGACACCGGTCCGGCGCATCGGCTTCACAACAAATCCAATCGCACCGACAAAGCCGCAACCGATCAGAGCGGCCAGACCAATGTGAAATGCTGAAAAGCCTTCATTGAAACCTTTCTGAGCATTGTAGGCGATGGTGATGAGGCCAATCTCCGTCGCGCCAAGGGTGGCAATGGCCGTGCCAAGCCCCAGATCGCGCCCGGAGATGAAAAACTCCTTCAGCCCGCCATCGTCACGCGCCCTGCCCCGATGCGCCAGCAATATGGCGATCACATAGGCGAGTGAGAATATTGCCAGAAATAGATATGTGGATTGAGCCAACGCCGTTCCTCCCCAGGTTGAGAGTTTGACGGCTCATCACCCTAAAGGAAAGCGCAGAAGCACCTAAGTTTGTGGAATTTTACGGGTTCGTGGCCTTGGGCAGAGTTTCAGGTGCTGGCGGCGCTACCGGCACGCCGGTGTCCTGGGTCACTGGTTCAGCCGCAGCCCTTTGATCCTGAATTGTCTTCGCCAGGGCACGAAGCTCTGTCTGGGGCAGATCACCCGCCAGCAGGAAGGATAGATTTGCCTCTCCCCAGCCAACGACCGCTACGCCATCGATTTCTTTTTTATCCAGAAGAAGAGCTTTTGATTCTCCAGCCATGGCGAAAAACACCACCGGTGCGCCGGTTTCAGGAAGATAGGAAATCTGCGCCAGGGGAGCGCCATCGCGCTGCAACAGTTGCGCGCGTTCAAATGTGAGATTGGCTTTACTCAGCTCTGGTATCGCAAAATTTGTGCGAAGCGCCTTGCCCAACTGGAAGTTGACGAGGTCACGATTGCGCTGGGCATCAAGGCTCAGTTTAAATGTATCGCGGCTCAGCAACGCATATGACCGGGCGGCATCGTCCTGCCAGGTCGCGGGTGGCGGCGTTATGGTTATGACCCGGGGCTCGGGCGCTGGTGGCGCAGGCGGAGCTGGAAGCTGAATGATCTTGACTGGCTTAGGCAAAATCTGGTCATGCAGGATATACCCCGCAGCAGAGCCCCCCAGAAGACTGCCAAGTCCAACCCAGGTGAACAGAGCAGACCGTCCCAGAACGCCGAGCACGCTGAGCTGTCTTTTCACCGGGCGAGTTGAAATATCCGTATCAACTCCCGGAATAGGTTCACCCGCCAGCATGGCCTCAAACTGGGTTTCCAGCTGCGCATTGGCCGCTCGAAGCGCATCGACACGCTGGGCGGCAACCTGATCCTCTTCGAGGACGCGTTCCACAGCTTTCGACTGGTCCTTGGCCAATTGTCCATCGACATAAGCCACAAGGAGTTCATCGTTGAGTTCGGTCATTAGCTTGCCTGCCTGTTTTTCTGATCCAGTTGCTCAACCTCGGCCTGCGGCGCCGTGGCGCCCACAAGCCAGTCAGCCTGTTCGACGAACGAACCAAGCGCTCTGCTTACCCGGGCAATCACATTTTGCAGTGATGTATCGAGAATTTTGCCCGCTTCTTCATAGGAGAAACCTTCGCCATAAATCAGCAGGACGGCGCAACGCTGCTGCGGTGGCAGCTTGGCCAGAATGTCGGCTATCTCTCCCGAACGCGCATCCCCTGCCGCCTCAAAGATGGATGGGTCGCCCTGGCCCCGCGATAACGGATTGAGGTGAGACCTCAACTGCTCGAGCCATTGGACATGCAACTGGTTAAATGCCCAGATATCAAAGGCCATGTCTGCAGGAAATGTGCTGTCCTGATCCAGAATCTTCTGGCAGGCCGCACGCATGAGCGCCTGGGCGCCCTCCCGGTCTCCAGACAGGACATTGGAGAACCGCCGAAGCCGTGGTGAAAGAGTAATCAGTTTTGTCCGAACGGATACACCAGATTGTTTGGTCCGAGTCATTATTTTGCCGCCGCAATAATGGGCCCTAAGATATCGGCCCAGCCAGACAGGAGACTGAGTAAATACTATGATTCTGGATACAATGATTCGCCCCACGAATCAGTAAGGTAGCATATTTTGACGTGTAACAAGCGCCCACACCGCAAGATGATTCATCAAGATGCATATGCGGCACGGGCAGGATTCACATCCGCCAGCGAATGCGTTAAGAGCAGCGCTGGAACATATAAGTCCCTAGGGTGGGTTTTAGAGTGATGTCCGAAAAAAACAGCAACAAAGATGCGGGACCGCCCGCGAAGGACCATACGCCTGCGCCTGCTCCGCCTGCGGATCCTGTGCCTGGTAAAAAATCCCTGCTGCGCTCTGGCAAACTCACGCTGGCTCGCACACGACGCGCTGCAAAGCGTGCAACCGCGAAAACAGGCGCAATCACCGGGCCGGCGGTTTCCAAAACCGCGACCGACCTTCGCCGCGGCGGCAAGCAGAGCTGGGGCGCACTAAAAACGTTCTCAAAGGATAAAGCACGACCGCGCCTGGACCGGACAGGCTACTGGTTTTCCGAGCAGCTGAAACCGGCATCCCTGATACGCGGATACAGGCGCCTTCTGCTTCTCATTCATGCGCTGGGACCGGACAGGGCGATTGAGCGGATGTGCTTCACGCGCACAAGCAAACATATACCGCTGGCCATATTACGGGTGCCTCACCAGCTGCGCCGCTCCGGGCACGACTACCGGCCGACCCCGCGCCTGGTGTTCAAATGGGCCATGGATGCACTGCCCGAGCCCATCAACAGGTACGAATTTGCAGATATAGGTTCGGGGCAAGGCCGGGTCCTGCTGATGGCTTCCCGCTATCCCTTTGAGAAAATAACAGGCGTCGAGATTTCGGACGAGTTGCACAATGACGCTTTGCAGAACATTGCCCAATATCCCCGCACACTCATGAAATGCAGGGACGTCAATTCCCTGCACTTGAGCGCCATGCGGATGGAAATGCCCGATCAGGATACGGTGTTCTTTTTGAACAACCCCTTCAACATATCCATGTTCGAGCGCGTTATCGGGCAGATTGTGCGGTCCTACAAACACAAACCCCGCCGGTTTTATGTCATTTGCGTAGATTGCAGCGACACGCACATTCTCGAAAACACCGGCATCTTCGAGAGGGTTCAGCTACCCTTGAAACAGCGGGTCAGGATCAAATATTTCAGCCCATACTCGATCACGCTCTTCCGCACGATCGTTTAGGCTGGAGAAGCGCACTAGTCACGGATAACGAGCACAGAGATATTGGCGTGCCTGACAATCTTCGCCGCGGTGCTTCCAAGCAGATAGTCCGACAAACCGGGTTGATGCGAAGCCACGACAATCAGATCTGCACCACAGTCACTCGCCGTGGACAATACCTCGTCATATGTACTCCCGTGCGCAGTCCTGATTTCAAAGGACCCAGACTTCAGGCCTGCTTTAGAAGCCAACTCTTCCATGACCTTGCCGGCACTTTCCTTAGCAGCCTCGATATAGTTGGAGGGCATTTGCGACGCCACAAGATTAGGCACGGGGCTAATGACATTCAGCAATACCAAATCTGCCCCCGTCTTTCCGCCGAGGCTTGCGGCCGCATTGAGACTTGCCGCTCCTGAATCGGATTGCGAGACGTCAATTGGCACGAGTATCTTCTTGAACATATGAGCCCTCCAAGCTGGTAACCATTCGAAAATTGCGCATAGTTAAACCCGAGACGGCACCCCGAGCCAAGCAGCAAGTTTCCTGTCAGTGAAAAAAAGCGCGGGGGAAATTGTGATCACTCAGGCCTGATGGCTGTTGTTGGTCAGCCGAAAACGATGTCAAAATTGAATTTTTGGATACCATCCCCCATGCCGAGCCGCGCCGTAGCTGCCTCGCGTGCCGTTTCCCCGGGAAGATTTAAAAATAAAAAGTCTTTGGAATTAAAGGGTTCGCCAGGGAAGTACATTTGCGTCACGAGTTCCTGGCGGGCTTGGTTGATGACACGGAAGTGGATATGCGGCGTGCGCCGGATTGATCCGCTCGAATATCCAGGTGGGCGTATTGTCCGGAAACGGTAGGTGCCATCGGTTCCGATTTTCATCGCGCCATAACCCTGGAAATTCTCATCCCGGCTCGTCAGCAGGTTTATGTCACCTGGATGAGCATAACGCCCATGCGAATCCGCCTGCCATATCTCAACGATGGCATCTTTCAGTGCGTGTCCCTTTAGTGAAAGAACCCGCCCCTGTACTTCGATAACTTCTCCCAAAGCATCGCCGCTTGCGCCTTTTAGGTGGGTCAGGTCGGCATCTGAATCGAGAGGTTTGGTATTGGGATAAAACGGGCCTGCGGTCTGCGGGGGCGTGATGATAAGACCGGCATGCGCTGTGCACCCCACGACAAGCCCCGCAGCGCAGGCGATCAGCCCGCGCCGGGTCATCATGACGTCTTTACCCCAATGCTGCATTGCCGGGAATGATACTCCGCAATTGCGAAGAATGCAGTCCCGGTGACTCTCACAATCAGGTGAGAGCCGGGTGGGAAAATCGTGCTATTTTACGCCAAGCTTTTTTTGCAGGTTGGATGAGGACGTCGTGTACTGGAAAACATATCTTGCATCGGGGTGAACATAGCGATGCGCCTGCCGCGACATCAGAGCCGCCTCATGGAATCCGGACAGAATGAGTTTTAGTTTGCCCGGATAGCTGTTGATATCGCCAATAGCGAAAATGCCTTTGGTGCTGGTCTCGAATTTTTCCGTATCAACCGGGATCAGATTTTCTTCCAGATTAAGTCCCCAGTCCGCAATCGGCCCAAGTTTCATGGTCAGCCCGAAAAAGGGGAGCATGACGTCACACTCAAGAGGAGATATCTCACCGTCCATCGCACGAATACCTGCCGTCTCCAGCTGGCTGTTTTCGCCGTGCAATTCCATGACCTGGCCGATCACGAAATCCATCTCGCCGCTCTTCACCAGTGCACGCATCTTGTTCACTGAGTCAGGCGCTGCGCGAAATTCCTCGCGCCGGTGCACCAGCGTTATACGTTTCGCGACGGGGTGCAGATTGAGCGCCCAATCGAGGGCGCTGTCGCCGCCGCCGGCGATGAGGACATGCTTGCCGCGGAAATCTTCTATCTGGCGCACGGAGTAAAATACCGACGTGCCTTCATAATCCTCGATGCCCTTGAGTGGCGGACGCTTGGGTGTGAATGAGCCCCCGCCCGCGGCGATGATAACGATCTTGGTTTCAAACTGTGTCCCGATATCGGTTTTCAGCAGAAAACCCCCCTCCTCGGGCCTGAGTTCATCCACGCGTTGCTGGAAATGAAAAGCCGGGTCGAAGGGTTTGATCTGCGCCATCAAACCTTCAGTCAACTCTTGGCCTGTAACAACCGGCATGCCAGGAATATCATAAATGGGTTTTTCCGGATAAAGCTCAGCGCACTGACCGCCCGGCTTATCGAGAATGTCGATCACATGGGCCTTGATATCCAGCAGGCCAAGCTCGAATACGGCGAAAAGGCCGACAGGGCCTGCGCCGATAATCACGGCATCGGTTTTGATCACGTCACCGGTCATTGCTCAAAGGGACCTTTAAAACTGCTTCTCCGGCACCTGTACCACAAGACCATCAAGTTCGTCCGTAACCTTGATCTGGCAGCTCAGCCGGCTGGTCTCGCGGACATCGAACGCAAAGTCCAGCATGTCCTCTTCCATTTCCTCGGGCTGTCCGGTTGCCTCGCCCCATTTCTCATCGACATAGATGTGGCAGGTCGCGCAGGCGCATGAGCCCCCGCATTCAGCTTCGATGCCGGGTACGGAGTTTTTTACAGCCGCTTCCATGACGGTCATGCCGGTTTCGGCATCGACTTCATGTTTGGTACCGCTGTGCTCGATAAAAGTGATTTTTGGCATGGCCTGAAAGCGCTTGGGTTTTTCGTGATGACGGGCGGGTGAATGCAGACCTGGATGCGATTGCAAAAATGCACATCGTCAGCCTTATTCTGCTGTTACAGCGGAACCAGCACCCTATAGGGCAAATGTCACACATTTGCCAGTGGAAAGGCTTAGGGTCAGGACTCAGCCAGCAGGGTATCAATATAACTCTTCGCTTCAACCATCAGCCCTTCCAGTTCCTTCAGCGCATCGCTGCATCCGCTTTCACGCTCTGACCCTTTGAGACTTTCAGCGGATTCCGCGCAGTTGGCGATATGCCAGGCGCCGATACAACGGGCCGAGCCCTTGATGGTGTGCGCCGCATCAGCCCACGCCTTGTCTTCTCCTGCATCTTTCAGGCGTTGAAGATAAATTTCGCAACTCGCATGAAAGAGCTTCAAGACTTCACGTTCCAGAGAACGATTGCCCAGCGTGTAGCGCGCCAAATGCACCAGATCGACCGGACGATTGAACTCCGGACTGTGCGCTTCTCCTTGGGGATCAAGCGCCA
>Ga0209344_10003915_pt1 | contig 14188 bp, 12 predicted proteins | sample Cruoilmetagenom6_FD_187293 | JGI IMG/M metagenome (GOLD analysis project Ga0209344, IMG submission 187293) | Oil polluted marine microbial communities from Coal Oil Point, Santa Barbara, California, USA - Santa Barbara Oil Seep Sample 6 (SPAdes)... | ecosystem: Environmental > Aquatic > Marine...
TTCCAAAGCGTGCAGATCGGGGTCAATCGCCTCGGCCCCTTCAATATGAAAAATAGCAGCCATAATCCCGGCCGCCATAGCCCCGCGTATGTCCGCTGCAGTACGGCAAACCTTCAGATTTCTACGCTTTTCCAGATCGAACAGAATGGCCGTCTGTGACATCGCCACGGGCAAAGCATCTTCCCAATCTATGGGTTCTGGCAATGGTAAATCGTAAGTGGGTTGGCTCATCGCATCGACTTTTTCTTCACGATCAATCGGTGATGGTATGTAAACTGCAAAAAAGCCGCCAGCAAATCCACCGGCATTTGCTTTCACAAGGTCAATAGCCCCGTCGCGCCCCGTCGCAAAGGTATCCGTCGCAGAGAGCCCCCCCCCGCGGTAAATTTTCAACAATACATCATTGTGCCCGTCAAAAATACCAGGTGTCAGATAATCAGCCAAAGCACCCCCTACTAAAACTTAAGTCGTCAACCTACATTAGAATTGCTCATGGACAAGAAGAAACAATATGAGATATAATCATATGCCTATGAGGATTCCGCAAAGGATACGATAATGCCTGCCAAATCCTGGCACAGTTTGCCTGAATATCAAGCGCTACGCGCATTGATGCAAGGCGGCACAACCACGGCTGCCGCCCAACAGCTGGGCCTGTCGCAATCAGCCATCAGCCGCTCAATTTCCAGCCTTGAAGCCCGCACGGGGCACATGCTGTTTGAACGCGAAGCGGGCCGCTTGCGCCCGACTCAAGAAGCCGTACGCCTGAATCGCCGCCTTGATCCGCTGTTTGCCGCATTAGACCGTATCGACGGGCCGACAATCCCCGTGCAGGAAACCTTGCGCATCATCGCGCCACCCACTTATGCCCACCGTTTCTTGGTCACCCACATCACCAGCTTCCTGACTACAAACCCGCATTTCTACGTCAGCCTAGAGGTCAATACATCAGACGAGGTGATCCGCGGTATCCTTGACGACCGCTTTGATCTGGGCGTCACTGGCGTGGAACTCAGCCGCGACGGGGTCAAACTACTGCCTTACCGCATCTCAAATGCGGTTTGCGTGATGGCATCAGATCATCCGCTGGCCAATAAGGCGGAAATCCACCCGCAAGACCTGAACAACCAACCGTTCATCGCACTGACCTACCGCCATGCAAGACGCACCCAGCTTGATAAAATCCTCAGCCAGTCGCGCAGTGCACCGCGCATCGTGGCCGAGGTCTCTACATCTTTTGCCGCCGTCGATCTTGCTAAAGAGGGCCTGGGTCTTGCGGTGGTTAATCCTTTTCCGGTTTACCACTACCGATCAGATGATCTGGTCTTCCGCCCCTTCGCTTCACAAATTGAATACCGCAGCTATTTCGCCACCTCGGCCCAACGCCCTCTTCCACGGGTTGCACGCGCCTTCATACGGCATCTGCGCCTGCACACACCAGCCGACCCATTTTCACGCAAAGGCTAGATTTACTGAAACCCCACATAAGACAGTGCCGTGTCAGAATACTTGCTACCCTCATAAACCTGATCGATCGTCAGCTTGACCCATGTCGCCGATACTTGCGTTGGTAACTCAAAGCTTTGCGCGCTCATTCTGTCGCGCAAGCTGATCTTAAACTTCACACCCGTTGACAGCTCAATCTGCAACTTCGCCACACGGCTGTTAGTTCGGAAAGTTTTTTCAGTGCGCGTATAACCAGTGTTGAAAGTCATGCTTGAAAAGGGTTTTTCCGAGCCAAAGTCAAACAAAACCCACTCACCTATTCCATAACCCTGCTTATTTTCCACCCAAGCCGCACCATCCCTACGCATCAGGTTTCGCATCCGGTAATTATACTTCCCCGACCCTTGCGGGGCTAACATCGAAGACGCGCATATACGCCCCGTAGCCACATTATCGCATTCTGCCGCCCCGTTTAACGGCAGCGGGTTATGACCCGATGTCTGGGCTGCGGGTTTAGGTGGTTCCGGTTGTACCGTAACAGTGTCCGCCGGCTTAGATAAAAGAGCGGAAAAATCCTCATGCTCCATCAAAGAAAAAACCGAAATGCCACGATTAAAAGAGCTTTGCGAATCTTGTGTCAGCCCGCCTTGATTGTGTAGGGCCACGACCTCAAAGTTCAGATTAAAGATTAATGAGCCGGAACTGCCCCCCAATGTGTCACAACGATGCCGGAAATAAACCTGCGCATAGGGTTCGGGTGCATAGGCCTTACACCGAAACCGCGTCAGCCGTTTGGGCATGCCCGCAGGGTGGTGGATGATAAACAACGATTGATTGGCTTTGGCCTTGTGCGGTTTTAATTCAAAATAACCAAACCTGTCACCCGGATTGTCTTGCACCCGCAACAGTGCAAAATCCTTATCATAGTTTGCCGCAATAGGCGTCACATCCACCTCATACTTGGGCGCATCGTCTTGGTCTTCGCGCAGGTAATCAAAGACGGCAATGGATCGTATCACTTTCACGTCCTTCTTCATGCCGGGTATACAGTGATAATTGGTCAACAAAATATCCACCGCGATCAGATTGGCGGTACAGGTAGAAACATACCGCTCCCCGCTGCCATCTTCCAACAACATATCCAATCGCGCGATCGGCGCCCCAAATTGGCGATAACGGTCATCCGCATTGAACTCCGATATAGGCTCAAAGGCACCGCCCTTTTGGGCCGTAATCAGCGCATCATTACCGCCCGTGGTTTGGTTGGGGACCAGTAACAACTGGCCAAAACTGCGCTCTGGAAACTTGTATTCAGCCGCAAAGGCCAAGCCTGCCGCAAACAGACACACACCCCCGACGACCACGTTTAATAAGCCCGTTCGGACCATCTTGCAAATACGGTATGCCAACATATCCCCCCATATCGTGACCTGCATAATAACCGATAAACCGGCATCTTCCAATGAAGCAATGGTTCATTCTCGTGCAAGGGCCAGAGCCATACTTGCATAACGCACGAAAAGTGCCATGTTACCCACATGACAACCGATCAAATATTATTATTCAGCCTTTTCGCCTGTGTTTTTGCAATGCTTCTTTGGGGGCGGTGGCGTTATGACCTGGTCGCTTTCTCCGCCCTTCTGATCGCTTTGGTTCTTGGTCTGATCCCGACAGAACTTGCCTTTTCGGGCTTTGGCCACCCCGCAACGGTGATTGTCGCCCTTGTTCTGGTCATTTCGCGTGGCTTGCAAAATTCCGGCGCCATTGATCTGATCACCAAACGCCTGATTGATACGGATCGTACCGTCAGCGGGCATATTACGGTGATGAGCAGCGTCGGTGCAATCCTGTCGGCCTTTATGAACAATGTTGCGGCCATGGCGCTGTTGATGCCCGTCGACATTCAGGCCGCCGCCAAAGCGGGCCGTATGGTCAGGGCAACGCTAATGCCGCTTTCATTCGCTACAATCCTTGGCGGTATGGCCACATTGATCGGCACCCCGCCCAACATCATCATCGCGTCATTTCGTGAACGCGCAATCGGCGAACCTTTTGCCATGTTTGATTTCGCCCCTGTTGGCCTGACCGTTGCTATTGTTGGCATTCTATACGTCGCAACCATCGGTTGGCGGTTGATGCCAAAAGGTGAAAAGGTTGCGGCAGATCAGGCGCAACACATCGGTCTGGACGGTTATGTGGCGGAACTTGTTATCCCCGTAAAATCCAAGGCCATCGGCAAGATGGTGCGCGATCTCTACCCGAATGCCGATGAAGATGATGTTGCCATTCTGGGGGTCGTGCGCAACGGTGTCCGGCTTGGCGGCTTTGGTGCACGCGTGGTACTGCGGGCCAATGACATGCTGGTGGTCGAGGCAATGGCCGAAGATATCGATCAATTTCGCGGCTCTGTCGGTCTGACCTTTTTTGGCGAACAACCCAGCGGAGAAACCGTAACAGGCGGGTTGGAGCTGCTGGAAGTTGTGGTGCCGAGTGACGCGCGCATTACCGGCCGCTCGGCGATTTCACTGCGGCTTCGTGCACGGCGCGGCATCGCTCTTTTGGGCATCTCGCGTCAGGGCAAGCGTTTCACCAACCGTGTGCGCCACGAACCGGTGCGCGCAGGCGACATTCTTTTGCTGTTGGGCTCACCCGACGCTTTGTCCGATGCAATCAACTGGCTGGGGGTTCTACCCTTGGCGGAACGCGGCCTTAACGTGACCCAACACAACCGCGCATGGCTGGCAATCGGAATATTCGCGGCTGCAATTGCGGTTTCGGCCTTTGGCCTTTTGTATCTGGCCACCGCACTGGCCATTGTTGTAGTACTTTATGTGTTCCTGAATATTGTTCCCATACGCAACCTCTATGACCATATCGAATGGCCCGTCATCGTTTTGCTGGGCAGTATGATCCCGCTGGGTGTTGCACTGGAAAACTCCGGTGGCACCAAAATGATTGCTGAAAGTATTATCGACGTTACCGCAGGCCTGCCGCCATGGGCAGTGCTGACCGTATTGATGATTGTGGTGATGACCCTGTCGGACGTGCTTAACAACACCGCCACCGCCGTCATCGGCGGACCCATTGCAGTTGATGTGGCACATACCCTTGGCGTCAGTCCCGACCCGTTCCTGATGGCCGTGGCCATCGCCGCATCCTGCGCATTCCTGACCCCCATCGGCCACAAGAACAACACGCTGATCATGGGCCCGGGCGGCTACAGTTTCGGTGATTACTGGCGCACTGGTCTGCCACTGGAAATCCTTGTGGTCGCAGTGGCCGTACCAATGATCCTGCTGGTGTTCCCGCTCACCCCTTAGACACAAAAAAACCGCGCATCAAATACGCGGTTTTTCTGATTTTTTTAGAACTGTGTTTAGTTCAGTGCCGCATCGGTAATCTCATGCGTCCAGGCACCAACAGGTTGCTTGGTAATCACAGGATCGGAACCGCCGCCCAACAAGCTGTCGACAGTACGTTGGAAATCAGCCGGATCAAGCGCACCGTTGGAACCCGCAGTCAGCTTGGCGATCTCGCCCATCATCCGCTTCTGATGTTTTTCGGTTTGCGCACCTGACGCGTCATTGTCCAGCACGATACCAGCGGCTTCATCAGGATTGGCCTCGGCATATTTCCAGCCCTTCATCGACGCACGCACGAAACGCACCATCTTATCCTTGAATGCCGCATCTTTCAGGTTTTCACCCAAAACATACATACCGTCCTCAAGTGTTGCCACGCCTTGGTCTTCATATTTGAACACCACCAGATCGTCCGCAGACAACCCAGCATCAATGATCTGCCAATACTCATTGTAAGTCATAGTCGATACACAGGCCGCCTGACCCTGCAAAATCGGGTCAACGTTAAAGCCCTGCTTCAGAACTGTCACGCCACCATCTGATCCATCAGTCGCCAGACCAAGCTTGCTCATCCAGCTCAGGAACGGATATTCATTGCCGAAGAACCAGACACCCAGTGTTTTGCCCGCAAAATCCGCAGGCGATGACACGCCCGCATCCTTACGACATGTCAGCATCATGCCTGACGATTTGAACGGTTGTGCGATATTCACCAGATCCAAACCTTTTTCGCGTGATGCAAGTGCAGAGGGCATCCAGTCCAGAACAACGTCGGCACCACCGCCCGCAATCACCTGCGCGGGTGCAATATCAGGACCGCCCGGTTTGATCGTCACATTCAGGTCTTCGTCACTATAAAATCCCTTGTCCAAAGCCACATAGTAGCCGGCGAACTGTGCTTGGGTCACCCATTTCAGCTGCAAACTGACATCATCGGCCGCTTGGACCACCGAGGCACCTACAGCCAGAACACCTGCAAGTGCCGTTGTTAATAATTTGTTCATCCTTATTCTCCCTTGTTGAACTTATATTTATATATTTCACTCATCACCGTTGCGATGGATGCCAGAAGGTTACCCCCTTCTCGATCAAAGCCACCGCCCCGTAAAATGCCGACCCCGCAAGGGCCGCCACTGTAATTTCCGCCCAGACCATATCCAGTGCCAACCGTCCGACCTCTGTCGATATCCGAAATCCCATACCCTTGATGGGCGAGCCAAAGAACTCTGCCACAATGGCCCCAATCAGTGCAAGTGTCGAACAGATTTTCAGGCCGTTGAAAATAAATGGCATCGCGGCAGGCAATCGCAATTTAGTCAACCCTTGAAAATAACTGGCACCATAAGTCTGCATCAGATCGCGTTGCATATGATCAGACGCTTTCAACCCTTCAACCGTATTTACCAGCATAGGGAAAAATACCATCACCACCACCACAGCCGCCTTTGACTGCCAGTCAAACCCGAACCACATCACCAGAATCGGTGCCATACCTACAATCGGCAGGGCAGCCACAAAATTGCCCACAGGCAAAAGCCCGCGCTGCAAAAACGGTGATCGATCAACCGCGATCGCGGTCAAAAATGCCGCCCCACAACCGATGATATAGCCCGATAACGCACCCTTCATAAAAGTCTGCACAAAATCGACCCACAGGATCGGTAGACTGTTTGCAAAGCGCACTGCAATGGCCGAGGGCGCTGGCAACAGAACCGGGCTAATGTTCAGGCCGCGCACCATGCATTCCCACAGAACCAAAAGCGTGATCCCGAATATTGTCGGCACCACCAGTGATATAAGTCGCGTTTTCGGACCCTTGGACAGTTTTACATTCACGGCCCACATCGCGGCCCAAAATACCAATGCCCCTAAAATCCAACTCATCGCAGCATCCCCATTCGTTTCAGGGTGATGTTTTGCAATAACCCAATCAGGGCTACCAGCGCGGCAGCCAATACCGCTGCCGAAATCAGCGCACTCCAAATCTGAATAGTTTGCCCGTAATAACTACCTGCCAACAGACGCGCACCCAATCCGGCCACAGCCCCCGTCGGCAACTCGCCCACAATCGCGCCCACCAATGAAGCCGCCATCGCAATCTTCAACGACGGGAACAAATATGGCATGGAACTGGGCAAACGCAGCTTCCAGAACATCGTCGGCTTTAACGCGCTCCACGTGCGCATTTGATCCAGCTGCATCGCATCGGGTGATCGCAGCCCTTTCACCATACCCACAACCACAGGGAAAAACGACAGGTACATCGAAATGAACGCTTTGGGCAGCAAGCCCGATATGCCGACCGCATTCAGCACCACGATAATCATTGGGGCCACCGCCAAAATCGGAATGGTCTGGCTGGCAATCACCCAAGGCATTACCGACATATCCATCGCGCGGCTATGTACGATACCCACCGCCAATAATATGCCGAACCCCGTTCCCATGGCAAACCCCAGAAGTGTTGCTGACAATGTTATCCAACCATGCCAGATCAGGGATCGTTTCGATGTAATCTTTTTCAGAACCGTAGTTTTATAAATCTCTTTCACAACCTGATGTGGTGCAGGCAATAGCGGCTTTTCCTGTGACCAGGTGTCCGTGACCATTTCCGAAAAACTCAATGTCACATCCGCCCGTTTTGCCTTGTCATAGGCCCAAGCGGAATTCAGCACCACGGCGGCCCCGTACCAAATCACGAATATAGCACCGACAACTGTCAGAACGGGGGCGAATGACTTCATAAATCCACCTCTGTCTGAAAATCATTTAACGCAAAACTGCCATACGCATACCATACGTTTTCCATACGCATTCCATACCCTGTTTTCAGCACCCCGTTAACCATTCGAATGTCCTTCGTGCAGCCCGTCACGCACGCGGTGGGCAATCTCGATAAACTCCGGTGTGTCACGTATTTCCAGCGGTCTTTCCTTGGGCAATGTGCTTTCAATCACATCCGCAATACGGCCCGGACGCGGGCTCATCACCACGATTTTGGTCGACAAATACACCGCTTCGGGGATCGAGTGGGTCACGAACCCGATTGTCTTGTGCGTGCGCGCCCAAAGCGCCAATAATTGCTCGTTCAGATGGTCACGTACGATCTCGTCCAGCGCCCCGAAAGGCTCGTCCATCAGTAATATATCCGCGTCAAAAGCAAGGGCCCGCGCTATACTTGCCCGCTGTTGCATCCCGCCTGATAATTGCCAAGGAAACTTCTTTTCGAAACCGTCAAGTTCAACCAGTTCCAGTACCTTTGAAACCCGTTCTTCCTGTTCCACTTTCGAATAGCCCATGATCTCTAGCGGCAGCTTGATGTTGCCCCCAATGGTCCGCCAAGGGTATAAGCCCGCCGCCTGAAAAACATAACCATAAGCGCGGTTCATCCGCGCCTCATGTGGGGATACACCGTTCACCGTGCATGTCCCGCCCGTGGGCTGTTCCAGATCGGCCATCACCCGTAAAAGCGTGGTTTTTCCGCAGCCAGACGGGCCGATAAAAGATACAAAATCACCCTTCTCAATCGTCAGGTTGATGTCTTTCAACGCATGTACGGGCCCGTCGTTTGTTTCAAACGTCAGGTCTAAACCTTTGGTTTCTATGATTACTTCTTTGTTCACAAAATTAACCTTTTAAATCCCTGCTGGAATGTTCAACGGATCGCGTTCCACTTTGCGCGGGCTGTTCAGCTCTTTCCATTTGCTTAGCGCCGCATGTGCCGACGGGAACGCAGGGCGCGGCACAAAACGGCCACGGCCCGGTTGCGGTTGGCTGTTTTTACCCCAGGCCCAGATCACTTCACCACGCGACAATGTATAGCGCGCATTCGCGGTGACGTTGAAGCCTTCAAACACATTATAGTCCAGAACCGAGTGGTGATTGCTGGGCGAAATCGTCTTGGAAATCTTCGGATCCCAAACCACGATATCCGCGTCCGCCCCTTCCACAATCGCGCCCTTCTTGGGGTAGATATTCAGGATTTTCGCCACGTTGGTTGACGTCGCCGCAACAAACTCGCTTGGTGTCAAACGTCCGGTTTCAACACCTTCCGTCCACAACACCGCCAGCCGTTCTTCCAGCCCGTTCGACCCGTTCGGGATCAGACAGAAATTATCACGGCCCGCGCGTTTCTGTTCAGTATTGAACGCCGCATGATCGGTAGCAACTACCTGCAAACTGCCCGATTGCAAACCGGCCCAAAGTGATGCCTGATGTTCCTTGGCCCTAAAGGGGGGTGACATCACACGGCGCGCCGCATGATCCCAATCCTTGTTGAAATACTCGGATTCATCCAATGTTAAGAATTGTATGAGAGGTTCACCGTAAACACGCATTCCTTTTTGCCGCGCACGCCGAATTGCCTCATGCGCCTGCTCGCAAGAAACATGCACAATATAAAGCGGAACCCCCGCTGCGTCGGCAATGGTAATCGCGCGGTTGGCAGCTTCGCCCTCTAATTCAGGGGGGCGCGAATATGCGTGGCCCTCTGGCCCCGTAATGCCTTCAGCCATGTATTTTTTTTGAAGTAAATCAACAAGATCGCCGTTTTCAGCGTGCACCATCGGCAATGCGCCAAGTTCCTTACAGCGTTGAAAAGACGCGAACATTTCGTCGTCTTCCACCATCAACGCGCCTTTATAGGCCATGAAGTGTTTGAAGCTGTTCACACCCATTTTCACAGCATCTTCCATCTCGCGGTGGATGTCTTCATTCCAGCCGGTGATCGCCATGTGATAACCCACGTCAGAACAGATTTGTGGGGCCGATTTGCGGTGCCATTCATTGATTGCATTCTTGATAGACCCATCCGCCCCCGGCAGGCAAAAGTCCACAATCATCGTGGTACCCCCCGTGGCCGCAGCCCATGTGCCGGACTCAAAAGTCTCGGCCGCCGTGGTGCCCATAAAGGGCATTTCCAGATGCGTATGCGGATCAATCCCGCCCGGAATTACATAAGCACCTTCAGCATCAATATACTCATCGCCCGTCAGGTTTTCGCCAATCTGTTTGATGGTTTCCCCGTCAATCAGAACATCCGCTTTCCAAGCACGATCAGCGGTACAGACGGTTCCGTTTTTAATTACTTTCGTCATTTTGTTTTCTCCCAATCCAACCTTTTCAGGTCTTTTATTTTGATCCACAAAGACTTTGGCCTTGGGTTGTGGCAAGCAAGCCCTAAATCAGCAGGATCATCATCAAAGGTTACTAATGAACGGCCACTCATGATATCAGCACCTAACTCTGAAATCACACCGTTAGAGCCAATAAGTTTCCAATAATTTTCATCATCTCTGGTTTTCGCTTGTGAATTAGATTGCCCCTCAAACGACATTAGGCATACACGTTGGCCACAATCCAATTTGCCGCTTTTTCTCACTCCACAATCTCCGCCGTTTCAACCACCGCCTGCATCAATACATCTGCCCCAGCAGTCGCCCATTCCTTAGAAATATCCTCAGCCTCGTTATGACTTAATCCGCCCACACAAGGGCACATCACCATTGCGGTGGGGGCAACCCCGTTGATCCAGCAGGCATCATGCCCCGCGCCCGAAATCAGGTTCATGTGGCTATAGCCCATGCGTTCAGCTGCGTTGCGCACAGCACTCACGCATCCTTCATCGAATTCCACAGGGTCAAAGCCACCGGTTTTTTCAAACGTAATACCTAGGCCCATTTGCCCTGCGATAGCTGACGCAACTTCCCGCAACTTATTTTCCATATCTTTTATGACGCTCAGGTCAGGGGATCGAAAATCGACCGTGAATACAGCTTTACCGGGGATCACATTCCGCGAATTCGGATAGATATCGATATGGCCCGCCGCCCCAACAGCATGTGGCGCATGCGACAGGGCGATTTGTTCAACCGCCTCTAAAACCCGCGCCATCCCAAGGCCAGCATTTTTGCGCATCGGCATGGGCGTAGACCCCGTATGGCTGTCGCGCCCCGTGATCGTCACTTCCGTCCACGACAGGCCCTGCCCGTGGGTGACGACACCGATGTCTTTACCTTCGGCCTCCAGTATCGGGCCTTGCTCGATGTGCAGTTCGAAAAACGCATGCATTTTGCGCGCACCCACTTCTTCGTCACCCTGCCAACCAATACGTGCCAGTTCATCGCCGAACTTTTTACCTTCGGCATCTTCGCGGTCATAAGCCCACTCTTGGGTGTGCACGCCACCAAAAACACCCGATGCCAGCATCGCAGGCGCAAAGCGTGTACCCTCTTCATTCGTCCAGTTTGTTGCCACGATGGGGTGTTTGGTTTTTATATCCATATCGTTCAAAGTACGCAAAATTTCCAAACCGCCAAGCACCCCCAAAATGCCGTCATACTTACCACCCGTCGGTTGTGTATCCAGATGGCTACCGACATAAACAGGCAGCGCGTCAGGGTCGGTCCCTTCGCGGCGTGCAAACATATTGCCCATCTGATCCAGTCCCATAGAACAACCGGCGTCTTCGCACCATTGTTGAAACAATGCGCGCCCTTCGCCGTCTTCATCCGTCAGCGTTTGGCGGTTGTTGCCGCCTGCCACGCCGGGGCCAATTTTCGCCATATCCATCAGGCTGTCCCACAAACGGTCACCATTGATCCGCAGGTTGCTTACAGGTGTTGTCATCTTGCTATCTCCCAATCGGCACAGGCATAACTTGCCATTGTAATTTTCTGACCATATGGTCAAAACTATGAACGTGGCCAGACCTATTGGTCAAGGCAAATGTACGATATAAAGGGTAACTATATGGCACGTGCCGCATCGACCAAGGGGCAAACCCGGATACAGCGGGAAAAAACAGAAGCCATTCTTGAAGCCGCGTTAGAAGTTTTTGCCACATATGGGTTTCGCGGAGCCACCATTGACCAAATCGCGGCGCAATCCGGTCTGTCAAAGCCCAATATCCTGTATTATTTCGACGGCAAAGAAGCCATTCACGCAGAGCTTTTAAATCGCTTGTTAACCACCTGGCTGGAGCCATTGAAACATTTAGGTGACAGTGATGCCCCCGTTGATGAGATCTGCGCCTATGTCGCGCGCAAGCTGGCAATGTCGCGCGATTATCCACGTGAAAGCCGTCTTTTTGCAAATGAAATCATACAAGGTGCACCGCGCATTCTGATTGAGCTTGAGGGGCAGTTGAAAACCTTGACAGACGACAAAGCCGCGTTAATCCAAAGTTGGTCTGATACCGGTAAAATCAATCCTATAGATCCCTATCATTTAATCTTTTCAATCTGGGCAACAACCCAACATTACGCGGATTTCGATGTACAGGTGCGTGCAGTTTTATCCGATAAGGCAGACAGCCGGTTCGATCAGGCCGCCGCTTTTCTGGACACGATGTACCGCGCCACATTGACCCCCTGATTATTCCGCCGCAGTCGCCGACGGGTTATTCGGGTGTGTTGTCCAATCGGCTTTCACATCGGATACAACGGTTCCCGTGCGCGGGTCAGTTGTGCCCGGTGCCATTTGTTCCATACTGATACAGCCCTCAACCGGGCAGACATTTACACATAGATTACACGCCACACATTCATCGTCATCCACTGTAAACACACGGTCATCCGAAATCAAAATAGCCTGGTGCGAGGTGTCTTCACAGGCAGCAAAACAACGCCCGCATTTTATACACAAATCCTCATCTATCTTCGCCTTGGCAATATAGTTCAGGTTCAGATGTTGCCAGTCGGATGTATTGGGAACCGCGCGTCCCACAACATCCGCCACAGATGCGATCTGTTTTTCATCCATCCATTCACTTAAACCGCTGATCATCTCTTCAACCACCTTGAAACCATAGGTCATGGCCGCCGTACACACCTGTACATTACCGGCCCCCAGCGCCATGAATTCAGCGGCATCTTTCCATGTGGTAACACCACCTATGCCAGAGATCGGTAAGTTTGCTGTTACAGGATCGCGGGCAATTTCCGCTACCATATTCAGCGCAATCGGTTTCACTGCAGGGCCGCAATAACCGCCATGCGCACCCTTGCCGTCAATCGTGGGTTCAGGGGCGAATATGTCCAGATCAACAGACGTGATCGAATTAATCGTGTTGATCAGGCTCACCGCATCGGCGCCACCTGCCAAAGCTGCTTGTGCAGGTTTGCGCACATCTGTGATGTTCGGTGTCAGTTTCACGATACAGGGCATACGTGAATATTGTTTGCACCAGCGCGTCACCATTTCGATATATTCGGGTACTTGACCCACGGCTGATCCCATACCGCGTTCAGCCATGCCGTGCGGGCATCCGAAATTCAGCTCTATCCCGTCGGCACCGGTGTCTTCCACCTCGGCCAGAATCGCTTTCCACGCCTGTTCTTCACAAGGCACCATCAAAGACACAATTAAAGCCCTATTAGGATAGTCCCGTTTCACGGCCTTGATTTCGCGCAGGTTCACTTCCAACGGGCGGTCGGTAATCAGCTCAATATTATTTAAACCCAAAAGGCGCCGATCTGCCCCCCAGATTGCGCCATATCGCGGGCCGTTCACGTTAACCACGGGCGGCCCCGCTTCGCCCAGCGTTTTCCAGACAACACCACCCCAGCCGGCCTCATAGGCACGCCGAACATTATATTCTTTGTCCGTCGGTGGTGCCGAGGCCAACCAGAACGGGTTGGGAGATTTAATACCTATAAAGTTGCTTGTCAGGTCTGCCATATCTTGGCTCCTTTTATCTAAATTCTCAGCCCATCAGGCTGGCATGAATATCCATGGCCGCATCACGGCCCTCGGCCACGGCTGTTACTGTCAGATCGTCACCACCTGTGGCACAATCACCACCGGCCCAGACACCATTCACAGAACTACGCCCGGTTTCCGACACGCCGATCTTTCCGTGTTCGATTTTCAGGGCAGCAGGAATATCTTCTATGGTTTGCCCAATTGCCTTGAACACCTGATCAGCCTGCAATGTGAAGGTTTCGCCCGTTGCGTTCAACTGATCGCCCACGGTTTCGGTATATGCAAATTCGACACCGGCTGCGGTCCCATTGCCCATAACCTTGACAGGTTGTGCATTATAGATAATCCGCACACCTTTCGAAGTTGCCAAATCCTGTTCAAATACAGATGCGCTCATCCGTTCCTTGCCACGCCGGTAAACCATTGTCACATCCAGCGCACCCAGCAATTTAGCCTGCACTGCCGCATCCACAGCGGTCATACCGCCCCCGATCACAACCACGCGCTTGCCAATGGGCAGTTTGGTTAAGTCAGCCGCTTGGCGCAGATCAGAAATAAACGATACCGCATCCAGCACATTATCCTTATCTTCACCATCTGCACGTAAGGCGTTTACCCCACCCAGCCCCATTCCAAGAAATACCGCATCATAATCGACCTGAAGCTGTTCCAGCGTG
>Ga0209344_10003916_pt1 | contig 14185 bp, 11 predicted proteins | sample Cruoilmetagenom6_FD_187293 | JGI IMG/M metagenome (GOLD analysis project Ga0209344, IMG submission 187293) | Oil polluted marine microbial communities from Coal Oil Point, Santa Barbara, California, USA - Santa Barbara Oil Seep Sample 6 (SPAdes)... | ecosystem: Environmental > Aquatic > Marine...
TTTACAGGGCTGCGCCAGCTCTCTGAATAACTATTACGATGTGGATAATACGGATATTGCATCAGCATTTTCAGCAATTGCAGTGTCTATTCAGAAACTAAAACTGACACAATAAGAGGCTTTATCCCGCCTGCATATAGTGTTCAAAAGCCAGAGCTTTCGCGTGATCGATAGCTCTGGTTTTGATTTTGGGGTGCAATCATTAAGCATACCCTTCGTATTACATTCTCGGGTGTTATCGGTTAGGGTCGCAAGACCTAAATTCTTATGACATTCAGGAGCTTAATATGGCTGAGGCTATTTGGCAGCTGGCGGGGCTGTTCTTGCTGTCTTTTTCAGCGGCAACGCTATTGCCGGGAGGATCAGAGGCTGCATTGGTTGGTATGGCTGCCCTATCAACGCATTCTATCTACCTACTGTTAATTGTCGCCAGTGTTGGCAACACGCTGGGATCGGTATTGAATTACGGGCTTGGGCGATTAGCGTTGCAGTATCAGGATCGCAAGTGGTTTCCGATTTCACGACCCGAGCTGGAAAAAGCGCAAAGCTGGTTCGCGCGATGGGGGCAGGGTTCTTTATTGCTGGCTTGGGCGCCTGTTATCGGCGATCCTCTGACTTTTGCCGCAGGGGTGATGCGTATGCACTTCGGGCACTTCATTCTGCTAGTCGCCCTATCGAAAACAGTGCGTTATATGGCTGTATTGGGTCTGTTTAAACTGCTGTGGTGATAGGGCTGGTCATGCCTGATTTCTGCGCTATAGTTTTCACCATGACCTTATACAGACGAAAATTCCTGACCCTTTTATCTGCCCTTGTTCTGGGCATTTCAAACACACACCTTCATGCCGAAAATACGGCCATTTATAGCGGGCTTGACCGCATCCATCCTGAGGTGGCGACACATGGTATGGTTGTTGCACAGGAAAAAGTGGCGGCCCGTGTTGGGCTGGATATTTTGCGCAAAGGCGGCAATGCGGTGGATGCAAGCGTAGCAGTGGCTTTCGCATTGGCAGTGACGCTACCGCGTGCGGGTAATCTGGGCGGTGGGGGCTTTATGCTTGTGCATGATGCAAAAGCGGGCAGCACAAAAGCCATAGATTACCGTGAAATGGCCCCCTTGGCGGCATTTCGTGATATGTATCTGGATGATGCGGGCGATGTGGTTAAAAACCGCTCGCGGTTTCACGGGCTGGCCATCGGGGTGCCGGGGACGGTTGCGGGAATGCAAAAGGCGCTGGATACTTCCGGCACGATGACATTGACCGAGGTCATCGCCCCTGCGATCAAGCTTGCGCGTGACGGTATCGTGGTGACGCAGAGCCTGTCGGATGGATTGAAGCAGGCAGAAGAACGGCTGAAACGATGGCCGCAGACGGCGGCGGTTTTCTACAAACCGAATGGCAGCTTTTATGAGCCGGGCGAGATATTCAAGCAGCCTGATTTGGCTGCGACGCTGGACCTGATTGCACAAAAGGGTGCGGACGGATTTTACAAAGGTGAGGTCGCGCAAAAAATCGCAGATGCGGTGCAGGCGGCTGACGGGATGATCACAACCGATGACATGGCTAACTACAAATCTGTGGTGCGTGACCCTATAGGTGGGACGTATCGCGGGTATGACATTCTGTCGATGCCGCCGCCAAGTTCGGGTGGCACGCATATCATAGAAATTCTCAACACGCTGGAAGGCTATCCGATTGCCGATATGGGCCAGAACACGGCAGGAACCATCCATGTGATGGTAGAAGCGATGAAACAGGCCTATGCGGATCGCGCAACCTATCTGGGGGACGCGGATTTTGTCGATGTGCCGGTAAAAGAGCTGACCAACAAACAATATGCCAGCGATATTCGCGGGCAGATCGATATGGGTAAAGCGCGGCCCGCAAGTGAGGTAAAAGCAAGCGTCCTGACACCCTATGAGAGCAATGAAACCACGCATTTTTCGGTTGTGGATCGGTTCGGTAATACGGTGTCCAATACATATACGATCAACTTCTCTTTTGGCTCGGGCATTGTGGCTACTGGGACGGGTGTTCTGATGAATAATGAGATGGATGATTTCTCAGCAAAAACAGGGGTTTCCAATGCTTACGGTTTGATCGGGGGTGACGCCAATGCAGTGGCAGCGGGTAAGCGGCCTTTGTCATCGATGAGCCCGACAATCGTGATGAAAGACGGCAAGGTATTTCTGGTTACAGGCAGCCCGGGTGGCTCGCGGATTATTACGACGACGCTACAGATCATTATGAACGTTATCGACCATAAAATGAACATTGCCGAGGCCACACAGGCCCCTCGGATTCACCATCAATGGCTGCCTGATGAGCTGCGTGTGGAGGAAGGTATCAGTGCGGACACAAAGGCCATTCTGCGCGCCAAAGGGCATGATGTAGTGACCAAACGCACCATGGGAGCAGTGCAGTCGATCATGGTAGACCCTGAAACAGGGGTGTTGCTGGGGGCGACTGATTTGCGGCGCACAAGCGGGTCGGTGGAAGGGTATTAGCAGCCATGCGCACGGTGGCTTAAAGTGTCCTGTTTGGGCTGAAAATCTGTGTCTGTATCACGTCGGTATTCTGTCTGTATTGCGTTGTGAAATGAGGCCGACGTTAAAGGTTAACGATGAGCAGATGACAGGGGAACGGTTCTCTGGTTCAAATGGGTTGGATGGCTGGTTTGAACCCTTTTGAAACTAATCAGCTTATAACTTTAACACAATTTCGATGATCTCCATGATAGGTGGTCAAGTCAACAATCTGGCCCGGTTCCATGGTGTTCTTTATTTATCGGACTGAAGCATTTTACCGCTAAATCGAACAATGCTCTCAATACCAACAACAGCTTTATACGCTATTCGGGAAATCATCATGGAAAACGTGGCAGACGAGTTTGGAAAATGGGCGTTCATAGGTTTTACTCCGTGTTTGAATTTGGTGTCATATTGATATGTTTTATTAGCTTACATTGGACAAGTCTGACAAACTGTGATTTCTATTGTGACGAGTAAGAATATCTTATCTATAAACTATTGGAAACCTTGTATGCGCCGTTTACCACCCTTAAAATCACTTCAAGCCTTTGAATCAGCCGCCAGATGGTTGAGTTTTTCTAAGGCTGCAGATGAGCTCTTTGTCACTCCGGCCGCAATAAGTCAGCAAATCAAGCAACTGGAGAGTTATCTCGGCATCACTTTGTTTCACCGCATGACGAGGGCGGTTCAGCTAACCGATGAGGCCAAAACCGTACTCCCCTTGGTAACAGAAGGTTTTGATAGGCTCGCTGAAGCGGTCGAGCGCTTATCTCGCGAGGAGGAGACCGGTTTATTGACAGTGAGCAGTGTCCCAACCTTTGCAATCAAATGGCTGGTTCACCATCTGACTGATTTTTCTAACAAATACCCCGACATTGATGTGCGCTTGGACGCCTCATTGGAGACAAGGGACTTTCAACGCGACGGCATTGATGTCAGCATACGCCTTGGGATGGGTGATTATCCGGGGCTTCATGTAGCCCGGATCTTTGACGAAGAAGTAGGTCCGGTTTGCAATCCGAAGCTTTTAAGCGGTGCAAATCCCTTGCTCTCTTTAGAGGACTTAAAGAACCATCGCCTGATTCATGTTGATTGGGGAACATTGACATCACAACCACTAGATTGGCGCATGTGGGCCAAGGCGGCTGGAATTGAAGGTATTGATGTAAGCCGTGGGCCAAGGTACACCATTGAAAATATGGCTATCGAAGCTGCAATAAACACCGATGGCGTTGCCTTGGTTAGTCTCTCTGCTGTCGCTGAGGATTTAAGATCAGGTCGGCTTGTAAGACCATTTGACCTCGCCGTGCAAAACGATATCGCCTACTGGCTTGTCTGTCCTCATGGGAATATGCGCAGTGCGAAAGTTAGAGTTTTCTGCGAATGGCTGTTGGCTGAGGCAGCGGCGGTCTCAGTGCAAAAGACAACGGCTCTGCAGTGACTAAGGTTATATATTCATGGTTGCCATTGCTTAACATCACGAGCCGCCCGAATTTAATGTAAAATCTGTCAGTGAATTACACCGCCGCACAAAACACAAAACCGTGTATACAGCCGCACACATTATAGGCTTGCCCGAATCCCTTGCATCGCATAAGTTTCTTATCGGAAACATCGGGAGACACTGACATATGTCAGGGCCGAAGGAGCAACCGCCTCGGAAACTCTCAGGCACAACGGACCGTTGTTTTTAGAACTCTGGAGAGTGGCGTGTAATGCGTCCGCCGACGGGATAGCGATCTCAGGCGCAATGGACAGAGGGGGCACCAATGCGCTGTGGTTTGCAGTGTTAACGGGTGCTGGGAATATCTCAGCCAAGCAGAGTAGGACTTAAAATGGCTGATCTATTAAGAACTCCACTATATGATTTACACGTAAAGCTAGGTGCAAAAATGGTGCCGTTTGCGGGTTACGACATGCCTGTGCAATATCCCATGGGTGTCATGAAAGAGCATATTCATACACGCGAACAAGCGGGACTGTTTGATGTCAGCCATATGGGGCAGGTGATTATCCGCGCCAAATCCGGTGATACGGCTGATGCGGCTTTGGCACTGGAAACGCTTGTGCCTATGAGCATTGCAGGGGTTGCCGAAAACCGTCAGCGCTATGCGTTTTTTACCAACGATAAGGGCGGTATTCTGGACGATCTGATGGTGGCCAACCGTGGTGATCATCTGTTCCTGGTCGTCAATGCGGGTTGCAAGCTTGACGATATTGCCCATATGCGGGCCAATATATCAGATACATGCGAGATCACGTATATCGAAGACCGCGCATTGCTGGCCTTACAAGGCCCCGCATCTGAAATTGCATTATCGCGTCTGTGTTCCGATGCCGCCAGTATGCGTTTTATGGATGTTATTATCACAGAGATCATGGGATTTGAATGTTGGGTGTCGCGCTCCGGGTATACCGGCGAAGACGGCTATGAAATCTCGGTGCCAAACGACAATGCGGTGGCTTTGGCCGAGGCATTACTGGACATGGAAGAAGTGGCCCCGATCGGTTTGGGTGCGCGCGACAGCTTGCGGCTGGAAGGTGGATTATGTCTTTATGGCCATGACATCGATACCACAACGACCCCTGTGGAAGCGGCCCTGACATGGGCCATTCAAAAGCCGCGCCGCAAGGGTGGTGAACGTGAAGGCGGCTTTCCGGGTGCCGATGTGATCCTGACGCAAATGCAAAACGGTGTCGGCCGCAAACGGGTCGGTATTCAGCCAATGGGACGCGCGCCGATGCGTGACGGCACACCTTTGTTTGCCGATGAGACATCCACCGATCAAATCGGTGAGATCACTTCGGGTGGTTTTGGCCCAACTGTGCAATCGCCTGTTGCGATGGGATATGTATCAATTGATCTGGCCATAACAGGCACCGATATATTTGCGGAAGTACGCGGCAAGCGGCTACCGGCAACCGTGGCGGCGATGCCGTTCACACCCGCCAATTTTAAACGATAATCTAACAGGAGAGAAAACATGAAATTTACTGAAGAACACGAATGGCTACGTAAAGACGGCGATATTGTTGTGGTGGGCATAACCGCCCATGCCGCAGAAGCGCTTGGCGAAATTGTTTTTGTGGAACTGCCGGATGCAGACACGGAAGTGACCAAAGACGAAGAAGTGGTCGTGATTGAAAGCGTGAAAGCGGCTTCTGACATTCTGGCGCCATTAGACGGCGAAATTATCGAAGTGAACGAAGCTTTGGTGGAAAACCCCGGTATGATCAATGAAGACCCGCAAGAGAGTGCCTGGATTTTCAAGATGAAGCTCAGTGATCCTTCCGAGATGGACGCATTGATGGATGAGAATGCCTATAAAGCCCTTATCGGCTAAACCCACAGCAGGATTTCCCTATGCCATATAATTTGACAGACTACGCACCATACGATTTTGCCAACCGTCGCCATATCGGCCCCTCTACCGCTGAAATGGAAGAGATGCTGAAAGTTGTTGGCGCAACTTCTTTGGATGATCTGATCGATCAGACGGTTCCTAAAAGCATTCGCCAAAAAGAGCCTTTGGTTTGGGATGCTTTGACGGAACGCGCAATGCTATCGCGTATGCGTGATATTGCGGCGATGAATAATGTGCATATGTCATTGCTGGGGCAAGGATATCATGGCACGGTTACACCGCCGGCTATTCAGCGTAACATTCTGGAAAATCCTGCGTGGTATACGGCTTATACGCCTTATCAACCTGAAATCAGTCAAGGCCGCCTGGAGGCCTTGTTGAACTTTCAGACAATGATCATTGACTTGACCGGTATGGAAATTGCCAACGCGTCATTGCTGGATGAGGCAACAGCCTGTGCTGAAGCGATGACAATGGGTCAGCGTATTTCAAAATCTAAAATGACGGCCTTCTTTGTGGATGAAAACTGTCATCCGCAAAATATTGCGGTGATGCAAACACGGGCAGCGCCATTGGGGATTGAGGTTATAGTCGGGTCGCCTGATGACATGGAAGCCGACAAAGTGTTCGGTGCGGTTTTTCAATATCCGGGCACTAACGGTCATGTGCGCGATTTTACTGATCAAATAACGGCTTTGCACGAAAACAAAGCGGTTGGTGTGGTTTCAGCTGATCCAATGGCTTTAACACTGTTGAAAGAACCGGGCGCAATGGGCGCTGATATTGCGATCGGTTCGACCCAACGCTTTGGTGTTCCAATGGGATATGGCGGGCCGCACGCGGCCTATATGGCGACGAAGGAAGCACATAAACGCTCAATGCCCGGTCGTTTGATCGGCGTATCAATCGATGCAAACGGTAACAAAGCATATCGTTTGTCATTGCAAACCCGCGAGCAACATATTCGCCGTGAAAAAGCGACATCGAATGTATGTACTGCGCAAGCTTTGCTGGCAGTTATGGCATCTATGTATGGTGTTTTTCACGGGCCTGAGGGTATTAAAGCGATTGCCCAACGTATCCATTGGCTGACAGCGCGTATGGCCAAAGGCATTGAAAGCATGGGCTTTACCATCAACCCGGCAGAGTTCTTTGATACGTTTACGGTTGATGTGGGATCAATGCAAACAGTCGTTATGCGCTCTGCACGTATGGAAAAAGTGAACCTGCGTGCTGTGGGTGAAACCATGGTGGGGATCACGCTGGATGAGGCGGCTTCTGACAAAACACTGAACGCGGTTTGGCGGGCTTTCGGGTTGGCAAAGAAGAATTTCCCAGCTGATGCTGATTTCCGTTTACCGGCAGGTATGGCGCGTGAAACGCCTTACATGACGCACCCGATTTTTCATATGAACCGGTCTGAAGCGGAAATGACACGTTATATGCGCCGTCTTGCTGACCGTGATTTGGCGCTTGATCGCGCAATGATCCCGCTTGGGTCATGTACGATGAAACTGAATTCAGCGGCCGAGATGATGCCGATTACAGCTTACGGCTTTGCGAATATGCATCCGTTTGCGCCGGTTTCTCAGGCCGGTGGGTATACATTTCTGATAAATGATCTGTCAGAAAAACTGTGCGAGATCACGGGTTATGACGCGATTTCGATGCAGCCGAATTCGGGTGCACAAGGCGAATTTGCGGGGCTTTTAACAATTGCCGCATACCACAGAGAACGTGGTGAGGGGCACCGAAACGTGTGTCTGATCCCGACCTCTGCGCATGGGACAAATCCTGCATCTGCCCAGATGGTTGGCTATAAGGTTGTTGTAGTAAAATCTGCTGAAAACGGCGATATTGATATAGCTGACTTCCGCGAGAAAGCCGAGTTGCATTCGGAAAATCTGGCGGCCTGCATGATTACATACCCGTCTACGCACGGTGTGTTTGAAGAAGGTGTGCGCGAAGTTTGCCAGATTATCCATGATTTGGGCGGTCAGGTTTATATGGATGGCGCCAATATGAACGCTATGGTTGGCCTGTCTAAACCGGGTGAAATAGGCGGCGATGTAAGCCATTTGAACTTGCACAAAACTTTTTGTATCCCGCACGGTGGCGGTGGTCCCGGCATGGGGCCGATTGGTGTAAAGCAACATCTTATCAAGCATTTACCGGGTCACTTTCATACGGGTGGCGTTCAAGGGGCAGTATCTGCGGCCCCGTTCGGGTCGCCCAGTTTGCTGCCGATTTCATGGGCTTATTGTTTGATGATGGGTGGCGAAGGGATGACGCAGGCGACAAAGTTTGCAATCCTGAACGCCAATTATATAGCCAAGCGTTTGGAAGGCGCATATGAAATCCTGTTCCGTGGCCCAAATGGTCGTGTAGCGCATGAATGTATTTTGGACACACGCCCCTTGGAAGACAGCTGCGGTGTAACGGTTGACGATGTTGCCAAGCGGCTGGTTGATTGCGGATTTCACGCGCCGACCATGTCGTTCCCTGTGCCCGGCACTTTGATGGTGGAACCGACCGAGAGTGAACCGAAGGCAGAACTGGATCGTTTCTGCGATGCGATGTTGGCTATTCGCGCCGAAGCGCAGGATATCGAGGATGGTAAATTACCCCGCGATAACAATCCTTTGTGCAACGCACCGCACACCATGCGCGATCTGGTCGGCGACTGGGATCGGCCCTATAGCCGTGAACAGGCCTGTTTCCCCCCCGGTTCGTTCAAGATCGATAAATACTGGGCACCCGTGAACCGTGTGGACAATGCATATGGTGATCGTCACCTGATTTGTTCGTGCCCTCCGATGGAAGATTACGAGGACTAGGTACAAAAAAGGCAATTCCGCGGGTGTGCGGGATTGCCGATTTGTCAAAGACGTGTTTGAGCCCATTCTACTCAAATTTTCCATTGCAGCCAATGTCAGCTCTTTTGTTTGCGATCTCTTTAGGCGGTTGAATTTATTCATGCCAAGAACGCCCAGGATTGGGTTGTTATCCTGCTCCGGCAACAAACGTCGAACTGTCCATAGTTTTATTGCTGCGGGCATTCGTCTTTTGAGGCAGGGCCATGATACAGGCAAGCTTTCCGACTAACACAATAGACAAAACCCCGTTCTCTGGAACAAGGTGGATCTCGTTTAACAGTCCCCGGATATGCGTGGCAGTTGCGGTTTTGATGTGTCGTTATTGAGAGCAGTCGCCAGATTTACGACTTGTTAACGATATGTATCCGCACGCCCTAGATGTAGGCATCCCGAATTATTCTGAAATGTATGCGTTAAGCGCTTGCGGGTCCAGTATTTGAATTTTTGTGTATGAAAAATCAATAAAACGCTGATCTCTTAACAGTCGCAATTTCTGTCCCGTTGCTGTACGTGACAGGTTAAGGGCTTCACTTATATTTTGTTGTGAGACATCAAGTTCATCAATTGGAATTGTTCCTTCGGGTGCCCCGCGACGAGCTGAAAGGCGTAACAATAATGCTGCAAGGCGTGCATCCGAACTCTTAATCATCAAGTCATCTGCGGCACCCAATGCAAGGGCGGTGTGTTGTGTTGCCAGCAATGCGATCCAACGCCAGCTTAATGGATACACTTTGGTGAGTTGTTGGAAATTTCGATATGGCAGATGGTACAATACACATTTACGGCTGGCTTTCACTTCCATAATACGCGAATTGCCGGTTATTAATTCATAGTCACCGCACCATGTACCCGGGCCAAACACATGTCCGAACCTGGGCCCATGTTCATGAGTTGCAATGTTTAAGTGCACTTGGCCTTTTGAGATGCCCCATAGATCTGAGCTTTCTTCGCCAACTGTGTAAATGTTGTTCCCACAGCTTACCTCAACACACTCACACCGCTCAAGAAGGTTATTTTGGAATGCTTCCGGTGTATGGCCAAGCCACCCTTGAATAAGGGTATGTTTTTTATTGCAACCAAAACTCATACAATCAATCCTGTATCCTGCTTCGCAATAAACTTTATTAATTTTCTGCAAATGTCCAGTTTTTGTCAATTAAAGGTTTAATATTTTGGTAAAGAGGGGCTACTCTAAATTGTTTGGGAGGGGGCACCAGGAACTCTGCGTTCCTTTCACCCAATCACCATCTCCAAAGTAATGACGATTACCAAGACAGGGATTATAGATATGAAACTTATTAAACATTTTACAATAACCGCAATTGTCTGCCCATTTATATTCAGCACTATTGCGAATGCAGGCGAAGTGCCAATAAAAAAAGGCGATATAAAATATTCGCCTTATGCGGAAAAAACTTATCCCACGCAGGTTTATTTTGGCGACACACATTTCCATACGGCAAATTCCGGCGATGCATTTATGAATGGTGATCGTCTTGGCCCGGAAATGGCTTATCGTCTGGCGCGTGGAGAAGAGGTGGTCTCGTCCACAGGTGTTCCGGTTAAACTTTCCCGCCCGTTGGATTTCATGGTTATTTCTGACCATGCCGAAGGTATGGGTGTGATGTATGAAGTCTACAACGGTAACCCTGTTTTCATGGATGATGAAACCTTGGTTGGATGGAACAAGGCCATGAAAGAAGGCGGTAATGCGGCCTCGGACGCAATGAATGAGGTGATTAAGGGCCAAGCGGGGGGTACATTGCCTACACCATTAACGGATCCGAATACTTCCGGGCCAGTAATGAAATCTGTTTGGCAGGCTTACACGCAAACAGCCGAGGATTTCAATGATCCGGGTACGTTTACAGCAATGATCGGGTATGAATGGACATCCGTTCCCGGTGGTAATAATTTACACCGGAATGTTTTGTATCGCGGCAATAAAAGCAATGCTGATCAGATGATGCCATATAATGCCTGGTTAAGTGAAGACCCGGAAAAGCTGTGGGAATGGATGGAGAAATATGAAAAAGACGTTGGTGGTAAAGTTCTGGCCATTCCCCATAACGGCAACCTGTCAAATGGCCGGATGTTCGAGCCGCATAAGTTTGACGGTTCGCCCATTGATAAAGAGTATGTTGAACGTCGTGAACGCTGGGAAAGATTGCAAGAAGTCATGCAGACCAAGGGCAGTAGCGAAACACATCCGACTCTGTCACCCAATGATGAATTTGCCGATTTTGGCATTGCCGGTTGGGAATATGGCAACCTGACATTGGAAGGTGAACCTGAAAGCCCAGAAATGCGCCCGTATATGTATTTGCGCGGTGGTCTGTTGCAAGGCCTGTCATGGGAAGAAAAGCTGGGTACCAACCCGTTTAAGTTCGGACATATCGGTGGAACGGATGTGCATAATTCGCTGATGGCTATCGAAGAAGATAACTTTTTCGGCAAACATGTAATTCAGGAACCAAGGCCGGATCGCTGGGAACATATTTCGAAACAAGGTTTCGGTAAAACTCGCCGTACTTGGATATACGAAGGGGCGGGTTATGCAGCCGTGTGGGCCACAGAAAATACCCGCGAAGCTTTGTGGGATGCGATGTACCGCAAGGAAACCTATGCCACGTCCGGTTCGCGCATGACGGTGCGGTTCTTTGGCGGTTGGGATTTCCAGACCGAAGACGCCAAAAGCCGTTACCTTGCCGATACCGGCTATGCCAAGGGCGTGCCAATGGGAGGCGATTTAACCAAACAGACAGACAACACACAGACGCCGTCATTTTTGGTAGCAGCTATGAAAGATCCGTTAAGCGGTAATCTGGATCGTATTCAGATCATCAAAGGTTGGTTGGATGCAGGCGGCGAAACCCATGAAAAGATTTACAATGTTGCATGGAGTGATGCCGATAAGCGCAATCTGGATGCAGATGGTAATTTACCAATTGTAGGTGATACCGTGAATGTGGCGGAAGCCACATGGGCAGATACGATCGGGGACCCGGAGCTGTCGGGTGTCTGGACTGATCCCGATTTTGATCCGACTATGCGTGCGTTCTACTATGCCCGAGTTATCGAAATCCCAACATCGCGCTGGACGGCCTATGATCAAAAACGCTTTGGTATCAAAATGTCTGACGATGTGCCGTTAAAGCATCAGGAACGTGCTTGGTCATCAGCGATCTGGTATGATCCCAAGAGCTAGAATAAGATAAACCGAATTTGATTTTGGAATGAATATGAATGATCCGCATAAATCAGCGGGCCCTGCAAATAAAGGCTGGTTCAGTCTGCTTTTGAAGGACCCGCTTTTTCACTTTGTTGTACTTGGGGCTATTTTGTTCACAGCCTATCTATATGTGAATGAAGACATAGAGGTATCCGAGCCAAAGCGGATTATCATCGACCAGAATGTCTTGGCAAGACTGACTGTCCCATTTACGCAATCATGGATGCGCAAACCGACCAAAGAAGAACTGAACGGACTGGTTCATGAGTATATTAAAGAAGAAATTATTTATCGCGAGGCATTGGAACTGGGATTGGATAAAGATGATCCTGTAATCCGGCGGCGTATGCGTCAAAAGATGGAGTTTTTGAATCAGGACATAAGTGATCCACCGAAAGCAACGGATGCTGTTTTACAAGTATATCTGGATAAGCATAAAAGCGCGTTCGTTCGACCACCAATGGCGACATTCACACAGTTGTTCTTCAGATTGGATAGCGCAGACGATGTTGAACGTATCAAGGCACACCTTGTGGAATTGCATGGCCTTACGATTGAACAAACAGACTTGGCAGCAATCGGTGACACGACGCTACTGACAGCGTCAATGATTGATGCAAGCCCTGCTGAAGTTGCCAGGGTTTTCGGTCAGGAATTTGCCAAAGAGTTGTTCACATTCGGCGATCAGAAATGGGTTGGGCCGATACGATCAGGCTTTGGTCTTCACCTTGTTTACATTGAAAAGCTTGTTCAATCTGAAACCCCGGCGCTTGAAGATATTCGTAAAGCCGTCGAAAGGGATTGGCTATCTGAACAGCGTAACATTGCAAATAACAGATTTTACCAAATTCTTCGGGATCGATATGTTGTCGAAACTCTGGATGCGGACAAAGAGACCTCTAGTGGAAAAATACCAGAAGAATGAGAGTTCTTCGTCTAGTTCTGCTGGTTGTCCTGCCATTGCTAATCACGCCATTGTCGGTATTTGCGGATCAAATTCGACCGGCATATCTGGAGATGTCAGAGCTCACATCAGACATTTGGGATATTCTGTGGAAGGTGCCGGCAAAAGGTGACATGAAACTGGCGCTCCATGTAAAATTCCCAGAGGCCTGCGAAGAAGGAGCGCGCGGCACACGATTTATCCGTGATGCATATATAGAGCGGTCGCGTCTTAAATGCGAAGATGGGTTGATCGGGGAAAATATACAAATATCCGGCCTTCTGGAAACAAGAACTGACGTAATAGCGCGTGTCCTGCGCACAGATGGTATAGAGCAGACATTTCGTCTGACCCCATCCAATAATACTTTTGTCATTAAAGCTGAAGAAAGCTGGCTTATAGTATCGAAGACTTATCTTGTGCTAGGTTTTGAGCACATTCTTTCCGGGTTCGATCATCTGTTATTCGTTTTGGCGCTGCTGTTCTTGGTTGGCAGTTGGCCTCGCCTTATCGGTACCATCACAACGTTCACGGTGGCACATAGTATCACACTTGTCGCTGCATCCTTTGGTTGGGTCAGTGTCCCGCAAACACCTATAGAGGCACTTATTGCACTTAGTATTGTCTTTGTTGCTGTTGAGGTTATTCATGCAAGGCGTGGAAGACACAGTATTGCAATTCAGATGCCCTGGCTTATAGCATTTGTGTTTGGCCTACTTCACGGCTTTGGGTTTGCAGGGGCATTAAGCGAAATCGGATTGCCGCAACATGCAATCCCGTTGGCTTTGCTTTTCTTCAATGTCGGGGTGGAATTTGGTCAACTTGCGTTCGTATTGGCCGCATTCGGTTTGTTATTCCTCTGCAAGTTTGCGATCAGGCGTTCTGATCCTGCATTCAATATCTGGGGGATGGTTGAAGTAACATCTTTCCCCGCAGCCTATCTGATAGGCACAATGGCTATGTTTTGGGTTTTAGAGCGCACATACAATTTCATGATGTGAACTTAATTTTCCTAAATGTGCAGTTTTTACCAATCTCTCTTTGAGCTGATGTTATAAAATCAAAGATTAACGCCGTATTTGAGGGTATTATGATTTTTGAAAATTTATCGCCATTAAAGTTTTTAAAGCCGTTTTTGACCGGTGCAATATTGGCCTCCTGCGCAACATCCGTTTTAGCCATAGAGGGTGGGACACAAACATATCTTCCAGGTATTCGCGATAGTTTTGCAGGGAT
>Ga0209344_10003917_pt1 | contig 14185 bp, 22 predicted proteins | sample Cruoilmetagenom6_FD_187293 | JGI IMG/M metagenome (GOLD analysis project Ga0209344, IMG submission 187293) | Oil polluted marine microbial communities from Coal Oil Point, Santa Barbara, California, USA - Santa Barbara Oil Seep Sample 6 (SPAdes)... | ecosystem: Environmental > Aquatic > Marine...
TTCTCGACGACAGCCAACTGCACAAGCTGCTCCAGGCGTTGATCATCGACGCCAAGCGCCGCTCTTCAAAAACAGGACGGTACCCCAATGACCTCGCATAAGGTAGACAACCTAGATCTAGGCTTCGGCATCCCCGCCGATGCCCTGGACTACCTCGACCCCGAGATCCTAAAGAAGTGGCCACAAGGGCTAAGCGATATGCTCACGGTGGTCGAGAACGCCCATGTTCGCGCCGGTGATGATCCCAAGGTAGCCCGTAGCCGTGCTTTTGCCGCCGTGCGTGCTATCAGCTCGTTTGCCGGTGGCCGCAGCCTCTACGTACCCCAAGGCCGACAGTTAGATCGCGCCCTGCGAGACCGGGAAATTTGGGAGCGCCACAGCGGCGACAACATCCCGCAGTTAGTCGAAGACTACGACCTAACGGAAGCACAGATCTATAGCATTCTCGGCGAGCAGCGCAAGCTGGCCCGCGCCCGGATGCAATCCGACCTTTTCGGCGACAGCGCAAACGGCTAAGCTAGCCTCAACTAAGTTAGGAGTCATCATGGAACCGTTAAACCAACAGCAGCTCAACCAAAGCCAAGCCATCCGCCGGGTTCTGCTGACTCACCTTTACCAGCAGCGCCGATCCACTCCTAAAGACCCTTTTGTGTGGCGGCGTGACTTGGAAAACACGGCGGGTGCGCCAGTGGAATTCGAGCTGGGCTACCTGTTAGAGCGTGGTGATATTAAGCAAGATGGCATCAAATACCGCATCACTGCCCAGGGCATTGATCGCGTAGAAAACGACAATTAGGAGCACACCATGAAAGCACTCGCAGGGATCACGATTATCAGCGCCGTACTGCTGGCGGGCTGTGAATCTGGGGATATTAAAATGGCAAAAGAGACAGTTGCCAGTGAACTTCGCGATCCTGACTCGGCACAGTTTCGCAACATCATCGAATCAAAAGAAAACGAGTGGGGTGTAGTGACTGTATGCGGTGAAGTAAATGGAAAAAATGCCTATGGGGGTTACGTAGGTTACCAGCGTTTCGTAAATAGCCCTCCTTCAAATCGAGTATATATGGAAAAATCATGGTTAACTTTTGATGATCTTTGGGACAGTAGCTGCATCGATTCATAGTTGCCAAACGCTCTGCAATCGCATTGAATAGACAACTGAGCACCCGAACGACCTGATCGTCAGAGCACCCAACAAACCCGCCCCGGCGGGTTGTTTGCTTTCTAGCCTTCCAAAACTCCTAAACCGCTTGATTCCCGTCCCCTAGCCAAACCCCTCTAGCCTAAACCTCACTGCACTGTGCTTACCGCTCACACCGCACGCAATGAGGCTACCCCGTGAACCTACCATCACTTTTCCAGAAGCTGCTCAACAAACTCCACATTGGCCCCAAACTACTCGACAAACTGCGCATTGGCCCGTGGCTGATCCTTGCGCTCATTACTACTGTTGGCGTGGGCTTCTTATACCCGCACCAGCTCGGCGTGTTGCTCTGGTCGCTAACAAAGCTCTGCTGGGGTGCCTACCTCGGCTATTGGATCGACCGCTCCATCTTCCCCTACGCCCGCCCCGGCAATCTCCTCGGGCTACCCGCGAGTTCCCTGGGGCTGTTCATGCTCCGCCGCGCCATCATCATCGCCGCCGCGCTCTTAGCGCTTGGCTTGGGGGTCTGACATGGGCGCCGATACCGCCGCTGAGCTGCTCGCAGAGGGCAAGCGCCTTGTCGCTGAGATCGACTCACTCCCCGCTGGCCCTAAGCGTTTAGCCGCCTACCTGCGCCTGCAAGATGTTGTTGAGCGTGCCGAGCAAGCGCTCCAGGAGGAACGGTCATGATGAACGATCTCAAAGCTTACCTACGCGCCAACGGCATCTGGATCGCCATGAGCCTGGTGCTTGCTTCAATGCTAGTGCTGGAATCCTGCCAGCCTGCCCACGCCCAGATCCCAAGCGCCGCAAACAGCTACCAGCGCGAGCTAACCCGCATCGTGCAACAAGAGTGGGGCATGACGGGCCGCGTGGCCGTACACGCTGCCCAGATCCACCAGGAGAGTGGCTGGCGTTCCAACGTCAATAGCCCGGTAGGTGCCCAAGGGCTTAGCCAGTTTATGCCCAGCACCAGTAAGTGGATTTCGGAGATCTACCCCGACCTAGGCCGCGCCGCGCCGTACTCGCCCACCTGGGCCATGCGCGCCCAGGCGCGCTACAACAAATGGCACTGGCAGCGGCTAGCCACTGCCGCTGACGAATGCCAACGCTGGGCCATGGCACTAAGCGCCTACAACGGCGGGCTGGGCTGGGTACAGCGAGACCAACGCTTAGCACGTGCTGCCGGGGATAACCCCGGCGTTTGGTTTGGCAGCGTTGAGAAGTACACCGCCCGCGCAGGGTGGGCCCTGCGGGAAAACCGCCACTACGTGCGCCACATTCTGCTAACACTCACCCCGCGCTATGCGGGTGCTGGCTGGCAAGGAGGTGCGCCATGCTCCAGCGTGTAATCACCATCTTGTTTGTCGCAGCCGCCATCGGTTTTGCCTGGAAAGCATGGCAAGTAAACGACCTGGCCAATGAGCTTGCCCTTAAGCGTTCATCGTTGCAGCAGATGACCGATAAGCGCGACGAATGGCAGCGTGAAGCGACTCAGGCAACCAACCAGCTAGACGAAGCCAAGCGCCGTCGTCGCCTCGCCGAAGCCGACATTAAAGCGCTTCAAGAAGAACTCGCCGAGCAGGCTGAAGACTACCAAGCGCTACGCCAGCGCATCCAACGCTCACCGCCCAGCGATGACGGCCCCGTGGCCCCGGTGCTGCGCTCAACGCTGGAGGCGCTCCCATGACCCTAAGAACCATCGTGATCGTAGGCGTTGGGGCAGCGCTGGCCGCCTGCGGCAGCACACCGCCAGAACCACCGCCGCCGCCACCCTCTATCAACGTTTACAGCTGCGCCACGCCAGCGGGCATGACAGAGCGCGAAGACTCGCCACTGGTTCCTGTAGGCGACTACACACAGAAAGACGTGGCGCTATACATCACGGCGCTCCACCAGTGGGGCACGCGAGGCTGGCTCAAAGTGGCACGCGCCCGTGAACACGCCGATAAGTGCGTGGCCGGTACCGAAGAAGAAGACGAAGACTGAGGGGAACATGGAAATTACAAACTTATGGGATGCCCGCTTTCTTTTCGAACTGCTAAAGAACGGCTTCCTGCTCGCTGGGGGGATTTACGTGTGGTGGACAACACGCAATCGCGCCACAAGCACCGCCATCCGCGATGTGCATATCCGGTTAGATGAGGTAGATCGCCACGTGTCACGTCTGGAACAAACACTGGAAAATCGCCCAGGGTTCAGCGAGATCGACAAGCTTCGCGGAGAGATGGCAGGCATGAACCGTTCAGTGGGTGAGCTGGCCATGCAGGTGCAGGCCAGTAATGCACTACTCAACCGCTTGCATGAATACCTGCTGACGGAAAAGGGGAACCGATAAATGAGCTACCAAGACTTTGAAACCGAAGGCCGTCGCCTGGGTATCCTGCGGATTCTCTCGCGCCGCAATCAGTTCACCACGAATGAGTACTCGCTCAATGACGAGCTGAAAGGCTCTTACGCGCATCACATCAGCCGGGATAAGTTGCACGGTGATCTTGCATGGCTTGAAGAGCAAGGCCTAGTGATTACCCAGCAGCCGCGTGTGGGCTGGGTGGCCACCTTAACCTCGCGCGGTGCAGATTGTGCCGAAGGCCTCGCTAACGTGCCAGGCGTCGCCAAACCACGCCCAGGGGTTTGATCATGCCGCCTCGCAATAAGGTGTTTGACCTGCCCCAAGAGGTTCGTGAGCAGCTAAACGAGAAGCTGGTGAACAGTGGATTTCAGGGTTATGAAGCCTTAGCTGGGTGGCTAAGTGAGCGCGGCTATAACGTTTCCAAAAGCTCTGTGCATCGCTATGGCCAGGATCTCCAAGAGGAGTTCGAAGAGGCCATGGGCGACGTGCGTAAAACCACCGAGCTAGCCCGCGCCATGGCGAGCGAAGGCGAAGACGAAAGCGGCCACTTGATCGACGCCACCGCCCGGATCGTGCAAGACCAGCTGCTGCGTATCTCCATTGCGATGCGTAAAGCCGAGCATGAGCCCGACGTTGCGGCTAAGCACCTTTCCAGCGTGACCAAAGCCCTGGCTGATATTGGCCGTGTTTCGCTTAGCCAGAAAAAGTGGGCCAAAGAGCTGCGGGTGGAAGTGGCTAAAGAAGCCGCTGAGAAGGCCGAAACCGCAGGCCGTGCCCAAGGGCTTTCCAATGCAGGCGTTGCGGCACTTCGGGCAGCGATCCTAGAGGGTATGTCGTGAGTGCAGCTATCGATCAAAGCGTGCTACTGCCCTACCAGCAGCGCTGGGTAAACGACAACTCGCCCGTCAAGGTGATTGAGAAGTCACGGCGTATCGGCCTTTCCTACGGTGAGGCAGCGGACGATGTGCTCTACGCGGCATCCAGTGCAGGCGCAAACGTCTACTACATCTCCTACAACAAAGAGATGACCCAAGGCTTTATTCAGGATTGCGCCGGTTGGGCCAAAGCCTATCAGGCCGCTGCCAGTCAGATCGAAGAGTCGGTGATTGAAGCTGAAGACAAGCAGATCCTCAGCTACACCATCAAGTTCGACAGCGGCCACCAGATCCAGGCCTTTACCTCAAACCCCCGCAACCTGCGCAGTAAAGGCCGACCCGGTGAACGCCTGGTGATTGACGAAGCCGCCTTCGTGGATGACATCGAAGAGCTGCTGAAAGCCGCCATGGCCATGACCATCTGGGGCGGCCAGATTCGTATCATCAGCACCCACAACGGTGAAGAAAACCCGTTCAATGAGCTGGTCAATGACATACGCGCTGGAAAGTACGACTACAGCTTGCACCGTGTCGACCTGGACGATGCCCTGGCCGACGGCTTCTACAAGCGTATCTGTAAAGTCACAGGGATAACGTGGACACGCGAAGGCGAAGCGCAATGGCGTCAGCAGCTCATCAACCGCTACAAGCCTAACGAAGACGAAGAGCTATTTTGCATTCCCGCCCAGGGCGGCGGTAGCTACCTAACGCGGGTAATGATTGAGGCGTGTATGGCACCAGCCCCCGTGCTGCGCTTTAACGGCACACGGGAATTCAACGCCATGCCAGAGCCCTTGCGCGCCGCTGAAATGACCGACTGGATCAACGACAACCTCAAGCCGGTGCTTGCCACGCTGAACCCACGCCGTCAGCACGCCATGGGCCAAGACTTTGCCCGCAGCGGAGACCTTTCCGTTATAGCGCCTATGGAGATCGGCGACACCTTACACCGCACCGTGCCATTTCTAATGGAAATGCACAACGTGCCGTTTAAGCAGCAGGAACAAGTTCTGTTTGCCATCGGTGACGCACTGCCACGCCTATGCGGTGTGGCCATCGACAGCCGAGGTAACGGCTCCTATATGGGCGAGGCAGCCACAGATAAATGGGGCTCAATCGTTGACCAGGTAATGGCGACCGAAAACTGGTATCGCGAACGCATGCCCCGCTATAAGGCCCGCTTTGAAGATGGCTCTATAACTATCCCCAAGGATGATGGCCTGGTAGACGATCACCGCGCCTTCAAGTTGGTGCGTGGTGTCGCTCGCCTGCCGGAAGGCAAAACCAGCGGCGAACGTCATGGCGATGGCGCAATGGCCTGTGTGCTGGCTGACCATGCCGCCGAGATGGAAGCCGTTGAGATCGACTTCACCCCCGCGCCTCTGCCTGGTGTCCCCAACCAGGACAACGACAGCGACGACATTGAAACCACCAGCTTTGGAATAGGAGGCGGCGCATGGTAAGCCCTAAAGCAATCATCAAGCGGTTATTCGGCAGCGACAGCAGCCAGGCGCTAGAGGAAGAACAAACCCAGGATGCCCGCATTGGCCAGCTAAAGCGCGAGTTCGCCGAGCACCCCACCAAGGGGCTAACGCCTGCGCGCCTCTACCAGATCCTGGAAGCTGCCGAGCAAGGCGACCTGAAAGCGCAGTCTGAACTCTTTGACGATATGGAGGAGAAAGACGCCCAGATCGGTGCCGACCTGGGCAAACGTCGCCAGCTAGCCGCAGAGCTGGAGTGGCAGATCGTCCCTCCAGACGGTGCCAGCGCTCAGGAAAAGAAAGCCGCCGAGCAAGCGGCGGAAGTGTTCAGCGGCATTGAGGTTGAAGACCTTATTCTTGATCTCGGTACCGGCATCGGCCACGGCTGGGCCAACCTGGAGCTGCCGTGGCAACGCGACGGTGCACTGCGCTATATCGAACAGCCCACGCTGCGGCCCCATTCATGGTTCCGTTTACATCCAGATGACCAGAACTGCATCACGTTACGTGACATGAGCGCCACCGGTGCGGAGCTGTGGCCTTTGGGGTGGGTGCAACACCGCCACCGCGCAAAGTCGGGCTACGTGGCACGCATGGGCCTGCATCGCATGTTGGCTTGGCCCTACCTGTTCCAGAACTACGCCCTGGGCGACCTGGCGCAGTTGCTGGAGATCTACGGCTTACCGGCCCGTATCGGTAAGTACCCGAAGAACGCCACTGAGCGTGAGAAAGCGACACTCTTGCGCGCTGTGGTTACGCTTGGCCAGAACGCTGCTGGCATTATCCCCGAAGGCATGGCCATCGACTTCACAGAGGCGGCAGGTAAAGGCAGTTCTGCCGATATCTACAAAACCATGATGGATTGGTGCGAGCGCGCCAAAGCCAAGGCGATTCTAGGCGGCACACTCACCAGCGGCACTGGCGAAGGCACCAACACTAACGCCCTTGGCAACGTTCACGAGCGCGGGCAAACCAGCCTGATACGCAGCGATGTGCGCCAGTACGCAGGCAGCATTCGCAAGAGCATCCTGTGGCCTATGGCCGCGCTGAATTTTGGTATCGATAAGCCTCAACGTGCTCCGCGCTTCTACCTCGACACGGGAGAAACCGAAGATCTCGAACGCCTATCGAAGTCGCTACCAACGTTCGTGGATATGGGCGCCAAAATCCCGCTGTGGTGGCTTTATGAGAAAAGCGGCATCCCCAAAGCCGCCGAAGGCGAAGACGTCTTGATGCCAAAAGCAGCGCAAAATGCCTTTGGTGCGCTACGCCTGCCCGCATCAAAACCACCGCTAGCAGCACTCCGCCAGGCGCCTACACAGCCCGGCCAGCCGAGCTACTACCGCGACGCCACCCTCGACCAGCTCGACGACCAGGCGCAGCCGATCGTTGATAGCTGGGTGGCGCAGGTGCAACAGCTCGCCAAGCAAGCGGAAAGCCTAGAGCAGCTGCAAGAGATGATCGCCACGGCATTCGATGACCTGGATGAATCGGAGCTTGCTGATGTGATGGCCACCGCGTTTGAGGCCGCTGATTTGGCAGGCCGTGCAACGGTCGATGAGGAAACCGGCAATGCCGATTAGCGCCGAGTTCAACCGCCCGTTCCCAGAGCAAACCGAGTTTTTCAGGCGCAAGCTGAACTTGCCCACGACCCGATCAGGCCAGATCACCCGCGACCAAAACGACGCTGCGTTCGTGGTAGCGGGTGCCACTAAGGCGGATCTGCTCGCGGATCTTCGCGGCGCAGTAGACGACGCGATCAGCAACGGCCAAAGCCTGGGCGAGTTCCGCAAGCAGTTTGAAGAGATCGTTGCCCGGCGTGGTTGGACTGGCTGGACAGGCGAAGGCAGCAAGGCGGGCCGCGCCTGGCGCACCCGTCTTATCTATAAGACGAATTTAGATACCAGTTACGCCGCTGGCCGTTGGCAGCAGATGACCGACCCAGATGTGGTGCGCTTGCGGCCCTACTGGCGTTACGTACATAACACGGTCGAGAACCCACGCCAGCAGCACAAACGCTGGCACAACCTGGTGCTGCGTCACGATCACCCGTGGTGGCAAACCCATTTCGCGCCCAACGGCTTCGGCTGCAACTGCGGTGTCGAGACGTTAAACGAACGCGGCTTAAAGCGCCTGGGCAAAGACGGCCCAGATGCAGCTCCGAATGATGGCACTTATGAGCACGTGGATAACACCACTGGCGAAGTCGTCACAGTGCCCACTGGAATACAGCCGGGCTGGGACTACGCCCCAGGGCAAACCGCGACCGAGCGTGCGATCGCTGCCAGGTTAAACCGGTTGGATAGCGTCGAGGCCACCATTGCCCGGCAACATGTTACCGATCTGGTAGAAGCACCGTTATTCAACCGCTTTTGGAATGGCGAAGTACGCGGTGAGTATCCGGTAGCTGTAGTGCCACCAGTAGAACGCCAGGTGTTAGGGGCTGAGTCGCCTGTGGTGCTGCTCTCTCAAGAAAGCCTAACCGCGCACAAGGTCAGCCACCCCGAAGTGGGGCTGGAAGATTATCGGCGCATACAGCAGATATTAGATAGCGGCGAGGTTTACCAACGCGAAGGCGAGCCGGGTCGTATGGTCTATTTAAGTTTGGGGGAAAGGCTGTATCGAGCAGCGTTAAAGCGCACAGCGGATGGCAAGAAGAATTACTTTCTTACGCTGTTTGTGGTCACAGATGAAACGGCGGAGCGAAACGTCAGAGCCAAGATGCAGCGGCTTCGTTAAGGCAGGGGTCTTGAAAAGAGTAAGCGCAAGGCTGGTTCGTCATCCCCAGATACCTCATCTGCTTTCGCAGGGTACACCAGACGAATATTGGCCTCATGCGCTTAACGAACAGTATAGGAGAGTTTGATGGGTACCATCAACGTTAGTTCAGAGGCCGTCGAACGCGCCATTCAAGATCTGATCAATAAAGGCGTAGATCTCACCGCGCCGATGAAATCGATCGGTGAAGAGATGATCAACCGCACCCAGCAGCGGTTCAGAGACAAAGAGGCACCAGACGGCACGCCCTGGGCAGACAACTCCCCAGTCACTGAAAAGCGCAAAGGCCATGGGCGTGTGCTCGAAGGCGAAAGCAACGAACTGGCCAAACAGTTCAGCTATTCCGCTGCTAGCAACAGCGTCGAATGGGGTAGCTTGATGGTCTACGCCGCCATGATGAACTGGGGTGGTACTAAAGCGGAGTTTCCCCACCTGTGGGGTGACATCCCAGGACGGGAATTTATCGGGCTGAACGATGACGACGAAGACGAGGTGTTGGCCATCCTCGCCGACCATCTGAGTCTCTAACGCCGCCTCGCAACGTGGCTCTGTAAGCGCCGCTAAGGCGCTACCCGCTACGTTGGCCTGGCTTTTCACCGTAAGGCGCGTTAGACCCGCGTTAGATTTGCGAGGATTAATAGTTTGGACTTGGTGGATGTGTATATTCCATGATCACAGGGAGCAGAGCCGACTATATCAACGAAGGTGGGATGTATGATTCTGTATAAGTACGTAACTTATAAGACTGGCATGATAATTCTGGAGAACAATACGATAGCGTTTAGTAGACCAGAATATTTCAATGATCCGTTCGAAAGTGAAGCAGCCTGCTCATTTTTTCCGGCTAGCGAAAAAACCAGCTTGAGCGTTCATAAAATGGTTCAGCATACTGCTAAGCAGCACTTAAGAAATTGTTATGGAGTTCTTTCGCTTACCCGCCAGCCACTCAACCCGCTCATGTGGTCACATTACGCTGAAGAACACTCAGGTATGGTAATAGGGATAGATGTTTCAGATCAAAGCTTCACCAGTGAAGATGCGAACACCATACCAGTACAATATGGGAATGTTATTTATACACATACCAAACCCTCTAATATTTTTTTAGAAAGCCTTACAGAGCGGGTGGATATAACTCACGCTTACAGTTTTGATCGGCAGAATATCGAATCTTATCAAAGAGCCTTTCTATACAAAGCCTCATGCTGGTCCTATGAAGAAGAGGTCAGGGTTGTCAAAGCGATTACATGGCTCAGAGAAGATGAAGAATTCAAAGAGCTAAAAAGTGGATATTTTAAAATTGAGAAAATCCATAAAAAAGGAAAATCCCTTTCTATGCCTCTTTTCTCACTGCCAGAAGGAATAATTAGAGAGGTATATCTCGGGCTCAGGTCAGGCATTAGTGATGCGGAATTTGCGCTTACAAAAGTAGATGAAATTCGATCATTAAAACCCGAAATAAAAATTTTGGGATGTAAAATCAGTGACAACACGTGGTCATTAGATAGCTTTGATCTAGAGGAAGAAGCACAAAGACAATTAAGGGAATTAAGAGATGAGTAATATTTTTCCTAAAGCGCTTTAAATCCACGCCCTGCCCTAAGCCCCCGATCATGGGGGCATGACTACACACAGCCTTCACTCCAAGCCCCGCGTTGCTGTTTGCGCCCTCAGCGTGCAAACCACAAGCGACAAAACGCGCCTGATGCCTGCTGGCACCTTTCACGCACCGCGTGGGGCTGCTGAAGGTTCTGGCCCGTGGAGCCTCTCTGCCGAAGCTGCTCAAGCCATCATCCGCTTGGCAGCTGCGCGCAGTACCGACATTGCCATCGACTACGAACACCAAACCCTTTACGCCGAAAAGAACGGCAAGCCCGCGCCTGCTTCCGGCTGGCTTGACCCACGCTCGCTTGAATGGCGTGAAGACGGCCTGTACGGCGCCATTACCTGGACAGCCGCTGCCAGCGCCGCGATCGACGCCAATGAATACCGCTACCTCTCCCCCGTATTCCCCTACGACGCCAACGGTGTGCCGTTAGACCTGCTGCACCTGGCGTTAACCAACACCCCCGCCATTGATGAGGGCGCGGCGCAGCTTGCCGCTGCTCGGATGGCGATTACCCACGACGTCAAAGATGACGCCCAGGAGATCGACACCGTGAAACGTGAGCAACTGATTCAAACCCTAGGCTTAGCCGCTTCAGCCACCGATGAGCAGATCGACACCGCGATCGCTGCGCTGAAAGCCGCTAAAGCCGATGCCGACGCGTTCCGCACTGAACTAGGTGCCAAAGACGACGCGAAGCCAGCGGAAGCTGTCGCGGCATTGAAAGCCACCAGCGCTACCGCTCCAGACATGACCCAGTTCGTGCCCGTGGCCGTGTACCAGGAGACCACCCAGCAGCTAGCGGCCTTGAAAGAAAATAGCAATACCGCTGAGCTTGAAGCCCTGATCACCGAAGGCCTGAACGATGGCCGAATCGCGGGGAAAGCGACCGCCGATTGGCTGCGCACCCAAGGCATTGCCGCCTGCAAGGCGCATGTGGCAGGCGCCCCCAGCATCGCCGCACTGAAAACCACCCAGACCCAAGGCAAAGCGCCGGAAGGTAGCGAGGTGAAGGGCGACGACAAGCTGACCGAAACAGAACTAGCGGTGTGTAAAGGCATGGGCATCTCGCCGGAAGCGTACCGCAAGGCGAATCCCGTACCCGCTGCATAAAGGCGCACTAACCCAACAGGCAAGAGGATCACACCGTGACCGCTGCAACCAAAAACCGAAACACACCGCATCGCTTTGGGCTGTCTCGCGGCCTACCCGTCGCCGCCGATACGGTGTGCTTCGCGGGCACCATCGCCGTCATCAATGCGACCGGCTTTTTAGAGCCTGGTACTACGGCCACAGGACTGACCGCTGCCGGTGTGTTCGAGCGCTACCAGGACAACAAGGAAGGCGCTGACGGCGACCAGGTCGTGGAAGTGAAGCGCGGCAATTTCCACTTCGCGAACTCCGCAGGTGCCGATGAGATCACCGCCGCCGACGTGGGCAAGGTTTGCTACATCGTCGATAACCAGACGGTCGCCAAAACCGACGGCACCGCTACACGCTCCCCCGCTGGCATTGTCGACGACGTCGACGGTGGTGGCGTGTGGGTCAACATCGATCCCACTAACGGCGTTGCCGCTAGCGCGTAATTGAGGACACTCAAATGGATTTAACGAACGCAAACCTTCAGGTGCTCTTTCGCGGGTACAACGCCACCTTCCAGCAAGGCTGGGACTCAGTAGGCGACACCGGCAGCATGCACGAGCTGTTCTGCACTGTCGTTAACAGCACTACCGCTGTTGAAGTTTACCCGTGGCTAAAAGAGCTGCCGCGCATGCGGGAATGGTTGGGTGACCGTGTCATTCACGGGCTGGAAGGCGCTGACTTCTCAATCAAGAACCTGAAGTTTGAGTTAACCGCAGGCGTGCCCCGCGACAAAGTAGAAGACGACACGTACGGGATATATAACCCGATTTACAAAGAGTTTGGTCGTCAGAGTCGCGAGCATCCCAATGAACTCGCTGTAAAGGTTCTTGAGACAAACCCTGTCTGCTACGACGGTCAGTCACTGTTTGATACCGATCACCCCGTGCTGGATGAAAAAGGCAATGAGGTGTCGGCCTCCAATGACATGGGCGGCGAAGGCCCCGCCTGGTATGTAATGGATCTGACTCGCGCTATTAAGCCGATGATTTTCCAAAAGCGCAAAGACTACAGCTTCCGCGCCATTACCAATCTAAATGACGCGCAGGTGTTCTTAACCGATCAATTCATGATGGGTGTAGATGCCCGCGTGAATGCTGGCGCAGGCCTGTGGCAATTGGTTGTTCGGTCAAAGCAACCGCTCAACGCTGAGAACTACGAGTTAGCGCGTAAGCGTCTCCAAGACCTCAAAGGCGACCATGGCAAACAATTGGCGCTACGCCACAGCCACACCATGGTGCCCAGCAATCTTGAAGGCCCCGCCTTACGTGTACTCAACAACGCCATGAACGCAGCTGGCGCTACAAACGAGTGGCAAGGCACTTCGCAGCTAATCATGAACCCCTGGTTAACCGGCGCTTAAAGGCTAGTTAAACCACGATGATTCGCAGTGCCTGCTTAGGCGGGCACTGCGCAACGGAGAGCACCACCATGGCAACACGTAAAACCACCGCGACCAAGGCAAAGCAGGAAGCCCCGGCAAAAGCAGAAGCGACCGAGCCGAAAGCCGAACCGGTACCGGAAACGCCAGCCGATGCAGTAGCGCCCAACGCCGAGCAGGAAGCCCAGTCGGACGCAAAGGCGACCGAGCCAACGCCTGAGACTGAGAAGGTGACGGAAACACCCACACCCGCCGATGCCGTAGCACCGGACGCTGAGCAGATCTCGACAGATAACAAGCCTACCGAGATCCAGGGCGAAACCATCACAGGCGATGGCACCGGTAACGCGCTGCCGCCGATGGAGGAAACGCCAGGCGTTTTCGTGCGCACCAAGCGCCGCATCAAAAGCCGCCGCCGCGCAGGCTTCCGCTTCAATCGGGAAGGCACCGGCATCGCGCTAGAACTGCTCAGCGAAGAGCAGCTGACGCAACTGCGCGATGACCCAGCTTTGGAGGTAGAAGACTGCACCTTCCCGCTGGCTGAAGCGACCAGCGAGCCGGAGTCCTAACCCATGCCCTACTGCACCCAGGCCGACCTGGTCGAGCGCTTCGGGGAAAACGAGATACTCGCGTTAGCCCGAGATGAAACCGGCATGACCATCGACACCGCCGTGGTGGAACGCGCCTGCGATGACGCAAGCGGCGAGATAGATGGCTACGTGAGTGCAGCGGGCTACAACGTGCCGCTGTCACCTGTGCCGAAGATCGTGATTGCTAACGCCTGCGACATCGCCCGGTACCGTCTCTATGACGAACAGGCGAACCCAGTGGCGGAAAAGCGCTACGACGATGCAGTGAAGTTTCTCAAGTCAGTCTCACGCGGCGACGTCAAGCTGGGTATCTCGACCGGCCCTGCATCCAGCAGCGCAGGTAGCGTACAGATGAACTCAGGCCGCCAGGTGTTCACCGGCGGCGGTTACTAAGGAGATGGCCATGAGTGCCAAACAGACCACCAAAGCAGCGGCTAAGCAAGACGCTGATAAAGACGCGCCACCACCACGCCCTCGTGAGGCGGTATCGGTGCGGGTGAAGACCAAATCACCAGGCGTAAAACGCCAAGTGTGCGGCGTCATTTTCGACAACGCCTGGAAGTACCTAACGCTGGATGATCGCGGCAGCGCCTACAAAGCCATTGCCCGCGATCCCGCCATCGTGATGGAGAAGGCAACACCGCCACCGAAGGCAGTGGCCGCTGAAGAGCCAGCGGAAAAAGAGGCCAAGTAATGCTCTCGCTCACGCCGTGGCTTGACCGCCTTAACGCCCTGGAAGGTAACCCCACCGTGCAGCTTGCAGCGGATGTGGAAGCCGCCAAGAGCAACGCGCATCTACCCAACATGATGTTGGTGTTAGGGCGTGAAACCGTC
>Ga0209344_10003918_pt1 | contig 14182 bp, 12 predicted proteins | sample Cruoilmetagenom6_FD_187293 | JGI IMG/M metagenome (GOLD analysis project Ga0209344, IMG submission 187293) | Oil polluted marine microbial communities from Coal Oil Point, Santa Barbara, California, USA - Santa Barbara Oil Seep Sample 6 (SPAdes)... | ecosystem: Environmental > Aquatic > Marine...
GGTCCTTTTCGTCGATGGGGGATACACCGCCAAATGAAAGCCCTTGTTTACACCGCCCCTGAAAGCCTTGCCTATCGCCAGGAGCCGGCCCCTGTTGTCCCGTCCGGCGAATGTCTGGTCCGGGTCGAGGCGGTCGGCATCTGCGGTTCCGACATGCACGCCTATCTGGGCCATGACGAGCGTCGTCCGGCGCCGCTGATCCTCGGCCACGAAGCCGCTGGCGTTGTGGTCGAAGGCCCCGGCACGGGCCGGCGGGTCACCGTCAATCCGCTCGCCACCTGCGGGCATTGCCGGGCTTGCAAGGCTGGCCGCAACAATCTGTGCCCGGAGCGCCAGATCCTGTCGATGGCGCCGCGTCAGGGTGCCTTTGCCGAATACATCGCCATTCCGCCCGAAAACCTGGTTGAAATGCCCGAACATGTGTCTTTCGAAAAGGCCTGCCTTGCCGAGCCTCTGGCCTGTGGCTGGCATGCGATGCGGCTCGGCGCCCGGGCGCTGGACCTGCCGTTGACACAAGCGCGCTGCCTTGTCATCGGCGGCGGCGCGATCGGCCTTGGCGCGGCGTTGGCGCTCAACGCCAACGGTGCCACAGATGTCACTATCAGCGAAACCAATCAGCGCCGTATCCCGGCGCTGAAATCAGCAGGAAATTTCACGATCGCATCGCCCGATGAGATCAACACAGCGGATACTGGTGGCTACGATCTGGTGATAGACGGCGTCGGTTTTTCGGCGACCAGAGAAACTGCCAGCCGCTCGGCGCGACCGGGCGGTGTCATAGTCCATATTGGCCTTGGCGATGCATCCGGCGGTCTCGATATCCGGCGAATGACGCTGCAGGAGATCACCTTCATCGGGGCTTACACATACACGCCTGAGGATTTCCGGGACACCGCGGCAGCGATTTTCGATGGCCGTCTGGGAGCTCTCGACTGGGCGGAGATACGGCCGCTTGAAGACGGTGCCGAAGCTTTTGCCGATATCAAAGGCGGTCGGGCCGCAGCCCCGAAAATAGTTCTCAAACCCTGAGCGGCAATCCTGCGAATGTGTGTCGACCATTCGGGCATGCGTCTGTTGACAGTGTAAACAGGTTGGGGAGATGTCCGGGTGTCATGATCTCTTGCCGCTCCCCACAAGGTTTGGAGAAGGTTGCCGGGACGCGGACACTCGGTCATTTGTTTTTTATGATTTTTTGAATTGCGGAGCTGCATCAATGGCCTTTCTATCCAATTTGCCGGATCGTGCACGAAGTCTTTTCCCCGGCCTCCTGCTGGCCCTGACCATTGCCGCCGCGGCGAAATTCCTGTCCGAGCATTACGGGGCGCCGGTAATGCTGTTTGCGCTGCTAATCGGCATGGCCTTCAACTTCATGGCCGATCAGGAGCGCACCTCGGAAGGTGTGGTCTTCGCATCCAAATCCTTGCTGCGGCTTGGCATCGTGCTGCTTGGCGCACGCATCACACTGGGCGATATCGCCGGCATCGGAGCCTCGGGATTGATTACAGTTGCAAGCCTGATGGCTCTGACCATCGGCTTTGGCTTCATTTGCGCGAAACTGTTCTCGAGGGGGTGGCGATTTGCCATTTTAACCGGTGGCGCGGTCGCGATCTGCGGAGCCTCAGCGGCACTTGCACTGGCTGCCGTGATCCCCGCAAACGACAAGACCGACCGCAATGTGCTGTTCACGGTCGTTGCCGTCACCACGCTGTCGACCATCGCCATGATCATCTATCCGGTGCTTTTCGGTTTTGCCGGAATGAGCGACGCGCAAAGCGGTTTCCTCATCGGCGCCACGGTCCATGACGTGGCTCAGGTGGTGGGGGCCGGATACTCGATCTCGACAGAAGCAGGTGACACCGCAACCATCGTCAAATTGCTGCGTGTCACGCTTCTCCCAGTGGTGTTGATTATCGTCGCCCTCGCCACAGCCAACCGTGAAAGCGGTTTCTCGCAGGTGCGGCTGCCGCTCTTTGTCGTCGGCTTTGGCGCCGTCACCCTCGCCAACAGCACCGGGCTTATTCCAGCCACGGGTGCGGCTGTTTTGGTTGATGCGTCCTCATGGTTGCTGGTTATCGCGATTTCCGCGCTTGGCGTGCGCACCAACATGAAAGCGATGTTGGATCTGGGATGGCGGCATGTGGCGGTGATCGTGGTTGAAACGGTGTTTCTTCTGGCGCTGGCCTGGGGGGCAGTTTCCACCGGTCTGGCCGGGGTGTGAAGCCGGGCGCAGCAGATGGCTGAACGCCAATTACATCAGACATATCGATGACTTGATTATCTTGGTATATTCGAAATTGCGAAATAACCCGGCTTTCCGCGCTGTTCCGGCGGGGTTCAATCTCTGGCTGCATAGGGAGCACTCCCGCGTGCTTGACAGGCTCATGGGGCTGTGACCTGATTGATGCTTCCAAGGGCGACAAGGGGCAATTCCCGCACCCTCCAGCATGCCAACGGGAATACGATTAACCGGGAGCTTTAACGTGAAACACTTTCAAAAATTTGTGGCGGTGGCGCTGATGTGCACCGCCTCTGCCTTTGCGCCGGTCACGGCTGAGGCCGAGACACCAGCTGACACACTCATTCAGGCCTGGGCGATCGACGACATCATTACGCTCGATCCGGCTGAAGTGTTCGAGTTCAGCGCATCAGAAATTCTCGGCAACTCCTATCAGGGGCTGGTGGGCTACAACGTCAAGGATGTCTCTGAAATCTTCGGTGTTGTCGCCGAAAAATGGGACATCTCCGAAGACGGCAAGACCTTCACTTTCACCATCCGTCCGGACATGAAGTTTGCCTCCGGCAATCCGATCACGGCTGACGACGCGGTCTACACGCTGCAGCGTGTCATCAAGCTCGACAAGTCACCGGCATTCATCCTCACGCAGTTCGGCTTCAATGCCGACAATGTTGACGCGATGATCCGCAAGACCGGCGACATGACCTTCGAATTCGAAATGGACAAGCCCTATGCGCCGACCTTGGTGCTCTATTGCCTGACCGCCACAGTGGGTTTCCTCGTCGACAGCGAAGTGGTCAAGAGCCACGAAGTTGATGGCGATTTCGGCTACAACTGGCTCAAGACCAATTATGCCGGTTCCGGCGCCTTCACCATTCGTGACTGGCGCGCCAACGAAGCAGTCGTGCTTGAGCGCAATGATAATTATTCCGGCAATACCCCGGCGATGGCGCGCGCCATCTATCGGCATATCCCTGAAACCGCGACCCAGCGGCTGCTGCTTGAACAGGGCGATATCGATATTGCCCGCAATGTCAGCGCCGAGGAAATCACCGCAATGTCGAGCAATGCCGACATTGTCATCGAGAGCGGCGTCAAGGGATCGATCTACTATCTCGGCCTCAACCAGAAGAATGAATACCTGGCCAAGCCTGAAGTGCGTCAGGCGATGAAATATCTGGTCGACTATGCCACCATTTCCGACACCATCATGAAGGGCAAGGTGATTCCGCATCAGGCCTTCCTGCCGCGCGGGTTCCTCGGCGCCCTGGAAGACACGCCATTCTCGCTCAATGTCGAGAAGGCCAAGGAACTGCTCGCCGAAGCAGGCCTGTCCGACGGTTTCACCGTCACCATGGACACCCGCAACACCAATGAAATCACTGCAATGGCCCAGGCCATCCAGCAGACTATGGCGATGGCCGGCATCACCATGGAGCTGATCCCGGGTGATGGACAGCAAACCCTGACCAAATATCGCGCCCGCAATCACGACATCTATATCGGCCGTTGGGGTCCCGACTATCAGGATCCGCACACCAATGCAGATACCTTTGCCCGCAACCCGGACAATTCAGACGACGCTGCTTCCAAGCCGCTGGCCTGGCGCAATGCCTGGGATATCCCGGAAATGACCCTCAAGGCTGACGCAGCGATCCTTGAAGGCGACGCCAAGAAGCGCGCCCAGATGTATGTCGATCTGCAGACCGAACATCAGCAGGTCTCGCCATTTGTCATCATGTTCCAGGAGATCGAGGTGCTGGCGCGCCGCAAGAACGTTGAGGGCTTCATCGTTGGCCCGTCGTTCAACGACAACTCGTTCAAGGCAGTGACCAAGTAATTGTCCACCACACCTGCTCTTGCGGAAGGGCGCACCAGCGCCCTTCCGGCTTTCCTCGGCAAAGTCTCGCGGCTGGTTGCCACCATTGCCGTCACCATTTTCGGCCTGCTTGTTGTCACCTTCCTGATTGGCCGGGTGGTCCCGGTTGATCCGGTCCTGGCCGTTGTTGGTGACCGGGCCTCCCAATCAACCTACGACAAGGCCTTCGTCGAGCTTGGCCTCGATCGCCCGCTCTATGTGCAGTTCGGACTTTACGTCAAAAAGGCTGTTACCGGCGATTTTGGCGAAAGCCTGCTCACCAAGAAGCCGATCATAGATGATATTGCCCGCGCCTTTCCCGCCACTTTGGAACTTGCTACCGTCGCGATCCTGATCGGCACGCTGCTGGGCGTTCCCGTTGGCGTCTGGGCTGCTGTCCGGCAAGGCAAGCTGGTTGACCAGGTCGTGCGGATCATAGGTCTGATGGGCTATTCGGCGCCGATTTTCTGGCTCGGTCTGCTTGGGCTTCTGGTGTTCTACGCCAAATGGGGCATCGTCGCCGGTCCAGGGCGGATCGATATTTCCTATGAATATGCCTTCACACCGACGACCGGCCTGTTTCTCCTTGATACCGCAATGCAGGGGCAGTGGGGTGCGTTTCGCAATGTTGTCTCCCATATCGCCTTGCCTGCGTCGCTGCTGGCGTATTATTCCATGGCCTATATTGCCCGCATGACACGCAGCTTCATGCTCAACGAACTGGCGCAGGAATATGTGGTCACAGCGCGGGTCAAGGGCGTCGCGGAATGGCGCATCATCTGGGTGCATGCGCTGCGCAATGCGGCCGTGCCGCTGGTCACTGTCATTACACTGTCCTACGCCAGCCTGCTTGAAGGCTCGGTGCTGACCGAAACCGTGTTCGCCTGGCCCGGCCTTGGCCAGTATCTGACCAATTCTCTGCAGAATGCCGACATGAACGCCGTGCTTGGCGGCACCCTGCTGATCGGTATCATCTTCGTCGGTCTCAACCTGCTGTCCGATTTCCTCTATACGCTACTCGACCCCCGGGTCAGGAGGCGCACATGAGCACCCAGGCACCTCGCCAGGGCCTTGGTGAATGGCTCAGGAGTGAGCAACCGGCGTCGCGCAATCAGGCACGGCTTGGCCAGATCTGGCGAACCTGGGTGCTGTTTACCGGCAACCGACTTGGCATGATCGGCCTCGGGATCGTGGTGCTGTTGGTGCTGGTCGCCGTCTTTGCCAATGTCATCGCGCCTTATGATCCCGTGCTCGGTGGCGACCTGCGCACCGAACGGCTGCTGCCTCCTTCGATGGCGCACCTGATGGGCACCGATGATCTGGCGCGCGATATCTTCAGCCGTGTCGTCCATGGTGCTCGGCTGACGCTGATGGTGGTGGCGCTGGTTGCCATCATCGCCACACCCATCGGGCTGCTGGTCGGCACTGTTTCAGGCTATTTCGGCGGTTGGGTCGACACCGTGCTGATGCGCATCACCGACATCTTTCTGGCCTTCCCGCGGCTGATCTTGGCGCTGGCTTTTGTTGCAGCCCTGGGGCCTGGCATCGAGAACGCCATCATCGCCATCGCCATCACTTCCTGGCCGCCCTATGCCCGGCTGGCGCGGGCCGAGACGCTCACCATCCGCAACGCCGAACACATTGACGCGATCCGTCTGCAGGGGGCTTCGTCTCCGCGCATCATCTGGGGGCACGTGGTGCCGCTCTGCCTGTCCTCGGTGATCATCCGGGTGACGCTTGATATGGCGGGCATCATCCTCACCGCCGCAGGCCTAGGCTTTCTGGGGCTGGGCGCACAGCCACCGCAGCCCGAATGGGGGGCGATGATTGCCGGTGGCCGCCGCTTCATCATCGATTACTGGTGGGTGGCGACCATGCCCGGCATTGCCATTTTCACCGTGTCGCTCGGCTTCAACCTGCTCGGCGACGGTCTGCGCGACGTGCTCGATCCGAAGGCAGACAAATGAGTTCGCTGCTTTCCGTTGAAAACTTGCGCATTGCCTTTCCCTCGCGGCAGGGCCCGGTCGAGGTGGTGCGCGGCGTCAGCTTCAGCCTCGGCCGTGAACGGCTGGGAATCGTCGGCGAAAGCGGCTCCGGCAAATCCCAGACCGGTCGTGCCATTCTCGGACTGACCCCGGTGACCGGAACAGCGACCGCCGATAAGCTGGAATTTGACGGCATCGATCTGCGCAATGCCACGCCGAAGCAATGGCGCAAGCTTCGCGGCGCCCGCATGTCGATGGTGATGCAGGATCCGAAATTCTCGCTCAACCCGGTGATGACCATCGGCAAGCAGTTGATGGAGGCGGTCAAGCTGCACGGCGGCAAATCCGAAGCCCGCGACAAGTCGCTGGCCATGCTCGAAGCTGTGCAGATCCGCGATCCCGAACGGGTGATGGCGGCCTATCCGCATGAACTCTCCGGCGGCATGGGACAGCGCGCCATGATCGCCATGATGCTGGTCACCGAACCCGATTTGCTGATCGCCGATGAACCAACCTCTGCGCTCGATGTAACCGTACAGATCGAGGTTCTGCGCATTCTGGACCGTCTGGTGAGCGAGCGCGGCATGGGTCTGATCTTCATCAGCCATGATCTCAGACTGGTTTCGACCTTTTGCGACCGCGTGCTGGTGATGTATGCAGGCCAGGTGGTCGAGGAGCTTGATGCCCGGCGCATGAATGAGGCCAGTCACCCCTACACCAAGGGGCTGCTCAATTGCCTGCCGACGATCACCGGCGACACCCGCCCGCTGCCGGTTCTGGCGCGCGACGACGCCTGGCTGGAGTAGGAATCGGAATGGCGCTGATTGAAATCGAAAATCTTGAAGTCACTTTCGACGGCGGCGATCGCCAGGTGAAGGCCCTCAAAGGGGTGTCACTGTCGGTTGATGAGGAGGACAGTTTCGGCATCGTCGGTGAAAGTGGATCCGGCAAGTCAACGGTTTTGCGCGCGATGTGTGGACTGGCTCCCGTGACCGGAGGCCGGATCAGCATTGACGGCAAGCCCGTATCGGCACCGCGCGATCAGGCGTTTTACCGCCGGGTGCAGATGGTGTTTCAGGACCCATACGCCTCACTGCATCCACGTCACACCATCGACCGGGTCCTGTCGGAACCGCTGGCCATCCATGGTTTCGACCATGCGGAAAAGCGCGTTGAGCAAGCGTTGGAAGACGTCGGCCTTGGATCGGGTTTCAGGTTCCGCTATCCGCATCAGCTTTCGGGTGGTCAACGTCAGCGCGTCGCCATCGCCCGCGCCCTGATCCTTGAGCCCAAGATCATCCTGCTCGACGAGCCGACATCGGCACTCGACGCCTCGATCCAGGCCGAGGTGCTCAACCTGCTCGATCGGCTCCGCGGTGAACGCGGGCTCACCTATATTCTGGTCAGCCATGACCTGGCTGTCGTCTCGCACATGTGTGACCGGCTGATGGTCATGCAGTCGGGCGAGGTGGTTGAGGAACTGACCCGCGAGGCCCTGCAGGCCCACCAGACAACCAAAGACTACACACGCAATCTGCTGACAGCGAGCGAGGGCTTCACCCGCGATGCCGCACGTCAGCGCTGATGGAGCAAGCCATGGCAGTCACGCCATTTATCGACGGTCACAATGATTTCCTTCTCAGGCTGTTGCGAGCGCCTGAAAACCGCGAAGCGCTGTGGCTGGAGGAGGGGCAGGAGGGGCATCTCGACCTGCCGCGGATGAAGAAGGCCGGGTTTGCCGGCGGTTTTTTCGCCATCTACATTCCCTCGCCGCATGCGGATGATGAACCCGACTACCAGGCGATGATGGACGCGCCACCCTATGATCTGCCGCTGCCGGACCTGATCGATGCAGCAGGGGGGCTCCCCACAGCATTTGCCATGGCAGCGCATCTGATGTGGATGGAGCGGGCCGCAAAAGGCGCGCTGAAAATCTGCCGCAGCAGCGCTGACCTGCGCGCTTGCATGACTGACGGCACCATCGCCGCGGTCATGCATATGGAGGGTGCAGAAGCCATCGGCCCCGACCTCGACGCGCTCTACGCCTTTCACGCCATGGGACTGCGTTCGCTCGGCCCGGTGTGGAGCCGCCCCACCGTATTTGGCCACGGCGTTCCTTTCCGCTTTCCCGGCGACCCTGACACCGGACCGGGCCTGACCGGCGCCGGCAAGGATCTGGTCAAGGCCTGCAACGAGCTCAGAATCATGATCGACCTGTCGCATCTCAACGAGAAAGGCTTCAGTGATGTCGCCAAGCTCTCGGATGCGCCGCTGGTCGCCACCCATTCCAACGCCCACGCGGTGACGCCTTCAACCCGCAACCTCACCGACCGTCAGCTGGCGATGATCCGCGAGAGCGGCGGCATGGTCGGCCTCAACTACGCCACCGTGTTCCTGCGCGAGGACGGCCGCAAGGCAACCGATTGTGGCTGGGACCCGGTGATGCGCCACCTTGATCATCTGCTCGACAAGCTCGGCGAAGACCACGTCGGTTTCGGCTCCGATTTCGACGGTGCCGAACTCCCCGACGTCATCGGCGACGTCACCGGCGTCCAGGCCCTGATCGAGCAGATGCGTGAGCGGCAGTATGGCGAGGCACTGATCGAAAAAATCGCCCGCGGGAATTGGGTCGCGTTGTTGGAGCGGACCTGGGGCGAGTAATTCAGCCGACGCGCTTGCCCCCTCATCCGTCTCCGGTCGTTCACGGAACGCCCGTATCCACCTTCTCCCACAGGGGGAGAAGGAAGGGGTGCCTGTATCGGACGTCAAGTTTTCTCCAACATTGGCGGTAATGTAGGCAAAGTTTCAGAGTGCGAAAGAAAAGACCTATCAGCGTCCGTGTTTGCGGGAGACCATAATGGACGCTTGCGCTGGACCTCCCTTCTCCCCTCGTGGGAGAAGGTGGATGCGGCGGTTCCGTGAACCGGCGCAGACGGATGAGGGGGAGTGCCATGAGCAAGGACATTGACCGATTGCGCGGTTTCGCGCGCGATATGCGCAGCGCTCCGACCGAGGCGGAAAAACGCCTTTGGGGCGCGTTGCGTAACCGGCGGCTCGACAAGCTGAAGTTCCGGCGACAAGTTCCGATTGGCCCGTATATCGCCGATTTTGTCTGCATGGAGGCGAAGCTGATCGTGGAACTGGATGGCAGTCAGCATGCGGAAAGCCTGCGCGACATGGCCCGCGATTCAAACCTGGAAGAGCGCGGCTTCCGGGTGTTGCGGTTTTGGAATGACGACGTGGTTCGCGACCTCGACAACATATGCGCGACGATCATGGCTTTTGCGCGGGATATTTCGCTTAAGCAGGACTGGCGGTAGGAAAACCTCTCTGGAAGTACCCCTCATCCGTCTACGAGCGTTCACGGAACGCCCGTATCCACCTTCTCCCACGAGGGGAGAAGGAAGAGGGGAGCCTCAAACGTTCCGCTTTAACCCCGAAATCCGCGCCAGCACGGCATTGGCCGCATCCAGCACATTCGAGCCAGGACCGAAGATTTCGGCAACGCCGGCCTCGCGCAAGAACGCGTAATCCTGTTCCGGGATCACGCCGCCGACCACCACCTGGATGTCTGCGCGGTCCTTGTCTCTCAGACGGTTGATCAGTTCCGGGACCAGCGATTTGTGTCCGGCGGCGAGCGATGAGACGCCGACCACGTCGACGCCGAGTGCGATGGCCTTGTCGGTGACTTCCGTCGGCGTCTCGAACATGTCGGTGAGATCGACCTTGAAGCCCATGTCGGCGAATGCCGTGGCGATTACCTTGGCGCCGCGGTCATGGCCGTCCTGTCCCATTTTGGCCACCAGCACATGCGGCGCCCGGCCCTTGTCGGTGGTGTAATCGGCGATGCGGCCCCGGATTGCCTGATACTCAGGATCGTCGTGGTAGACGTCCTCATAGACGCCGCCGATCACCTTGGTCACCGCGTGGTGGCGGCCGCCGAAGCCGCGCTCCATGGCGTCGGAAATCTCGCCCAGCGAAGCTCGGGCCCGGGCCGCATCGACGGCGGCAGACAACAGATTGCCCTTGCCGGAGGTCGCGACCTGTTCCAGCGCCGCAATCGCTGCTTCATGCGTTTTCGGATCGCGGCTGGCGCGCATTTTGTTCAGCCGCGCCACCTGGCCGGCGCGCACCTTGTCGGTGTCGATGTTTAAAATGTCGACCTGCGGTTCGTCGGCAAGCCGGAACCGGTTGACCCCGACGATGACATCCTCGCCCCGGTCGATCCGCGCCTGCCGCCGTGCGGCGGCTTCCTCGATGCGCATCTTCGGCAGGCCCTGCTCGACGGCCTTGGTCATGCCGCCCAGCGCCTCGACTTCGCCGATCAGCTCCCAGGTTTTCTCGGCCAGATCAGCTGTCAGCTTCTCGACATAATAGGAGCCGCCAAGTGGATCGACGACATTGGTGACGCCGGTCTCATGCGCCAGGATCAGCTGGGTGTTGCGGGCGATACGGGCCGAGAATTCAGTCGGCAGCGCGATCGCCTCATCAAACGAATTTGTGTGCAGCGACTGTGTGCCGCCAAGCACCGCGGCCATCGCCTCAAACGCCGTGCGCACGACATTGTTGTAAGGGTCCTGCTCGGTCAGCGACACGCCCGATGTCTGGCAATGGGTGCGCAGCATCTTCGAACGCTCCGACTTGGCGCCGAAATCGGTCATGATCTTCGACCACATCGCCCGGGCCGCGCGCAGTTTCGCCGCTTCCATGAACACATTCATGCCGATGCAGAAGAAGAACGACAGCCGGCCGGCAAAGGCGTCGACATCGAGCCCCTTGGTCTGGGCGGCGCGGACATATTCCATGCCGTCGGCCAGCGTGTAGGCCAGCTCCTGCGCCAGCGTCGCGCCGGCTTCCTGCATGTGGTAGCCGGAAATCGAGATCGAGTTGAATTTCGGCATCTCCTTCGACGTGAACTCGATGATGTCGGCGACAATCCGCATAGAGGGTTCGGGCGAATAGATATAGGTGTTGCGGACCATGAACTCCTTGAGAATGTCGTTCTGCACCGTGCCGGTGAGCGCGGACCGCTCGACGCCCTGTTCTTCGCCTGCAACGATGAACATCGCCAGCACCGGGATGATCGCCCCGTTCATGGTCATCGACACGCTCATCTCGCCCAGCGGAATGCCGTCGAACAGGATCTTCATGTCCTCGACCGAATCGATCGCCACACCGGCCTTGCCGACATCGCCGGTCACCCGTGGATGATCGGAATCGTAGCCCCGGTGGGTGGCCAGATCGAAGGCAACCGACAGGCCTTTTTGGCCGGCGGCGAGGTTCTTGCGGTAAAACGCGTTGGAGTCCTCGGCTGTCGAGAAACCGGCATATTGCCGGATGGTCCAGGGCTGGCCTGTGTACATGGTGGCGCGCACGCCACGGGTGAAAGGCGCAAAGCCCGGCAGTTCCGTCGCCGCCTGCTTGGGCAGGTCTTCCGCTGTATAAAGCGGCTTCAGCGTGATGCCTTCCGGCGTCGCGGTGCTAAGGCTTTCAATCGGCTTGCCGCGCAGATCCTTGGTGGCAAGCTCGAGCCAGTCGCGGGTGGTCTTGCTCATTTCGCAAACTCCATGATGATCTCATCAACGGCGAGGCTGTCGCCGGCTTTCACCGGAATGCGCGAGACAATGCCCTTGCGCTCGGCCTTCAGCACGTTCTCCATCTTCATCGCCTCGACGATCGCCAGTGTCTGACCTTCCTGCACTTCGTCGCCCTCGTTGACCGCAATCGACACGATCAGCCCCGGCATCGGGCAGAGCAGCAGGCCCGACGTGTCGGGTGCGACCTTCTCCTTCATCAGCCGGGCAAGCTCCGCCACCCGGGGAGAGAAGACCTGGGCCCGGACATCGACACCCAACTGCCTCAGCCGCCAACCAGCGTCGGCGGGTTCGACCTTGATCGCATGGAGCTCACCATCGATATCAAAAATCGCTAGCCTCGCGCCCGGCATCCAGTCGGTCGCCACCGCCATCGGTTCACGGCCGGGCAGACGCACCATGAAGACGTCATCGGTGTCGTCGATATGCCCGGTGATCTCCTGACCGGCGACCCGCACCACCTTGTCCTCGTGCGCCCGTTTTTCAACCTGGCTGAAGCGCGCACCGGAAATCTGCGCATTGCGCGCGCCGTGAATGTGGCTGAGCAGCAATGCCGCGATGGCGAAGCGTTCGACCGTCGCATCATTGGGCGGCACCGGGCCGAAGCCGTCGGGATATTCCTCGGCGATGAAGCCGGTCGACAGCCGCCCCTCGCGCCAGCGCGGATGCTGCATCAGCGCCGACAGGAACGGTAGATTATGGCCGATGCCCTCGACCTCGAACCGGTCCAGTGCGTCGGCCATGGCGTCGATCGCTTCAAGCCGCGTCGGTGCATGGGTGCAGAGTTTCGCGACCATCGGGTCGTAGAACATCGAGATCTCGGAGCCCTCGGTGACGCCGGTGTCGTTGCGGATGGTGACGCCGTCAGTCGTGCCTTCCTGCGGCGGCCGGTAGCGCGTCAGCCGACCGATCGAGGGCAGGAAATTGCGGTAGGGATCTTCGGCATAGAGCCGGCTTTCCACCGCCCAGCCAGTCAACTTCACATCGGCTTGCGTGAAGGGAAGCTTTTCCCCGGCGGCGACCCGGATCATCTGCTCGACCAGATCAACGCCGGTGATCAGCTCGGTCACCGGATGCTCGACCTGCAGTCGCGTGTTCATCTCGAGGAAGAAGAAATTGAGGTTCTTGTCGACGATGAATTCCACCGTCCCGGCCGACTGGTAATCCACGGCTTTGGCCAGCGCCACCGATTGCTCGCCCATGGCTTTGCGGGTTGCGGCATCGAGGAAAGGCGAGGGCGCTTCTTCCACCACCTTCTGGTTCCGCCGCTGGATCGAGCATTCGCGTTCGCCCAGATAGATGGTGTTGCCAAAACTGTCGGCGATCAGCTGGATCTCGATATGGCGCGGTTCTTCGATGAATTTCTCGATAAAAATCCGGTCGTCGCCAAACGAGCTCGCTGCTTCCGATTTCGAGCGGGTGAAGCCTTCGCGTGCCTCGGCGTCATTCCAGGCAATCCGCATGCCCTTGCCGCCACCGCCGGCCGACGCCTTGATCATCACCGGATAGCCGATTTCGGCTGCGATCTTGGCCGCATGGGCCTCGTCGTCGATCAGCCCCATATGGCCAGGCACGGTGGAGACACCTGCTTCCGCGGCGATCTTCTTCGAGGTGATCTTGTCGCCCATCGCCTCGATGGCTTTGACCTTCGGGCCGATGAAGGCAATGCCCTCTTTCTCAAGCGCCTCGCAGAACGAGGCCCGCTCGGACAGGAACCCGTAACCCGGATGCACGGCTTGCGCGCCAGTCTGCTTGCAGGCGGCGATGATTTTCTCGGGGATCAGATAGGACTGGTTGGCTGGCGGTGGGCCAATGTGCACGGCCTCGTCGGCCATCGCCACATGCACCGCATCGCGGTCGGCATCGGAATAGACAGCAACCGTCTTGATGCCCATGGCTTGTGCGGACTTGATCACCCGGCAGGCAATTTCACCACGATTGGCGATCAGGATCTTGGAAAACATGCACTTCTACCCCCGCTGATGGGCCTGAGGCCCATGGCTTCCAGTCGTTTCATCCGGGGCGCACCCGGGATAGTGCAGGCATCCAGTCTTCCGGTTGCCTGTTGGTGCTTCTCCCCCTCAAGGGGGAAGAGCGTTTTTTCATACCTCGAGCACATCTTCGAACGCCGCTGGCATGCTCGCCCGCCCCACACGCTCGTCAATTCGCAGCATTGCGGTGTATGACTGCGTGTCGAACGGATCTTCGGCGGGCACGATTTCGCGTCCGAACAGCCAGCTGATCCGCCCCGCATCGAGATTGCCGCGCTCGAACGGCTCATCGCCAAACCGGTGCCACAGCGCATGCAGAAACGCCATGTCGGCAAGCTTTTCCGTCGGCGTCCGGTCAGCCATGCGGCGCCGGTTGATGATCGCCGTCACACCGCGCGGATTGGCGCGGCGGATGGTGAACTGGAACCCCGTGCCGGGCAGGCCGGACGGGATTCCGCGATGCTTGGTCATTTCAGGCAGTTTTGCCATCAGGCCTTGCCTTCCTTTTGCGCGTCGAG